>FRDC01002205.1_pt1 | contig 163957 bp, 137 predicted proteins | sample 1106171 | NCBI WGS metagenome assembly FRDC01 (sample SAMEA3930566, study PRJEB13176) | freshwater metagenome | biome: Drinking water system; feature: drinking water; material: water | place: Singapore | collected 2014-12-20 | reverse complement strand
TATCACAAAGCCTCAATGCCAACGATTTTTTTTTTTACGCAGGGCTTTGAAATAATTTTTTTGATTTTGCAATAATAAAATTATTCCTTTCCGTCGTTTACTAAAGCTAAAAGCTAATATGTTCGTGTCATTTGTGGAATTTTCTAAAGTTTAAGGTCTAAGACATCGTTCATTCGTGATATTCGTAAGATTCTTTAACAAGTAATAACGGATAACGAATAAGTGACAACTAATTCATCCTCCAAGGCACCGCTAAATTGAATTCCGGTATCTCTGCTTCAAAAAAAGATTCGTCGGCAACGCGCTTAAAAAAATACTTTCCTTTCATGCTACCCAATTCACCGGTTAAATTGCAACCGCTTTCATAAGTGTACAACTCGCCCGATCCTATTACCGGGGTTTGTCCAACTACACCTTCGCCTTCTACCAACCTTTCTGATGCGCCACTGTCTTTTATGTGCCACACTCTGCTTAATAATTGTACCGCAAACGGATTTTGATTCTCAATTGTGATTTTATACGAAAACATAAAATGATTTAATGCAGGTTTTGAATACTCTTTTAAAAATTGAGTACTCACACGAATTTTTATGCCTTCACTTATTTTTACGGACATGATGTGAATTTAGTAAAATCTCTTTTCGGTTAGCAATGGAATATGACGAAAATTAGCAATATAATTAACAATCATTTGTTCTGATTGTCGAAATCAATATACCCGTATAACAAATCAACCGATCTTCGTATATCCTTGTAGTATATCAAAATTGCGTATTGATTTTCAGTCACAAAATGTGTTCCTTCAATAAAAGTATTATCAATTGTACCACCTTTTTGCGGTACATAAACATACATATAATCATAACTTCCTTGCTTCAATTTAACGGTTTGCGAATACAAAGAAGCGGTTTCACTAAAATTCATTTTAAACTCGGGTTTTATTTGCCAATCGGTTAATTTACCAAAAATATAAATGTCACCATCTTTTGGTGCAGTATTGTAATCAAGTGTAAAACTTACATACATGTAATCTGCTCCCGTATGATTATCGGTTGCATTATCGCGGTGTATTTTAAATTGCCCGTTCACATCTCCTGTTGTCAAATATTTTTTATACGTACGTTTATCGTCGGCGTACAAAGCAATATTATAAAGTGTACTATCGTGAGCAATGCTCATCACTTTATTTCCTTTTATTGATGTACTGGTTTGACTGAAATGCCTGAATTCATTTAATCCGTAAAAAGTTTGCGGCTCATCTAAATTATACACCAACTCATTTCCGCTAATGAATTTAGGACTCATTCCTACAATGGCATTGTCCCATCTGAAATTTTGAAGTTCAACTGCTGTTAAATCACTGTAACCATTGTTTAATTGAGTACCGTTTAAATTAACAGTAAAATCAATTTCTTGTTTATAGTTTCGCTCCTCTACATCATCGCTTGCTTTGTATTGGTATTTTAATGAAAATTTAGGTTGATACACCATAAAGCGCCGCGTTAAAACCGGATTTTCCTTATCGTTGTTTTCATATACAAAAAAAACATAATTACCGGGCAATAATAATTTTGAATTGTTATTCGGGAAATCTACTTTGTAATGAATGTAGGGTTCGTAAGTATTAAATGAATAATCATAATTGGTAATGTTTCCTTGAAAATAGCCATCCAAATATTCTATTTCCATCAACGTACTCGGTGTCCAATCGGCATTACAATGTAATATCGAATAATTAAAGGTTTTAACACTGTTGTCAAGATCATCAAATCGTAACGAAACATATTCGGCTGAATTGAATTCAATAATTGGCGGATCAATTTCACTGTCGGAATTGTAAAACAAAACGGTTTTAATATTGTCCTTATAAATTTTGTCGGCATACTGAATTTCTGTTGAGCTGAAGTAAACCGGTTTATTTTCTTTTTGTTTTTCTTCGTTAGTAACAATACCGTTAGTTGTTGAGCAGGATACAACAAGTAAAATTAAAACCAAAATAAGGCATGAATAAGTTTTCACCAAAATGAAAAATTTAAAGTTGCTTGCGCTGTCCATCCTCTAAACACATCAAAATTTTTGATGGGATAAACATAAGACGCGTTTGTATTAATGTTTAAATTTTTTAAGGCAATTAACCGAATACCTGCCAACGGATAAAATCCAAAATTTGTACCGTAAGGTTTTCCGCTTATTCCTCCCATTTCAAAACCGAAATACGGAATTAAAATATTTCTTTTCGGATTTTTTTCGAGCGAAAAATCAACCCCGATTGAATACATAAAAAGATCTTTTAAATTTTTTGACTTTGAAGACAAAATTTGCAGCCTTCCATAAAATCGTGAGTGACTTGGTCCCCATCCATCGGTTTGATGTATAATGTTTACGAATTGGTATTCGATAATCGCACCTTGATAATATCCACTACTGTCCAATCCCTTCGGGAAATAAAAACCATAGCCTCCGCCGGGTACAAAATAACTCTCATGTGCGCTAATTGGATTTCCAATTTGTGCGCGCACTTGTGAAACCACAAAAAGTACAAGGACAACGGTCAAACGGTTTTTTTTCATAAATTCGAAATCTAAACGTAAATATACAACAAAAAGTATGCCCCGTCACTATGGTTTAATTGGTTTTCCGCTTTCACATTCTTTTTCGGGTGAATATTTTACCCAAAAATTTAAAAAAATGGGTCTTACGCTATCGCGTTATGATTTGTTTCCAATTCAAAATATTCACGACACTATTCAATTAATAAATCAAGATGAATATTTAATGGGTTTAAATGTAACAATTCCATTTAAAAAATCGGTTATTCCTTTGCTGAATTCGCTTTCGCAAGAAGCGTTAGAAGTTGGTGCGGTAAATACCATTCGTATTGAAAGAGAAAATAAAAAAATTATTACCATCGGCTATAATACCGATGCTTATGGATTTGCTCAAAGCATAAAACCGTTTTTAGAATCGCATCATCATCGCGCATTAATTTTAGGTAACGGTGGTGGGGCTAACGCAGTAAAATTTGTATTAAATAAATTAGGAATTGATTTTTTTGTTGTAACCCGTAATCCTAAATTAAAAAACGAAATTGATTATTCACAACTAAATGAAACCATTGTTAAAAACCATTTTTTTGTAATTAATACCACACCGTTAGGTATGTTTCCGAATACAAATGAATTTCCTTTGTTTCCTTATGAACATTTAACACTGTCGCATTTAGCGGTTGATTTAATTTACAACCCCGAAAAAACAGTTTTTCTTAACAATGCCGAAAAAATGGGAGCTAAAATATTAAACGGTAAAAGCATGTTATTGCTGCAGGCCGATAAAGCATTTGAAATTTGGAATGAAAAAAGGTAAAATTATAGCTATTGATTACGGATTAAAACGCTGTGGAATTGCTATCACTGATGATTTGCAAATGATTGCTTCTCCTTTAAAAACAATTGAAGAGCATGAATTATTTGATTTTTTAAAAAAACAAATCAGCACAAATTCGGTAATTCATTTAGTTTTAGGTTATCCAAAAGATTTAAAAGGAAATTCAACAGATGCAACAAACGCAGTAAATGTTATTTTTAAAAAATTAAAATTGCAGTTTCCAACTATAGAAATAACGTTATTTGACGAGCGTTTTACTTCGTTAATTGCACAACGCAGCATACACGAAATGCAATTACCAAAAAATAAACGCGAACAAAAAGGCCTCGTTGATCAAATAAGCGCCGCTATTCTTTTGCAAGATTATCTTTCAACTTCTAATCACTAAAAAACCATTATCTTCGTTATACATAAATCGCTATGCTAAAAAAAATAATTATTGATAATGTAACCATTGAACCCGGCGAAACCAAAACCGTAAACTATGAAATTGCTCGTTTACCTTCTGGAATGATGATTAACATGCCTGTGCATGTATATCGTTCAACTCAAAAAGGCCCGGTACTTCTTTTGTCGGGCGGCTTGCACGGCGACGAGGTAAATGGTATTGAAACAATTCGTCGCATGATTTCCGAAAAATTTTTCGACAACATAAGTGCCGGAACCGTTATAGCTGTTCCTGTATTAAATATTTTCGGATTTTTAAATTATTCGCGCGATGTTCCCGACGGAAAAGATGTAAACCGTAGTTTTCCCGGCGATCAAAACGGTTCGTTGGCTTCACGTGTAGCTCATCGTTTAACCAAAAATATTCTTCCGCTCATTGATTACGGAATTGATTTTCATACAGGCGGTGCGCAACGCACCAATTATCCTCAGGTACGTTACGCTTCTATTGATAAAAACAGCGAAATTATTGCCAAAGCATTTTCTGCTCCTTTTACGTTGAATTCAAACCTAATTCCAAAATCATTACGTCATCAAAGTTCAAAAATGGGTAAACCAATTATTGTTTTTGAAGGCGGCGAAAGTTTACGCATCGACGAATTTTCAATTGAAGAAGCGACAGAAGGAACAAAACGCGTTATGAGTTTTTTAGGAATTATTAGCGATGCTTATAAGGAAAAAGAAAGTATTTATTGCAACGACACTACATGGGTACGCGCACAGCGTTCGGGAATTTTTAAACCGTTTGTTATTTCGGGTGAACCTGTACAAAAAGGACAACCGCTCGGTGTAATAAATGATCCGTTTGGCCAATATGAAATTAAAGTAATGGCAAAAGCATCGGGATATTTAATCGGCCACAACAATACCCCTGTCGTATTGCAAGGTGATGCGTTGTTTCACATTGGAATAACAAAGTGAATTTTCAAAAGCCTTTTGCTAACAGCTAAATGCTAAATAATTCGTGCCCATTCGTGGTTTTTCTAAAGTCTAAGGTCTATCATCCAATATCCATAATCTCACACTTCCCTAATCCCAAACTTCACCCTTACATCTTCCAAAATCGCTTTTTCTTTCTCCGAAATCAATGCATCCATCTCCGCTGTCTTTTTCATTATCTTATATACTTTTTCTCTTTTACGTGCATCATTAGGCATCATAATGCTCATTTGTTGCGCTTGTGCATGTTCCCAAAGGCTTTCAATTTTCTTTTTATTGTAACCCAACTTGCTCGACATATCTCTTGCAAATAATTTTTCCTGTTCGCTCAATTGTCCGTCACTCATCATAATCACCAACATATTGTTTAATGCATAATCTCTCATGTCCAAATCGGGGGTGCTTATTTTTTTCTCCTTTTTTGCAGTTAGAATACCCTGTCCTAATTTTTCACAAAACGCTCTATATTCCGTGTAATTAAATAATCCGCAAACAATCCAATCTCTTTTATCGTCGTTTACTATACTTCCGCAATACGGACAAACAATATCTGTAGTATCGCTTAATTCTCCTGCGCATTTGGTGCATTTATGCGACATAACGTTGTGGGCACTTAGGCTAGCATTCTTATTTAAGGTCAATACCAAAATTGCAGAATGGGCAATCATGGTTCTGTCATAATTGTCAGTATCGTTTTGATTAATAAATACTTTTTGTTCTTTCGATTGAATGCTGAAAGCCGTAAATAAATGTGTATCGTTTTCAAAAACATTCATTAAGGCGGTGTCTCTGATGTAAATTCGATTAAATAAATAGGGGTCGTGTTGATGAGAACTAATTTTTTCAAAAAATTCATCATTGGAAAAACGACGAATTCTTTTGGCCTCATTTAACGCAATGGCAATTCGAATTTGCAAATAGGCGTTTGAGGCCTTGTCCTCAAGTAAATTAATATTCGGCACAAAATTTCGATAACGATCTAATCCTTTAATGATTTGCGATTGTTCGCCTAAATGATTGTAATAATCTATGAATTCTTCTGCTTGAATAATTTCACAAAGTATCCAATCAAACTCTCCCGTATTCGTATACGTACCGCATGACTCACATTTACTCACTTCACCAAGCGAATCGCTAAGTTCAGCTTTGCAAGAAGGACACTTTTGCGATGCAAACAAATTTACGCCGGTATTACAATTCGATTTTCGAATAAAAGTCCAAACTTCAGTGAAGGATTCATTGTAAGAATTATCTAAACCTGAAAATATTTTATTCACGTATTTTTCGCTTATGTTTGCTTGAAATTGAACATGAACAACATCATAACTTCCTTCTTTTTCTATTAAAACAATTTTTGATTCAATTAATTGCAAGTGATTTATAATGTTCTCCTGTTCCATTGCATTCATCATTTGCAGTTGAACCGAAAACCGCCGATACACACCGTCAGAAATAAATTTTCTTACCGGACTAAGATTTTTTTTCATCCACGCTGCTTGCACTTGATTAAAAGCGCTTTGAACTTTTTCGGTAAATTCAATTTTATTAAATCCTTTAATAGCGGCCATCATAACTTGCAAACGGTTATCGCTCATGAAGCCTTTTTCAATTTTTTGAATGGTATTAAGGTCCGAACTTTGTTTGTATTTTTTTTGACCTAAAATGGCAAGAAGAATGATCACACCCACAACGATAATATTTAATGGAAACGGGAGGTAGATTAATAAAGCTATTAGTTCAATAATGGCACCAATGCCGCTGTCATCGTCAATGCTAAAATCACCGCCGCCGCCGCCGGCACGTGAATAACATTCTAATGAAATAACTATAAACAATAGAACCGGCAACCAACGCCAATATAAAATACGACTCATGGCCATAAAGATAAAAAAATATTTTGAATTACTTTAAACGCAAAGAAATACAAAGTTGAAGAACAAGATAAGCAATTTTAAATTTTACTTAAATTCAATTATTTTTTTTTTCAATAGATCAACAATTCCTTTAAGCAATTCAAATTTTTCTCTAAGCTCATTGATTTCACCGCGTACTGATTTTAATTCTTGTGCTAAAATTGCACTTTGTTTATATATTTCGTTTTGCGGTTCATTTGCAATTTGTGACTTAGAAGAATGATAAAAATTAAAAAAATCGAAATCAAGCGCTTTAGAAAGTTTTGATAATAATTCAGTATCTATTGACTGGCGTTTGAAAATTCCGTAAACATTTTGTTTAGATGTATTGATTTTTTCAGCTAAATCAGCAGGTCTCATTCTTAATTCCTCAACCCTTTCTTTAATCTTTTTCCCAATGTGCACTTTCATGCCTACAATTTACAGTAAGTGTCAAATAATCAATTCCTTGAACAGTCAATATTTCTTTACAAATAATCGTAAAAACTTTACTATATTCACAAAAACTTTACCAATAACTAATTAATATGGACTTTAAAGATCAAATCAAGCAACTCGGAGATAGGGTGCTCAAACTAAAAGATAGTATTCAAACCGAAGAGGCAACTAAAAATGCTTTTATAATGCCTTTTATTCAGTGTCTGGGATATGATGTTTTTAATCCAACAGAAGTAGTGCCGGAATTCGTAACGGATATAGGAACAAAAAAAGGAGAAAAAATTGATTATGCAATTTTCAAAGATAAACAACCAACTATGTTGGTCGAGTGTAAGCACTGGGCGCAAAATCTAGACCTTCATGATGGCCAACTGTTACGATATTTTCATGTTTCGAACGCTAGATTTGGAATTTTGACCAATGGAATTCAATATAGATTTTATACAGACCTTGTTGAGCCTAATAAAATGGATGAAAAACCATTCTTTGAGTTTTTAATCAACGATATGGGCGATGGTCAAATTGAAGAACTAAAAAAATTTCACAAACATTATTTCGACTTCGATAAAATAGTAAGTACAGCAAGTGAACTCAAATATACAAATGAAATAAAATCAGTTTTAAATAGCGAATTTAAATCTCCATCCGAAGCATTTATAAAGTTTTTTGTAAATCAGGTTTATACCGGAAGAGCAACTGAAAAAATAATGCATCAGTTTTCCGATCTCGTAAAAAAATCATGCAATCAAGTTATTTCAGATATTATTACAGAAAGACTAAAAACTGCTTTAAATAAAGAGGCTGAGGCAACCGCGCCTCAGGTTTTGGAAAATACAACAATCGCCCCTCTGGCAGATGAAAAGAAAGTAGATACTACTGTTGAAGAGATGGAAGCTTATTTAATTGTAAAATCAATAATCAGAAAAAAAGTTGAATTAAGTAGAATTTGTTATCGAGATTATCAAAATTTCTTTGGCATTTTACTAGATGACACGAATCGTAAAACCATATGTAAATTTTATTTGAATGATGTGAAGAAGGGTGTTATGATTCCTGATATGACCAAAAATGAGATTTGGTATGACCTACATTCATTAGATGACATTTTTAAATTAATTCCTCAGCTTGAATTGTCTGTCGACGCAATTGAAAACAAAACATCGGCAACCGTAAACAGTTAATAAAAACACTTAGGTAATCCTTTTGTTTTTAATTTACAATCAAAATTTGAACATAATATTTAAATAAAATAAATAATAATTTTCATGAGTATATTAAGACTAACGTTAATAACTATACTATTCGCCGGTTTAGGATGTAATTCAAAAGACGAAACAACTGCACCGGTTGAACCGAAAAATGATAAATTAGAATTTGCTTATGAAATATATAATTTCGGTTATACAAATGATCCTGAATTTTGTAATGCCGATTCAATAATTGCAGGTGATATTGGAGGAACATTATTCCTAAATGATACAGGTGCATGTGTGATAAATTATTGGAATGTTGGTCAAGATTCGGCAAGCTATGAATTGGGAAAATATACAAAAACTGAAAATGGAGTTGAATGTTTTTTTGATACGGAAATAATTACGGTTGATAACACTTTTGCTCATGATACTGCCGGTAAATATTCAAAAAGGGCTGTTTCAATTCAGTTAATGAGGAAAGGTTATTCGCTTAAGCTAACGAAATCAAAATGTCCAAAAGTTGCTGAATATTATACATCAAGTACAGGTGAAGATTTAAAATGGTCTGCCGGTATTGTTTATCACAAGACTGAAGAAAAAGATTTTTTGAAATTTATTAATGCGTTATTGATTATTAACCAATATTTAGATTATTCTGACTCTTTTAATGCTGATGAAAATGATAGTGATTCAAACGATGTGGAGGTGAAGAACGGGTTACTACATTAGGTACTCTTAAAAACGCAAACCATCTCTTCAACTTTTACCTTCTTTTACGTCTTTTGCTAACAGCTAAATGCTAAATAATTCGTGCCCATTCGTGGTTTTTCTAAAGTCTAAGGTCTATCCTCTAATGTCTAACTCGTCACTTAAAAATAAAAATCCTCGTTTTCGAATTCACCACTTCATACAGTTCATTAATATCATTTGTCTTTAACGAAATGCAACCCAATGTCCAATTCTCTTTTTCGTCAATAATATAATCGTAACCCTTGGGCACACCGTGTATTCCTACTTCACCGCCAATTGTTGCGCTATTGGGAATATCGCCTCTCATTTTTGCGCGCTTGTGTTTATTCCAGCTTTCTTTGCTGGGATAATCAATCCAAATAAATTTTGACCACGAAGCATGCGCATATTTGGCACGTATCCCAAATTCTCCTTCGGGTGTACATCCGTCGCCTTGTTTTAATTTGTCATTGATGGGATCAAAACCAAAAACAACATTGTACTTTTTCAAGAGTAACGTGTCATGAACAACATACATCGTGTATTTTAATTTTTCAATGTGTATGCTAATGGAATTGCGATTCATTTTTAACGAATCAATCAGTTTTATTAAATCGCCTTTGGCTTCTAGTATTGGATCTTGATCTAAAACTTTATTTCGATGAACAGTTTTTGAGGAGTTAAATTCGTGATTTATTTTTTGCTTACAAGAAGTGAAAAGAAGTAGTGCAAAATTGATATAAATGATTTTTTTTACCATAAGGTTACAGGCTTATATAACCGGTACACACTTTTCCATAAAGGGTTCACTTAAAGTTTGGCTAAAATCGCTTTTTCCACTTCATCACTGTCCCAAACTTTGTCTATATCTTTTATTTTCATAATCTCACGCATTATGTTTTCTTGTCGCTCGCCTTCTTTCATTGCTGTTGAATAACGTATTTGCGGACTATAAGTAACCATGCTGTACAGCGGAATCCATTTTTCGGGGTATTTTTCACTGAATTTCGCCTCAATTTTCTTTTGCAATAAAAACATTTTGTCAGCCGTTTTATCACGCATTTCAATAAAATTACCAATGGCTAAATCGGCAATGGCATCACCGTCGGGTTTGCGCTTTAGTTGATATTCGGTAAATAAATTTTTCCAATCTTCACCGTGTTTTTCCATCAGTTCATTAAACACCACGCAATCTTCAAATCCGCAATTCATTCCTTGTCCAAAAAATGGTACAATGGCATGAGCCGCGTCTCCTATAAGGGCAATTTTGTCATTGAATGTCCACGGAAAACATTTTACGGTTACCAACGAAGAAGTAGGATTAGTAAAAAAATCGTCTAACAGGGTTGGCATTAACGCAACTGCATCCGGGAATTCTTTTTCGAAAAAAGTTTTTACCTGATCTCTTGTTGTTAAATTGGCAAATGATTTTTCTCCTTCAAACGGAAAAAATAAGGTACAGGTAAAACTTCCATCAATGTTGGGTAAGGCAATCATCATGTAGCTTCCTCTTGGCCAAATGTGAAGTGCGTTTTTTTCAATTAAATGCTTACCTCCTTCACCGGCAGGAATTTCTAATTCTTTATACCCGCATTCAATATAATGTTGTTTGTATTCAAAACGGTCGGTTTGCAATTGCATACTTAATCGAACTGCCGAAAATGCTCCGTCGGCACCTATTAAAAAATCACTGCTTGTCTTTGTAATTTTTCCGGTTTCGGTATTCTCAAATTCTGCAACTCCTGTTTTTGAATCGGCATGCAAACATTTTTGATTAAAATGAATTTTAGCATTTCCAATTTCTTCGGCAAGTGTCATTAATGTTTTATTTATAGTACCTCTTGATACACTATAAATGGCTTGCTCTTTTTTTCCATAGGGCTGAAATGCAGAAGTTCCATCTACGTTATGAATATAACGACCATACATGGGTATCGCAATTTTGCGTATTTCATCGGAAATTCCAACGCCGGTTAAACCGCGCCAACCTCTATCACTCAAAGCTAAATTAATAGATTTACCTGCCGAAATTTTTGCCGTTCGCATGTCCTGCCGGCGCTCAAATATTTCTACCGAATGTCCTTTTTTGGAAAGGTAAATGGCCAATAATGAACCTACCGGACCGGCACCTGATATTACAAATTTTTTACCCATATTTTTTTTTGAATATACAAATGTAAATTACCACAGAATTTAAAAAATGAATTTGCTCATTTGTTGTTAAAGTATTTCCATTAATATTTTGCCGAAACGATAAACATCATTAAACGAATTGTAAAGTGGCACCGGTGCAACCCGAATTACGTTGGGTTCTCTCCAATCGGCAATAATTCCATGTTCAATCATTTTGTTAAACAAGGCTTTCCCGTATCCATGTGCAACAATACTTAGTTGGCATCCTCTCGCATTTGAAGGTGTAATTATTTCTAATTTATTCACTCGGTCAAATTTTATCGCATTAATTTCAGCAATAATGTATTCTAAATATCCGGTAAGTTGTTTGCTCTTGCTGATTAATTTTTCCATTCCGGCCTCATCAAAAATTTCTAACGCGGCCAAATGTGCGCTCATTGACAATACCGGTGCGTTACTAAGCTGCCAGGCTTCAGCACTATGAATGGGTTTAAACCCTTTTTCCATTTTAAAACGGTTGGTTTTATCATAGCCCCACCATCCTGCAAATTGCGGTAAATTTGTTCCATGATGTTTTTCATGCACAAATGCGCCGGCTACTCCTCCGGGCCCCGAATTCAAATATTTATAACTGCACCAACAAGCAAAATCGACATTCCAATTGTGTAAATTCAGTTTTATATTGCCGGCGGCATGCGCTAAATCAAATCCTGCGTAAGCGCCCACACCGTGAGCTGCTTCGGTTATTTTTCTCATATCAAAAACTTGCCCCGTAAAATAATTTACACCTCCAATCATTACCAAAGCAAGCTCATTCCCATGCTCAGTAATGTTTTTTAAAATATCTTCTTCACGAATATTGTATTCTCCTTCGCGTGGAAAAATTTCAACGATGGAAGTTGCAGGGTCAAATCCGTGAAATTTTACTTGCGATTCTAAGGCATATTGATCGCTTGGAAAAGCTTTTGCTTCGCAAATAATTTTAAATCGTTTTTTTGTTGGCCTGTAAAAGCTAACCATCAATAAATGCAAATTTACTGTAAGTTGATTCATGCAAACCACTTCGCCGGGAAGACCTCCAACAATTTTCGAAATTTTATCGGTTAAAAATTCATGATAACTAAACCATGGTCTTTTCGCTTTGAAATGACCTTCAACACCTAATTCAGACCAATCGATTAATTCATTTTCAATATGATTTTTGATGGTTTTAGGTTGTAAACCCAGTGAGTTTCCGGTAAAATATACCACCTCTTCACCTTTATGCGTTGGAAAGTAAAACCGATTTCTAAAGGAATTTAGCTGGTCACTTTGGTCACTTTTCACTGCAAAATCATGTTCAAATCGGTAGTCCATATTGTGTTAAATTTATTCGAAAAGTATGGTTTTTTCGCAATTCATAATTCGGTAAAGTCAATTTATCTGTTTTCAACCGTGCTTCGTCAAAAAGAGAATAAATATTTCTTTGCAAATTAACAAAAAAGACATAAATTAGCCGTAATTAAACACGCTATGAAACGTACTGCCGTCACACTTATCATCTCTCTCCTGGCTTTTACTACTGTAATGGCTTTTACTTTAGGAAATATTGATAAAGTAAAAAAGAATATGACTGAAAAACAGGTTTCGGATATTATGGGAAAACCCGATAAAAAAATTGATGCCGGTTTACTCTCCGGAAAATCAATTACCATTTGGAAGTATGGAAATAGTACTGAAATTACTTTTATTGATCATAAAGTCGATAACGTACTCTCAGCCGAATTAAGTCCAAAAAATTAGCGTTCACAATAAATGTATATTTGCGCGATTAAGTTTTTAGTTTATGCGCAAAAATCAAATCTCAGAAGCTTTATTTTCGAAAGCAAAATCTTTTTTTCCGGGTGGGGTAAATTCTCCTGTTCGTGCTTTTAAATCGGTTGGAGGAACACCTGTTTTTATTCACAAAGGAATTGATGCTCACCTAATCGACGTCGATGGGAATGTTTATATCGATTATTGTTGCTCATGGGGTCCGTTAATTCACGGTCACGCTAATAAAGAAGTTGTACACGCTATAAAACATGCCGCCGAATTAGGTACGTCTTTTGGTGCACCAACCGCTCTCGAAAATGATTTGGCCGAATTAATTCTTTCGCAAAATCATCATATCGAAAAACTGCGTTTTGTAAGTTCAGGAACTGAAGCGGTAATGAGTGCCATCCGTTTGGCACGCGGGTTTACAGGAAGAAAAAAAATTATAAAGTTTGAAGGTTGCTATCACGGTCATTCTGATTCTTTATTGGTAAAAGCGGGTTCCGGTTTAATTACTTTTGGTAATTCATCGTCTGCAGGTGTCCCTTCCGAGTTAGTTGAACATACTGTAGTTGTTCCGCTTAATTCTATTAACGCAATTGCAAAAGTGTTTAACGAATTTCATAACGAAATTGCTGCTGTAATTATTGAACCAATTCCTGCGAACAATGGTTTACTGCTTCAATCTCATTCTTTTCTTCAATTTTTAAGAGGTGAATGTACACGATATGGCGCCTTATTAATTTTTGATGAAGTAATATCAGGTTTTAGAATAGGATTTTCAGGTGCAAGCGGGTATTATAAAATTAATCCCGATATTGTTACTTACGGAAAAATAATTGGAGGCGGCCTTCCTGTTGGGGCTTATGCGGCAAGTGCCGAAATTATGGGTCATATTAGTCCCGAAGGGGATGTTTATCAAGCAGGAACTTTAAGCGGTAACCCTGTTGCTATGTCTGCAGGTTTCACAGCTCTTTCTATGTGTCTTATTCCGGGTTTTTATGAAGATCTTGAACGAAAAACAAAAAAATTAATTTCAGGAATTTTATTGTCACCATTTACTGCTCAGTTAGATTTTAAAATTTTTTCAATCGGTTCAATTTTTTGGATTGCATTTACAACGAAAAAATCAATTCAGGAGGCAAGTGAAATTGATTCACAAAGTATGCTTAAGTTTCGAAAACTTTATCATCTATTGCTTGATGAAGGCATTTACATGGGACCATCCGGTTATGAAGTTGGGTTTATGAGTAGTGCTCACACCGATGACGATATCGAAAAAACAATTTCTGCGTTTCACAAGTGCTTAGAAAAAATGGTTACTGATTAAACAAAAAATAATCAGAAATAAACCATAAAAGCAAACCGCCGTCAACTAAAAAAATAAACAAAAAGTAGTTACTCTTTTTCTTTATTGCAAAAAGCTGCAAGGCTGCTCCGGTAATTAATAAAAACAGGCCGGCACTATTAATTTTTAGAACGGCTACAGGAAACATCAAGAGAATTGATACAAACAACAACCAAAAGAAAAAAAATCCTTTACTGCCAAGTAACAAAGCAATTGTTTTTATTTTTCCATTGTCGGCAACTAAATCTTTTAAATCAAATAATACGCAACTTATCCAAATTTGGATTATCGCTAAAGTGAAAAATAAAATAAAATGTTTGTCAACAACGTATGACGAACGAAAAAGTAATATGAAAACAACTCCAATCCAAACGGCAGTAACAATAAACGTTTTCAAATAGGGAATATATCTTATTCCGGTTAAATTTTTTTTAGCTGGGTGAATAAATAAGTAAAGGGCTGTAGTAATTCCAATTGCAACTAAAGGCAACAAATATCGAAACGGAATGATAAAAAAACTACTAAATGATAAAATTAAACTAATAAGGGTTATTATTTCAAAACTGCGAAAAGAGCCAATTTTATTTTTTACTTCAATAGCCAATTCGCTTTTTTTTAACTTCATGTAACGCTGTACAATGTATGCGCTAAATGTGTTAATGAAAATAAAAAAACTTTTTTCCCAACTAATATCCTGACAAAAGGTAATAGAAGTAACACAAAAAAAAATAGTACTGATAAGAGAAATATAAGTGGGATAAACTAGAAAAAAAAAAATAATGTTTTGTCCAATATTCACGTTAACGGGCAATGAAATAGGTGGCAAGTCCTAAGGCGCTTCCCAACAGACTAAATTTTAATGCCCCAAATACTTTTTTACTTCTTCCAATTTTTTCGAATCCATCAATATATTCTTGTGAATTTAATAAATTTCTGTTACTTACTTTATCAATACGTATTTGTACTGCGGGTATTCCCGCTAAAGTGGTTACAACAACCGGAGCAACAATCGAAATAATTCCCGGCTCACCTCTAAAAAATCCTTGCGGAAATTTAGTTACCGTACTATCTTTATTGTAAGTATCAAAAACAGTTAAAGTATAAGAAAATAAAAAGGAAATAATTTTAGTGCCTAACGGATTGTATTTCTCTCTTGAATCTCGCTCGCCTAAAAAATAATTTTTCATCTTTGCAGGTTCAAGAAAATTTCCGATAGTCGTATCTTTTTTATACAAAATACATTCGGCTTCGTTTTTTTTCTGATATGAAAAGACCCGATAATGCTCAAATTCGACGGTTTTTATTTTTGATCGTTGCATGATTTGTATCATCACTTTTCCGTTTGAAGTATCCGTAATGGTTCCGTTAAAAGTTTGTCCGTTCATTAAATTTAACAGGTCGCCGTTAGATTGGCTTTTAACTGTACACGTGCTAATAATCAGCACAAAAACAAGAAGCGATTTTTGTATCATTGATTAAAATTAGTCTTTTTTTGCCATTCGGCTGAAATAAGGATATTGTTTACTTTTTGTTGAAAGCCGACCTCTATAAGATTATATATTTGACGTCCTAAAAAGGAAATTGTATGAAAAGATTAACCGGATTTTCAGGTCGTCATATTGGGCCTTCAACTGAAGAGACATCTTCCATGTTAAAATTCATTGGCGCTTCAACCATTGATGAACTTATTAACCAAACAATACCGTCTCAAATTCGAATAACTGAAAAATTAGCGGTTAATGAAGGTTTATCCGAATATGATTATATCAATCATCTTAAAAAAATTGAAACCAAAAATGAGTTGTATTCAAATTTTATTGGTCAAGGTTATTACGGTACAATTACACCACCGGTTATTCAAAGAAATATATTAGAAAATCCGGGTTGGTACACAGCCTACACGCCTTATCAAGCCGAAATTGCGCAAGGTCGTTTAGAAGGCTTGCTTAATTTTCAAACGATGGTAAGTGATTTAACGGCATTGCCTATTGCAAACGCATCATTACTTGATGAAGCAACAGCAGCCGGCGAAGCCATGACCCTACTTTTTGGTAGTCGTTCAAAAGAAAAAATTGCGGCCAAATCTTCCGTTTTTTTGGTTGCCGACGATGTTTTTCCTCAAACAATCGATGTATTAATCACTCGCGCAAATCCGTTAGGAATTGCAGTGGAAGTTTTGCCGGTTTCAAAAATGAATTTTTCTCAAAATGTTTTCGGCGCTTTAGTTCAATACCCAAACAAATTTGGTGAAGTATGTGATTATTCCATATTGGTAAAATCTGCGCACGAAAATAATGCTCACGTTGCAGTTGCAAGTGATTTATTGGCCTTGGCAATTTATAAAGCCCCTGGCGAATGGGGTGCCGATGTTGTTGTTGGAAATTCGCAACGATTTGGTGTGCCAATGGGATTTGGTGGTCCTCATGCTGCTTTTTTCGCTTGTAAGGATGAATTTAAACGACTAATTCCGGGTCGTATTATTGGCGTTTCTGTTGATGCAAAAGGTAAACCTGCTTTACGAATGGCTTTGCAAACCCGTGAACAACACATTCGGCGCGATAAGGCAACTTCTAATATTTGTACAGCTCAAGCGCTTTTGGCCATTATGGCTTCAATGTATGCAGTTTATCACGGCCAAAACGGAATTCGCAATATTGCCGAATCGGTATTTGCAAAAGCTACAGCAATTAAAAATGCTCTTAAAAATGCCGATGTAAAGTTAATTGGCGAATTATTTTTTGACACCATTACGATTGAAAATATTGACACGAATCAAATACAAAAGGCCTGTGCTTCTGCTAAAATTAATGTAAATATTCATTCGTCAAAATCATTCAGTATTTCAACTGATGAAACAACATCAATCGATCAAATTAATTCACTACTAAATGCAATTGCAGTAACTACCGGTAAAAAAATTATTAATATAACGCATAATGAACTAACGCAGTTTGCTTTATCAAAAAATACTTTATCACGCCAATCGGCTTTCCTTACACACCCGGTGTTTAATTCATACCATTCCGAATCGGAAATGATGCGCTACATCAAAAAATTGGAAAACAAAGATCTTTCATTGGTACATTCAATGATTTCATTAGGGTCTTGTACAATGAAATTAAATGCAGCAGCCGAATTACTTCCGTTAACTTGGCCTGGATTTGCGAATTTGCACCCATTCGTTCCTCATCAACAAGCAAACGGTTATCACGAAATTGTTGATGAACTTAATAAAGATTTATGCGCCATTACCGGATTTGCAGCAATGAGCTTTCAACCTAATTCAGGTGCGCAAGGTGAATACGCCGGATTAATGGTTATTCGTGCTTATCATCACTCCAATGGTCATTTGCACCGTAACATTGCATTAATTCCGTCATCTGCTCATGGTACTAATCCCGCAAGTGCAGCTTTAGCCGGAATGCAAATTGTAGTCGTAAAATGCGATGCAATGGGTAATATTGATGTAAACGATTTAAAGGAAAAGGCACAATTGCATAAGGAAAATTTATCATGTCTTATGGTAACTTATCCTTCTACACACGGTGTATTTGAAGAAAGTATTACAGAAATAACTACAATTGTTCACCAAAACGGCGGCCAGGTTTATATGGATGGCGCTAACATGAATGCGCAGGTAGGTTTAACTTCGCCGGGTACTATAGGTGCTGATGTTTGTCATTTGAACTTACACAAAACTTTTGCAATTCCGCATGGCGGAGGCGGTCCGGGTATGGGTCCAATTGGAGTTGCAAGTCATTTGGTGAAATTTTTGCCCGGACATGTAAAACGTAATAATCCTTCAACTGCTATTAATGCAGTTTCATCGGCACATTATGGTAGTGCGTTAATATTATTAATTTCATACGGATATATAAAAATGTTAGGTGGCCAAGGATTAACCCATTCTACAAAATACGCCATTCTAAATGCAAATTATATAAAGGATAAATTGAAAAATCATTACCCGATTTTGTATGTAGGAAAAAATAATCGCTGTGCTCATGAAATGATTTTAGATTGCAAAGAATTTAAAAAATCAGGGCATATTGAAGTTGCCGATATTGCAAAACGGTTAATGGATTTTGGGTTTCATGCTCCAACTGTTGCTTTCCCGGTGGTAGATACTTTAATGATTGAACCAACAGAAAGTGAAAGTAAGGCCGAGCTCGATCGCTTTTGTGAAGCAATGATTACAATTCGAAAAGAAATTGATGAAGTAATTTCAGGAAATGCCAACGCAATTGATAACGTATTAAAAAATGCACCTCATACTGCTATGGAAATTACGGCCGATAACTGGACGCATTCGTATTCAAGGTCAAAAGCAGCTTACCCTGTTGGCTACCTAAAAGAAGCTAAGTTTTGGCCATCGGTTTCAAGAATTGACAATGCCCATGGTGACCGAAACTTGATATGCAGTTGTTTACCAATTGAAAATTATGCTGAAGAAACCGTTGCTTAGCGCTTTCTAACCTTTCCGTAAAGGAGAAGGGCTGTGAATAAAGATTTTAATCAAAAGTCTGTGCATTTGGTTAAATCTTTTCTACATTTGCGTTGAAAATCAAAATTTAAAAAACATGAAAAAAATTTACTTAGCTGCTGCTGTTTTAGGCTTTGCTGTTAGCACAAATGCTCAAACAACATTACTTAGCGAAGACTTTCAAGGAAGTCTAAGTTATATTCAGATTGGTTACCCTTCAAATACTACGTCTGATACTCTTTGGTACAATTACAACGACGATTTTAATACCGATGCTTCAGGTGGTACTCGTCCTGAAGAGTGGTTTTTAATGTATGCTTTCGCAACGGCCGATTCGTTAACACCTACACTTGATACAAATGTTGTTATGGGTGCTAATTCTTGGATTTCGGGTGATGATTTTATTTCAAAAGATCACCTAATTACTGCATCAATTGCTGTACCTACAGCTGCGTCAGGTGGTACAAGTACAGTGTTACGCTTTAAATCTGCTTCTCGTCAAACTCCTTTGTATCTTGACGGTTTTAGGGTTTTTGTTTCAAACACAACAAACGACCTTTTAGCGTTTACAGCTACAACTCCTATTTTCATCGGTTCAGAATATGACGATGAAGGTGGAACATACCCAAGTTATGGTGGTAATTGGGCTTCATATACCTTTACCCCATCAATTGCTTCGGGCGGTTGGGTTCAAGGTTGGGATGGTACAACACAACAAAATTCTGAATTAGAAGATAATGGTGACTCATCACGTTGGATTGGTGTGTTAACAGAACAAGTAATTTCTCTTGGTTCATATGCCGGTCAAACTATTTTCATTGATTTCTTTCACAATACACGCGATGATAATTTAATTTCAATTGATGATATTGTTGTTGAGTACACGACCAGCGTAAGCGAAGTTAACAACTCAATTTCGGTTATTTCTGCATACCCAAACCCAACTACCGACAAGGTAAATTTACAATTTAGCAACGAAGGTTCTTCTATCGCTATCATGACTGTTACTGATGTTTTTGGTCGCGTTGTAGCTACTCAATCATTAGGCGCATTAAACAATGGTAAAAACCTTATTTCATTCGATGCTTCTGACTTAGCTAACGGTACATATAACGTGCAAATTCGTACTGAAAAAGGATATTCCGCTGCATCTTTCATCAAGCAGTAATTTAGTTCCGTTTGATACTTTAATGAAAAGGGCAATCAATTTGATTGCCCTTTTTATTTTAACATTTCAATCCTTAAAATGAAACACTCTGATTTTTTAAAAACCCTTTTTTACAAAAAAATGACCTTTGGTTAAAAAGAATTAGCTGTATAGTGGTAAGTCCGAACAATTCACTAATTTTATGGCCAATTCAGAAAAATTATGAGAAAAATTTACTTAACATGCGCTGTAGTTGCACTCGCACTATCAGCAAACGCTCAGTCATCATTGAACCAGAGCGGCAAACCACACAATGGAAAAGTTGTGAAAAGCAACGTTCATAAACGAATCCCGGCACCTAATACGACTCGTGCAACTCAAAAATTTTATTTAGATTATGAGTATGCCGATCAAACTCGTCAAGATGCTGAAAGCGGTATCACCGACTGGCAACGTTATATTTGGGACATGAATATGCGCTATACAGCTGCAGATACATTTAGCCAGCGTTATGCTGTTGTTGATTTTTATGATGGTGTTGTCAACTCCGTTATAGATTCTTACGGAATTACTGATGGTAGTGGCTATCCGGTTGCTTATGCATATACTACACCGTTAACTCTTGACTCAGTATTTATTAATGCAGGTCATTCCAATAATTCAGGAGTAAACGATACACTCACTTTTAATATTATTCAACTAAATTCTACAGGTTATCCTACAGGTACAGTATTGTTTACTAAGTCTATTATTTCGAATGTTTCGATGACCGGAGGTACTAGCTGGTTACAAGGCGCTGTGATTGCTGATGCTTTAGGCTATACTGTACCTATTGGGACTCGTTTTGGAATACAAGTTAAGTATTACGGTTCTGACCTTGATACCTTTGGTTTGTTGGCCGGTTTTGCAAATAATGGTCAACCATGTGCTGCTAACCCAACATTACCTTTTTTCGCAGTAAATTCATTTTATGCCAATAACAGTTATCGTATAGATATACAGTATGAATCTTACGGTTTATTACCAACCTCAGGTGGAGCGGACACTTATTATGAATGTGATGGTGCTTCCGGTTATTTAAATGGAGGTGATTCTGAAAATTCTCTTCAAAATTGGGCTGTTTGGTTAGGCGTTACTAACGTAACCGGTGTTACTAATCAATCTCAGTTAATTACTGATATTTCGCAAAATATGCCAAACCCATTCTCTACAAATTCTACAATTAACTATAGCTTGGCACAAAGTTCAGAAGTTACTTTTACAGTTACTGATCTTTCAGGAAAAGTTATCTATAGTAATAACTATGGTAAACTTTCAGCCGGTCGTCAAACGATTCAGTTAGACGCAAAGAATTTCGCTAACGGAATTTATTACTACACATTAACTGCAGGAGGCTCAAAAGCTACTAAGAAAATGGTTGTTGCAAAATAATTCTGAATTGTTTTAAATGAAAAAAACCTCGGTCAATTTGATCGGGGTTTTTTTATATAAAAGTCTTAGACAAATTTTCTTTCAAAATTTTCATAAATTCTGAGGAGTAAACAAAGGCATTTACTTCAGGATTATCAGTAGTTATAATTCCTTTTTTATCGCCACGCCACCAAAGTTGCCCTTGGTATAAAAAGAAAATATTATCACCTATTTCAATAACCGAATTCATGTCATGTGAAATAACTACGGTTGTAATGTTAAATTCAGTAGTAATTTCTTTAATTAAATTATCAATTACGATACTGGTTTTTGGATCTAAACCCGAATTGGGTTCATCGCAAAATAAAAATTCGGGTTGTAAGGCAATAGCTCGAGCAATTCCTACTCGTTTCGACATTCCACCACTTAGTTCGGATGGATAAAGTTTATTTTTTCCATCCATATTTACTCGTTGTAAACAAAAGTTTACCCGATTAAGCATTTCATCTTTTTGCATTAGCGAAAACATGCGCAATGGAAACATTACATTCTCTTCAACAGTCATGCTGTCAAACAGTGCGCTGTACTGGAATAAAAATCCTATTTTTTTTCGAATTTCCATTCGTTGATGTTTATCCAATTTTACAAAGTCAACATCATTAAATATAACTTCGCCGGCATCGGCTTCCATTAATCCAACAATACACTTAGCGATAACTGTTTTTCCAGAACCACTTTGTCCGATAATCATATTTACTTTTCCTTGTTCAAAGGTTGCCGAAATATTATTCAACACTGGGTTATCTCCAAATGATTTTGATAATTGATTAATTCGAATCATAAGAGTAGTAGTTGTGTGAGTAAATAATTTACAATTAATATCACAATACTACTTACAATTACTGCACGAGTACTTGATCTTCCTACATCAATTGATCCGCCCGAAGTAAAATAACCATAATATGACGAAATTGAAGTAATAACAAAGGCGAAGAACAAGGTTTTTGTTAGCGCATATTTTACGGCATAGTCGTTAAAAAAATATTGGACTCCGTAAATGTACCTTTCGGAAGTTAGTTCACCCGACAGTGTTCCAAAAATCCACCCTCCTATAATTCCTAAAAACATTGAAATTGCAATTATGAATGGAAACATAAGTACTGCACCAATTATTTTTGGAAGAACTAAATAGGACGCAGAATTTACACCCATTATATCAAGCGCATCGATTTGTTGTGAAACGCGCATCGATCCAATTTCTCCTGAAATTTTTGACCCAACAATTCCAGCAAGAATTAAACTAATTATTGTGGGCGAAAATTCAAGGATAATTCCTTGTCGTGTTGTAAACCCGACCGTATAGGGTGGTATATACCATGAATCGATATTGTAGGAGGTTTGAAGCGTAATAACAGCACCAATGAAAACCGACATAATTGAAACAATTCCTAATGATCCTATGCCTATGCTAAAACATTCATCAACCAGCCGCTTAAAAAACACGCTCCATTTTTGAGGCCTTGTAAAGACTTGCACCAAAAATGTCCAAAAAGTTCCTATTTCGAATAAAAATTTCACTACAATTTGTCAAAGATATGAAAACAATTTAGCTGTAAATTTCGTTAAATTTGGTACATGAAATTGAATAGATTGAATAAGGTTTTATTGTTAACAACGTTTATACTGCTTTCAAGCTGTGGGTTGTTTCGTAAAAAAAACCGTTGTCACACTTGCCCAACGTGGAAAACCGTTGAGAATTTTGAAGACACTGAGTTTCATCAATAATAAATTATGACGGTAAATGATCTTGCCGATAGTTTAGCTCCGTATTTGCCAAATGGTGTTGCTTTAGATGTTGCCGAACTCATTTACCGTTACAGAGTTAATTTTAAAATAACAAAACCCCGGGACTCGGTTTATGGTGATTACATGTCGCCAAGTAAAGATCGCGGACACACCATTACCGTGAACGGCAACCAAAATAAATACGCTTTTTTTGTTACCGTACTTCATGAATTTGCGCATTTATTTACCTGGGAAAAATACCATGAAAAACCAAAGCCTCATGGGCAAGAATGGAAGGAAGAATACCGAAAACTTATAACGCCTTACATTAAGGAAGGTGTTTTTCCCAATGAAATTGTTGTTGCTTTGAAAAAATATATTCAAAATCCAGGCGCTTCAACTTGCTCTGATGAGGATTTACTTTTAGCATTGAAAAATTATGATCGTAAGCGAACCCCTTTACTTCGAGAAATAAGTGAAAACAGTAAGTTTATTTTTAGGGACATGGTTTTTGTTAAAGGCAAATTGGTACGATCTCGATTTGAATGCATTGCTATTAAAACAAAAGACGTATATTTAATTAGTGGCACAGCCGAAGTAAGCCCGGTAGAATGATACCATTACACATTCCATATTATAGAACAACGCGCTTGTCGGATATTGAAAAAATCCTAAATGCAAATGATAAACAAAAGCTATCCAATAATCTTTCTCAATTTTTTAAAACTGAATTCAGTTTTCCATTTACTGCATTTACTAAATCCTGTACAAATGCGCTCGAAGTTGCAGCTATACTAACAAACGTAGGAAAAGGCGATGAAGTAATACTGCCGGCCTATACGTTTGTATCTTCTGCTAATGCGTTTGCTTTACGGGGCGCTAATTTGAAATTTGCCGATTCAAGATTTGATCATCCAAATGTTGACGTAAAATCAATTTTAGATTTAGCTAATCAAAAAACGAAAGCAATTGTGATTGTTCATTACGGAGGTGTTTGTATAAATGAAATCGAAACCTTGGTAAAGTTTTGTAAAGCGAACAATATTTTTCTTATTGAAGATAACGCGCACTCGATTGGTTCAACCTATAAAAATAAATTTTTAGGAACTTTTGGTGATGCAAGTACTATATCCTTTCATGAATCAAAAAATTTAACTTGTATTGAAGGCGGCTCATTAACTATTAATAATAAATTATGGATTAAACGGTCTGATCATATTCTCAATAAAGGAACAAATAGAACAGGGTTTGATAATCGAAAGAAAAAATTTTATGAATGGGTTGATTTGGGTTCTGATTTTAAAATGGATCATTTGCATTTATCAATTCTAACTGAGCAAATTCAGTTTTATAAAGAAATTAATTCTAAACGATTGGAATTGTATTCCATTTATTCAAAAGGGTTAGATTATTTAAAAAGCAAAGGCGATATAATGTACAATTTGCCGTCGGTCGATTGTTGCCACAATGCGCATAACTTTTGGTTTACGGTTAAGAATGAAAAAACGCGTGAATTGTTAACACGCTTTATGATGAAAAAAGGAATTTATTCTACCTTTCATTATTTAGCATTAAATAAAACTGTGTTTGGGAAAAAATATTCAATCAAAAAAAATCCGATAAACGCAATTCATTTCGAAAAAACATTGTTACGAATTCCATTATACTATCAACTTAAACGAACGAATGCTAAAAAAGTAATTGATTCAATAGAATTGTTTTTCAAAAAATAATTACCAAGAAAAAAGTGGACGTTTGCCCATTAATTCATGTACTTTTTGTTTTACTTTATTTATTTCAGAATCATTCTCGTGGTTTAATAACACATGATCAATCAATTCTACGATTTGTGGAATTTCTTTTTCAGTAATGCCTCTTGTTGTGATTGCAGGTGTTCCAATACGAATACCGCTGGTTATGAATGGCGATTTATCATCAAAAGGAACCATGTTTTTATTTACAGTAATTTCGGCGCGCACTAAAGCGTTTTCGGCAATTTTTCCGGTTAAATTTTTAGTTCGTAAATCAATTAACATACAATGATTATCGGTTCCTCCCGAAATCACTTTATAACCTTTTTCTACAAAAGAAACAGCCATTGTTGCAGCATTTTTTATTACCTGTTTAGAATAGGCAGTAAATGAGTTGTCGAGCGCTTCGCCAAAGGCTACCGCTTTTGCAGCAATTACATGTTCAAGTGGCCCGCCTTGAGTTCCCGGAAAAACTGCGCCGTCTAAAACTGCCGACATTTTTTTTATTTCTCCTTTAGGAGTTTTTTGTCCCATTGGATTTTCAAAATCTTTTCCCATCATAATAACCCCCCCTCTAGGTCCCCGTAAAGTTTTATGGGTTGTAGTGGTTACAATATGGCAATGTTGAATGGGATTATTTAAAAGTTTAGTAGCAATTAAACCTGCCGGGTGAGAAACATCAGCTAACAACAAGGCTCCAATTTTATCGGCAATTGTTCTTAACCGAGAATAATCCCAATCACGACTATAGGCCGAGGCTCCGCAAATAATTAATTTAGGTTTTACTTCAACAGCTTTTGATTCAACTTTATTGTAATCAATTGTGCCTGTTTCGGCTTCGACGCCATAAAAATTAGGACGATATAATTTACCTGAAAAATTTACCGGTGAGCCGTGAGTTAAATGTCCGCCATGAGATAAATCGAATCCTAAAATTGCGTCACCCGGATTTATTACACCAAGCATGACAGCCGCATTAGCTTGCGCCCCACTGTGAGGTTGAACATTTGCCCATTCGGCTCCGAACAATTTTTTTAATCGATCAATTGCCAGCTGTTCAATTTCATCTACTACTTCGCAACCGCCATAATACCGTTTACCGGGTAATCCTTCAGCATATTTATTGGTAAGTACGCTGCCCATTGCTTGCATTACCTGTTCACTAACAAAATTTTCAGAAGCAATTAGTTCTATTCCGTTTAATTGACGTTCTTTTTCTTGTTGAATTAGTTGGAAGATTGATTCATCGTGTATCATTGCGATTATGAAATTGATTTATATTCACAAAAGTAAAATTATTTATCTAACCGCTGTATTTGAATAATCATTTGTGAAAAGAGGAGTTTTATTTTTTCTTATACTTTCCTTTATTGAAGGAGCATCGGTAATGGCTGCTGAATTGCTTGGGGCTAAGCTTTTGGCTCCCTTTTATGGATCATCGTTATATGTTTGGGCAAGTGTGATGGCAGTAACATTAATTGGTTTGGCTTTCGGTTATTTTATGGGTGGCTTTACATCGGTAAAAGCCGATAAGGAAAAAAGACTTTATTTAATACTTATTGCCGGTGCGATTATTATTTCATTAATGCCTTTTATAGCACAATTTTGTTTTGCACTTTTCGCAAAAATGAATCTTTTAACTTCAGTTGTTTTTTCAAGTTTGGTATTGCTAGTGCCTCCGGTAATGTTAATGGGAATGGTTTCTCCATTAATAATCGGTTTAATTGATGGAAAAATAAATAACTCTGCAAAATCATCAGGAATTGTTTATGCTATTTCAACAGTTGGAGGAATTATTGCAACATTTAGTTTTGGTTTTTATATAATTCCGACTTTTGGTTTATCCAACCCCTGTTACATTGCCGCCGGAACGTTGGCTTTATTGCCGGCTATACAATTAATTCGACGAAAAAACATTATGCCGTTGGTATTAATTTTTTCAATTTGGTTTTCTGCCAAATCAATGCAATTGAATAGAGCGAGCAAAAGTTTAATTAAAATAATTGATTTTAAAGAAGGTGTATTGGGTCAGTTATTGGTAGTTGATTATCCTAACGATTACTATTATAACGATTCAACAAAAAAAAATCAATTCAGCCGGTGGTTGTATGTGAATCGAATTTCACAGACAATGGATGACCGATATGCGCGGCGATCGAAAGGAGAAGAACGTTTTTTTACTTACGTGTATAAAATTGCAGATGTTCTTGATACGTTAGCGAAAGGAAAATCGGTTTTATTGTTGGGATTGGGGGGCGGAAGTGTAGCCAATTATTTAACTAACCGAGGGTATAATGTTACAGCTTGTGAACTTGATAATCGAATTTACCAAATTGCCCAGAAATATTTTTGTTTGAATAATAAGGTTAAGGTTGTAATTGACGACGCCCGACATTTTATAAATGTATGTGAGGCTAAATATGATGTTATAATTTTTGATACATTTAAAGGAGAAGAAACCCCAAACCATGTTTTTACCGGGGAGAGTTTAACAAAAGTGAAATCGTTACTAAAAAAAAATGGTTTAGTATTTGTTAATAGTTTTGGCTATTGGAACGGCAAAAGAGGATTAGGGATGCGTTCAATATATAAAACTTTTACTAAATTAAATTTTAACACTGTAGTAATTCCAACTGAGAAAAATGAAGATCAGCGCAATCTATTGTTTCTTGCCTCAATTGATAGAAAAATTATTGCAAACGATAGGTGTTTAAGCGCGAGTTTAAGTGGCGACGAATATTTTTTACTTGATAATTTTCCGGTTTTCGAAAAACTAAACGCTAAGGCGGCCTTGAGTTGGCGCAAATCGGCTATACAATCTTTTCTTTATGATAGTTTGCAAAGCAAAATTCCATTTTTTCAATAATCAGCTGTTTTTTACCCAATAAAAAGCCGGTAAAAGCAGAAGTAAAATCAGCGGTGTTTCTAAGCAATGCATCATCCACCTTGCGATAGGAAAAACAGATAAATGTAAACCGAGCGGCATAGAAATAAGGTGGAGTATTGCGGATAAAACGAACACGCAGAAAAAAACCAAATGTGCTATTCTATAATTTGATTTATCAGGAAAAAACCATTTCACCATAAGTATTGTAAGCAGCCAAAATATTACAGTAAAAAAAAATGTACCTAAATAGCGTGAGTAAAGAAGTTGTTTTGCGTTAAGTGAATCAAGAAATCCTAATAAAGGAAATGACTCGGGTGCGAATGTGTTATCAGTTAAACGAAATTCATTCCAACCTATTCGAACAAAAAAAGTTTCGCGAATAAATCCAACTAAAACTGCAAGAACAACAAAGATTAAAATTTGAATTTTTTGATTCATTGTGTTTTATTTTTCGTTGTTACCGAAAACCGATTCATCCAAATAAACCACAACCAAACAATAAAACCGTAAATTAATATAGTGAATGTATAGCTATGATTAAACTCAGTCCAGGTTCGGGAATAAGTATCCATAATTGCTAATAAAACCATACGCAAACAATTCACTAAAAACAAAGCAATAATTCCAAGTGGAATATACCAGCATTTGGAAATTAAGTTACCCGGAAAAGCTAAGATAAAACCACTAAACAGTGCGAATAATGCAATAGCATCACAATTGTCTCCAATCCAAAGTCCCGAAGTCCCGGCAATTCGAATTACACGATATTCGGTAAAAACATTATAACCGAGTAGCTCAAGAATATATTTCGACACATTTATTGTTGCGTTTACAACAGTAATGTCGATTGAAGTGTGACCATGTAAAATAAATACGTAAAGTAATTCCCAAATTATGGCGAGTAAACCAAAATGAATTAAGAAACGATAAACTGGAGAAAGATTTTTATAGAATGAGTACATAAAAAAAATCCGGTATTAAGCCGGATTTTGATTTTTCATATAGTTTTTAATTCTTTTATATCCTAACAATGCGCCGGCACCGGCAAGAATACCTAACCCTCCGTCAATTGGAGTAGCACAAGGTGGGAAAGGTGGTGTACCGCAAGGTGGGCTGCCGGGACCCATTCCCATACCCATACCCATTGCAGCAGCAGCTACTTCATTGGCAACTGCCATTAAGATAAATACGGCGATAAACGAAAGAATATACTTTGTCATTATGGCGGCTAAATTAATAATTATTTGTAAAGTTTTTTGGTAACACTGTTATTACCCGAATAAACCGTTACGATATAGATTCCTGAATAGTCGTTTGGCATTTGAACACTTATAATATTTTTACCGGCTATTGCTAATGTAGCAGGTACAATTTCCTGTCCGAGCGCATTTAATATTACTATTCTGGCTGTTGATTCTTCATCAAAATTGAATTTAACAACAGTTTTATCTCCATTACGATTAATATCAATATTTGATGTTACTGCAAGTGAAACTTGAGCTTCACAATCTGTTTTAGAGAGTTTAATACTAAAGCGATTTTCTTGATCATTTTGACTAGCAAAGAATTGATATTCCGATTCGGTTAAACTTATTTCTTTTCCGGTTTTATGATCTATTAATTGGATACATGAATATCCGTTTTCAATAGCGTTAAAAATATTTTCGGGCGAAATCGAATAAATTCCATCATTTGCTACTTCAAAATAAAGCGGAATTTCTAAGGTGTTTTCGTTTGTGTTTAAATCGGTAATTTTTAATTTTTTATTGTTGCTTAATGAGGCAAGTATAGGAGCTCCCGTTCTTGGACGCTTAATCATGCTCATATTATTTGCTAAACTCATATCATTAATGAAACGGTATTCGGTTCCGCAAGTCATTGTTGTACCGCCAACACTTTTTAAACGAACAGTAAAGTTTTTTATTTTTTCTTTTGAGCGGAAAGTACTGGAAGTGCTTGCTGATTTTTGATTTTCCTGGAAAGAACAAGCTCCACCAAGATATTCGATCCAAAAACCTTGGTTAGGCGCTAAGAGTTCACCACTTCCTGTTGAACCTGTTGCGAAATCTTGTAAAATCTCATCATAATATTGGAAGCCGGTATTTACACTATTAACAGCTTGAAATAAATCCCAATTTAAGTTGGCGTGATACGGATTGCCAACTAAATTCCATCCGTCAACTGTTGCGGTAACTGTTCCTGAAATATCAACACTTCCGGTTGTTGGGGTACCTACGGTATTTACAGTAGTAGCGTTGAAAGTAGTTTGATTCCCATCAGAGTCTAAATAAACTTCATAACCCACACCTTGATATAAAGCATCGCCGGCATTTTGAACAGCAACATAATCATAAAGCGACTCATCGTAAGAATAGGCAGAAGGATAAAATGAAGGAGGATTGTAAACGTAAACAAGAAGTAATTCATTATCCCAATCAGTAAAATTTGAACTAATAACTGAAGAAGACATATCAGAGTATCCGGCAGCACGCGCAGCAATATATCTTTCCAAGGTGAAAGAGCCGCTTATTGTTCCGTTACCATTACCAATTACTGCGGTTGTGGCTGCATCCGATTTTAAAGTTATTGGACGACTGTTTGAATTAAATGTGCCTTGACTAACAGTAAGTGTATTGTACACCTCATAAGACCCACTGTTTAAGGTAACAGTAGTTGGATTGTTAATGGTTAACTTTTGAAATTGCATTACTGATGAAGCAGAGTTTGTAATGTTTTGCGCTGCGGTACCATTCATTGTAACGGTACCGGTTGCGCTTGGTGTCCATCCACCGGCACGAGAAAAATTACGCGCTATGTTTAAGTCTTGATTATTTTGACTAATGCTACCACTGGCATTAATGGTAAAATCACGAGCAACATTGGTTGTTGCTGAAAGGCTTGTGTTAGGCGATACAATTATCAAATCATAATAATTATTGCCTGTTGGCGAAGGCAAAGGATCACTTGAGTAATTAATTTTTACTGTATTTCCGGCTGCACTACACGTAAACGTTCCTCCTGCAAAGAAATTTCTTGCCCTTAATGTAAGCGTTCCCGTAGCGCCATTTATAAACGTGTAACCGGTAGTATAGGAATAAGCTTTTACGACCGTTGATGCCGTAAAATTACCTTGATTGGTAACAGTAGTATTGCTATAAATTGTAATGTTTGATGATTTGTAAATAGTTGTACCTGCAGTTATAGTAAGATTGCATAAACTTAAAAAATAAATTTTTAAAGTGGTATTAAAGGTTCCTGTTCCTCCAATTGTTTTTCCAATACCCCTAAAATAAATACCTCCGGTGGCAGCACTACCGCTTTCTGTTCCGTTCATTGTATAGTTTCCGGAAATGTATAGGGTTCGTTGAACATCTAAGGTTGCGCCCGCGTTTACGGTTATATCGGTACACTCGCTTAAAAGTGTATTAATTGTAACTGTATGTCCACTTACAATGGTAACATTATCATCGGCATCGGGAATACCATCGGCGTCGCCGGTAAAAGACCAAGTACTTGCAGTACTATAATTACCGGTAGTGACAGATGTAAAAGTGCCTGCCTTAGCTTGAGACAATCCTAACAGAATTGTGGCGGTTAAAAGGGTAAAATTTATTCTCATAGAGCAGAGGTTTCTGTTGTTTGTAAAAGTATTGAATAAATGTACGCTTACCTTATTAAAAGCGTTGTTTTTATTACATCAACTAAGTAAATTGTATGACGGACAAATAAAAAAAGCGGTTGCTGATTCCAATGTTGTTGTTATCTTTGTAGTAATCAGCAGCAAAGCTAAATTTAACTGAATTCTAATTGGATAAGAGCAAGAATATTGTAAATGTTGAAGATTTACTTCGCATTTTAAAGTACTTCCTAAAAAATTGGTTGATATTGGTTTTTTCGGTATTTATCATTTCAAGTATTTCTTATTTCTACATCTATAAATTAAATGATATTCATGAGGTTAGATCGAAGCTATTATTAAAATCGGATGATACATATGGCTATCAAGATCCCATTTATAGAGGATTGGGATACTATCAGATGTATGAAGATGTGACAAATCAAATTCGAATCTTACAATCTTATGATCTGGTTCGTAAAGCTATTGAGAAGTTGGATTTTAATGTTTCATACCACTTTGTTGGTCGAGTAAAAACAAAGGAATTGTTTGATGCAATGCCGTATAAGATTGACATTACTCCAATCAATCAGGCTTTATATAACGTTCCTATTGAATTTCAAATCATAAATTATAGTAAGTATAAAGTTTCGTACAACAAAGACAAGATTGAATTTAATTTTGAATTGGAATTTGAGAAAGAATACATTAATCCATTTTTCAGAATTACCGTTCACCGCACCCCTTATTTAACAAAAGAGTCGTCAACTTTTCTTAAAAAAAACGAATACATTTTTTACATCAATACAACTGATGCTTTAACTGTAAAATATTTAAATAATTTGACAGTTGCAAATATTGAAGGCACATCAATACTTGATATACATGTTACGGATGAAACGCCAACTAAGGCAAAAATGTTTTTGGATACTTTGATGAAAGTGTATTATGATAACAGCATTGCATCAGAATATGAAATCAATAATAAAACGATAAGTTCAATCGATAATCAGTTAGATACTGTCAAAGAATTTATGGACTCAATTCAAACCGATTTGCAAAATTATAGATCGGGAAATAATATTTTAAATTTAGAGTCGGAAAGCCAAACGTATTACAATGAATATGTTTTTTATACGAATGAATTAACAAAAAATGATTTGGAATTAACTTCACTTGTTTCGTTGGAAAAGTTCATGTACAATTCGTTAAACAACAAAGAAATTCCAATTGACGAGAGGGTTTTACCGCCTAACGAATACATTCTTCAAAAAGACTATTACCTTGAAAAATCGATTAATGATTTGTACACTTTAATTTCGAAAAGATATAAGGAATTGGGTTCAATGACCGACAGAAATAAAGACATTATTATACTTGAAAAAAACATTGATCAGCACAAAGCGAATATATTAAACTATATCAAAAATGCGAAAAAAGCGATTGATGAAAAGAACCGTGAGTTCACAAAACTGAAAAATAAGTTTGAGGGAAAAATGAAATTAATTCCGAAGTCGCAACGCGATATTCTTGATATTGAACGAAGCCTTCAGGTAAATGAAAAAATGTATTTATTTCTTCTTGAAAAACGTGCGAATACAGTTACTGCAAAAGCCGGAATTACCCCGCAAGTGAGTATAGTTGAAAACGCCCGTTATTTTGGAATTGTTTATCCAAACAAGAAAAAAATCCTATCGACTTACTTGTTAATTGGTATTGTTGTTGGAATAATTATCATTTTTATTAAATCTATTTTCTTCGAAAAAATTGAAACGGTAAATGAACTAAAAGCGGTTACCAATTTACCAATTGTAGGAGGAGTTGCACATTTAAAAGTAGCGCAAGATGTAACTGACATAGAAGTAGTGAACAACAAACGTTCGCCTGTTTCAGAATCTTTTAGAACGATTCGTACCAACATGACCTTTTTTGGTACAGCCGGCGATAAAAAACTTATACTATTTACATCATTACACCCGGGTGAAGGAAAAACTTTTTGTTCAACAAATCTTTCGGCGTTAATGGCGAATTCAAATAAAAAAGTTTTACTAATAGATTTTGATTTGCATAAACCTAAAGTGTACAAAGTATTTGATATTGGTAAAGACATGGGAGTTTCGAATATTATTGCAGATGGTGTTAGGATTTCAGATTGTATTATTAAAAGTTCGGTTGAGAATTTATCAATTCTTCCTTCGGGACCTGTACCACCAAACGCAAGTGAGTTATTGTTGAGCGAAAAAGTTACAGAAATAATAGAATACGCAAAAGAACATTATGATTATGTTGTGTTGGATACCCCACCATTTGGATTAATAACCGATGCCATTACTTTAATGCGTTTTGTAAACGTTTCATTTTTTGTGCTAAATACAAAATCAACCCGAAAACAAGAAGTAGGTTTCATAGAAGATTTCGTAAAGAAAACAGGAAACAACAGCGTAGGATTAATTTTAAATAACATTCGAACAAAACGCTTTGGTTACTATTATGGTAAATATTTATACGGTTACGGTTACGGTTATGGATACGGATATGGTTATGGATACGGTTACGGTTATGGGTACGGAGAAGAGGATAAAAAATCTTCTAAGAACAAATGATTATCCAATTAAAAAGTATATCGTGAATTGAAAGAAAAGGATTGGGATAAAATCATTAAGCCGGCACACGGTATATTTTCATTGCGATTCAAAGAATTGATTGCTTATAGGGATTTGTTGTTTTTATTTGTAAAGCGCGATTTAATTTCGCTATACAAACAAACCATTTTGGGTCCGGCTTGGTTTGTTATACAGCCAATAATTACGGCTTTAATGTATCTTTTTATTTTTGGCGGAATTGCTAAAATAGATACAGGCTTAATTCCACCTTTTTTATTTTATTTAAGCGGAGTTTCATTATGGAATTTTTTTTCTGAATGTTTAATAAAAACATCCGACACATTTGGAACGAATGCAGCGTTATTCGGTAAAGTTTATTTTCCACGGCTTATTGTACCGGTTTCGGTTGTAATGAGTAATTTTTTAAAATTTACAATTACCTTTTTTATTTTTTTCATTGTATTAATTTACTACATGCAATACAACTCGCATTTACTCATTAATGAGTATGCATTACTTTTCCCGTTAATAATTTTAACAACAGCATTAATAGGGCTAGGAATTGGAATGATTATTTCGTCACTTACTACAAAGTACAAGGACCTAAAATTTTTAGTGCAGTTTGCCGTACAATTACTTATGTTTGCTTCGCCAATCATTTATCCGTTAAGCTCGGCAACAGGAAAATTAAAAACAGTTTTATTGCTTAATCCAATGTCGTCACTTATAGAATCCTTTAAATTCGGATTTACCGGAATAGGATATTTTTCATGGTTGGCTTTAGCGTATAGTATTTGTTGTGGTTTTTTTCTTTTTTTGATTGGGGTTATTATTTTTAATCGTGTTGAACGAAATTTTATGGATACAATATGAGTGTTGCGATTGAAATAACAAATATTGGTAAACAATATCGATTGGGTTCAATTGGTACCGGTTCATTGGGAAGCGATATAAACAGGTGGTTTCATAAAGTGCGAGGTAAAGAAGATCCGTATTTGAAAATTGGTCGGGAAAACGATCGAACGGTTGTAGGCGGAGACTATGTATGGGCATTAAATAATATTTCGTTTTCAATTGAACGAGGAGAAGTTGTTGGATTAATAGGAAGAAATGGTGCAGGAAAATCGACGTTACTTAAAATAATATCGGGTATTACTTCGCCAACACTTGGTGAAATAAAAATAAAGGGGAAAACAGCATCATTGCTTGAAGTAGGAACCGGTTTTCATCCCGAGCTAACAGGAAGAGAAAATATTTTTTTAAACGGTGCTATTTTAGGAATGACTAAAAATGATATTCGAAAAGAACTTGATGCAATTATTGCGTTTTCGGGAATTGCAAAATATATTGATACACCAATTAAGCGCTATTCGTCAGGTATGTTGGTTCGATTAGGATTTGCTGTAGCAGCACATCTTAATTCCGAAATTTTAATAGTTGATGAGGTTTTAGCAGTTGGAGACATTGAGTTTCAAGAAAAATGTATTGGAAAAATGAAAGACGTAAGCCATTCGGGACGAACAATTTTATTTGTAAGTCACAATATGGCTTCAATAAAAGCATTGTGTACAAAGGGCGTAGTTTTTAAAAACGGTTTACAACAATTTGAAGGAAAAATTAATGAGGCAATAGAAAATTATTTATCAAGCAATTCAAAAAATAATTTTGATGGTTCAATTCCTTCCGGAATTAAAAACAGAGGCAGTGGACAAGCAATTATAAATCATTTTTCATTGAGGAATTCATTAAACGAAATAATTACTGAAGCCGGCTATTCATCAGATTTAAAATTTATTTTCAAAGCAGATTCAAAGGAAAACATAAACGATATTATGGCTGATGTTAGAATTAGTACTTATGATGGAATTGAATTGTTGCATTGTATGAATAAATATAATTCCAATCAGAATTTGACTTTAAAAACGGGAAACAATCAAATTGAAGTGGTAATAAAAAATTTATTGCAACCCGGAAAATATTCGGTCACAGCAGGACTACATTTTGGAAACGGACATACAATAAGTTATTTTGAAAATATTTTTGATTTTAGAGTTTTAGAAGTTGGAGAAAATGAAGTTGCAGGGCATACTTTTGATTGGAAAGCAGGTTTGGTAAGAGCGAATTCAACATGGAGGAATTTATCATGAAAAATTTTATTCCATTGGCTCGACCCGATATACGAGATGAAGATATTAAGTGTGCTGTAGAGGTATTGCAATCAGGAATGCTTGTTCAGGGTAAAAATGTTGAATTAGCCGAATCAAAACTTTCAAAACTATTGAATTCAGAAAACGCGGCATTGTTAAGCAATGGTACCGCAACATTACACGCCGCTTTAATTTCATTAGGTATTGGAAAAGGAGACGAAGTAATTGTGCCTGCATTTTCATATGTTGCAACTGCAAATGTTGTTGAATTGGTAGGAGCAACCTGTGTTTTTTGTGATATTGATATTTCAACATTTAATATTGATGCATCAAAAATCGAAAAATTAATTACAGCTAAGACAAAAGCAATTATTCCGGTTCACGAGTTTGGTTTATCCTGTGAAATTGAAACAATAGTTCAAATTGCAAAGGAAAATTCGTTATTTGTAATTGAAGACGCAGCGTGTGCACTGGGCGCGACTTATAGCGGAAAGCAAGTTGGAACCTTTGGTGATTTTGGTTCCTTTTCGTTTCACCCTCGAAAAGCCATTTCATCGGGAGAAGGAGGATTATTGGTAAGTAATAATCGTCAAAACATTGATAAAATTAAAATTTTGCGTAATCACGGGATAGAAATGCAAAATGGAAGGATGGAATTTGTGAATGCAGGGTTGAATTACCGAATGACCGATTTTCAAGCCGCATTATTAAACAGTCAACTTAATCGGTTTGACACAATACTTAAAAGAAAACAAGAAATTTCAGAAATTTATTGTTCACACATTAAAAACAAAAATTTGATTTTACCGCATGTGCCTAATAATTGCACGCATACTTGGCAAACTTTTCATTTACTTGTAAGCGAAAAAAACAGAGATGAAGTAATTCAACAATTAAAAAATGTAAATATTGGCACAAATTATGGAGCTCAGTGCATTCCTGAAATGAAATATTATTTAAATAAATACAATCAGGATTGTGCACAGCAGTTCCCGAACGCAAAAAGAGCTTACGAAAACGGTATAGCGATTCCGCTTTATGAACTTTTAAATGAAGTAGAAATACAATATATTATTGAACAAATAAATTTAATTTAGAAAAGAAAACATGAAAGGAAAAAAAATATTCATTACCGGCGGAGCCGGATTTATTGCAAATACGCTAATTAAACATTACGTAGAAAACAACAACATTATAGTGTATGATAATTTTCATCGCGATACTTTAACTACAAGTAATGTTGCTAAACATGCCAATTTAGCAATTGTAAAAGGAGATGTTTTAGATTATTTGTCAATGAAAAATGCAATGGCAGGATCGGACATTGTAATACACGCGGCAGGAATAGCAGGAATTGATACAGTAATTAAAGATCCGGTGCGTACTATGCGAGTAAACATGATGGGAACCGCAAATGCGTTAGAAGCAGCACGAGAAAATAATGTGCCCGAAAGATTTATTGATTTTTCTACTTCGGAAGTTTTTGGCCCAATGGCTTTTAAAGCCAGCGAAGAAAGCAACACAATTTCAGGTTCTGCAGGTGAAGCACGATGGACATACGCAGTTAGTAAATTAGCCGGCGAACATTTATCATTAGCGTACAACAAACAATTTAATTTACCGGTAGTAACAGTTCGACCGTTTAATGTTTATGGTCCGGGACAAACGGGAGAAGGTGCAATAAAAGTATTTATAAAACGAGCATTAGCAAACGAGGATATTCATATTGATGGAGATGGAAATCAAATTCGAGCATGGTGTTACGTAGATGATTTTGTTGAATGTTTGGTAAAATGCATTGAAGATAAAAGCGCAATTGGAGAAAGTTTTAACATTGGAAATGCAAGAGCGGTAATTACCATTTTAGGTTTGGCTCAAACAGTTTGTCGTGTTTTAAATTCAAATTCAAAAATTGTATTTGATCCACCGCTGTCGGCCGATATTGCAATACGAATTCCAAGCGTTGATAAATCAACTGAAATTTTAGGATTTAAAGCGAAAGTAGATTTGGAAGAAGGAATACTAAAAACTGCGGAGTGGATTAAATCACATTATAAATAATGGATAAAGAAAAATTTATAAGTGGTCATGATCGTGAAAAATTATATCGCGAATTTTTGGAATTGCACAATTTGATTGATGAAGAATATTTAAAGCAATTTAATCGATCGTTACCATTAAATGAAACATTTACCAATCGTTGGGAACGTGCCAAAAAATTAGGTTTTGGCGAAGGAAGTTCGATTTATGATAGTGCGTTATTTTTTGGAGATACAGTTATAGGAAAACATTGTTGGATAGGGCCTTTTACAATAATTGATGGTTCGGGAGGACTTAGGGTTGGTGATTATTGTACCATTTCAACGGGTGTACATATTTATACACATGATAATTTGAAGCAAACATTATCGGGCGGAAAAATTGCCATAGAGCGAGAAAAAGTAACTATTGGGTCAAATGTTTATATTGGTCCGCAAAGTATAATTACTAAAGGAATTTCTATTGGTAATTGCTCTGTTATTGCCGCGAATTCTTTTGTAAATAAAAATGTTGAAGATTTTGAAATTGTTGCGGGAAATCCGGCAAAAAAAATAGGAAAAGTTGTTTTCAAGAATGAAACTATTCAATTCGAGTACGATTAAATGATTGCAATTGTTGATTATGGAATGGGAAATATATTTTCAGTGCAAAATATGTTTAAGCATATTGATGTACGAGAAATAAAATTAACGAAAGAAAAATCGGAAATTGAACAAGCAGATAAAATAATATTACCAGGCGTAGGCGCATTTGATAATGGAATGATGAATTTAAACGCATCGGGTTTAATTGAAGTGCTTAATCAAAAAGTTTTAATTGAGAAGAAACCTGTTTTAGGAATATGTTTAGGAATGCAACTGCTCACAAAATCAAGTGAGGAAGGAAATTTGCCCGGTTTATCATGGATAAATGCAAAAACGAAAAAATTTAATTTTGAAAATTCTGAGTTAAAAATTCCGCACATGGGCTGGAATTATGTAAACGTATGTCGAGATTCGTTGTTAACTAAAATGGGAGAAAAAAATAAATATTATTTTGTTCATTCTTATTATGTAGAATGTGAAAACGAAAATGATGTTTTAGCGACATGCGATTATGGTTTTGACTTTTGTTGCATGATTGAGCATGAAAATATTTTTGGCGCACAGTTTCATCCTGAGAAGAGTCATAAATTCGGTATGGAATTGTTAAAACGTTTTGCAGCCCTTTAATTATGGTATTAAGTCGCATAATGCCTTGTTTATTATTCAATGGTTCATCGTTGGTAAAAACGGTGCGATTTTCAACGCCCGATTATGTTGGCGATCCGGTTAACGCTATAAAAATTTATAATGAAAAAGAAGTAGATGAACTTATTTTTTTAGACATAAACGCTACTCGAGAAAAGCGTAAACCTTATTTTGATAAAATAAAAAAATACGCATCGGAATGTTTTATGCCTTTAACTTATGGCGGAGGCGTTTCGGAAATCGATGATTTTAAAAAATTATATTCAATAGGCGTTGAGAAGGTTGCTGTGAGTAGTATTTTATTTTCACATCCAAAAACAGTAACTGATGCTGTTAAATTATTTGGTTCACAAGCTGTGGTAGGTGTTTTAAATACTAAAACCATTGCCGGAAAAGTTCAGGTTTATAATCATGTTGGCTACAACACCACAAAAACAATTGAAGAATACATTGACCATTTGCAAAATGAAATTGGTGTTGGCGAAATATTATTTCAAAATGTCGATCTCGAAGGAACTTGGTCGGGTTTTAATATAGATTTAATGAAAAAAATTATTCATGCGTCAAAAGTTCCTGTGATTGTTTTAGGCGGAGCTGGAAATGTTGATGATATTAAAAACGCATACGTAAATGGAGCGCAAGCAGTAGCATTGGGAAGCATGGCGGTTTATCAAAAAAAAAATATGGGAGTTCTCATACGATTTCCAAAACGAAAATTGATTTTTCAAAACGAATGAATTTATCTAAACCATATCAAATTTGCAGTCGCTGTATTTATGATACGCATATTCCAATGATTAGCTTTAATGATAAAGGGGTATGCAATTATTGTACACAATATGACCAAATGCAAATTGAATATCCAACCGGTGAAGAAGGAAAGAAAATAATTGCAAATTATGTTGCACAAATGAAACGAGATGGAAAAGGAAAACCGTACGATGTGGTAATTGGAGTTAGCGGCGGGTGTGATTCATCATACATGTTGCATTTAGCAAAAAATGTTTACGGGTTACGTGTTTTGGCTTCTCATTTTGATAACACCTACAATTCGCGAATTGCTGTTGAGAATATTGATATTGTACTTGAAAAATTAAACATTGATTTGTTTACTCATGTTGTTGACAACGAAGAATATCAAAGAATTTACAAATCTTTTTTTTTAGCTTCGGTACCTGAAATTGATACACCAACTGATATTGCTTTGGCAACCGTTCATTATTTAGCAGCACAAAAATACGGCATTAAGCACATTTGGGAGGGACATTCATTTCGAACAGAAGGAATTTCACCGCCGGGTTGGTTTTATATGGATGCAAAATATGTTCAAACAATTCATCAAAAATTTGGAGACGGAATTATGAATACTTTACCGGTGTTGTGGATGCGAAAATGGATTTACTGGATGGTGATTAAAAAAATTAAAAAATTTAGACCGTTATATTATCTCGATTACAATAAACAAAGCACAAAAACTTTTTTGCAAAATGAATTTGGTTGGCAATGGTACGGCGGGCATCATATGGAAAATCGTTCGGCATATTTTGTAAATAATTATTACCTGCCTAAAAAATTTAATATTGATTTGCGATATTCTGAATATTCAGCTTTAATACGATCACAACAAATAACAAGAGACCAAGCCTTAGAGCAAATCAAATTACCAAAGCCTTTTGACCCCGATATTTTGGAGGAAATTAAATCAAGAGTTGGTTTTTCGGATACGGAGTGGGAAAATATTATGCACTCTAAACCTTTGCATTTTACGGATTATAAGACGTATAAAAGACAATTCGAGTTATTAAGACCATTTTTTTATATTTTATATAAGAGGGGTTATGTGACCAAGAGTTTTTATTATAAATTTTGTGTTTTAAAACAACAAAAAAATGCCTTTTAAATTCACGTATCAAAATTTAGAAGCCGAATATTTAAAATTAATTGCGGCGGGTTATCAATTTATTACTTGCAGGGAATACGCGCTGCACAAAAAAAAATTTCAAACTCAAAAAATCGTAGTAAATAGAGTTGACATTGATTTTTCAATTTTAAAGGCTCGAGAATTGGGAAAAATTTTTAATCGATTAAACATTAAAGGTTCATTTTTTATTCGATTGCACGCTAAAGAATATAATCCTTTTGATTTTGAAAATTATAAAGTAATAAAGGAACTAATAAAGTGCGGTCATGAAATCGGATATCATTCTGAAATCATGGATCAGCAGGAAATTTGGAGTGAAAGTGCAGAGGTTTGTTTAAAGCGCGATGTTTTGGTGCTTAATTCAATTTTTGATATTAAAATTGACGGTTGTGCAAGTCATGGTGCTATGACCGGAATTAACAATCTCGATTTTTGGAAAAATCGTTCGGCTTGTGAGTTTGAGTTGTTGTATGAAGCTTATGATAAAAGTGAAAATTTTGGATTGTTTGATGATTCATTTTACATTAGCGATTCAGAATGGACAAGATGGAAATGTTATGATAATGGAAAAGCAATTTTAAACGACCATCGTTCCCCGTCGGAACACATTGTTGATAATCATAAGCGAATTTATTTACTAATTCATAGTGACACATATTTTAAATCCCACTTTTATGAATGACTTGGGTAAATATTTTAATGGTTCATGTTTTGAAAAAATAATAAAACCGTATTCGATTAAAATAACCGGTTCATTAACCGATGTTCGATTTAAAAGCGCATCGCACATTTTAAATCCAAATGAATACAGTATTGCATGGATAACAAAACCCTTTTACGAAAAACACAAACAGTTTATAAATGGAAAAATTAATTTAATTGTTTTAGATTTTGATGTTAGTGAATTGGTTGATATTAATTTTGCCTGCGCCTTAGAATGTGAAAATCCAAGATTAATTTTTTCACTAATTGTAAATGCTACAATTTGTAATGAAAAAAAATCAGGAATTCATTCAAGTGCGGTTATTCATCCGAATGCCGAAATTCATCCGAGCGCATATATAGGGCCCAATTCTTATATTGGACAATCGTCAATTGGAGAAGGCACGGTTTTACACGGAAATATTTTTGTGCATGATGGTGTAAGTATAGGAAAAAATTGCAGTATTGATGCAAATACTGTTATTGGCGCCGATGGATTTGGACACGTAAAAGATATAAATAATGATTGGGTAAAATTTCCTCATTTAGGAGGTACTATAATTGAAGATAATGTTGAAATTGGAGCAAATACTTATATTACAAAAGGTGCGTTGAGCAATACACACATTAAACGAAACGCCAAAATTGGGTTGTCTTGTTGTATTGGTCACAACGTTATAATTGGTGAAAATACAATTGTACTTGCCAATAGTTTGGTAGGCGGTTCAACAGTAGTGGGAAAGGATGTTTTTATTGGCGTAATGTCTGTTACTCGCGATGGATTAATTATTGGAGACGGTGCAACAATTGGAATGGGTGCAGTTGTAACAAAATCAGTAGAAGCGAAAGCAACAATGGTTGGCAATCCGGCAAAGACCGTTCAAAAAAAATCTCAATAAAATCTCATGATTAAAATTGCTTTAATAAGCAACATGAATAACATGATGTTTAGTTTATCACGCTATTTGCGTGATGAAGGTTACGACTGCAATTTGTTTTTGCTAAATGACGAACCTAAACATTTTCATCCATCATGTGATTCTTATAATGACGAATACATTTCTTATACAATTGAGTTGCCATTTGGGAAAAACGAATTTTGTGATTTATCCGAAACAGAGGTGAACAAAATTTTTGAAGGTTATGAATTTTTTATCGGAACCGATTTTGCACCGGCACTATTATTTATTGGTAAAATAAAGCTTAATGTATTTATTCCACATGGATCAGATTTGTTTTTACTGCCATTTATGTATCGTCAAAAACGAACACAATCGTCAAATCGAATTTGGTGGGCAAAAAACAATTGGTATAATTCAAAGTTGCTATTTTATGGAGTAAACAATTGTGAAAATATTTTTGTGCCAAATGAATATGATGCGCTATTTACATTTGAAAAAAAATTTTCAAAACAAATAAAGTATTTTAATTTTACCGGGCCATTGTTGTATTCGGGTGAATATACGAATGATAAAATGGTTTCAGCGAAATTAATTTATAAAAATCGTTTTGATGAAATTCGATTAAAATATGATTTAATCGTGTTTTCTCATTCACGTCAATTTTGGAATGATAAAATGAGATCTTCTGAAAAAAATGGAAAGGGAAATGATAAGTTAATTCGAGGGTTTAGTGATTTTGTAAAAACTTATTCGGGCAATGCCGTTTTAATATTGTTTGAATATGGACAAGATATTGACGCATCAAAAAAATTAATTCTTCAAGAAAACATTTCAAACAAAGTAATTTGGATGCCTGTAATGCCTCGCAAAGAAATTATGTACGGCATATTTTGCAGCGATATATGTGCAGGCGAATTTCATAATCCGTGGTTAACCGGTGGTGCGGTAAGTGAAGTACTTTTACTAAATAAACCATTGCTGCATTATGCGTATAACGGAGAAAAAAAAACATATTATCTTTTTAATGTAAAATCGGCCCGGGAAATAACTGAATCTTTGCTGTATTTTACCAATCATAAAAATTTAGTGATAGAACAGTGTAAAATGGGTGCAAAGTGGGTTAATGCTCACTTAAACGAACCAAGCATTAACCAACTAAAATTGCTCTTAAACTCAACTTTAACACTCTCTAAATCAAATCATCTATTGAAAAATACCAGAGTCAGAAGAATGAAAATACTGTTGCGCCTGAAAATAACTTTTTTCAAGTTTTTGAGTATTTTTGTTAAGTCATGAAAGATAGGTTTTCACATTTTTTTTTAATTGTAAGTTTTGTGTTTTTGATGTGCATTAATGCAAGTGCTCAAATTGAAACTGAATTCATTGTTAATCCGGCCGGAACTAATGGTACAGGTAATTATTCGGTTTCAATTGGTGAACCTGTTGTTGGTTTTGGAACGGGCGCTTCGGTAGGATTTCTTTCATCGGCAGATACGTTAACAACCAATGTTTCAAAAATTGAAACAGTTGAAAATGCTTTTTTGAAAATTTTTCCAAATCCATCAAATTCCACTTTAAATTTTTCCTCTCAACAATTAATTGTAAGCATTTTTTTATTTGATGCGCAAGGTAAAGAAGTTTTATCAGAATCATTTTCAGCTTTGCAAACAAGTTTAAATGTTTCAGCATTGCAAAAAGGAATCTATTTAGGTCGAGTAGTTTTTGCAAATGATCAATCGCAATTGATAAAAATAATTAAAGAATGAAAATCGCTATTAAATACATATTGTTTTTAATTGTTGTATTTGGTTTTCAATATTCAAAATCACAATCGAATTTTAGTGGATTTTATGTTCAAATTAAAGCGTATGATTCGCTTGATAAATTACCACTTTCAACCGTTTTTCCGATTAATGTTAAAATCACATTGTATGATACAAATGGTGCAAATTTATATCAAGAAACATATTCACTTGTTACATGGCAAAACGGATTAATAAATTTAATTGCAGGTACCGGAACTAACACAGGTGCCGGAATTTATTCCGCAATTAGCGCAGTACCATTTAATTTATCTGTAAAAATTAAAATTGAAAGTGATGTCATAAACGCAACTAATACTACGTTAGTGGATGCCCCGTTACTTGCTAAGCCTTTTGCAAATTTATCATTAAAAAATTTATCAATTCCTGCCGTTAAACTATTGAACGATGCCGATTCAACTACATTTATATTGGGAAAAATTTTAAAATGGAACGGTAGTAAATGGATTGGCGGTAATGATGATGTGACGTTAATACCTCAATATTCAAACCAGGCAGGTAATTCAGTTTATTCCGATACTACGGCTTATGCTTTAATCGTTATTGCCGGCCTAAATGCCGATACGGTATTGTACGCAAATAATTCGAACAATTCTGCTTTCGCATTAAATTCTTCCGTTTCAAATTATGCGAATACTGCAAACTTATCCGCTCAAACCGCATACGCTTCAAACGTATTGTACGTATGGAAATTATTAGGCAATTCGCTAATACCAACAACATTTATTGGAACACTTGATAATAATAAATTTAATATTAAAACAAATGCTACGCAACGATTAACCATTCAATCCGATAGTGGTTGGATAGGAGTAAATGCCGATACATCTCGCGCAGGTTTTCATTTAAATTCGATAAATGGATTTTTATTTACGCTTAACAGCCCGGCCACTTCATTTGGTGCTTCGTCACTAACGGGGATACCACAAACGTTATTTAAAGCCGATAGTGCAAGTTTTAGGGGAGGATTGGTTACCGGTACACAATGGTCAAGTAGTTATAATCATCGTCAAACATTTGCTTATGGTTATAATGTTATTTCCAATGGCACTTATTCTTCAATTGTTTTTGGCGACAGCTGTGCTGTTTATCCGATTGCACCTCCATCTGGCTATACAGCCGATTATACTGATGGGATTGCTTCGTTGGCATTCGGTAAAAATTGCCAAGCACACGGGCGAATGTCTGTAGCCGGCGGATATGGTTCTAAAGCTTTATTTTTTAGAAATGTTGCATTGGGATACGAATGTTTTACTTCCAATAATGCGGCTCAACATGCCATTGGCTATCGGGCGTTATGTAAGGGATCCAATACTATCGCGGTGGGCACTTACGTTAAAGCAACCGGACACAAGTCTTCGGCGTTTGGGAGTTATGCTTCTACAAATGCATTTAACGGTTGTTTTATTTATGGCGATGCAAGTACTACCGATACAGTTAAAAATACTGTTGCAAATCAATTTATGGTTCGCGCTTCGGGAGGAACAATTTTTTATTCCGATTCGTTGTGTACAACAGGAGTTGAGCTTGCTGCCGGATCGGGTTCATGGAGTACCTTATCTGATTCAACAAAAAAAATAAATATTCGTGAAGTTGATTACGCTATGCTGTACAACCGGTTTTCGCAACTTGATATTTATTCTTGGGAATATAAAACCCAAAATAATGTAGTGCACTTGGGACCAATGGCTCAATCGTTTTATTCGAAATTTGGATTTGGTCATAGCAAAAAATTAATAGACATGGTTGATGCAGATGGGTTAATAATGGCGTTAATTCGCAATCACATTGCCCTTCAAAATGAAGCGCGAAAAAAAATAAATAATCTTACTCTAGAAATTTCAGATGCTTTTAAAAAACTCGAATACGAGTCGTTAAATGCAAGTGCCGATAAATTAATTGAACTATTAAATAAATAAAATAATGAGAACAAAATTGTTTTTTGTTTTGCTCTTGCTGTTTGTCGTAAACAGCACGTATGCACAAAATACTTTTAGCGGCTTTAACTATCAGTCGCAATTGTACACTATATCGGGACAACCTGATGCCAATAAAAATTTTAATCTCAAATTTGAAATTCGCTACAATTCAATTACAGGCTTGTTGTTATACGACGAACAACAAATCGTATCTACAAACGTTCGAGGATATTTTAATGCGATGATTGGACAAGGCACACCTCTAAGCAATGGTATTTATTCGCTAATTGATAATATAAATTGGAAAGACACTTCGTATTTCGTTTTGATGTATAGATATGATTCGACATTAACAACGTATAATTTAATGGCCGCCCATTCTTTAATGAGCATTCCATTTGCATTAGTTAGTAAAAACACTTTGCAAAAATACACACTCAATGAATTGACAGATGTGGATACAACAGGTTTAATTACGGGATCAATTTTAAGATGGAATGGAATAAAATGGATTGTAAGTATTGATTCATTAGCTACGCAAGATACGGTTGCGTATGCCGTTAATTCAACCAACTCTGTTTACAGCGATACTTCAAACTTCGCGTACAATGCTCAAAATATAATTCCAAGTGATACTGCAATTTTTGCCTACACTTCCGATACTTCAAACTATGCGTTAAATAGCAATACTGCGAATTATGCCGATAGCACCTCTTATTCCGATACTGCAACGGTAGCGCTATATGCAGCAGGAACATGGCGCACAACAGGAAATTCAGGAACAAATTCGGCGACTGATTTTTTAGGCACTACCGATGCTAAAGATATTCGATTTGTGACAAATAATATTTCACGAATGACAGTTACATCTGCCGGACGAATTGGTATTGGAACAACCAGTCCGCTTACCGATTTTCATGTTGATGCCAATAATGGAGTTTTATTTTCCGGTACTTTGGGTGCCGGAACAATTCCAACTACCGGTGGTGGCACACGCTTTATGTGGTACCCTAAAAAATCTGCGTTAAGAGGTGGTACGTTAGATGGAATTTATACAACCTATTGGAATGACGCTTTAATTGGAAACTATTCTTTCGCGTACGGGTACAATGTAAAAGCTCAAGGTATTGCAAGTGTAGCAATGGGTGATCGTGCGCAGGCTATAGGTGCCTATTCAACTGTTTTTGGCTCACAAGTGGTAGCTAACAGTGGTGCCACTTACGCATTTGTTGCAGGTCAAGGTTCAACAGCAAATGGATCTTCATCGGTAGCATTAGGTCGTGGAAATACTGCTAACGGGTTTGCATCCTCTGCCATCGGATATCATTGTACAACTAATGGCGATTATAGCCAGTCGCACGGTTATTATTGTACAACAAATGCAGACTATACTCTTTCAATGGGCTACCAAGCACGCGCCAATCATATTGGTTCATTTATTTATACCGATTACAGTAACGCGGCGGCAATTGTTACAACAACGGCAAATAATCAATTTTTTGTTCGTGCTGCAGGTGGATTTGTTTTTTATACGTCTTCAACTTTAACCTCCGGTTCGGTTTTAGCTGCAGGTTCAGGGTCATGGGCAACATTAAGCGATTCCTCAGCAAAACGAAATATAAATGAAATAAATTATCAATCAATCTTGAATAAAATTGAAAATACAAAAGTTTACACCTGGGAATATAAAACGCAAAAGGGAGTAACACATATTGGACCAATGGCGCAAGATTTTAAACGAAAATTTTCTCTAGGTGAAAACGAAACTACAATCAGTACTGTCGATATTGATGGAGTAAATATGGCTGCTATAAAAGCATTGCAAATCGAAAATGAAAAATTAAAAAAACAAATTTCCGAATTGGATTATTATAAATTGGAATACAATAAACTAATTGAAGAACGTGAGAAATTTTTGAAAAAACTAAAATACATTGAAGAAAATTTAACCAAGCACAATTTAATTGGCGAAAATAAATAATATGCGTACGAATTTTTCTGTCACATGTCATTAGCCACTGTTCTAATTCCAAATTATAATAATGCGCCATTTTTGAATGAAGCGTTAGATTCAGTATTTAACCAATCCTTCACCGATTTTCAAGTATTGGTTATCGACGATGGCTCAACCGATAATTCGCTCCAAGTGCTTGCTCAAATTAAAGACCCCAGATTAAATATTATCGTAAAAAAAAACAATTCGGGAATTGTTGACACATTAAATGAAGGGCTAAATCGAATAGCAACAAAATATATAATTAGAATGGATGGCGATGATTTATCAATGCCAAAACGATTTGAGACCTTGATAAATTATATGGAAAAACATCCCGCCATTGGAGTATGCAGCAGCGCACTTCAACTTTTTGGTAAGCAAAATAGTATTTGGACAGTACAAGAACGAAACGATCAAATAAAAGCCGGAATGATTCACGGATCTACAATTCCGCATGCGCCATCAATTATTCGAACAGAAATTTTGACAAAAAACAATATTAAATACAGTAATCGCAATTCTCACATGGAAGATTATGATTTGTTTTTCAGACTTAAAAATTTTACCAATTTTGCCAACTTGCCGCAGGCTTTGTATCAATATCGAATTGCCGAAAATAACGTTACTATTAGCAATAGCGATACGCGAGAAATAAGAATGAAAAAAATGTACGGTGATGTTTTGACTGAATTAAAGTTGCCTTGCAATGAAGCAAACATTAATTTGCATTACGATTTTTTTCAAAAAAATAAACCAACTGCGAGTCCAAACCAATATTGCGATTTTGCGCTTCAACTTTTACAAGCAAACAATTCACTGCATATTTATCCGCAGCAAGCATTTAAAAAGGTTATTTTTAAATATTGGAATATTTTATTTTGTCGTTTTATTGATTTGGATAAGAAATACAATAAAGAATTTAAAAAACTTCCTTTTCAATTAACTTGGCGCAGTAAATACTATTATTTTCGTCGTTAATATCGCTTTTTGATTGCTAAAAAGCCGAATCAACCATTGTAAGTGCATAAGAAATTAAATTTACAGGATTGTAAAACCTGTTTTTGACCAAATTTAGCCCTTAAAATGGGCTTTTTACGTAAAATGAATAGGCTTTCACAAAATTTTTTTCAATTAATTCTATCTTTGACGTATTAATTAAAATATTAAGAACATGCACGACTCTTCTTTCAATTTCATAGGCGAAAATTTTAGGTCAGGTTCAGGATTTAAAATTGGTAAATTTTGCGTTATCGGAAAAAATGTTACTGTTGGAGACAATGTTTCAATTGGCAATTATACCATTATTGGCGATGATGTATCAATCGGTAACGAAAACATTATTGGCAGTTATTGCGAACTAGGCAGCGGATTAAAAACGGCAAATAATGTAATTATTCAAGGCCGAATAAGAAGTGGCGTAAATTGTTCAATTGAAGAAAATGTGACAATTAAGTACGGAACCATTTTAACTGAAAATGTTTTATTAAAAAGGAATTGCTTTTTAGGCCCAAATGTGATAACACTTGGTTCAACACATAAGCGAGTTACTGTGCATGGAACAATAATTGGCGAAAACACCTATGTGGGAGCAGGTACAAAAGTTGCAGGCGGAGTTAAGATTGGTAACAATATTGCTATTGGAACTTTAGGGTTTGTCAATAAAGATATATTGGAAGCTGGCACTTATGTTGGAATTCCGGTAAGAAAAATTAAATAATGAAAATGATTTCTGCAATTGATTTAGCGAATGAGTTTGAACTTGAAATAGTGGGCAATACTAATGTTGCAATTACAACTTATGGTTCATTGAAACGACAGTCAAGAGATTCTTTATTGTGGCTGAAGAGTGAAAAATATTTACCAAAAATCAATACCGGATATTTAATTGTATCTTCGTCAGTTCAACTTCCAACTCCATCAGGTGAAATCACCTATTTAGTTACTCAAAAAAAACCGCGATTAATTTTTTCAAAAATCGCAAATAAATATTTTGTCAATCACGAACACATTTTAGACAATTGTGTAAACGATCATAAAAAAAACAACAAAATTATTATTGCCGAAAATGTATTTATAGGAAAAAATGTATTTATTGGTGATGGAACGGTTATTTACCCAAATGTAGTGATTGAACACGGTACTGTTATTGGCAAAAATTGCGTCATAAAATCGCACGTTTCGTTAAATACAGAAGGATTAGGCCTTGAACTTGATCCCGATACAAATGAATATGTAAAATTTCCTCAGCTAGGAAATGTTATATTAGGCGACAATATTGAAATTGGTCCTTGTTCAACTGTTCGACGCGCGGCTTTAGATTCAACAATAATTGGTAACGGTACACGAATAGGATCGTTAGTGAACGTTGGTCACAATTGTATTATTGGCAAAAATTGCATACTAACAAGCCAAATTGTAACCTCAGGTTCGTCAGAAATTGGCGATAATGTTTTTATTGGTGTTAGTTCTTCCGTAAAAAACGGAGTAAACATTGGAAGCAATGTTACAGTTGGTCATGGCTCTGTTGTTACAAAAGATGTTCCTTCTAATTCAGTTTATTTCGGAAATCCTGCAATTGAAATTAATGAATACAAGGCTTGGTCTGATATAAAAAAAAAATTGCTTGACGAATACAATGGATCAATCTAAAAAACTGTTGATTATTGGTTACTACTTTCCTCCGAATGATGGGGTGGGAGGAAGGAGATGGGCAAAATTCTCAAGTTTACTCGCAAAAAAAGGAGTTGATGTTACGGTTTTAACTACACGAATATATTCTCATGAAAATTCACTTTGGGAAAAGGATATTGATTCGAAAGTTAAAATTATTCGAATGGATGATGGTTATCCTACTTCTGTTTTAAATAATGCGAACTCAATTGGTGCAAGGATTAAATACAAACTGGACATTACCAGATTAAAAAAAAAATATAAGGGAAACATTTATGATGTAAGCGCTTTAACCAAAACGCATATTCAATTCGTTGTAAAAAAATTGGTTGAAAATAAGCAATGCAAAAATATTATTGTATCCGGTGCGCCTTTTTCTTATTTTACTTACGTTGCCGAACTCAAAAAACAATTTCCAGAAATTAATTTAATTTTAGATTATCGTGATTTGTGGACGGATTCAAAATATCATTTCGGCGGAAATGTATTGGCAACTCAAGGAAACGATAGATTTATGTATGAGCAAAAAAACGAACAGTTTGCACTGGATACATGCGACGAAATTTTTGCTGTTTCTCGCGATATTCAGGAAACATTGTCTCGGCGCAATAGCAATATTGCTAGTAAAACAAATGTTATTCCAAACGGTTTTGATGAGAATGATGGATTTATTGCGCCCGCTGTTTCACAAAATGGAAAAATAAAAGCAAAGGATTCAAAAAAAATTGTAATAAATTATTATGGCACTATTAATTGCGGCGTTTCTTACTCAATGAAATTACTTTCTGCACTAGATGCGATGATAAACCGTTACAAAGATAATATTCAAATTGAAGTAAATTTTTATGGAAACACCAACAAAAATTTTGCTAATGATGTAGCTAATTTTCACAATCCCTCTCTTAAATTGAAAAATAGAGTGGGAATGAAGGAAATGAAAGAAACCGCATTGGATGGAGATTTTTTGTTGTACATTAAACGAGAGGATGAGTTGCCAAATAGTTTCGCTACAAAATTTTATGATTATATTCGATTGAGAAAATTTATAATTATTATGAGTCCCGAAGGCGATGTGACCAATTATATTCGTTCAAAAGAAATCGGATTGGTTATTGATGAAAACAAAATTGATTCACAATTGCACGAATTGTTTTTTAATTATTTGTCAAGCGGTGTTCGCTTTAATTCATCGGCCGATATTTCTGACTCGTCAATCGAGGAAATATCTAAATTAATTTTAAACCGATTGAAATGATCAGAAGATATTGGCAAATGCTAAAATTCTCATTTCGATTTTTTCGAAAAGCGCCAATTGTTATTTATGGAAATTCAAACGTTACCATTAAAAAATCGGCTCAGGTAATTATTAATGGACGATTAAGGCTGGGGCATTCAAAAAAGCAAGCACAAATTTCGGCTCAAAAAGTAAATATTTATTTTGCTGACAATTCTAAAATAACTATCGAAGATGGTGTTTCAGTTGGGCAAGGCGTAAATTTAATTGCTAAAAATTCAGCCCAAATTATAATTGGAGCAAATACTTATTTTACCAGCGATTCTCATATTGAAGCGGTAAATTTAATTCGAATTGGAAAAGATTGTGCAATAAGTTGGGGAGTTACAATTATCGATAGTGACCATCATTCAATCCTACTTAATGATAAAATGACTTCGCCCAATGCTACTGTAGAAATTGGCGATCATGTTTGGATTGGTTGTAACGTTACAATTTTAAAAAATTCAAAAATTGGAAATAATTGTATTGTCGCCGCAGGGAGTATTGTTAAAGGTCAATTTCCCGATAATTGCTTAATCGGTGGGAGCCCAGCATCCATTATTAAACCAAACGCAAATTGGAAGTAATGGAATGCGGAATATTGACCATTGCCATTGGTAAAAAAAGATATATTGAAATGGCAAAAGCATTTGCCTTGTCGGCAAAAATAAATATCCCTCAGTATAAATTAGCTTTAGTAACCGATTCAACCGACCCAAGTCTAAAAAAGCTTTTTGATTTTTTAATCGAGCCTGATTTATCTTTCGGTTCAGGAATAATTCAAAAAACAAACATGTATAATTATTCTCCTTTCAATAAAACTTTGTTTGTAGATGCAGATTGTATGTTTGTAAGAGATATTTCTTTTTTGTTTGATGCTTTTAAAGGAAATTCTGTTTCAGTTTTAGGAAAAAAGGTGACTGATGGAAAATTATTTGGAATTAGTGTTGATGAATTAAAAAAGAAAAAGCAAATCGAATACCTGTTGTCATTTAATGGAGGTGTTTATTATTTCGAAAAATCATTGCAGGCAGAAAAAATATTTGATACCGTAAAAATTATTCGTGAAAATTATTCTGACTACGGTTTGAATTTGCATCGTGGCGAACGAAATGAAGAAGGAGTTATGTCTATTGCAATGTCAATTCATCATTCAACTCCTGTCCCTGACTCAATACAAGGCATGTACACACCCGTGGGGCAATCCGGAAAATTTTCAATCGATGTATTGCGCAGATTTTGTGAATTCACTAAGCACGGTGTTACCGTTACACCGGCCATTATGCATTTTGGTGGCGGTTATCCTGAAGCTTTTCATTTTAAACGCGAATATGCAAAACTAAAATTGGTGTATTATTATAAATTTCCAAGACCTCTTTCGTCAATTTTAATAAATGTTTGTCGCAATCCTTTTTATGCTACGCATGTGTTTTTTTATCGTATCATTAAAAAATTAATTAAAGGTGGAAAATTGAAATTTTTGCCGGCGTTACCAATGTTTCGATTTGAATAAATGAAAATTCTTTTGATATATGGCAAAGGTACTAACGAACTTTTAGATCGTAAATCGGCTTTGGGATCGTATATTTTTTGCCTTTGTTCGTTGCTAATCGAATCGGGTAACGAGGTTATGGTGAACGGAATTTCATTTTGTTCCTTAAATAAACAAACGCAAAAACAAGTTTCAATACATTCCGCCATTTGGAAAAAATTTATTCCCCAATTCCTTAAAGAAGTAAAACGAAACAAAGCAATTCGCACTGTTCACAAAAGCATATTGCAGCAATGCGAAAACATGAATCGGCCTGATGTGATTTTGGAATTTTATACGTTTTCTTCTTCAATAGGAACAATACTTCAAAAAAAATGGAATTCAAAATTAATTTCGGTGTTTGATTCTCCTGTGCTTGAAGAGTATGAATATTTTAATGGAAGAAAGAGAATGGGAAGAAACAAAATTTTAAATATTCAAAATGAATCTTTGAAATTATCGGATCGAATTGTCGTTTATTCGAATGCGGTTAAAAATTATGTTTCTAATATTACAGGTAATCATATAAACATTTTTGTTCACCAAAATGTTGATTTTTCACGATTTAAATTTTTTCCGATTCGCAACAATTCAAATCCGATTCGAATTGGATTTATTGGTTCATTTTTAAAATGGCATAGAGTTGATTTGCTTATTAATGCTTTTGATTTTATTGTTTCAAAAGGAATTAATGCCGAATTGTACCTAATTGGTAATGGCGTTGAATTCCTTTCTATTAAAAATTCAATAAATTTTTCTTCGTTTAAAAATAAAATTCACATGACCGGATTTTTGGATGGTGAAAAACTTGATGAAATAAAAAATTCCCTTGAAATTGGCGTAATGCCGGGTTCGAATTGGTACGGTGCGCCAAATAAGATTTTTGAGTATGGCGCTGCCGGGTTGGCAGTTGTTGCTCCTAATACTCCTACTATTATTGATTTATTTCAAGGAAATGAAGTTCTATTTTTTGAAGGAAATAATCAAACGGCATTAAATGAAAATTTGTATCTGATTTGCCAAGATGAAAATTTGAGAAAGCAAAAAAAAGAATTATTGCAAAAATTTATTAATTCAAATTACTCTGAGCTAAACACAAAATCTTTTTATTCACGATTAATCACTTTCTAGTAACTAAAAGAATTTCTTCAATTACATTTTTCCATAAAAATTTTGTCTTTATTGTGCTTCTTGCATTTTCTTTTTTAAGTTGTATTTCTTCCGATGAAAAATTCATACACAATTCACAAGCCTCCTCTAATGAATTGTAATTATTCGGTTCAATTAATATGCCATTTGTACTGTTTACAACTTCATTTACTGCACCCACATTACTTGCAATTACCAAACACCCTCTGCTCATTGCCTCTAAAATTACTGTTGGCATTCCCTCGGCAAAACTTGGGCAAATCAAAACATCACATTCATCCAATATTTGCATTAATTTATTTTCATCTTTTATCAATCCGTAATAAATCGTATTATTTGTATTTTTTTGTTCGAACGGACCAATAATATGAAATCTATAACGTGAATCATTGTTTTTATTATTGATGAATTTTTCCAATGTGTTGAACCCTTTTCTTTTTTCATTTCTTCCAACAAATGCAAAATGAAGCACATTATTATTTTTTTTTTCTATATTTTCAGTAATCCAGTTTTCTTCCAGTCCTATTGGTATTTTTAATATTTTTGAAGAATTAATTTTTAATTCGTGCTCAAGAATTAGCGACAATTTTCCGCCTAAGGATTGTACGAATTCTGAACGAATAAGATTTTTTTTAACAAAAAGTCGTAATAAAAATGCCTGAATTTTTGATTTAAAACCAACGCTTGGTTGAAACATTTCTAAGCCATGAAAATTGGTAATTATTTTCCCCTTTATTTTATAACGATGTTTTTTGAGTAAATGCCAACCACAAAACCCCTGAATGTAGATTAAATCAAACGAATCAATTTTTTTTTCAAATTCTTTTGAAATTAATTTTGAATACTGCCATGAGCGAAGTAAATAATGTCCCGGAAATCGAATTCCCATGGGAAATGGGATGAAAAATAATTTTAGTTGGGCACGATATTTTTTGCCGAATATTTCATAAACATTTTCTTCATTTTCAATCTTATTTGCTGTATGAACTAAAGTAACATTGCATTTTTCCTTTAAAAAAAATTTTGTTAAATAATAGGAATGTTTTTGCATGCCTCCGGTAACTAAAGGTGAAATTCCGTCGGTAAGTAAAAGTACATTCATGGTGCTTTTTCTTCGGCTGTGTTTAAACTTTTTCGTTTTTTATCGACAAACTCAAATTGATTTATTGCAATTTTTAATGAAATTTTATGGGATGGTTTTTCAATAAATTTATAAAACAACCATGAACAAAAAAAAGTAAATGCAATACCGAAAATAACAGCGCCAATTTTTAAAACGGGGTCATGCACAATATGCGCAAGGTAGTTTAAAACTGCTGTACCGGTTAAACTATGCATTAAATAAATGGAATAAGACATGTTGCCGATAAAATCTAAAAACGGATGACTTTTTTTATGAAAAAATAAAATCATTATTGGCAGAAAAATTAATCCAATCAATTCTAATTTTCCAACAAAAAACCAAATTATTGCCGCGTTAATAATAGACATAATTGCATACTCATTAAAATTTATTTTTTCAGTTACAAGTAAACATAAAAGTGTTCCTGACAATAGCAGTGGAAAAAATTTGAATAAGTATGGCCAAGGAAAAACTCCTGTAGTAAATAATATTAAATAAATCGAAAGCCCTAAAATAAATCCGTAGGCGAATAGTCTAAATATTATTTTGACATGGCTTATAAAAGGAAATAATAATCCCATCATTAAATAAAATTGGCATTCTATTGCTAATGTCCAATAGGCCGGTCTAATCCATGTAATGTTGGGTTCTGTAAATGGAATTAAATAGCCGAGATGCAATAAAATTTGTTTTGCGGTTGGCGATGTTTCAATGCCATTATAATGCGGGCTTATGGTTCTAACATAGGTATAGGCAACGGCTAATGCTAACGCAATAATAAAGGGCGGTTCAATTCGAATCATACGGCGTGCAACAAATCTGAAATAATCATTTATTTTATATTTTGCATGATACAACCACCAAGGAATTACAAAACCCGATACGGTAAAAAAAATCATTACGGCAATATACCCTGTATAGTGCAGCCCTGTTGTAAAATCATTGTGTTTAAAAAAACCTACAATATTGTAAGTGAAATGCGCAGCACAAACAACAGTAATGCCAATAGCACGATACGCATTTATAATTGGAATGTTTTTGTCATTTTTTGTTATTCCCAACTTCATAATTAAAGGTATTGAGTTGGTACTTTTACAACTGATTTTCCTTTTTGAACAATATCATTTTTGCTATTGTAAGCAATACAATCAAAAGTTACAATCGGTTTATCTGAACGAATGTGTGTAATTTTAATTATCGCTTTTACACTTTCATTTACCAATATCGGTTTTAAAAATTGAACATCTTGGTACAAATGAATGGTTCCGAATCCAGGAAGTACCGATCCCATTAAACCACCCCATAAACTTGAAATCAATAATCCCGGAACTAAAATATCGTTATAGCCCACCAATAAGCTTGCCTCGGCGTTGTGATGTATAGGGTTAATATCAATAGAATACTTGCAATATTGCTCAACTTCAAATGGAGTGAATGACCTAACGGATTGCGCACTCATCCCAACAAATATTTTTTTTTCTTCCAAAATAGTAAAACTATTAATCAAAAGTGTTCAATCGTTTTTTGAAGCCCTGCTCTTAGGGTTGTTGTTGGCTTAAACCCAACAGCCGAAAATAATTTTTCTGAATTTCCAATTCTTCGTTCAACTTCAAAATCATATCTTTTTTTAGGTGCTTCAATAAAACTTATTTTCGATTCTGATTTTGTTAATGCTTTTATTTCATTTGCCAAAGTTAAAATTGAAAATTCTATTTCATTCGAAACATTGTAAACTTCGGCACCATTTATTTTTTCAGCTAAAGCAACACAAGCATCAATGGTGTCGTCAATGTAAGTAAAATCTCGGGTTTGCTGTCCGTTCCCAAAAATAGTAATTGGTTCGTTTTTTATAGCTTGGTCAATAAATCGAGGAATAACCATTCTCGTGTCTTGTCCGGGTCCATAAATATTAAAAAAGCGAATGGAAATCGAATTTAATCTTTTTTCTTCATACAAGGCCGATAAATAAATTTCATTGTAACGTTTCGCAATGGCATAACTTGTTCGCGGATCAACAATAATGTTCTCGGTGAAACTTTGATTAATTGCCGAGTATCCATAAATACCACTTGTTGATGCATAAATAATTTTATTTATTCCGTTTATTATTGCTGCATCACAAATATTTTTCATGCCGAATATTTCCGTTTCCATTGTTTCTACCGGGTTATCGGCAACCACATCAACTCCCAATACTGCAGCAAAATGATACACTAAAGTGCACCCTTTTGAAATATTTATGATTGTTGTTTTGTCGCGAACATCGGCCTTATGAAATTCAATTTTATTCATCATCTCGGCAGGCAATTTATTGCCTCGTAATAAATTATCAACTACCACGACATGATGTCCTGCTTCTACAAGCCTTTTTACCAAATGACTTCCAATAAAACCGGCACCGCCCGTAACTAAAATCTTTTCCATATCTCCTTGTTCACTCAAAAGTATTAAAAATTCGGTTTTATGATTACTTTCCTGTCATATTCTAAAGGCTCTATTGGAGGAAAAGTATTAATTTTAAGTCATTATTTTATTTCCTATCAATATGAAAAACTTGGTTTATGATTTACTTAATGGCTTATCGGTTAACGATTTGTATCTCTTTTTCGTTCAATTATTTGCATCTCTCTTATTGGGGCAGGTAATAAGAATGACTTCGCGCAAATCATGGAATAATAACAGTTCGTCATATATTTTTATCATTCTTCCGACGGTCATTACTTTGTTGGTTTCAGTTACTAAAAATTCTGCACCTCTTTCAATTGTGTTGGTTGGAATATTTTTATTGGTTGGAAATATTTCTCAAGGTTTTTCTTTGCGTAATAAAATTATAATTCTTCTTCTAAGCATTGAAGCATTTGCTTGTGCAACCGGATTTGTACTACTAACTGTAATCTTATTTTGCGGCATAATTGCCCCGGTAGTTTATTTTACCGATAAATTAAATCAGGAATGAATGTAAATCGCCGTGTCATTTTTCTCTCACTTCTCGCTTTAATTATATTAAGCGCCGGTAAAAATTATTTTATCCATAAATCCAATTCTCAATTTTTGGTCGATACAAAATTAAGTTTGCCTGATGTACAGTTTCACGGTTTCAATCCAATCCAATTTTTTTCTAAAAACAAAAATGAAAAATTTCAAACTGTATTTTTTAATTCCCTAATACCCGACACGGTTGTACACAATTCAAATTATTCTTTTACTAACCCTGTTGAAAAAAATAATTCAATTATTTATGTGCCCTCTTCCGCAAAACAATATGCCCCCATTTTCGAATTTCCGAATGCCTTGGTTACAGCTACTCGAATAATTAATAATGAATTTGAAACTTGCAGTGAATGGAATTACAAAACAAAAATCAATAAGCCCGGTGTGTTCCCGGTGGTTTCTCTTTTTATTAATCCTGATGATTTTTTTGGCTTTTATAACGGAATTTATTGCAATGGAGTTTCTCAATTGTTGGAAAATCATAAACCTGTCTTTTCTTCTTCTTGGTGGTTTTCATCAGGTAATTTTCAAAATCGAGGAAAAAATTGGAGACGTAAAATTTATTTTCAATTTTTGTCACAAAATGGAACTAACGTTTATGGGGCTTATGCTAATGTGTCCATAAGTGGTAATGCATCCCGTGGATTTGCTCAAAAATCGTTAAAACTTAGAGCGCTCGGCAATAAGGGAAAAAAGAATTTTAAGCTTTCTTCTCTCAATGCAAATTTAAATTCAATCGTTTTAAGAAACAATGGGAACGATCAAAGTAAAATGTTGTTTACCGATTTATTTGTTCAGTCCTGTGTCTCCGATTCCTCGCTTATAAAACAAGATCAAATTTCCGTTGAAGTTTTTATAAATGGTATTTATTGGGGCGTTTATACCCTATGTTCCGATATTAACGATTATTATATCGCCAAAAAATTAAAATTAAATAAAAACAAAATTAATCTGCTTGAAGGTGATGTTTGCAAAGGAGGCGATTCTGCATTTTGTGCTGAAGAAATTAGCGAAATTAAGTCCATTTGTAAAAAAAAATATTCTGAACCATTGTTTGAAAAACTTCTAAAAAAAATTAATTTAAACAGCTTCTGTTCATTTACCGCGCTTCAAATTTATTCGTCAAATATTGATTTGTATAATGGAAATGTAAATTGGTACAATGCAGGAAATAAATGGAAATGGATTGTAAAAGATTTGGATTGTGCTTATGCTTATTCAGGCCAACAAGCCGTGAAAAGGGATATGTTTGAGAATTTGAAAAAAGTGAATGGTACTTACGGTTTACTATTTAATTTTTTAATTCAATCGAGTGAATTTAAAAAATTACTTAAAAGTAAGCTTACAGAAATGTTTAGCGGCTCCTTTAAAATCGAAAATCAACTTCAACAATTTAAGTTACTCAAAAATAATTTTCGATTGGTTGTTGAAAATCAAATTAATCGCTGGAGAATACCGGTTTCCATAAAATTTTGGGAAAATCAATTAAATGCATTTGAAAATTTTATTAAAAACAGACAAACGGAGGTGTATTTACAAATTAATAAATATTTGATGAATTGAGAGCGTTTATTCAAAATAACTTTCAATTTTTAATGATGCTTCTCTCATGGGTTTTGGCTGCATTGTATGGTGGTCAATGGCCTGCTTATGTTGTTGTAGGTTTGTCAATGTTGCTGCTTGCCTTTAATCGAATGTATTTTGAATTGCTTTGTGGTTTTTTCTTTCTCCTACTCCTTTCTGATAATCTCGATGAACGCCTTTGGTTTGCAAAATCTTTTAAAAATATATATATACTCTTTTTAAGTGTTATTTTTTTTTCCGACCGTAAAAGTTTCAGCCCTTATAGTACAATTGTAAATTTATTTCTTCCATTTTTCATCTCAGCAGTATTTGCTCTTCAATTCTCCGGTAAATTAGATGTAGGAATTCAAAAAACTTTATCATATTTGCTACTGCTTATTTCTGTTCCAAATTTTTTGAAATTCCTTTTTCGCCAGCGTGGCCCTGTTTTTTTACGAGACTTAGTTTACTTCTTTGTTCTAATAATAATCATTGGCTATTTAGTAAAATACGTCAGTCTCAATTTTGCATATATTGAAGGAAATCGTATGCGTGGTTTGTTTGGAAACCCAAATGGTTTGGGAATTTTTTTATTTTTATTTTTCTCTTTTTTTACTATTGTAAATCAATTTTATCCTTCTCTGTTTTCCAAAAAGGATAAAAGAATTGTATACATTGTTGTAATTGCTGCATTAATTTTTTGCAGTTCAAGAACAGCGTTTATTAGTATTTTAATTTTGCTTATTTTTAATCGCATTAATCTCGTTTCTCCTTTAATTGGATTTGTTGTGCTTGTTTCATTCATCCTTTCTTATGAATACATTGTAATTAATTTCGTTTCAATTGTACGCTCTTTTGGTCTCGAAGATTATTTTAGAATTAATACTTTGGAAGAAGGATCGGGTAGATTTATAGCTTGGTCTTTTGGCTGGCAAAAAATTCAAGATTTTTATTTTTTCGGAGGTGGATTAGGGAACGATGAGTACATAATGCGACAGTATTATAGCATGCTTACTAAACTTGGCCACCAAGGAGGTGTTCACAATTCATATTTAACGCTTTGGTTTGATGTAGGGCTTATTGGCCTTCTAATTTATTTGCGAAGCTTTTTCTTGATTTTTATTAAAGGCGCAAAAAAAACAGGAATCGCAGTGCCTTTCATGTATTCCGTTATGTTTTCAATGATGTATGAAAGTTGGGTGGCCGGTTCTCTTAATCCTTTTACAATTGTTTTATTTTTCAGTTTAACTTTGCTTTATGAAGATGAATTTGTACCTGAACCTCTTCTGCCTTCCGATGCAACAAAAGAAAATGAATTAAATATTCAATCGAAAGTATTAGCATGAAAAATTCGGATAAAATTAAAACTAAAAACGCAAAAAAAAAATGGTATCGCTTTTTATTCATTTTTATATGCCTAACTTTTGTTTCAGGATATTTTGCTAATCGGTATATAAAGAAAAAAGGATTTTCAAATCTTTGGGATTTTATTACCAATTATACCGCTAACTCTTCTAAAGCCGCAAATGCAAATTATGAAACTGTAAATATAAAAATCGGAAAAAAAGAATTTACTAAGCTTGAATTGCTCCGAAATAAACACTTAAAAAGAGGCCTCATTGAAAATGGCGATGATGATTTTGTTGACGCAAAATTATTTTATAAGGGTAAAAAAATTGATGCTAAAATTCGTTTGAAAGGACACATGACTGATCATTTACAAAATAAAAAATGGTCTTTCCGTGTAAAAACTAAAGGTAACGATGCTTTTATGGGAATGACAATTTTTTCATTGCAACATCCGGGAACAAGAAATTATATTTATGAATGGATTTATCATGAAATGTTGAAACAGGAAGGTGTAATCGCTCTTACTTATGATTTTATTCGCGTTAAAGTAAACGATGAGGATTGGGGTATTTACGCCTTGGAAGAAAATTTCGGACAAGAATTATTAAAACACAATAAACGGCCAAAGGGACCCATTGTTCGTTTCTCACCCGATTTGTATTGGGTGTATCGAAAAAATGAATTCAATAAAATTATTATTGATGAACAATATGGCGTATTTCAATCTTCTTTTCCCGAATCCTACGACCAAAAAACTGTGTTCTCCGACTCTTCAATGATTTCTTCTTATAAATCAACCGTAAGTATTCTTGAAAAAGTTAAACGTCGCGAAATAAAAGTTTCACAAGTTTTCGATTTAAAAAAGTTAGCAATCTTTCACGCAATTGTTGATCTTGTAGGCGGTCATCATAGTATTGACTGGAGTGATGTAAAGTATTTTTACAATAACGAAACGCGTTTAATTGAACCGGTCGCCTACGAAAGTTTTTCAATTAATTCTACTTGGCAGCTGGCAGGTGCCGGCCGATGCAAACCAACCGATTCTTCTTTTACTAATGATTGGCATTCGTTTCTTTTTAGTGACACCGCGTTTTTTGCGCAGTATTTGATCGCACTCAATAAAATTTCTAATAAAAATTGGTTGAACTTGTTTTTTAAAACGCATAAAACGCAACTGGACAATAAATTGGCAACTCTTTATAACGAATTTGCCTATAAAAAACTTTCATTAAATCAATATTACGCCAATCAAAAAAACATTAAGGCTTTGCTCTCCTGTCCCGGTGGAATTTTGGCTTTTTATAATGATAAAACTTCAACTGAATTAAGTTTAAATATTGCAAATGCTGATGTACTTCCTCTAATAATCTCAAAATTAATAATCGATTCATCTGAGTTTGTAGTTAATAATATTTTTGTCGATGCAAAGGCTATTGATAATAATGTGAAGTATCAAAAAATAAAATTAACTGTTCCCGAAAAATTAAAAATTAAATCCAATTCTAAAATTGCTATTGAATATCATTTACCGGGATTAAATTATACGCGCACTTCAACTGTTGTAAATGCATCGGCCGATTCGTCTTTTAATCCTTTGCCTGAAAATAATTTTCTGAAATTCGATTGCTTTACACTTCAAGGTAAAACAATATTTGTAAAACCCGGAAACTATGTTTTCAATGAGTCCATTCATGTTCCTGATGGATATACTTTAATTGGTTCTAATTTTAGTTTTGAATTTAATAATCATTCTATTCTTTATAGTGAATCTCCTGTTATTTTTGCAGGCCAAGATGTGAATACAATTCAAATTACTTCTCGTGATAAAACCGGGCAAGGCATTTTGCTTAAAAATATAAATTCAAAGTGTCGTTTTAATAATATTTTATTTTCAAATTTGATGGCAAAAAATTATGGAGCTATTACAATAGTAAATTGTTCAAATGTATTAATCGAAAACTGTAGTTTTTCGGGGCTGAATTCTCAAGCCGTACATTTATTTTCCGGATCGCTTAGTATTGAAAAATGTTATTTCGGCGCTATTAATAATCATGCAATAAAGGAAATATATTCAAACTTAATTTTATCAAATTCCGAGTTTAATGAAATTAAAGGGAATGCAATTTCTTTACAAGGAAGTAACGGTACGTTTAATAAATTGCTGTTTTCAAAAATTAAAAATACAGCAGTTAAAATATCAGAAGCGTCAACGGTTGTTTTGCGAAATTCAAAAATTGAAAAAGCAAAAGTTGCTGCCGAGGCAATCGATAACTCATCAATAAATATTTTTAATACCTCAATTAAGAATTGCGATGTCGGATTTAAAGCCGAAAAGAAAAGCGATGTGTTTGGCCCCTCCAAAATTAATGTCTCGGGTTCTGTACTCGAAAATGTAAAATTGAAATTTAAGATTGATAAAAAATCTAAAGTGAATATTAAGTAATGAAAATAATTAATATTATATTTTTTGTTTTAGCAGCTTTAATCTCGACTGCACAAAAACTTTCATTAACCAATAACAATAAAATTATTGATGCCGATTCATCATCTGAATTCTCGTTTATTATTAGCGGCCATTTTCATGGCTCTTCTTCAAATTTATCTGGCTTTCCCGCAGCTTCTGTATTGGCAAATATCGACATGTTAAATAATGAAAAATATTCATTTATTGTTTCAACCGGCGATATGTTTATGGATGTTGCCAAAAATATTCCGCAGTACAAAAAATCATTATTTAATAAAATTAATTGTCCAATATTTAATGCTGTTGGTAATCACGATATCTCAAGCAATATATATTCTAATCATTTCGGAAACACATGGTTCGCTTTTGCTTTTAAAAAAACAGGTTTTATTTTTCTTGATACTGAAATTAATGACGGAAGTATTTCCGGAAAACAATTTGATTTTTTGAAATCTTCATTAAACGATTTTTTATCTTCATGCAAACAAATTTTTATTGTTTCTCACCGCCCAATTTGGAGTGAAGCTGATAAAGATTTAAACCACATTTTCAAAGAAAATACCAGGTCCGATTTTTCAAATAATTTTGCTGCCGAAATATTACCAATGCTTAAAAAATATTATACCACTGTTCCTATATATTGGTGTTCGGGCTCTCTTGGTGGCAATGCGCCCGCTTCTTTTTTCTACCATAAAAAAGAAAAGGGTCTTACCTATATTCAATCGGCAATTCGTGATTTGCCTCGTGATGGAATTCTTATTGCTACTATTAATAACGAAAAAGTTTCTTTTCAAACAAGTTCCTTAACGGCACAAAAAATTCCTTCCCTTGAAGAATGTAATCTAAAAATGTGGATTGAAAATAATGGTGATTCTTCTTTTAATTGGCGCTTGCTTCCATTGTATATCAAACAAATGTTATTTCATCGTTATTTTTGGTATGGTTTAACAGCAGGTATTTTGTCTTTTATTGTTCTGAAAAATTTATTCATCCGTCGTACTAAATCTGTTTGAATAATAATCCTCGTATATTGTTTCTGTATTCTGAATTAGCCGGCTATTTTTTAGCTTGTGTAAACGAACTTTCAAAATTGTATAACGCCAACATTTTAATTATTCATTGGCAAATAAATCCCGAAGCACCATTTGTATTCGAAAAAAATACTCAAATAAATTATATTGATAAATCAAATTTATCAAACATTGAGTTGACAAATCTTGTTCGTGAGTTTCACCCTCAATTAATTTATTGTAGCGGTTGGATTGATAAAGAGTATTTAAAAATTTGCGCCTTATACAAGAAAAAAATTCCTGTTATTGCAGGGCTCGATACACATTGGAGTGGTAGTTTTAAACAACATATTATTTCATTGTTTAGTCGTTTAACTGTAAAAAATTATTTTTCTCATTTATGGATTGCCGGAAAACCACAAGAGTTATACGCTAAAAAATTGGGCTACAAAAATGAAAATGTTTTACGAGGTGTTTATTCGGCCGACACGGATTATTTCAATCGTATTTATCAAAATTCTAAAATAATTAAGCAAAGTGAAATGCCACGTCGCTTTATTTTTGTTGGTCGTTATTTAGAGTTTAAAGGAATATTCGATTTATGGAATGCTTTTATTGAAACATTTAAAGTACAAACGCACAATTGGGAATTGTGGTGCTTAGGAACCGGCGATAAATTTGAATCGCGTACGCAACATCCCTCTATAAAACATTTTGGCTTTATTCAACCTAATCGCATTCACGAATTCATGAATCAAACCGCTGTTTTTATTTTACCCAGTCGATTCGAACCTTGGGCTGTGGCTGTCCACGAATTCGCTACTGCCGGTTTTCCGCTCATTTGTTCAAACAATGTTGGCGCCGCTTCATTATTTCTCGAAGAAGGTAAAAACGGATATTTTTTTGAATCAAAAAATGTAAGGCAACTAAAAGACTTAATGTTACATTTTATCAATATGTCAAACATTGAACTATTACAAATGAGTGCTCATTCTCACCAATTGGGAATGAAATTGACTCCGGCAATTTGGTGTCGGCAATTAATCAATCTATTTTAACCGTTCAATCAAAATTCACTACACTTTAATCAACCAAAATCGCATTTCAATAGTTCCGCCAACTTTATTTCATTTGCTTTCGTAAATTCATTCAACTAAAAAAATGGCTTATGAAAATAAAATCACTAATTGTCGACGATGAGTTGAATTGTCGCGACAACCTCCAAATGATTATTAATGATTATTTTCCCGAACTTGAAATTATTGGGATAGCAGAATCCGCACAAAAAGCTCGCGAAATAATTAATAATCAAAAACCCGATTTGATTTTTTTAGATATAAAAATGCCAAAAGAAGACGGCTTTCAGTTGCTCCAATCTTTTCCCGAACGCAACTTTTCGGTTGTTTTTACCACCGCTTATAATGAATATGCGCTTCAAGCTTTTAAGGCCGATGCAGTTGACTATATTGAAAAACCAATTGGTATTGACGAATTAAAAAGCGCGGTAAAAAAGGTAATTCGATTAAATCCAATGTTGGGATTAGAATTTTCAGAAACCGTAGAAAATACTGAAAATAAAAAAACAGTTTTCAAAGACAATGAAAAAATATCGTTAGCAACTCGCGACGGGTTTACGGTAGTTCGCAACGAAGAAATTATTCATCTCGAAGCAAGCGATAACTATACAATGATTTTTATGACCGATAATCGAAAATTTTTGAGTTGTAAAAACATTAAAGTTTACGAAGATTCTTTAAATCCCGAAGTGTTTTATAGAGTGCATAAATCTCATATCATAAATGTAAAGCACCATCTTAAATCATTCTCGCGCCAAGACGGTAATCATGTAATCTTAGCCAACAATAAGTCAATTCCGGTTGCACGACGTAAATTAGCCGATTTTATGGTTATCATAAATAAAATAGGTTAATTTAGCCAACTGATTTAAAATTGATTTTGTTTTTTAAATTAATACATCGCGTAACTAAGGTTGTCTTTTTTTTCAGCCTTAGTTTTTTTAATTATTCGCATGCTCAACAATATGGTTTCCTCAATTATACTACCGATAATGGCCTTGCTCAATCGCAAGTTACAGGTATGTGCCAAGATAACAATGGTTATTTATGGTTCTCTACTTATGGAGGATTAAGTCGTTTCGATGGTTTTGAATATAAAAATTACAGCATTAATTCTGGTTTGCTAAATAATCAGGTTCATTCAATTTTTAAAGATTCAAAAGGCCGAATTTGGTTGGGAGGAATGGGTGGATACTCGGTAATGAACCACGGCGTAATTAATGCAACAACCTTTAAAAATGAATTATCGCAAAGTATAATTATTTCAATTTGCGAAACTAAAAATGGCAATATTTACCTCCTCTTCGACAACACTGCATTAATGGAAATCTCAAATTCGAAAAGTACATCATTCATTATCCCCGATTCAACTGTAACCGAATCTAGAAATATAATTGTTAATAATCTTAATGAAATTCTAATTTCTACCAATAATGGTATTTATACCTTCAATCAATTTTCTAAAACATTTTCACGCGTTCAATTTTTTGGCTTTAATAATTTTTCTTTCATTACTCAATACAAATCAAAATATGCAGTTTCGACTTTTGGCGATGGTGTTTATTTGTACGAAAATAAAAATCTTCAAAATCATTATTCAACATCAAGTGGTCTTATTGATGATGCAATTCGTCAATTGTATTATGATAATCAAGGAAATTTATGGGTTGCAACAATAAGTGGTGTTAGCCTAATTGAAACTAATAATTTAGTTACTAATTTTAATACCGGTAATGGTTTAATTAATAATAATGTTCGCTTTACTGCACAAGATAATGAAGGAAACATTTGGTTTGGAACCGACGGAAAAGGAATATTGAAATTTTCAGGAAGAAAAGTTTTGAATTACACTCGTGCCGATGGTTTGCCCGGCGATTTAGTAATGTCCATTATTCGTGAACCATCAGGTACATATTGGTTTGCAACTTATGGCGATGGAGTAGCACAATTTAAAAATGGTAAATTCAATATTTTTAACAATGCAAATGGGCTTCCGAATAACATTGTTTGGACTCTTGCCATAACACGCGATGGTTTGTTATGGATTGGCACATCTAACGGATTATGCACTTACGATGGTAAAAAATTTAAAACGTATTCCGAAAAGGACGGGTTGCTCTCAAATAAAATCACCAGCCTTTTTGTTGATGAGTCGGGGTTATTATGGATTGGAAATAAAAACGGGTTGAATGTTTGGAATGGAAAATCATTTCAGGCATTTGGAAAAAATGTTGGAATTTCAGGCGGAAACATTAGATGTATCGTAAAAGATAAAATCGGAAATTTATGGCTCGCCGGTAGTGCAGGCTTAATTAAATTTAATCGCAAAAAAGCAGTCCTCTACCGATTCAATAAAAGCAATGATGATAACACAGTTTACTCTTTGCGATTTGATTACTTAGATAATCTGTGGGTAGGTACTCGCGAAGGTTTGTACTTGTTCGAAAATGAAACATTCATCAAAACCGATACCGAAACAGGTACACTTTCCGGTAATGTGAATTTCTTAATGAACGATGATAACTTAATGTGGATTGGTACAAACTCCGGAATTTATGAAATGAATATGAAATTATTTTATGAAAATGATACCCTAATCATGCGTTCTTTTGATAAAAACGAAGGACTAAAAGGTCGTGAAACAAACATGAATGCTATTTATAAAGATAATGAAAATAATTTATGGTTTGGTACCGACGGAGGATTAGTAAAAGTTGGAAACGATCGTTTTGCCATTAATTCAACTTTTAAACCCTACGTCCACATTACCGATGTAAAAATATTTTTCGAAAACCCAAAATGGAATAAAATTTCTAATAATAAAATAAATGATTTTGGCTTTGCCAATAATGCTAAAGTAAAATACAATCAAAATCATTTCACTTTTTATTTTACAGGCATTAGTCATACGCAACCTCAAAAACTGCGATACAGATTTATGCTAAAAGGTTATGATCAAAATTGGTTGCCCGTTACCGAAACACGATATGTCACCTATTCAAGTTTGCCTCCCGGCGATTATACATTTTTAGTAACTGCGCAAAATGCAAACGGATTATGGTCATCGCATCCGTCATCTTTTTCTTTCACAATAATTGCACCCTTTTGGCGAACCTGGTGGTTTTATTCATTATGCGCAACAGTTGTTGTATTAATTATCATTGCACTTTGGCAATTTCGATTGCGACAACTTAAACGAAAAAATGAAAACATGCAGTTGTTTTATAAATCTAAACTACTTGCATTAGAACAGCAGTCCTTAAACGCAAGTATGAATCGCCATTTTATTTTTAATTCATTAAATTCAATTCAATACTACATTAATAAACAAGATAAACTTGAGGCGAATCGTTACTTGACTAATTTTGCAAAACTGATTCGTAAAAACTTGGACAGCTCCATTTCAAGCGACCATATTTCGTTGGTCGAAGAACTTGATCGAATTAAACTTTATTTGTCTCTCGAGCTAATGCGATTTAAAGATCGCTTTACTTATAGTATCGAAGTTGATAAAAGCATAAGTCCCCAATCCGTTATGATACCTCCAATGTTGTTTCAACCTTATATAGAAAACAGCATTTGGCACGGCATACTTCCAAAAGATGAGGTTGGCAAAATTCAAGTTAAAATTTATCCCCACCCCAATAATTCCGATTTGGTCATTATTGAAATCAATGATGATGGTATTGGATTAACTAATTCATTGAAAAACAAGGTATATACCGGGTCAACTCATGTTTCAAGAGGTATTGAAATTACAAGCGGAAGACTCAATTTATTAAAGGAAATGACTAGTCAAAATCTTGAAATCATTGGCCCTCATGATATTGCCGATTCCTCAGGAAAAACGACCGGTACCTCAGTTAAACTTATTATAAGTGTTAAAACTCCTTCCAAAACCGAAAATAATCAAGCTAAACTATATGAAAACTAAAACTTTCTCGTTACTTTTGGCGTACTATTAGCTAAACTTAAATGAAATCAATTTCATTATATATCGTTGCTTTATTTTTTACCACAAGCTTTTTTGCTTCTTGTAGCAAAGAGGAAGTTAAGCCATTTAACTCAACGGCAACTACACCTTTTAATATGCGTGATGCCGAGGATGGTGTTAATCCAATTGATGAAGACAGTAATCCAAATGTTTCGGGTTCTGACGATGAAAATTCTGGAGATGGTACAGGAGGAATTACAGATGGTGGAAATTCTTCTGATTACGACTCTTCGAAAGGAAGAAAGAAAGCAAACAAAACAAATTAATCATAAAAAAACCGCTTTAAAGCGGTTTTTTTTAAAGACTTTCTAAACTTTTTTAATTGTATTTTTCCTTTAAAAATTCTGTAAATGGAGCAAGATTTGCCTTTGCTTGTAACTCAAAATAGCGTTTATGAAATTCTTCTTCCGTTTCTGAAGCGTTCAAATAATTAATTCGATAACTGTCGTAATTAATTAAAGCAGATTTTTCTTCCTCAGTTAAACTTCCACTGTTGAATTGACGCTCCCTTAAATCGTTAATCGTTAAAGGAAGTATGCCGGTGTTGGTTTTAGTTTTATTCTCCATAGGTATGATAATCAAAAAAACTCATTTTATTGCCTCGTAATAGAATAAACATTTACAGTTTTCCACATTCATTTTTTGAAATCTGTCCCTTTATTCTACAACTTTCATTGTGCTCAGCAAATCCTTTTTCTATATTTGACTCATGACTAAATTAAACATACCTCTTCTACGTGAAATATGCGAAGCAGCCGGCGCTCCCGGTTTTGAACAACGTATTCGTAAAATTGTAATTCGAGAAGTAAAAAACATTGTTGACGAAGTTCATGTTGATAATATGGGAAATGTTGTGGCTGTTAAAAAAGGGAAACATCCAAAAAAAGTAATGGTTGCGGCGCACATGGATGAAATTGGTTTTATTGTAACACACATCGATAAAAATGGTTTTTTGAAATTCATTCCTCTCGGTGGTTTCGATCCAAAAACATTAACTGCTCAACGTGTAATTGTTCACGGCAAAAAAGATTTGATTGGTGTAATGGGATCAAAGCCTGTTCATTTAATGTCGCCTGAAGAACGTGGAAAAAATATTGCCATTAGTGATTATTTTATTGATTTAGGATTGCCCGTTGCTGAAGTAAAAAAACAAATTCGTATAGGCGACCCCGTTACTCGCGAGCGTTCGTTAATTGAACTTGGCGATTGTATTAATTGTAAATCGCTCGACAATAGAATTTCAGTTTTTATTCTTATTGAAACTCTCAAAATTTTAAAGTCAATTCCGTTCAACCTTTATGCCGCATTTACCGTGCAAGAGGAAGTGGGTATTCGCGGCGCTCAGGTTGCCGCTTTAAATATTCAACCGCATTTCGCGTTCGGCTTAGACACAACAATTGCTTATGATACTCCTGGCGCAAGAGATCATGAAATGGTAACTAAACTTGGAAACGGTGTTGCTATTAAAATTATGGATTCGTCAACCATTTGCGATTATCGAATGGTTAATTATATGCAACTGCTTGCAACCAAAAATAAAATTAAATGGCAAAATGAAATTTTACCGGCTGGTGGCACCGATACTGCTTCTTTACAACGATTCGTTGCAGGTGGTGCAATTGCGGGTGCGGTTTCTATTCCTACACGACACATACATCAGGTAATTGAAAGTGTTCATAAAAACGATGTGACTAATGCTATTTTGTTGCTGAAATCTTGTGTTGAAAATTTAAATAAACACAATTGGCAATTTTGATATTACAATAGTGAATTCTTCAATTCATTTTTTTCAACCGCTTGTTTAAGGTGCGGTAAATAACATGCTTGTTGTAGCAATTGTAAATGACCTAAATGATGACAATCGCTTCCTAAAAAATCAATCATTTTTTCATCTGCTAACCTTTCGGCCATTTTTTTAACAGCCGGCGAGTAGTAACCCGTATAGGATGAAATATTCACCTGTAATAAAACTCCCTTGTCTTTTAAATCAATTATTTTTTGATATTGATTATGCCAAAATGGATAACGTTCAACATGTGCCATAACCGGTATATACCCTCCCAACTGCATTTCAAAAATCACTTTTGATAAATTTACCGGTTCGCCAACAAAAGGCATTTCAAATAAAACGTAGTTGTTGCCAAAGGTGAGCAAGTCTTTTTGTTTAATTTTTTCTTCAAATTCGGCGTCAATATAATATTCTGCCGCTGCCGCCACTTCAATACTTATGCTTTCTCTCCTTAAAGCCGATTTTACTTTTTCTAATCCCGGCAAAATGGTTTGCGAACTGTTTTGATAAGTGTCGCTCATAATATGCGGTGTTGTAATTACTTTTTTATAGCCAAGTAATTTCATTCCGTTAACTAATGCAATACTGTCTTCAAGGGTTGCGGCACCATCATCAATGCCCGGAATAAAATGTGAATGCATATCGCATTCCAAAACACTTAATGAAATTGGCGTGCTTAATCGTTTTTGACCCCAAAATATTTTTTTAAAAAACGACATATATTACCGATTAAGGTATTGTTTTTTGTAATAATTCATATACTCTCCGTTAGTAACTGCATTAAGCCAATCACCGTTAGTTAAAAACCAGTTCACCGTTAGTTCTAATCCTTGTTCAAAGGATACCGATGGTTTCCATCCTAATTCATTTTCTATTTTTGAGGCATCAATAGCGTAACGTAAATCATGTCCGGCACGATCTGTCACAAAGGTTATCAACTTTTCACTTGCACCATTTTCTCTGTTTAATGCTTTATCCATTGTTTTGCATAACAACCGAATTAAATCAATATTTTTCCATTCATTATGTCCGCCAACGGCATAGGTTTCGCCCGATTTTCCTTTATGATAAATTAAATCAATGGCTTTTGCATGGTCTTCAACAAACAACCAATCACGCACGTTTTCTCCTTTACCGTAAACCGGAATGGGCTTGTTGTTTTTAATGTTATGAATGGCCAACGGAATTAACTTTTCGGGAAAATGGTTTGGACCATAATTATTGCTGCAGTTTGAAAGGACAACGTCTAATCCATAGGTGTCGTGGTATGCTCTTACAAAATGATCACTCGAAGCTTTTGAGGCTGAATAAGGACTGTGCGGATTGTATTTTGTTTCTTCAGTAAAAAAGCCATGAGTGCCTAATGCACCAAAAACCTCATCAGTAGAAATATGATAAAATCTGAATTTATTGTTAGCGCTTTTTACGTAATCTTTAGCAACATTTAAAAGTACAGCAGTTCCTACTACGTTAGTTGATACAAAAGATAACGGATCAGTAATTGATCTATCAACATGCGATTCGGCAGCTAAATGAATAATTCCGGAAGGTTTATACTTTTCAAAAAGTTCTTTTACTTTTTGCTGATCACAAATATCTCCATGCTCAAAACAGTAATTTGACGAGCTTTCAATATCTTTTAAATTAGTTAAGTTACCCGCATAAGTTAATTTATCAAAATTAATAATCCTATACGAAGGATATTTTAATACGAATAACCGTATAACATGCGAACCGATAAATCCGGCACCACCGGTAATTATAATGCTTGAATTCATTTCTATTTTAAAGATACTGAATGAAAGTTACCAAATATCAAAAGTCCATTAGAAATAGGATACTTTAACCTTTAATTGTAGCGGTTTTCTTGTAAAGAATTTTTACGCCGTCAGGTTGTGTGCCAATTTTTCCGGTGATTTTTGTTGACATAACATTAAATTTCGAGTCAAGTTTAACTAAATGCTGATAGTAAACTGTTACTGCATTACTCACCATAATATTCGCCCAAAAATGAATTTCGTAATTTTTACCTTTTGGGTCAATCTTAGTCAATACTACATTAAGTGAATCAATTTTGCGACTTGTCTTTTTTTGTGAGGCGTCAAATTCTTCCTTGGTTTTTTTTGATTTTCCTTCTTTAAACATGCTTTCTTGATCGGTAAAAAATTCTTGAAGCATCATTATTTTATTTTCAACAATAAATTGTTCTTGCGAAGGAATTTCGGCAAAATTTTCGAAGCGGGCTCCGTCATAAAATTCAAACGTTTTATCGGCCCAACCAAGAACCGACTTCTCGGCAAATTCCTGCGCTTCGGTAGCTTTTTCACCTACAGGTGTAACAAAAGCATACGAGCCAAAAATAATTAATACTGATAAGGCGTAAATTTTTTTCATAAGGGTGAAAAAAAGTTTGGTAAGGCTAATATATCAATTTTAGTGAAAAATTTCAAATCTTTTTTTACCCTATTGAATATCAATCTCATTTATCAAAATATTTATCAAACGGTTCTTCAACAGCAATTATTCCAACCGGCATAAAATAAGGGTCAAGCTCAGAATAAATGGCTTTTATTTGGGGTTTGGTGCTATCGGGTTGACAGCTGAATTTATGAAATATTTTATAGCCAATTAAACTATCCTTACTTCCATTTTTGATATTAATTTCTTCAGAATTCGAGAATTTTATTGGACGATAATTTGCGCAATATTTTTGTTCGTCAATTCGTTTCATTACTAAAAATCCACAAATAATATCTCGATCATATTTTTTAACTTTATGTATGATGCGTGTAACACGCAAAGCGGTTTTTAAAAATTCTTCCTTGTTATTTGTTAACTGTGAAAGTCTTGTGTTATAGTAATCGTATAATTCATTACTCATGGCAATATCCTTGTCATAATTACCGGTGCTATACAATGGATATTTTTGAAAAAAATAATAAAACCATTCAAAGTCATCTTTATCTAAGTCCGCGCCCATTTTTAAACGCAAATCTTTTACTTTTAATTCATCATTTAAAATGAATTCGTATTCATAAACCGTTCCTGAATTGTCTTCGTTCATAGTTGTAAAAACATGACTGATTATATAATCAGGCTTTATGTTTTTAGAAATAATTTCTCGTTTTTTCTTAGCAATAACGGTGTCGTATGATACAACTATTGAATCATACTTTTTAGAATTTCTACCGAATTTTATTGCTTCGTTTGCTTGTTTAAAATACAGCGTGTCTAATTCGAGCTGTTCTTTCTTTTTTAATCGATAAATTTTTCCAAAGTTGTATCCTTTGTAAATGAGCTTAGACCCAAATTTGTTTTTAATATAATATTCTACATTTTTTTGAGCCAATTTCTGAGGGTTTTCTGAATTCAGCTTTTCCTCAATAATATTTGAGTCATTATCAATTTCAGCAATAAAAAACGAGCAACCCGTAAAGGAGATGATAAGAAAGGCTAAACTATAGCCTAACCATTTTGATTTATAATTGATCGAATACACGTAAAATTGCTATTACTACCGATCCCAACCATAAAAAGCCATAGGGACCAAATACAAACAGGAATATGAACAAAAACAATACCAAATCTATCGTGAACCATTTATCAGTCATCTCATTCCACAAATACATTCCCAACGGAGGAATAATTAAGGCAAGAATTAAGCATAAAATAAGTTTTAAATCGTCGCTCATTAATGGTTTTTTACTTATTTCGTTTACAGGCAAACTACTTTTAGTTGGGGCTATAGTTGTTTGCTTCGTTTTTTTTATTTCCGGTTCTGTAATTGTTTTATCTGTACTATAATAATTTAAGTTAGAATTGGCAGATTTTTCTTCAGCAATCGTATTGATTTGGGATTCGCTTAATTCCTGAGATGCTACCTCTATTGTATTAGCAGGTGCATTTTCAACTTCTTCATTACCATTGTTTGGTAATCCTTCATTTTTTGAAAGATATGTTTCGCCAACAGTTGATAGTTTTTCATTGGTTGTTTCATGACTTATCCAATTCAAATGCCCATATTTTTTTTTTATGAAATAATTTTGAATTTGAGCACGATTGAGCCATCAACCCCAGTGCTCCAAAAATGATTAGGTACTTTTTCATATTTATGATAAAACTAAATTTACAATTGATTTAAATAAAAATAAGCCGTCGGTATTGCCTAAATGAACATCTGCTGCTCTTTCAGGATGAGGCATCATTCCAAATACATTTTTATGTTCATTACAAACACCGGCAATATTTTCAATACTTCCATTTGGGTTCGCTTCCGCAGTAATTTTGCCCTCAGCATCGCAATAGCGGAAAATAATTTGTCCATTGGCATTCATCTTTTTTAACGTGTCAGAGTCGGCGTAAAAATTTCCTTCGCCATGCGCAATTGGAATTTTATACGCTTTATCTTTTACCATTTTATTGGTAATGGTTAAATCGGAGTTTTGAGGAGTAATAAATACATTTTTACAACTAAAACGCCTAAAGTTATTGTGCAACAAAGCACCAGGGACTAAACGCGCTTCGGTTAGTACCTGAAATCCGTTACAAACACCCAGCAATAATCCCCCATTTTCGGCATGGCTAATCACTTTTTCCATAATTGGAGAAAAACGCGCAATAGCCCCCGATCGCAAATAATCACCGTATGAAAATCCGCCCGGTAAAATAATAAAATCACATCCTTTTAAGTTTTTATCTTTATGCCACAATCGTTCTACTTTTTGCTGTAAGGTGTTTTGCAAAACATAAATCATGTCTTCATCACAATTGGATCCCGGAAAAATAACTACGCCGAATTTCATGGTCTTTTAATTATTACTTGACGAATATAATCACAATGCAAAGTCGAAAAATAAAATTTATTGATAATTATTAAAAAAATGCGCTTATAAATAAGGAAGAAAAAATTAGTAAAAACAAGAATTCTGCTAACCATTTTCGACTTAATTGAGTCAAAAAATTTCCTGTAAACAAAGTTGCGCCCATTAACGATAAATAGGGCACAGTTGCGGTTAAATTCAACATGTTAGTTAAAACAATTTGTACAATTACTAATGAAAACAAATAAAAAAAAATTACTCGTTGTTTACGCGCATGCATCACAGCCCTTAAAGCGTTTGATAAAAAGGCGAACACGCTTATAGTAACAATGCCAATAAAAGCACTTGTTGTTAGCGTATTAGCTTCAATAAAAGAAATTAAATTGAATGGTATCAAATTATTCTCTCTTAAAAAATCCAATTTTAAAAAATTTACAGCCGTAAAATAAAAGAGCACCACCAAACAAAATCCTAATACCGGAAAAAACCATTCGCGCCAATTAAATGCTCTTAGCATTTGTACGAAAAAATAAATGACTATAAAAAAAATGGCAGCCGGCAAATAAAGTAGGGAAGCACAACCTATAAAAAAACCTGACGAAAACACATTGGTTAGTATCGACCTTTGTTTATCAATTTTTAATAATGGCCAAATTGAGGCGATTAGTAATAGGGTAGCGGGCTGATATGAATGAAAAAATGGATCTTTTCGTAGAAATGCATCGAGTAAAACATAACAAAAACCGTAAACATAAATTGGCCGAATGCTTAGTTCACTATTAATGTAAATCAAGTTTATTAACCAGGCATTAAACAACGTAAAAACAAAAGCAATTGAAATACTTAGGTACTTGTTAACGATTAATTGAGAAAAATCTATAAAAACATATTTCGAATCAGCTAAAAAAGCAGGGGTACTTGTTTTAATAAAAAATGGAATCCACACAATTGCCGTAAATAGTGGGAGAAATAAAAGAATTCCGGGTCTGTTGGTATTCAAAAATTTTACAATCATAACGGGCGTATCATTTTATTGCTATTTTTGTCCAAAAGTAATAGAGTATGGACTATTTATTCATCCCTTTCGCGAATTTTTGCCAATGGTGTTTTCAAAACATTCTTGAGCCACTAGCAAACAAACCCAATACCTTATTTATTATTGGAGGTTTTGTGGGTTTAATTTATTGGTGTAATTTACAAGGTAAATACAACAAAGAAGCTGCGAAAAACGGTACTTTAAAGTAAATTCGGAATTTCGGAGAATAGTTAATTTCTACCGTTAATCCATTAACATATACTGCCCGGTTGTTAAAAAACAGTCGGGTTTTTTTATGATTAATAAATTGCAAAGTATTGATGTCAAAAGACTTTGATAATAAAATATCGAATTATTAAAGTTCATTTAAAGTTGCAATTCAAATAGTTTTACTATGTTTGAAGTTGTACTAAAACAATGATGAAAAACGTTAGTTTTGTGCACCTATTAATAAATTATTAACCCGTAAATTTTTAAAACCCATAATTATGAGTGAAGAGAAAAAAGCAGGTGGCTCTATGTTTGCCATCATCGTTATCCCTGCAGTTATTGTTTTCTGTTATGTGATCTTTTACACCTTGTTTGGTGCCGAGACCAATTTTCAAGGCGATACAATTGAAGGACATCCTAAAGATACAAACCCCGAATGGTTTTACGGAACCGTATATAAAGGAGGATTTATCGTTCCAATTTTAATGTCAATTGTATTAATCGTTATCACTTTTACGGTTGAACGCTTTTTCACAATCAGCAAAGCAAAAGGTCGCGGTCATATCGATAACTTTATACGTGAAATACGTGTAAAATTAAATGGTGATCAGGTTAATGAAGCGTTAGAACTTTGCGACACACAACGTGGTTCGGTTGCAAACGTTGTACGCGCGGGTCTTCAAAAATATCAAAACGTACGTAACGATTCTTCATTGGATCGTGAGTCAAAAATCGCTGCTGTTAAAGAAGAAATTGAAGAGGCAACCTCGTTGGAATTACCAATGTTGTCGAAAAATTTAGTAATCATTTCAACTTGTGCCTCAATTGCAACATTAATTGGTTTGATTGGAACTGTATTTGGTATGATTAAATCATTTGGTGCTTTAGGTAGTGCAGGTGGAACAGTTGATGCCGCTGAATTATCATCAGGTATTTCTGAGGCATTAATTAATACCGCCATTGGTATTTCAGGTTCTTGTATTGCCATCATTATTTATAATTATTTCTCAAATAAAATTGATGCAATTACTCATGGTATTGATGAAGCCGGATTTACTGTAGCTCAAACCTTCTCATCTAAAAATCTTTAAGAAGGATTGAACCTTTTAATTAACAGATTGTACAGAATTAAAAACAGAAAATAAAATGGCTGAGATTCAAGGAGGAAAAGGTAGCCCAACGTTAGACATGACACCCATGGTTGACTTGGCTTTCCTATTAGTGACCTTTTTTATGCTTACCGCTCAGTTTAAGCCCCAAGAAGTTGTTTTGGTTGACACACCAAAATCAGTTTCTACTAAAGAGATACCCGAAAAAGATATTCTTACTGTTACTATTGATAGTTTAGGACAAGCCTATTGGGCTTTCGAAAATGAAGACGTGCGCCGCGAAGCATTAAATTATGTGGCCGGTAAACGTCAAATTTCATTTACTCCAAAACAAATGTCAAAGTTCTCTAAAGAAGGAATGTTTGGTGTACCCATTGAAGCTTTGGGTGCTTATTTGGATGCGGATGCAGCAAAGAAAAAAGAAATTATGTCAAAATACCATGGCATACCCTACGACTCAACTAACAATGAATTGTTTTTGTGGTTACAGGGAATACAAGTTGCACATTCAAACGCTCGTACACTTCAGAAGGAAGAAATAACTGCCGGTACTATTTTTAAATCGAAAGAAATAATGGATCGATTAAAATATGCAATTAAAGCCGATGGAAGTGCTAAGTATATTGATATTCAAAAAGTAATTAATGTTTTTCAAGATAAGCAGTTAGGTATTAACTCGTTTAGTTTGATAACAGATATGGAAAAATTTTAAAAAAAAAAAGAAAAATGGCTGACGTAAATACAGGCGGAGGAAAGTCTAAAGGCAAGGTGAGAGCAAAAAAGCTTTCAACTCGAATTGACATGACCCCAATGGTTGACCTCGCATTTTTACTACTTACGTTTTTTATTCTTACAACAACTTTGGCCGAGCAAAAAACTTTGGATATTATTTTGCCCGCCGATGTTGATAAGCCTGAAGACGAAAAGAAAGTAAATAATGCGATTACACTTATACTATCAAATAATGATAAAGTTTATTATTACCTTGATGAATTGAAAGAATCTACACGCCTTTCTGCTGTTGATTTCAAAGGCGCACGCGATGCAGTTGCAAAACGCAATAAAGTTGTAATTGAAAATTTAAATCTTTATTACAAAAAAAATAAGGGAGCGAAATTCGATACTGATAGTGTTCATATAAAAAAATTGAAAAAAATTAAGTCAGATGAACGTTCGGCTTTCGTAATTATAAAGTACGATTCACTTGCTCGTTACCGTAATGTGATTGATGTAGTTGATGAAATGGATATTTGCGGTGTTCCACAAGGAAAATATGCCATTGTGAAAAAGTTGGAGAAAATGGAAAAAGCATTATTGAATGTTGAATACTCGAAAAAATAATTGGATATGAATACATTGTCAATCCTGCTCGAAGGAGCTAAAAAGCATCATGAACCGGAGTCGTTTGTGAAGTACTATGTTATTGCGGGAATTATTGTTTTGCTGGTTTCGTTGTTTTCGTTTGACGGAAGTTGGAGCAATATTTTAACGGGTGTGCGTAATACGTTAGTTTTTGAACGCAAAAATCATGAATACGGAGCCTTTGAAATTCGTACAAATTATTCAAAACAATTAATGTTGGCAAGCGTAATTTCACTTTCGTTCGGCGCATTGTGTTTAAGTTCCCCAAAAATTATTGCGGCCATTACAGGTGTTAAAACACAAGACGATATTAACAATGATAAACGTGCCGAATTAATTGCAGAAATGAAAAACATGGATGCAACACCGCCGCCACCGCCGCCACCACCGCCTCCACCACCACCACCGCCAATTGAGCCTCCAAAATTGGAAATGGTTGCTTTCGTACCGCCAAAAGCGGAGGACGAAAAGCAGGAAGAGCCGCCAAAAATTATTGATCCCAATGTTAATGTAGGTGACAAGGACCAAAAAGGTGATAAGGATGCAGATTTTGTTCCACCACCGCCACCACCGCCACCACCACCGGATGATGAAATTTTTGATCAAGCTTCACTTTCTGAATTGGCAGAATTTCCAGGCGGAACGGGAGAGATGATTAAGTTCATACAAAAAAACATTAAGTATCCTGACATGGAGCGCGAGTCTGGCATACAAGGAAAAGTATATGTTGAATTTGTAGTAAATTCAGACGGTGCTATTTCGGGTGCAAGAATTAAACGCGGTGTTTCAGCCGGATTGGATCAAGAGGCACTACGCGTTGTGAAAATAATGCCGAAGTGGAAGGCGGGACAACAAAATGGTAAGTCGGTTAAATCTCGATTTGTTTTGCCGGTTAACTTTAAAGTCGGATAAGGTTCATGAATTAATGTTCAGCAACAGCCGACTGTATAAATATCTTTCAATTGCCATGGCCATATTTTATATGGCCTTTGGTTTTTTTATGGCATTTACCAAACTTTTTATTGATCGTATTCCGCGTAACAGAACAATTATTGGCGGACTATTGCTCACTTACGGTGTTTTTCGATTTGGAAAAATTATTTTTGATATTCTTAAATCAAAACGTCAGGGCAAAGGCTTTTTTGAAAATTAAGTGTACTGATGCTTATGATTTTACTGCATACTAACAACCTTCAAAAAAAACGCTACCGGTTAACGTTAGTTCCATATACGTTAGTATGGATATTTTTTATTGTTTTAATTGAGCAAAGTTGTACATCGGGTAAACCTGATTTGCAAACACAAGATACACCAACGCGCGGAGATATTAATTTAGTTGCCGACGAATCCTATTCTTATATATTAGAAGATTTAAAATTTTTATTTGAAAACGATCATGCCGAAGCAAAATTGAATATTTTTTACTCTGGCGAAGATGATGTCTTAAACCAAGTGGTAGATGACTCGGTGCGTATGGCAATAGTAAGTGTAAATCCGGGTAATTTTCAGTTGGCACATTTTAAGAGAAAAGGTATTACCTATTTCGTAAATCATATAGCCAATGATGCTGTAATTTTAATTTGCAACAAAGATCGCAAGCTTGATAAGCTTACGATATTTCAATTAAAACAATTGTTTAATTCAAAAATTCAGAATTGGGGACAACTTGAAGGTGGTGCAAACGATGAAAAAATAAAAATTGGTTTTCCGGTTAAGGGGAGTGGAATAATAAGTTACATGCGAAATAAATTTGTTGAAGATAAAAAACCATTCCCAAATTATTGCGGAACATTTACATCAACCAAACAATTGTTAGATACATTAGCCATACACAAACAACTTATTGGTTGTATTGGTTACAATTATATTTCTGATAAAGATGATTCGATATGCAGATACATTAAGAAAAATTATAAAATATTAGCAGTTCAATCTACCATTGATACAAGCCAATTTGTTTTACCTTCGCAATCCTCAATAGGAGATAGCAGTTATTTTTTACATCGCAAAATATTGCTAATCAACAAAGAGGGTAAGTCGGGCCTTGGCACGGGCTTTGCCATATTCATTAGCAGTTCAAGAGGGCAAAGGACTATTTTAAAATCAGGTTTAGTGCCTGCTAGAATACCGGCGCGAGAAATAAAATTTATAAGAAAAAAATTAGTGTATTAATAAATGAACAAGATAAACAACAATATGAGATCGATTTCAAAATGCGTAAGTGCTATAACGTTAGTAACTACATTTTCATCAAATTCTTTTGCTCAGTCACAACAAATAAAGGATGCCATTAAGGCTACTGAAAACGAACAGTACGAAAAAGCTACCGCCTTATTTAAGGCAATAATTACCAAGGAAACGACTAATGCCGAGGCTTATTATTATTTAGGCGAAAATTTATTAAACGCCGGTAAAACCGATTCTGCCGAAATTGTTTTTCAAAAAGGAAAAAATGTGAATGAATTTATGCCTTTAAATGGAATCGGTTTAGCACGTATTTCAAACATAAAGGGCAATTCAAAAGACGCGTTATCAATGATAGAAACGGTTTATTCTCGGTATTCGGAAAAAGGATTTAAAGTAAAAGATGAAATGAAAATTAGGGGTTATGTTGAAGGCGCAGAAGCCTTGTTGGATGGAAAAGTTAAAAATACTGCAAAAGCGATGGAATTAGTTGGTAAAGCATTAGCATTGGATGAATTTTGCGCTGCTGCGTTTATTGTAAAAGGCGATGCACAGTATGAAAGCGATCAATTAAATGTAACCGAACCGGTTTTAAGCTATAAAAAAGCCGCCGAATTGGATCACACTTCTGCAATAGCATTATCTAAAGCAGCGTATATGTACTATCGTGCAAAAATGTTTAAAAAAGCAATTGAGTATTATTCTGAAGCATTAAAAATGGATGTGAATTTTGCACCTGCATATAGTGGTCGCGGTGATGCATATTATTACGATAATCAATTGCATCTTGGCGTAGATGATTACAAACGTTATTTGGAATTGAATAAAGGGAATGTTCGTGCACGAATTCGTTATGCCGCGTTTTTATATCTTAAAAAAGCGTACGATGAGTCATTAACAGAATTAGCATCAGTAGAAAAAGTTTTAGGAAATCAAGATGCTTATGTAAACCGAATAAAAGGCTATAATCTATATGAGAAAGGCGATTATGTCGGAGCAAAAAGTGCGCTTGAATTATTTATTTCAAAAGTTACAACCGATAAAATTAATTCATCAGATTATGAATATTTAGGACGCTCGTATCAAAAATTAAACGACGAAGAAAAAATGTCGATCTATTTTGAAAAAGCTGTGATAATCGATTTCAAAAATAAGAGCGGATTAATTAACGAGATTATTGCCGTTTATAAAGACAAGAAAAATTACGCGATGCAGGTTTATTGGTATAAGAAAAAAGTAAAACTTGGAAGCAAAGAGGCTAATGATTTTTATTATATGGGACAGGCCGCTTATAGTGGCGACTTATATCAGGATTGTGACAGCGCTTATATGAATTATAGTAAAATTATGCCTGACTATGCTTTAGCTTATTACTATCGTGCCTGGGCACAAGACGCTTTGGATAAAACCGAACAAAAAAAATGGATAGCAAAAGAACAGTACGAAAAATTTTTATCAATGCTAAAGCCGGAGGAATTTGAGAAAATGAATAAGAAAATGTCAGAAGCGTATTTCTTTCTTGCGCGTTACAATTATTTTGGAGAAACTAAAAACTATGGTTTGTCTAAGTGTTATGCAATAAAAGTTGTTGCATTAAAGGCGAATGAAAAGTGGGTACAAGTTGCTAATGATTTTATGAAATATAAAGAAATTGCTTCAGCTACTGAAGATGCGGAGTGTAAATAATTATTCTTCTTTAATTATATTATAAGTAATTTTTCGGTTGATATAATGTACGCGCCTCCATGATTTAGTTGCCGGATTGTTTTCTTGAATTTCACAGTTTATCCAGTTTTTATTGCTGTCGTAATTGTATTTATATACAAAAGCAATTAACCTTTTTCCCTTTTTTTCATTTTCAATAGAAAGTAAATTACCGAAATCATCATAACTAAATTTACTCAATACACCTTTGCTTTCAATTTCTGAGATGAGATTATTTTTCCAACTGATTTTTGCAGAATCCTCTCGAATTAATCCGAATTCGTTATATTGATACTGATGATAGGAGCAAATTTGATTTTCATTATTGAGTAACCATGTTTTTATTGGTCTGTTTTTACGATCGGCGTTAAAAAATAATTGTTTGTTTTTTTTAATAAGCTGTTTTAATGAATCTTGATTTATTAATGTGAATTCGTCAAAAAATTTCACTGAAAATTCGGCAGACGGGAAGTTTTTATCGGAATAAGATTCAAGTTGAGTTATTGAGTTGCCTTTTGAATAAATGCTCCATAAGGTAACCGATTCGAATCCGGTTTTTGTTTCAATATTTTTTTTTAAATGAATGGTGCCACTCGAGAGGCTCAATTTAAATTCAAGTTCAGGTGTATTTTTATAGTTTTGATAATAACTGTATTCAATAGAAGAAATTTTCCCTTTCATTTTTTGCACTTCATTCACCATTGCCCTTGAATCACAATAAACTTGGGCGACGCTTTGTGTTATTCCGTGTAATGTAGCGATGTCTTCATCAAAAAAAGGCAAAATATTTATTTCATTTTTATTTAATGAAAAGTTCATTACAAATGATTTTCCTGCGTAAGAATTTTGAAACCCTAAATAATTAGGCGTAATAACCTTTGCATAATACCCATTTACTTCGGCATTATTTTGAGCTAAAGAAGTAATTGAAATAAATAAACTTAAAAGGCTTATAGTTTTTGGCATTTGGATGGCAAAAATAAAACTTTTAAAAGGAAATTTTCAATTGTAAACAACGAATAGTTATTGACGATGATTTGTAAACATCTGTTAATTGTGAATACAACTTTTTCTTTAATGTAAAAATTCAAAAGACAATTTTTATTTACGGTTTTTAATGTTGATAAGCCGTAAAAACGATTTGAATGCGTTGTATTAAATGCAAATACGGTCAAATTATCCATAAATAAAATAGAGTTAGCGCCATACTGATATTTCACAATAAAATCTTCAATTTCATTTTAAACAGTATCACTAAAAGCAATAAATGGGATACTTTTTTAAATAATTTTATTTGAATATTTTACCAATAATCGATAAAGAATTTTATTAGAAGTTTAATGATTTAACAATTGTAATTACCAAGCCAATGAAAATTTGTATATTGCACAAAAAAGCAATGAAAATAAAAATTAATAAGAATTTTAAATTTGAAAAACCGGTTTTACTGATTAATTCAGTTTATTCTAATTGTAGTTCGAGAATAAAAATAAACGTTAGCTCAAAAATAAAGAAGTAAAATGCCTCGTAATTTACTATTTGTAATTGTTTTATTTTTTTTTCTTAAATTAGTTTGTATTATTTTTTTATCAGGAGTTCGCGTATGGGAGGATTTTGAGATGGCAAAGAACCTTTACCAATTGGGCGAATTAAAATATTTTCATATTGGTCAATGGAATTATGATTACAATTTTCCGGTTTATCCTTTAGCATTGTATGGTTTGTTTTTAATAACGGGGATTTCGATTAAGGCGGCACTCTTTTTTAATATCGTTATTCAATTAATTACAGCCATTTATTTTTACAGATTAGTTATACATTTTTGTAACTACTTTAATGTTTCAAAAAAAAGTGTGCAAATTGCAATTTGGTCAACTGTACTGTATTCTTTACATCCTTTAATTAATTTTTATGCGTTTGCAAATGTTCACCCTTTTGTAACCAATCAATTTTTTATTGTTATATCGCTTTATTACATGTTTCAATTTATTCATTCACCTTCATTAAAATTAGGCATTTGCTATTCGTTAGTTTTAGGAATTGGATTTATTGACAGGTCGTCGTTGGTGGCATTTACAATTCCGTTTGTGATTTTATCGTTTACAAGGTATAATTTTAGAACTGCAGTTAAATTCATTTCAATTGTTGGCATCGTCTCATTAATACCTGTATTAATTCTACTTGCGCGAAACGTTTACGCCGCTAATCATTTTGCGTTAACATCAAGTGTTGGTGAAAATTTATGGTTGGGCACTTTAGAAGAGACAAACGGTACAACGCAATTGACATCCGGTAAATCCTATTATGAATTGATGAATAGCGACATGAGAAAAATTTCACGATTAAAACCCAACGAGCAACAAGATTATTTTTTTAAATCGTATTCAAAAAAATTTACAAATTCACCCGTAAAAATTTTGAAAATGTTTATTGTGAAACTGAGCAATTTTTGGTTTTTTCGAAAAAACATTGGAATTGATTATTCAATTAAAATCAAAAAATTTATTCCCTTGTATAAAGTTGCTTACTTAACAGTGTTAATGCTTTCAATTATTGCTACTTTTATGATTGGACGAAAAGCATTTTTATTATGGAGTGCTTTATTAACTTTATCAATAATTCAAGCAATGGTGTATGTTGAAACGCGCCATCGAATTATTATTGAACCCTTTTTAGTTGTATTTGCTGTTATTGCAGTTTTCTCATTTATCAATAAATTTAAGAAAAAATCATTTCAATTTTAATTGTACGTATAATGATGTGCCGAATGGTAAAATCGCGTTTATTTTACCAATAGTTTTACCTGAATAATAAAGTAAATTATCGGTGTATTTTCCGTTGGAATATAAATCAGATTTTACAGTATTTCTAAACAGTTTTCGATGAAAAAATACAAATGGCAACAATAAGCCGTGCCTATAAGTATAGTTGTATGTAAATTCGCGCGGTATTATTTTTTCAAATTCTCGAAACGTATATCGCTTTTTGATTCCTGTTTGAAGGTCGTGACGACCATTTAAAAAGTGAAATGCCGGTAAATTTATTAATAAAACTCCATTTGGTTTTAGTAAAGGTAATGTTGAATAAAGAATTTTATGAATTTCAATTTCTGAGAAATAACAAAGTGAATCGTGAAAAACAAAAGCATCTACTTTGTTGTTGATGTACGAATTTAGCTGTTGAATATCGCCTTTTACGGCGTTTAATTTTTTATTTAAACATGTCTTAACAGCATAATCGTTTATATCAATACCTAAAGTATTGTTAAAACCCAATTCGTGTAGTTTGTATAATAATCCTCCGGTTCCACACCCGCAATCAACCACAAATGAATTTCTATTAAAATTATTCCACAAACGACTTATTGTTTTTTCGTGCAATGATTTAAACCACCAATGCCACATTTCAACGTTCGCCATTCTTTCATATTCTGAATTATTTTCAATCATTCACTGGTTTCATTATTCATTTTTTTTCGAATAACCCATTGCGGAGTTTGATTTTGATCTAAATATGTTTTACCAATGTATTCACCAATAAGACCAAGAAAAATTAATTGTAATCCCGAGAGCAATAGAACAATTACTATTGTGCTGGTCCAACCTGTTATTTCGTTAGGATGAATTAATTTATTGATGATAAAATAGAGAGATAAAATGCCGCCTCCTGCAAATGCAATAGTGCCTAATACAATAAAAAAGCGAATTGGGATAATTGAAAAATTGAAAAACATATTAAAATACAACTTCAGTAATTTGCGAATTGTATAATTTGATTTACCTGTTTTTCGTTTATCATGTTTAGTTGCAACTTGGCTTATGTGATTTGTGGTTCGCAAAATGAGGCCATCAATGTACGGGAAGGGACCTTTGTATTTGATGATTTCAGATATAACGTCTTTATGAATTGCTTTGAAGCTTGAGAGATATATGCCTTTTGGTTTTTTTAATAGCCAAACAGCCATTTTATTATGCAAATGACTAAATAAATTTCGGAAAAAGGAATGTTGTTTTTTATCGTATTTGGAGTAAACAACATCAAATCCTTTTTTTATTTCATTTATGAGCAGGTGAATTTGTGAAGGTGGATTTTGAAAATCATCATCCATAATAATACAATATTTGCCTTTTGCAAAATTTAATCCGCACATTACGGCGTTATGTTCGCCAAAATTTTTACGAAGTTCAACATTGATAATTTTATTGTTATTTTTTGACAAATTTTCGCAGTGCAAAGCAGTATCATCAGTACTACCGTCATTAACGAGAATAATTTCGAAATGGTAATCTTTTAATTCATGAATAATTTCATTAATTAATTGAACAATAGTTATTGAAGAGTTTAAAGTTGGTATAATTATGCTTATTTCCAATTCAACTTTAATTAATAAGGTTTATAAATATAGTCAGCCTTACTAAATGGAGTAGATGCGAAAACAATTAGAATACAATCGTGTGTAAAGTCAAGAACTTCATGCCAGTCTTCAGGAAAGAGGATTAAGCATTTCGACTTACTGTTCAAAATAAAATCTTCTGTTGTAGTGCCGTTATTATTATGAATTTTACATGAACCTTGTAAGCAAATTAATGCTTGTATAGTTGTTTTATGCCTATGACCGGCCCTAACAGAATCATCAACACCATAGATAAAAAAAACGCGTTTTATTTCAAAATTGAGTTCGCGCTCAATTACCGTTAAATTTCCACGATGATCAGTATGGGTGGGTAGTTTTAATAAATGTGGCACTCGCAAACCTAATTATAAAATTTTAAATTAATGAATAGGGGGAGTAAAAAAAAACTCCGGCAATTGGCCGAAGTTTTTCTTAGTTTGTTGTTGGGTTAATTTTCGTTATCGTCATCATCATCATATTCCTCGGCCGGACCATCACCATAATTATCTTCTTCATCATCATTTCCGCCGAATTCATTTTTATCATCATCCAAACCTTCTCCTGCTTCCGGAATTTCTTCTCCGCCAAAATCATCATCATCATCATCGCGCGATTTTTTAATATTGATTTTTACTTTTACTAAATAGTAACAGTCATCAGTTTCAAGAGGCACAACGTGCATCATTTCTCCTTTAGGAGAAGGGATATTTTGCACAAAGCCTGCATAGCCTGCCGGATATTTTTTATTGAACAGTTCTAGGATTTTAGGTTCAAGATTTTCCAAGCTTGTAATTTTCCTAATCTTTGCCATGATCGTATAATCTGTGTTTTGTTGTTTCGGCTAATTTAAAATCTTTTTCAATTCGTCGCATTCATCAAAAAAAATTTCGTTTTTTTTATTCGGCTATTATTCCCGAGCCAATTAACTCATCATTCATATACCATGCGGCGAATTGACCCGGCGTAATTCCGCGTTGTTCATTCTCAAAAATGAGTTGAAAACCGTTTTCGGCATAATAAAGAGTTGCCTTTTCTAAGGGTTGTCGATAACGTATACGAGCCTGTATTTCAATGAATTTACCATTAAGAGGTAGGCCTGTTCCATTAATATTATGAGCATCTTCTTTTCGAATGAAAAGTCCTTTTCTGTATAAACCCGGATGATTTTCTCCTTGACCTGCGTATATAATATTGTTTATAGTATCGGTATGTAAAACAAACAGGGGTTTATTGGTACCTCCAGCTGAAAAGCCTTTGCGCTGGCCAATTGTAAAAAAATGTGCCCCATTGTGTTGTCCTTTTTTTAATCCTTTTGACTTTTCATAGAAGTAAGGTTTTATTAAATCGTCATTCGTTTGTTTTCTGTTTTGTTTTTGAATTTCGATTAATGAATTCGGAATTTCGATTATATCGCCTTTTATAACGTTTAGTTTCTGTTGTAAAAATTCGGGTAAACTAATTTTACCAACGAAACATAATCCTTGTGAGTCTTTTTTCTTGGCAGTAATTAGCCCGGCTTTTTCGGCTCTTTCTCGAACCTCATTTTTTTTCATTTCTCCAATTGGAAAAAGCGCGTATTTTAATTGTTGTTGATTTATTTGACACAAAAAATAAGATTGGTCTTTTTGATTATCAAATCCGCTTAATAAATGATAAATCTCAGATTCATCATTTAGCGTAATTTTTTTGCGGCAGTAATGACCGGTTGCAACAAAATCGGCACCGAGTTTTAAAGCGGCATTCAAAAAAACATCAAATTTTATTTCTCTATTACAAAGTACATCAGGATTAGGCGTACGTCCTTTTTCATATTCTGAAAACATATATTTTACAATACGTTCATAATATTGGTTGCTTAAATCAATAACATGAAAAGGAATATTTAAGCGTTCGGCAACTAACAGCGCATCACGACTATCGTCAATCCACGCACATTCGTTGTTAATAGTTACGGTTTCGTCGTGCCAATTGCGCATAAACATTCCAATAACATCATAGCCTTGTTCTTTTAAAAGCAAGGCAGCAACGCTTGAATCTACGCCACCCGATAATCCGACAACTACTCGTTTTTTCACTTTACAAAAGTAGCCCATATTTTTAATATATTTATACAATGAAAACTTACATTTTAGGTGCATTATTTTGCACGGTTTTACTCGCAGGAAAACCTGAAGAGCCGAAAGCTTTCAAAATTTTTGATAATTCGGGAAAAGAAGTTACATGGACAGATATTTTATTGAGTGCCGAAAAAAATGACGTGGTTTTGTTTGGTGAGCTTCACAATAATCCGATTTCACATTGGTTACAATTGGAATTGTGCAAATCTATTTTTGAAATAAAAAAAACCGACTTGGTTTTAGGAGCAGAAATGTTTGAGAGCGACCAACAATTAATCATGAATGAATATTTGGGTGACGTAATTACCGAAAAGAATTTTGAAGCTGAAATGCGATTGTGGACGAATCATAAAACCGATTATAAACCACTTTTGAATTTTGCGCATTCAAATAAACTATCATTCATTGCTACAAATGTTCCAAGGCGATATGCGTCATTAGTTTCAAAGAAAGGTAAAGATATTTTATCGGGTATTAATGCACAGGCAAAGCAATATTTATGTCCGTTGCCATTAGAAGTAGATACCAATTTAAAAAGCTATCGTGATATGTTGGCAATGGATATGGGTCATTCTGTAAATATTAATTTAGTATATGCCCAGGCGTTGAAAGATGCAACAATGGCAAATTTTATAGTGAATAATGTGAAAAAGGGTGGATGTTTTATTCATTTTAACGGAGCTTTTCATAGTGATATTCATGAAGGTATTGGTTATTACATTAAAAAATATAATAATAAAATAAGCACAATGACAATAAGTACTGTTTTGCAGAAGGCAGTAAATAAATTGGAAGATGATTATAAAAATAAAGCCGACTTCATTATTGTTGTTGATGAAGACATGACTTCAACACACTAATTTACTTGGTCTCGACCAATACTTACATAAGTAAAGTCGATGTCGCGCATTTGTTTTAATTCATATAAATTACGACCGTCAAAAATTAATTTTTGTTTTAATAAGCGTCCTATTTTTTCAAAATCGGGAGTTCTGAATTCTGCCCATTCGGTAGCAATTAGCAGGGCATCGGCTCCATTTAATGCTTCGTATTGTTTTTTACAAAATTCAATTTTGGAGCCGTAAATTTTTTCAACGTTTGCCATTGCTTCGGGATCAAAAACGTTAACCTTAGCGCCTGCTTTTAATAATTCGTCAATAACATATAATGCAGGAGCTTCACGAATATCGTCTGTATCGGGTTTAAATGCCAGTCCCCACAATGCAAAAACTTTTTCTTGTAAATTGCATTCAAAATATTCGTTTACCTTTTCGAACAATCGTAATTTTTGTTTTTCATTAACATCCATTACCGAATGAATAATATTAAAATTATACCCAAACTCTTTTCCTGATTTGTACAAAGCTTTTACATCTTTAGGAAAACAGCTACCGCCATAACCAATACCTGGAAATAAAAAGCGTTTTCCTATTCGAGAATCGCTTCCAATACCGATACGAACCATGTCAACATCGGCACCTACTTGTTCACAAAAATTTGCAATTTCATTCATGAAAGTAATTTTTGTGGCAAGAAAAGCATTTGCGGCATATTTTGTTAGTTCGGCCGATTTTTCATCCATTATGATAATAGGATTTCCTTGTCGTACAAATGGTTTGTACAGTTCTTCCATAATGGTTCGAGCTTTAGCAGAGCTTGTACCAATTACAACACGATCGGGTTTTAAAAAATCATCAACTGCAAATCCTTCTCTTAAAAATTCAGGGTTGGAAACTACATCAAAATCAACCGTTGCATTTTGTGCTATTTTTTCTTTTACTTTTTCTGCAGTACCAACTGGCACAGTACTTTTATCGACAATCACTTTATAGTCGGTTATAATTTTTCCAAGTTCTTCAGCAACGCCTAAAATGTAGGATAAATCAGCAGAGCCGTCTTCACCCGGTGGAGTAGGTAGTGCAAGAAAAATTATTTTTGCATGATCAATTGCTTCTTTCAAATTTGTAGTGAAAAGCAAACGCTCTTCTTTAATGTTTCTTTCAAATAAAACATCCAAATGCGGTTCATAGATGGGAACTTCGCCATTTTTCATTTTTTGAACTTTGTTCGCATCAATATCAACGCATATCACATCGTTGCCTGTTTCTGCAAAACATGTTCCTGTTACTAAACCAACATATCCTGTACCGACTACTGCTATTTTCATTAACGTTTAATTTAAATTTTTTGAAATTCCTTCAATTACGTTTTTTGTAATGTAAAAAAGTGTTTCATCACTTAATTCGGTATGCATAGGTAAGGATAATACACAATTGCACAAAAATTCGGTAACCGGAAACATTCCGTTTTTATAACGAGGGTTGGTGTATGCTTTTTGCATGTGTAAAGGGATTGGATAATAAATCATAGATGGAATATTTTTCTCGGCTAAATAATCGCGTAATTTTTGACGATTAACACCACTTAATTTTAACGTGTATTGATGAAAAACATGTGTTGAATTTTTTGATCGCTCAGGAGTAGTTAACTCTTTTACATTTTTAAAAGCATTATCATAATAATTTGCTGCTTTATTTCTTGCTGCTGCATAATGGTCTAACTGTCGAAGTTTAATTCGTAAAACAGCGGCTTGTAAACTATCTAACCGACTGTTTACGCCAATTTCATCATGTACATACTGTACACTTTGACCATGGTTTGCAATCATTCTAATTTTTTTTGCTAAATCATCATCATTTGTAAATAATGCTCCACCATCTCCATAACAACCCAAATTTTTTGAAGGAAAAAAAGACGTGCACCCTATTGTTCCTATAGTTCCGGCTTTTTGTTTTTTTCCGTTAGTAAAAGTATAGTCAGCACCAATTGCTTGCGCAACATCTTCAATAACGAACAAGTTATGTTTTTTAGCAATGTCCATGACGCGTTCCATATTGGCACATTGGCCAAATAAATGAACAGGTACAATTGCTTTAGTTTTAGGAGTAATTGCTTTTTCAATTGCGTCGGTATCAATTTCAAAAGTACCGGGATTAACATCAACTAAAATCGGTGTAAGTTTTAATAATGCAATTACTTCGGCAGTGGCAACATAAGTAAAGCTTGCGGTAATTACCTCGTCACCTTGCTTTAAACCAATTGCCATCATGGCAATTTGTAAAGCGTCTGTTCCGTTAGCGCAAGGTATAACGTGTTTAGCACTTAGGTAGTTTTCCAATTCTTTTTGAAATTCTTTTACTTCGGGCCCGTTTATATATGCTGAAGATTGAATAACATTTAGAACTGCTGTATCAATTTCATTTTTTACCTTATTATATTGGCCAAGCAAATCGACCATTTGTATTTTTTCCATAGGAGAATTTTATGCTAATGCTTGTTTTAAATCATCAATTAAATCATCCACATCTTCAACGCCTACGCTTATTCGAAGTAAACAATCCACAACACCGGCTTTTTCTCGTTCTTGTTTTGGAATTGAAGCATGTGTCATGGTAGCAGGATGATTCACGAGCGATTCAACTCCACCAAGAGATTCGGCTAAAGAAAATACGTTAAAAGACGATGCTATTCGAAAGGTTTCATCAATACTGTTGCCTTTTACAACAAATGAAATCATTCCGCCAAACCCACGCATTTGTGATTTAGCAATTTCATGATTAGGGTGATCTTCAAATCCCGGCCAATAAACTTTTTCTATTTTAGGATGAGATTTTAGATAATAAGCAATCTTAACACCGTTTTCACAATGGCGTTGCATACGAAGGTGAAGCGTTTTAATACCACGCAATACCAAAAAACTATCAAATGGACCCGGTGTTGCGCCGCAAGAATTATGTATAAAAGCTAATCTCTCGTAAAGCGTATCGCTGTTAACACAAAGTGCTCCCATTACAACATCACTATGACCGCCTAAATATTTTGTAACCGAATGCATAACTATGTCGGCACCTAAGTCAATTGGATTTTGCAAATATGGCGAAGCGAATGTATTGTCAACCGCAAGAATTAATTGATGTTTTTGAGATAAATACGCACATTTTTTTATATCAATAATTTGCATTGTAGGATTAGTTGGTGTTTCCAGCCATATCATTTTTGTTTTCGAATTAATGTGCTTTTTTATTTCATTTTCATTGGATAAATCAATAAAATGAAATTGAATGCCATAAGGTTCAAAAACTTTCGTAAACATTCTATACGAACCACCATATAAATCATTACCGGTTATCACTTCATCGCCGGGTAGTAAAAGTTTAATTACTGCATCAGTAGCACCCATTCCGCTCGAGAAACATAAACCGTATTTGGCGTTTTCAAGATCAGCAATGTTTCTTTCAAGTGCGCTTCGGGTTGGATTTTTTCCTCTTGCGTAGGCGAACCCTTTATGTTTTCCGGGTGAAACTTGCACATAGGTTGAAGTTTGAAAAATAGGAGGCATTATTGCCCCGGTTGTCGGGTCGGGTTCTTGACCTGCGTGTATCGCTCGCGTATTAAATTTTAATTTCATTTTAATTTTTACATTGCAAATAAACATAATTTCTCAATAGTATATACCTTAATTTCCGTTAATTTGCTTGTAAATTAATCGAATAAACCATGAGTAACACAATTTATTATTTATCTACCTGTTCAACCTGCTCACGAATTATGAATGAATTAAATATTACGTCTCGTAATTTTAAATTAATTGATATTAAACAAGGTGTTGATACAAGCGATTTAGAGGCAATGTTTAAAAAAACAGGAAGCTATGAAAAACTGTTTAGCAGAGTAGCATTAAAATACCGTTCCTTAGGATTAAACACAAAATCGTTAACCGAAAAAGACTATAAAAAATATATTTTGCAGGAATATACGTTCTTAAAAAGGCCTGTAATTTTAATTGGCAATGCAATTTTTATAGGAAATTCTAAGTCGGAAATTAACCAGGCAGCAAAAACGCTAAAAAGTAAATTATAAAAATCTTCGTTCGGCAAATTCTGTAAACAATATTACATTCTCGTCCTCAAAATTCCAAGTATAAATATAGGCTAACTCTCGAATATACTGTCGGGCTTCATCTACACTATGCATGACATTTAATTTTTCTATTGCATCATTATAGCTGTTGTTTTCTCCTTCAAACAAAAAATTCATGAATAAAAATTTTTGATTTAACCCAATCGCGTTTTTTAAATCTTCTATTCTGGTTTTTTGCATACGCTCGGCTAAACTTAATTTCTGAGACACAGCAGGCATTATAACGGTACTAGGACTTACGCTTTTTAAAGGTGATGAAACATTAATTGATTCTTCAAGTACAATTTTTTCTTCCTTAATTTCTGTAAATAATTGTGTTTTTTCAATTGTTTCTGCACTTATTGGTTCAATTGTTTGCTTTGCCAATACGTCCTCCGGTTTGGTTGAAAATTTAAATCGAATGGGTTCGGCAATAGTTACCTCTATTTCTTCGTGTTTAACCACAGAATCGATTTGCCTTAATAGCGCTTTTTCGCCGGCTTTATAATGCAAAATTGTTATTCGTTCATGTAACTCACAGGTTAACGCTTTTAAATCATCCAGTTCGCTAACTGATAAATTACCTGAATTTAAACGATTCAATTTTTCTTGAATTAATAAACTTAATTGGGTAATGGATTGATAACTCATATCTAAACTTTTGCTAAATATAAACGCTGTTATCAAAAAAGGATACTTGTTTTATGAAAATTATATAGCTTTAAACTGTTAATAAGCCATGTTTATTGAACCCGCCAAATACAACAATCGAAAAGGATGGATTGAAGTCATCTGCGGCTCTATGTTTTCCGGCAAAACCGAAGAGCTTATTCGTAGGCTTAAGAGGGCCGAATTTGCTAAATTGAACGTTGAAATTTATAAACCCACTGTTGATGTACGTTATCATGAGTTGGAAGTGGTGTCGCACAACTCAAATTCAATTCGCTCAACTCCCGTTGAAACATCGGCCAATATTTTGATATTGGCATCTGGAGTGGATGTTGTTGGAATCGACGAAGTACAGTTTTTCGACCCCGAATTAGTAAATGTTTGTAAACAATTAGCCAATAACGGAACAAGAGTAATTGCAGCCGGATTAGATATGGATTATTTGGGAAATCCGTTTGGCCCTATGCCCGCTTTGTTGGCAGTTGCAGAGTATGTAACTAAAGTACATGCAATTTGTACGAATTGTGGCGATATTGCAAATCACTCCTTTCGTATAACAAAAAGTAATAAACTCGTTTTACTGGGTGAAACCGAAACCTACCAACCTTTATGTCGTCACTGTTTTAATAAAATGAATAACAATGAAAATTGAAAGTTATTCAATAAATGAAATTACACACTCAACAGGGGGTGTTTTAATTCACTACTATAACAATTCAATAGTTCAACAAGTAATTTATGATTCAAGAAATTTGTTTGTTGGTGGTAACTCAATTTTTATTGCTTTAAAAACGGCTAAGCGAAACGGACACGATTTTATTGAAGAGGCTTATCAAAAAGGTGTTCGAAATTTTTTAGTTTCTGAAAAACCGAATTTTGTTTTAGAAGAAGCAAATTTTATTTTAGTGCCGGATACGCTTGCCGCTTTGCATTCATGGGCTTCATTTCACCGTGAAAAATTACAATGTCCGGTTATTGCTATTACCGGTAGCAACGGAAAAACCATATTAAAAGAGTGGTTATTCTTTTTACTATCACCTTATTTTCGAATTGTTCGAAGTCCTCGAAGTTTTAATTCTCAAATTGGTGTACCGCTTTCATTACTTCAAGTATCCGCCTCTGATAAATTAGCCATCATTGAAGCGGGAATATCTTGTCCGGGCGAAATGAAAACATTGGAGAAAATGATTAAACCCGACATTTGCATTATTACTAACGTATTAAGGGCTCACGCAAATAATTTTTTAGATAGAGAACAACACATTAATGAAAAATTAATTTTAGCCAAACATGCTTCTACTATAATTTATTGTGCCGACGACCAGTTGCTTTCCAATCAAATCGCATTATTGCCGGGTCAAAAAATTCATTGGAGCTCTAAAATGGCCGACTTTTCATTTTCACACGAAACAAACAAATTAATTTTTTATCATCTCGGATTTCAAACTGTTTTTCCTGTAAATGTTAGCGACTCGGGTTCTATTCAAAATCTATCTCATGCCATTGCTTGTTCTTTTACACTTGGAATTCAACCTGAAAAATTAATATTAAGAGTGTCTGAAATTGCTCCGGTTGAAATGCGTTTTGAAATGATTGAAGGAGTTAATAATTGTAAAATATTAAACGATACCTATAGTTTAGATTATCATTCCTTCGCTTTAGCAGTTGACTATGTAAATCGAAATGCAGGAGAATTGAAAAAAACCGTTATTCTTTCCGATTTTCCCGAATTGAATTTGCCCGAAAAAGCGTTTTACAAAAAAGTGTCAACATTATTAAATGATGCTGCAATTCATCGTGTAGTATTAATTACTCCTCAAACTTTAGGGTTGGAAAATACTTACAATGGTAAATGGGTTTATTTTAGTGATGTGGAATTATTCTTGAATTCTTTTCATGAATTGAAATTTGAAAATGAGTTTATTTTAATTAAAGGAAAACGTAACGCACGATTTGAAAAAATTACCGAAGCATTTGAATTAAAAAAACATGCAACGCATTTAAAAGTTGATTTAGGCGCTATTCAATTTAATTTAAATTACTATCAATCTTTATTAAAACCTCGAACCAAAACAATGGTTATGGTTAAGGCACTTGCATATGGTAGCGGTAGTCGTGAAATTTCCCATCTGTTACAATTTAATAAAGTAGATTATTTGGCTGTTGCTTATGCCGATGAAGGTGCTGATTTGCGCAGATTAGGTGTTAGTTTACCCATTATGGTAATGAATTGTGCCGAAAGCGATTATTCTCAATTGGTAAAATACAATTTACAACCCGAAATTTACAATTTTTCAATTCTTGATTCAATCTTAGATTATTTAAAAAAACAAAAGCTACAAAATTTTGCGGTTCATCTAAAAATTGACTCAGGAATGCATCGTTTAGGATTTTTACCTGAACAAATTGATGAACTTATTTTTAAATTAAAAAAATGCAATTATCAGTTGCAAATCGAGTCGGTGTTTTCTCATTTGTCCGGCGCCGATGATCCATCTCAAGATGATTTTACTCGCATTCAAATTCAATCTTTTGAAGGTGTTGCCGAAAAAATAAAAAAACAATTAAATATTTCTCCACTAATGCACATTTTAAACTCGTCAGGTATTGAGCGTTTTCCACAACATGCTTTTGATATGGTTCGTTTAGGAATTGGATTGCATGGAATCGGAGTAACACAAAAAGTAAAAAACAATTTAATTACTGTTCACGAATTTGTTTCTCGTATTAGTCATTTGCAAAAAGTAAAAAAAGGCGAGCATATTGGTTATGGTCGAAAAGGAATTGCTCAAAATGATTTAACTGTCGCAGTTATTCCGGTAGGTTATGCCGACGGTTATTTTCGTGCGTATGGAAACGGAGTTGGGAAAGTATTAATCAATCAGCATCTTGCTCCTGTAATTGGCAATGTTTGTATGGATATGATAATGGTTGATGTAAGTGAGTTGTTTGTAAATGTAAATGATGAGGTTCTTATTTTTGGAAAAAATTTACCGGTTACTGATGTCGCCTCATGGATAAATACAATTCCTTATGAATTACTAACCGGTGTTTCTGTTCGTGTAAAAAGGGTGTATCTGGAAAATGTGTAATTAGTATTTACCAATTGCCGAACGCGCGATCAAAAATATCTTGAACCAAAATTTTATTAATATCGGTAATTAATTGATCCTCCACCGTACTTAATTCTAGCGAACTATTGTAATCGGCAAAACGCGTAAAATTTTGCGTAAAATTTTTTTTCTCATCAAATTTATTTGAATACGTAACTGTTATCGTAATGGTTAAACGATTTAACCCTGCGGTTTCATTGGCTTGCACAGCCACCGGCCTTACATCATATCCGGTTATAAAACCGCTAAATTGCAAATCACCGCCCGATTGTGAAATGTACAATTTCGATTGTGCCAAAATTTGATCTTTTAACGTTTCTGTTAATCGCATTGGTAAATTTGGATTTGCCAAACCGGCATTATTAATAAATAATGTTACCGTTGCCGACTTCGCTTCAGTAGGAATATCGGCTCCGGTAAATGAATATTGAATTCTGCATTTCGAAAATAAAAAAATCGAAACACTAAACAATATCAATCGTAAATTAGTTTTCATCAATTATTCTTTAATGCCGAATTCTTTAATTTTTCGATATAAAGTTCTTTCAGATATACCCAACTCACGTGCCGCGTACTTACGTTTATTCCTGTGTTTCGTTAAAGCTTTTTTTATCAACTCCATTTCGCGCTCTTGTAATGAAAGTGATTCTTCAACTTCTTCATGTTCATCAATATCTTCATTTGCATAAGTTATATTCGTGTTGCTTTTCTCAAGGTTATTCACGGGTGTATGAATCACTGCCGAATGTTCACTTGGTTTGAACAAGCGGTTAATTACAGCGGCTTTTTCGTGATTTACGTTTACACCTGCCCCGTTATTTTGCATCAATTCAAAAACTAATCCTTTTAAATCATTTAAATCAGTTTTCATATCAAATAAAACTTTATACAACAATTCTCGTTCGCTAAATTCTTGCGCATTTTCCCCACTTAAATGAATGGGCATTGCGCTTACAATTTCCTTAGGCAAGTACATTTTTAGCATTGCCGCCGAAATGTTTCTTTCGCTTTCTATTACTGAAATTTGTTCGGTAATATTTTTTAGTTGACGAATGTTCCCCGGCCATGAATAAGAAATTAAAAGCTCAATTGCTTCATCATCCAGTTTAATGGAAGGCATTCTGTACTTATCGGCAAAATCATTCGCGAATTTTCGAAACAATAAATGAATGTCTTCTCGTCTTTCACGCAGTGCCGGAATTAAAATTGGAACTGTATTTAATCGATAATATAAATCTTCCCTAAATTTTCCTTTTCGAATAGCTTCCGGTATATTTACATTGGTAGCTGCGATTATTCTTACATCTGTTTTTATTACCTTAGATGAACCCACACGTATAAATTCTCCCGTTTCAAGAACACGCAATAATCGCGCTTGTGTTGATGATGGCAGCTCAGCAACCTCATCTAAAAAAATTGTACCGCCATTCGCAACTTCAAAATATCCTTTTCTCGAATCAACCGCTCCTGTAAACGCCCCTTTTTCATGTCCGAATAACTCCGAATCAATGGTTCCTTCAGGTATAGCGCCGCAATTAACAGCAATGTATTGACCATGTTTTCGAGAACTTAAATTATGAATAATTTGTGGCATTATTTCCTTTCCGGTTCCGCTTTCACCATTCACCAAAACGGTTAAGTCGGTTGGTGCAACTTGTATTGCAATATCTATTGCACGATTTAATGCCGAATAATTTCCGATTATCCCAAATCGCTGCTTTATATTTTGAATTGAATTATTCATAATTAATTTTCTTCTACAACTTTTCCTTTTAATGTTGCCGCCGAACAGCTTTCAATAATTACATTTACATAATCGCCTTTTTTAAATTCTTTTCTCGGAAAAATTACTACCGCATTATGTGTTGTCCTGCCATACAATTCTTCTTTCGATCGTTTTGATTCCCCTTCAATTAATACTTCATAAATTTTTCCAAGTCGCTCGTTATTTCGTGTTAAAGAATGTTTTTGCTGTAATGCAATCACTTCCTCCAATCTTTTAGTCTTGTTTTCTTCACTCACATCATCTTTGTATTTTCGTTGAGCTAATGTTTTTGGCCGCTCCGAATATTTAAACATATAAGCATAGTCAAACTTAATTTCGCTCATTAATGAAACTGTTTCTAAATGATGTTGATCAGTTTCACCACAAAATCCGGTAATCACATCGGTTGAAATACTACAATCGGGCATAAATTTTTTAATGGCATAAATTCTCTCTAAATACCATTCACGCGTATATCCACGGTTCATTTTCTCCAGTATTTCACTATTACCCGACTGAACCGGTAAATGAATGTACTTGCATATATTTTTATATTTAGCCATTACTTCCAACACATCATCGGTCATGTCTTTTGGATGCGAGGTTGAAAAACGTATTCTTAATAACGGATTTATTAAGGCCACTTTTTCCAATAATCCTGCAAAGTTTACAGCCTCTTTTATTTCATCTAATTTATTTCCATCACTCCCTAAATTCCATTTATACGAATCAACATTTTGCCCAAGTAAGGTCACTTCTCTGTAACCTTGTTCAAATAAATATTTCGCTTCGTGAACTATACTTAATGGATCTCGGCTTCGTTCACGACCTCTTGTAAATGGTACCACACAAAATGAACACATATTGTCACAACCACGCATAATTGAAATAAATGCTGTAATTCCATTTGAATCTAATCTAACCGGACTTATATCTGCATACGTTTCTTCGCGCGATAATAAAACATTTACTGCTTTTTGCCCACCTTCAACTTGTGTAATTAACGCTGGTAAATCGCGATAAGCATCCGGGCCAATAACAAGATCTACTAACTTTTCCTCTTCTAATAAATTTGCTTTTAATCGCTCAGCCATGCAGCCCATTATTCCTACAATTAACGAAGGGTTTTTTTTCTTAATTGTTCTAAAATCATTTAAACGATTTCGTACGCGTTGCTCGGCATTGTCACGAATCGCACAAGTATTCATTAAAATTAAATCGGCTTCCTCAAATGATTTGGTTGTACTAAACCCTTCTTTTACTAAAATTGAAGCAACAATTTCGCTGTCCGAAAAGTTCATTTGACATCCGTAGCTTTCTAAAAACAGCTTTTTTTCGGTTCCGGTTTCGCGGCTCGTAATTAACATCGCCTCACCTTGCCGTACCTCATCAAGCATCTTATTTTCACCGTAGTTTTCCATAAATCAGGCTACAAAGGTATATAAATCATAAATAGTGTCAAAATGGCACGTTTCCAATTTAATATTTTATAACATAATGAATTTCAATTTATTGATTACCAGTGTTACGAATTCTATTTTTTTGTTCACTCCTTTAATGTTTTATTTGCACGATTTTTAAAAATGCGATTGAGGTAAAACATGGCAAAGAATTTAGTGATTGTTGAGTCGCCTGCAAAGGCAAAAACTATAGAAGGTTTTCTAGGAAAAGAATTTACGGTAAAATCAAGCTTCGGTCACGTGCGCGATTTAGCCGATAAAGGCTTATCTATAGATATTGAAAATGGTTTTAAACCTACTTATGTAGTAAGCGACGATAAGAAAAAAGTAGTCGATGAATTAGCTAAATTATCCAAAACAGCCGAAATGGTTTGGTTAGCTACCGATGAGGACCGGGAAGGTGAAGCAATTTCTTGGCATTTAAAGGAGGCACTAAAACTCGAAGAAAAAAAAACCAAACGCATAACTTTTAATGAAATTACTAAAAATGCAATTTTAAAGGCTATTGATAAACCTAGAAAAATTGATCAAAACTTAGTGAACGCTCAACAAGCCCGTCGCGTACTTGATCGGTTGGTGGGTTTTGAATTATCTCCTGTATTATGGAAAAAAGTTCGTCCTTCTTTGTCTGCAGGTCGTGTTCAATCGGTCGCAGTTCGTTTAATTGTTGAACGCGAAAAAGAAATTCAAAAATTCAAATCGGCTACATTTTATAAAACGGTTGCAATTTTTAAAATTGGAAATGCAAATGTTAAGGCCGAATTAAATAAACGATTTGAAAAACGTCAAGATGCTCATGATTTTATTGACGCTTGTGTTAAAGCTGCATTTAAAGTCGAAAATCTTGAAAAAAAACCCGGTAAAAAATCTCCATCGGCTCCCTTTACAACTTCTACTTTACAACAAGAAGCTTCAAGAAAATTAGGATTTAGTGTTGCCCGAACCATGTCGGTGGCTCAAAAATTATACGAGGCAGGAAAAATTACTTATATGCGTACCGACTCGGTTAATTTAAGTGAAACTGCCATCAATGCGGCTAAAGATGAAATAAAAAAATCATTTGGCCCAAATTATTCAAATCCTAAACAGTACGTCACTAAAAGCAAAGGCGCACAAGAAGCTCACGAAGCTATTCGCCCAACTTATATGAACACTCATTCTGCAGGAAATGATGCTGCCGAACAACGCTTATACGAATTAATTTGGAAACGAACTATTGCATCACAAATGGCCGATGCTCAATTGGAAAAAACGACCATCACTATTGATGTTTCGGCAAGAAAAGAAAAATTTATTGCCGAAGGTGAAGTAATTAAGTTTGACGGATTTTTGAAAGTTTATTTAGAAGGAAGCGATGATGAGAATGATGCTGACAATTCAGGAATTTTGCCTCCGGTAAAAATTGGCGAAAAATTAAATTATAATGAAATTTGTTCAACACAGCGATTTACGCATCACCCCGCACGTTTTACTGAAGCAAGTTTGGTTAAAAAATTAGAAGAATTAGGTATTGGTCGTCCGTCAACTTATGCGCCAACTATCTCTACAATTCAAAAAAGAAATTATGTTGTTAAAGAAGATCGAGATGGCGTAAAAAGAGAATATGAAAATGTAATTCTTTCAAAAGGAAAAGTTACCGTTGAAAAAAAATCTGAAAACACCGGTGCCGAAAAATCGAAACTTTTTCCTACCGATATAGGAACTATTGTAACTGATTTTTTGGTACAATATTTTGAAGATATTTTAGACTATAGTTTTACTGCAACGGTTGAAAAAGAATTTGATGAAATTGCGCAGGGCGATATTAAGTGGAATGAAATGATTCGTAAATTTTACAAACCGTTTCATAAAGGTGTTACAACAACGTTAGAAGTCAGTGAAAAAGTTACCGGCGAACGTGTTCTTGGAAAAGACCCGGTTAGTGGTAAACAAGTAATTGCCCGTATTGGAAGGTTCGGCCCAATGATTCAAATTGGAGACGTAAAAGACGAAGAAAAACCAAAATTTGCTTCGCTTAGAAAAGATCAATCCATACAAACTATAACTTTTGAGCAAGCAATGGAATTGTTTAAGTTGCCTCGTACTTTAGGAAATTATGAGGGAAAAACAGTAGTTGCTAATATCGGTCGATTTGGTCCTTATGTGAGTAATAACGGCATATTCGCTTCATTAAAGGCTGCTGATGGTGATGACCCCATGACTGTAAAATTAGATCGCGCTATTGAACTCTTAATTGCTAAAAAAGAAGCTATTCAAAATGCCATCCTAAAATCGTTTAAAGAAAATAATGAAGCCCAAGTAGTAAAAGGTCGTTGGGGTGCATATTTAAAATTTGAAGGAAAAAATTTCAGAATTCCTAAAGATACTGAAATCGAAAAATTAACATATTCTGATATACTTGAAATTGTTAAACCTGCTCAAGGCGCAAAAGCCGCTTCGTCAAAAGCAAAGCTTAGTAAAGCCAAAGTTCCCTTAAAAGAAAAATCCAAATCTTCTAAATCCATTTCTGTAAAATCGAAGGTAAAATCGGCGCCCAAAAAAAAAGCCTCAAAAAGAAAAAGAAGTAAATAATAAATTAAACATAAACTGAAGTAAATACTGTCAATGATACTTTTCAAAATTAGCGACATAATATTTACAATAGTTTCGTAGTATTATTAATTTTTGTTTTCATTGCAATTCTCCGCGGTTTTTTATAAAATCAAAATGATTTTAATTGCTTTGATTTTTAAGCGTTAAGTAAAATTCCTGAATTGATAAATCTCTCGAAGGAATAGGCTTAACCAATCCTATCAACCAAGTAATAAAGGAGTTGCATCCTGTGTAAAATGACATTTAAATTGCAAATTGTTCTTGCCTAAGGCAAACATCCGTTTTTGATTATTGTCTTTAACCATAAATTGTTCATTAATCATTCCCGCATTTATAATTTCAAGTCAACGTTTCTCTTGTTTTGTATTTTATGATTATATGGATTTTTCGATTTATTTAACTCCTTCGCACATACGCCCAAGACCAAAAACCGAAGGTGAAGAACTCAATGATATTGTTGCGAATCATATCCAATGTCTCACATCTGTTAATGATGATGAACTAAAAAATTTTAACTTGGGTTTAATCGGTGTTTGTGATGACCGCGGTTGTGTTCAAAATAAAGGATGTGGTAATTCTCCCGATGAAATCAGAAGAAATTTTTATAAACTTTCATTAGGTAATCCGAATTTCAAAATGATTGATTTCGGAAATATTTTAGCAGGAAACTCAATCAATGATACCTACTATGCAATTAGCGAAATTGTTGCTTTTTTAAACAAATTAAAAATAGTTCCGGTTATTATTGGCGGCGGACAAGATATAACTTTCGCCATTTATAAATCATTTGAAAAATCAGAACAAACAGTAAACATTACCGGCGTTGACCGTAAGTTTGATTTAGGTAAACCCGATGATGAAGTTTCCAATGAAAACTACTTAACGAAAATTGTTCTACATCAACCAAATTATCTTTTTAATTATTCAAATCTTGGAACTCAATCTCATTTTGTTGATTCCGGTACTCTTAGTTTTATTGAAAAACTTTATTTTGATCACTTACGTCTTGGGGACTTACGCAACAACATTGCTAGCGCTGAACCATTAATTCGAAACGCCGATATTTTTAGCTTTGATATTAGTGCGATTCGAAGAAGTGATATGCCCGGACATACGTTTATTTCTCCAAATGGATTATTTGGCGAAGAAGCTTGTCGCCTAATGCGCTATGCGGGAATGAGTGATAAACTTTCAGTTGCCGGAATTTTTGAAACCAATACTATAATTGATAATAGCGGACATTCTGCAATGCTCGCTGCGCAAATGATTTGGTATTTTTGCGAAGGCTATTACAGCCGAAAAAATGATTTTCCGCACCTCGAAAAAAGTACCTACATGAAGTTTCGAGTTAATTCTGAAAAAACGAAATCAGAAATAATTTTTTACAAAAGCCCAAAAAGTGACCGCTGGTGGATGGAAGTTCCTTACCCACCCGATAAAAGATTGAAATTTGAACGACATCATTTGGTGGCCTGTAACTATAGTGATTATGAGGCCGCATGTAATGATGAATTACCCGATTTATGGTGGAAAACTTTCCATAAATTGGCTTAAACGCTTTTGTTAAGAATATTTTATGTTCGAATTTTAACATTTTTTTAATCGAACTAAAAAAAACATTAATTTTACCACTCTCGCAAATTGTACTTATTAAAAACAGATTGTTAACTGAATAGCAAAATGAAGAAGATTTTATTTGCACTTGTCATTTTTGTCGCTGGATTTTCAGCGTCCGCACAACAAGATCCACAATTCTCAAACTTTATGTACGATAAACTTTCAATCAATCCCGGTTTCGCTGGTATTGACCGTAAACTTTGTGGTACTGCAATCTATCGCAATCAATGGATGGGTTTCAACAATCAACCTACAACTACACTGTTAAATGTACACAGTAACGTTGATAGGATTTATGGAGGTGTAGGTTTAACTTTATATTCAGATAAATTAGGTTTTCAAAAAAATACGGTTGCGCGTTTATCTTATTCATATCACCTAAATCTAAGTCCAACTATGAAATTGGGAATTGGCGTATCTGCCGGTTTAATCAATGTTGGTTATAAGGCGAATTGGATTGCAGTTGACGATCCAACAACTGATGCTGCTATACCTGGTGCTACATCAAGTCAATCTACTTATGACCTTGGCTTTGGAGCTTATTTAAAAGGGAAAGATTTTTATGTTGGGCTATCATCAATGCACTTAACCGAATCAGATTTATCGTCTTTGAACTTTAAAAATAAGCGCCACTATTATTTAATGGCCGGCTACGATTATAAAGTATCACAAGACATTGCGATACTGCCTGCATTACGTGTAGAATCTGACGCTACTGCCACACAACTTGATTTCTCAGTTCGAGGTATGTGGAAAGACATGGTTTGGGCAGGTCTCGGATATCGCGTAAAAGATGCTTTCTATCCTATGTTGGGTTATCAAAAAGAAATAGTTCCTGCAAACAAAGGGGTAATCAGGGTTGGATTATCATACGATGTGAATACCAGCGAACTAAAGAATTACAGTAATAACGGATTGGAAATATTCGTAAACTACTGTATGACATTGGATAAACCGTATAAACCTGAGAAGTATAAAACGGTTCGATTCCTGTAATTTGTAACTTTTGTTAAACAATGGCGTTAGAAGGAGTTCATTTGGTAAAGAGTAAAAAAAAAGGTTGGTTTTTTTTAAATGGAGGTAGCATGAAAAGATTGATTTATTTTTCAATCGGGGTAATTTTATTATCCGGATGTGGGGGAACTGCCAGCGGTGATTTGACCGGTGTTCTTGGTCGTCCCGATTGGTATCAAAACGATCCGTTTGGAACGGTTTATATTCCGGCGGGAAGTTATAATATGGGCGCAAGCGACCAAGATGTTCCTTGGGCGCACACAACGCGTTCAAAAACGGTTTCCATTTTCGCTTTTTATATGGATAATACCGAAATCTCAAACAATGAGTATCGTCAATTCGTGCACTGGGTACGTGACTCAATTGCTCGTCGTAAATTGGGTGAAGAAGCGCAAACACCGGAAGATTGGTTAGTACCTTGGAATGATGATGAAAATAATCAGCGTGACCCTTCCGAATGGTTTATAGATTGGGGTCAGCGCCTTCGTTGGAGTGATGAAGATTTAAAACCAATTTTGGCCGATTTGTATTTGCCTGAAAACCAAAGATACTATAAGCGTAAGGAAATCGATACTCGTAAATTAATCTTCCAATATTTTTGGATTGACTACAAGGCTGCTGCGCAAAAGGGACAAATTCACTATTTTGATGATCCCAATAATCCTCAGCATCGTACTCTAAAGTCGCCGCCTAATCCTGTTACAGGCGAACCACAAGGTAAAGACTTGGATTTAGGTCAACGTAATAAAAAAGGACAAAACAACTCCATTCGTGGACATGAAGATCGCGCACGATTTATAATTGAGGAAAAAATTATTGTTTATCCCGATACTTTATCTTGGGTTCATGATTTTGTCTATTCTTATAATGATCCTATGACCATGATGTATTTTTGGCATCCTGCTTATGATGAATATCCGGTAGTAGGGCTAACTTGGCAGCAAGCTAAAGCCTTTTGTGTATGGCGTTCACAGTTAATGAATAATTTTTTATTGTCAAATGGCGATTATTTTGTTCAAGATTGGCGATTACCTACCGAAGCCGAATGGGAATATGCATCTCGTGGTGATTTGGATTTAAGTCCTTATCCGTGGGGTGGTCCTTATGTACGTAACGCACACGGTTGCTTTTTAGGAAACTTTAAACCAATGCGTGGTCGATATATGGAAGACGGTGGTTTTTATACAGTAAAAATCACATCTTATCACCCTAACGATTATGGTTTATATTGCATGGCAGGTAATGTTGCCGAGTGGACGGCTACAGCTTATGACGAGTCAATGTATGAATTTTCACATGACTTAAACCCTGAATATGTGTATGACGCATTAGATCATGATCCACCGTCAATGAAGCGTAAAGTAATTCGTGGTGGTTCTTGGAAAGACATAAACTATTACATGCAAACCGGTACACGTTGTTACGAGTATCAGGATACTGCAAAATGTTATGTAGGTTTCCGCTGTGTGATGTCATACTTAGGTCGTGGTGCCAAGGATAAAGACGGAGATTTATAACCTATTGCGGACTTACGAAATATATTAGCAATTTTCAAATCAAACCAAATAAAGCAAACAAAAGTTAAACCTTAAAAACAAGAACAAAATGAGACCTGGTAGCAAAAAATGGAAAAAATTTATGGCCAAATTATACGGATTTGGCGCGGCAGTAGTAATTGTTGGGGCATTATTTAAAATTCAACACTGGCCCGGTGCAGGTGAGATGCTAATCATTGGCCTTTCTACAGAAGCAATTATATTTATCTTCTCGGCGTTTGAACCAATTCATGAAGACCCGAAGTGGGAACTTGTTTATCCTGAACTTGCATTAGCTCACAATGAAGATTTTGATATTCACGCTTATCTTGAAGGAAAAGAAGTAGGCGGCGGACATGGATCAAATAAATCAGTAACAGGTGAGTTAGATAAGATGATGGAAGAAGCGAAAATTGAGCCTGAAATGATTCAGAGTTTAGGTCGAGGATTATCAAAATTATCTGAATCAACTAATAAAATTGGAGATATGACAGAAGCCCATAGCGCAACGAATAATTATGTTGATGCTTTGCGCGGTGCTTCTTCTAAAGTTTCAGGATTAACCGATGCTTATGAAAAAGCTTCGACCGCTATTATGGGATTAACCAATTCACAAGAAGAGGGTCGTTCGTTTGGAGAACAAATGTCGAAAGTATCTCATAATCTTGCTTCATTAAATAACGTTTATGAAATGCAATTAAAAGGAGCTTCAGAACATTTAGAAGCGTCAAGCAAATTGTATGGTGGAATAAATGAATTGATGAGTAACTTAAGTGCATCCGTTGATGATACTCGTAAATACAAAGAAACAATGAGCGAGTTAGCTAAGAACTTAACTGCATTGAATACAATTTACGGTAATATGCTTAACGCTATGAGCGGTGTTAGAGCCTAAGTTCATAATTAAATTTTAAATAACTTTTAAAAACTAGAAATTATGGCCGGTGGTAAAGAAACGCCCCGTCAAAAGATGATTGGTATGATGTACTTAGTACTCACCGCACTTTTGGCTTTAAACGTATCGAAAGAAATCATTAACGCCTTCGTAAAACTTAACGATAAAATCGAAGATGGTAACCACATAGTGGATGCCAAGATTGCAGAAGCGTTAGCGAAATTCGAAAACATGATGGCTGTGCCTCAAACCAGAGCAAGTACAAAGCCTTGGAAAGAGCGCGCAGATAAAATTTTTGAACAAGCCTATACATTGAATAATTTTTTGATGACGGAAACGAATGACATGATTAAAACTGTTGAAGGTGTTGATTGGCTAAGAGATAGTACAGTTAAAGATTTGAAAGGAAAACCGTTGAAGAATTTTCGTTCTTTAATGAGCCTTTCAGGTAAGGATAATTATGACGTACCTACGCAAATGTTTGTTGGAGGAGATCCAAAGCAACCAAATGAGCGCGGTAAAAAAATCCGTACTGATATTGAGAAATTGCGTGATGATATGTGTACTACAATGGCTACATATACTGAGGGAACAAAGAAATGGACTTTTGATCCTAAAGTAGCTAAAGGTTATGACCCAAAGGAAAAATCAACCTGGAAAAAACTCGATGACGCTTTGAAAACATGTAATCCGATTGATGCGGATCGAATTAAACAGGTTTATAAAACACTTTCATACCCTATAGTTCTGAAGGAGTACGATCAAGAGGTTTCTTGGCAGGGCGGTATGTTTGACAGAGCTCCATTGGTAGCTGCAATAGCGATGTTTACCTCAATACGCGGTGACATTAAAACCGCTGAAGCAATTGCTTTGGATCATTTAACAACAAAATTAGAGCAACCACTAATTAAGATTAATAAAATTGAGCCTTTGGCCTTTGCTCGTACCGGTTATTTGAACACAGGAGATACGATGGATTTAAAAGTTATGATTGCTGCTTATGACTCATCAGACACTCCAATTATCAGATATGATATGGGAAGCGGTGAGCAAGAAATAAAAGGCGCTATTAAAATTAAAGCCGATTCACCCGGAGAAAAAGAAATCAAAGGAACAATTGGTGTAAAACAAAAAGGTGAGCTTGTTTGGAAACCTTGGTCATTCCGTTATGAAGTTGGTCAACCCATGGGAGTAATTTCTCCTATTGAAATGAACGTACTTTATGCAGGGTATGAAAACAAAGTACAGGCAACAGCATCTGGTTTCCCGAATGAAAAAGTAACCTTAAGTATTCCAGGCGCATCACAGCTAAGTAAAGGAGCTCAAAATGTTTATACAGTAAAAGTTCCGGCTACCATGGTTGGTAAAACTGTAAAAGCATCGGTTAGTGGCGCAGGAAAGCAAGTTGGAACAATGGATTTCCGTATTCGTTCGTTACCTAAACCGTCTTCATATTTAGGATCGGTGCCGAATACTGAAAGCCGAATTAGTCGTTCACAGTTAGCCGCAGCGCTTAACTCGGGGGTACGTATTGGATACGATGAATCAATCCCATTAAAAGTTGCTTTTAAGGTTACAAAGTTTGAAGTAGTAGTACAGGTTGGTGCAGCTACAAAAACAATACAATGTGCGGGTGCATTAACACCAGAGGCGCGTACTTTGATTAATCAGTTAAAACCGGGAGCTGCGCTTACCATTACAGGTATTCGTGGAGCCGGCCCTGCCGGTGAAGTACGTTGTGCCCCATTAGCATTGGTAATACAATAAGAGAAAATTAAATTAAATGAATATGCGGAATGTGTTTAAAGCGGTTTTATTTGCAGTGGGAGTTGCAAGTTTAACCAATGTGAAGTCGCAAGGCGTATTGGATGGTGTGTATGTGAAAGAACATATACCAACCAAGAAAGTAATTTCATATACGTATTTGCGCGAAGCAGATGTGATGTGGGAAAAAAGAGTATGGCGAATTATTGACCTTCGCGAGAAGATTAATCAGCCTTTATTCTATCCGTTAGTTCCACTTAGTGATCGTTGGTCGTTGTGGGATGTTTTGCGTTATCATTTGGAAAAAGAACCCGGATCATTAACTCCTTATGATTGGGTTGACCCAAATAACATTTATGCGCAGGATGGAGATCAATTTAAGTATCCTGTAAAGTATAATGGTCCGGGAGATACTGTTTATACTTCGCGATTAAAAGATTTTCTTTATATAGCAGGTGCTGACGTTACCGATTCATATTATCGAATCCTTCCGGATGGAACGCGTATTGATTCGATTGCAGTTGATCCCAGTGGTGCGCAAATTATTGATGCGAATGGTAACCCAAAGTTGGTTTATCCTCCACGTGTTGACGATCCAATTACTTCTGAAAGAATTGTTCAATGGGAAGTAAAAGAAGACTGGTTTTTTGATAAACAACGGTCAGTAATGGATGTTCGTATTGTAGGAATTTGTCCTCAAATTTATAACATTGATGCGAGTACAAAAAAGATTACAGGAATTAAACCTTTATTTTGGATTTATTTCCCTGAATTGCGTTACATCATTCAAAACTATTTCGTTTACAATCGTAAAAACGATGCGATGAGAATGTCATTTGACGACCTATTTTGGAAGCGGATGTTTAGTTCGTATGTGAAAAAAGAATCAAATGTGTTTGATCGTATCATTACAGATTATGTAGAGGGAGTAGATGCTTTGCTTGAATCAGAAAAAATCAAGAAAGAGATGATGGAGATAGAACACGACATGTGGGATTTATAAATTTTACTATTTAAAATTTTTCAATTACAAGTGGGGAGGGCGAAAGCCTCCCCCTTTTTTTTTGCTTTTATTTACCCCTTTCATAAATTTAAGAAAGTGTGTGGTGTAACCATCTATTCAATATGCGTTGTAATTACAAATAAATGAGATGACGGAGGGATTATGTGTGGCAGAAATAAAATTATTATTCAATTTGTTTTATTATTTCTTCCGTCAGTATTAACTGCGCAAGCCATTGGCGGTAGACCGGCACCGCATACAAATATTACGACCAAAAGAGTTATTTCCTATCCGTATTTACGTGAAGCAGATGTGATGTGGGAAAAAAGAGTATGGCGAATTATTGATTTGGATGAAAAAATAAATTTGCCGTTGTTTTATCCGCTATCACCGTTGGAGGACAGATGGAGTTTGTGGGATATTATTCGATTTCATTTAGAAAAGGAACCCGGTTCACTAACCCTATATGATTGGGTTGACCCAAATAATATTTATGCGCAGGACGGAGATCAATTTAAATATCCGTTAAAATATAATGGCGCGGGTGACAGTATTTACAATCAAAAATTAAAAGACTATTTATACCGCAAAGGAGAAGAAGCCAGTGAGCCTTATTACCGTTATAACGCCGAAGGAGAAAGAGTAGATTCGATGTTAAGAGATAAGTACGGAAATATTGTTTATGATGCTAGCAGAGCACCGATTTTAGTATATCCTGCAACCGTTTATGATGCCATATCATCATCACAAATTGCTGAGTGGGAAATAAAAGAAGATTGGTTTTTTGATAAGCAACGATCGGTAGTTGATGTTCGAATTATTGGAATATGTCCGAGAGTTTATGACTTTGATGCCGCAACTAAAAAAATACGAGGAACAAAACCGTTGTTTTGGATTTATTTTCCTGAGTTAAGATACGTCATTCAAAATTACTATACCTACAATACAAAAAATGATGCTGCTTTAATGTCTTATGATGATTTGTTTTGGAAAAGAAAATTTAGTAGTTACGTTATCAAAGAATCGAATGTGCATGACCGAATGATTACAGATTATACAGAAGGAGTTAACGCTTTATTTGAGTCAGAACGAATAAAAAAGGAAATGATGGAGTATGAGCATGATTTGTGGGACTATTGAGTGAAGCAGAACGCAGAGTATGGTATGAACGATTGGATTTTGTAAAGCGTTCGCTTCACTTCACGAAGTTAGGGGTTGAGAGTTGTCATTTTTCCCTTCCCCTTAATAGTATTTTGAAGAAGAAGCAAAAGCTACGGAGGATTAAAAGTTTAGTGTTAATGTGATTACAAATTAATAAGTTGACGAATTAAGATTTATGCCATTGGTAACTGAGTTAGGATGATGTTTTTATCTCCTATATTTGTTTATGATGTTTCATGGCGATACATTCATTGACGTTGCCGGAATAAGAGTTGAAGAGCCGGTAACAGCGATTACCGATTTAATGGTTACTGCAGTTTGTATTTACGCTTTTGCAAAACTTCCAAACAAAAGCAGAAGTGGATACTCCGTTAGTTATTTTAAATTTTATTTTTTAACCATGGCAATTGCTACATTGTATGGTGGTATAATTGGTCATGCTTTTTTTTATTTTTTCACGATTGATGCAAAAATTCCGGCGTGGATAATGAGCATGATTTCTATTGGTCTTATTGAGCGTGCCGCCATTGCACATTCGGGGAGGTATATGAGTAAAACCGCCGGGCAATTTTTTTCGTGGCTGAATATTGTTGAGTTAACCGCATTAATTGTAACAGTATTGTACACTAAAAACTTTTTTTATGTGGAAGCACATGCCGCGTATGGATTAATGCTAGTGGTGTTAAGTTTAGAAGCCTATGTTTTTTTAAAAAACAAAAGTGAAGAAAGTATGTTAATGTTAGTTGGTGTTGGTGTTGCGGCAGCAGCGGCAACCGTACATTTAACGAAATTTACCTTACATGAATGGTTTAATCATTTAGACCTTAGCCATGTATTAATGGCTATTGCCGGATTTATATTTTACAAAGCAGTAGGGACAATAGCGAAAACTTAAGTGCTAAAAAATTCATTAATTTTTTTTCAAAATTATTTTACCACGTTCAAATGAGATGATTTAGTTGGGGTAGGGATGAAGGCGAACACGAAGAGAACGTTTTTTGAAAAGTGTTAAGGCGCGAGGAGCTTGCCGAAGAAAAGCCCCACAGCGCGTTTAACGCTACAAAAAACGGAACGCAGTAAAGCCGACAGCCCGGTGCACAAATTGAACAGCAACCAAAATTATTATTTAGATGTTGTGCAACCCCCCTTATAAAATAAAAAATTAATTGTTACTTTTTTTTATTCCTGCATTATTCAATAAAAGCCGATAAAAAAAATTGGCAAATAAATAACCTTAAAACTAAATGTATGGCAGGGAACAAAGAAACACCGCGACAGCGAATGATAGGGATGATGTACCTTGTGCTAACTGCATTGTTAGCGCTTAATGTATCAAAAGAAATAGTAAATGCATTTGTAAAATTGAATGATAAGCTTGAAATATCAAACAATTTATTAGAGAAGCAAACTGCAGAAATTTATGATAAGTTTGAGTTTGCAATGTCGATAAAGAATACAAAAAAAGCGACCGAACCTTGGAATGAAAGAGCATTAAAAATAAAAATGAAAGCAGAATCGGAGATTGAATTTTTGTTGAATGAAACGAATGTTTTATTGCAAGAGGTTGAAGGAAAATTGACGAATTGGATTTTTGTAAATAAAAAAACAGGTAAAAAAGAATTAAAATCATTAATGGATGTTGAAGGGAAAGAAGATTATGATGCAGCAACACGTTTATTTGTGGGAGGAAACCCGTTAGAACCAATAGAGCGAGGAAAAAAAATTAAAATGCGACTAAACACCTTGCGAAATTTTATTTGCGAAACGATGAGTGCATATACGTACGGCAAAAAAAAATTTGTTTTTGATATAAATTCGGTTAGAAACTTTGATCCGAAAAAAAAAGAGAGCAATAATCAATTGGCAAAGGCCATGGAAAGATGTAACCCTGCCGATACCGCTAAGATTGCTCAAATTTTTAGGACATTAAGCTACCCTGAAAAACTAACCGAATATGGAGAAGAAACAAGTTGGGAGGGAAGCATGTTTGATCATTCGCCTGTGGTGGCTGCCGCAGCATTATTTACATCGTTAAGAATGGATATAAAAACATGCGAAGCGATAGCCATTGAACACCTCTATAACAAAATTTATGCACCGGTTTTTCCGATTAATAAAATAGAACCCGTTGCTTTTGCTCCCACCGGTTATTTAAATATTGGCGACACTATGCCATTAAAAGTAATGATTGCCGCCTACGATTCGAACAATGTTTCACAAATACGATACAGTACTGATGAGAATTTGGAAAATTACAATGAAACAAAAGGAGTGATAACACTAAAAGCCGATGTTGCCGGAGAGAAAAAAATATTCGGAAAAATTGCAGTTAAAGAGCGAGGAGAATTGGTATGGAAGCCGTGGCAATTCAGGTATGAAGTTGGTGCACCAATGGCTACCATTTCACACCTTGATTTAAATGTGCTTTATACCAATTACGAAAACAATATTGCAATAAGCGCATCGGGTTATAGCGCCGAGCAATTAACATTAAACGGAAGCGGAGCAGAAATAAAGCGAAACGGAAAAAATTATTTAGTAAAAGTTTCGCCAACTATGGCCGGACGAACAGTAACACTAGTGGTTAATGCTAAAGGAAAAAAATTGGGTGAAATGATATATAGAGTAAAAAACACGCCAAGACCATCAACCTACTTAGGAGATATTGATGCCAGTGAATCGAAAATCAGCAAATCGAAATTAAATTTAGCAGTTAGTTCAGGATTGCGTTTGGGTTATGACGCATCATCGGTAATTTCATTGCCATTTAAAGTAACCGGTTTTGAAATAAAAATTGATGCGGGGAATGGTGCTGCACGAACATTTCAGGGACAAAACGGAAAATTTCCTCAGCCGGCAATTGACATGATAAAAACACTTAGGCCGGGAGCTGTTATAAGCTGCAGAGACATTAGAGGATTAGGAAAAACAAATAATATTGTACGTGGTGTGCCTATATCGTTGGTAGTAGAGTAGTGGTTGGCAGTTAATATTTAGCGATTAGACCTTAGATTATAGACCTTAGAGGTAAGCATGAATGATAGGAATAGGATTTATGTGGTAGCGGTGTAAATGTGGTTTGTTGATAAGACTCTTGCTTATATGGGCAGGAGTTTTTTTATTTTTGAAAAAAATCAAATTAATGCCTGTACAAAATTTATCGATTAAAGAATGGAGTGAAGATGATCGACCGCGCGAAAAATTATTATTAAAAGGAAGAAAAGCATTAAGCGATGCCGAGCTTATAGCGATTTTATTGGGAAGCGGTACAAGAAGCATGAGTGCCGTTGAGTTGGGAAAAAAACTATTGAAAGAAGGCGCCATGAATAATTTGGACAATTTGTCGAAACTAACGGTTAAAGAACTAACGAAGTTTAAGGGAATTGGTGAAGCCAAAGCAATAACCATTGTAGCGGCGATGGAAATAGCACGAAGAAGAAAGGAGACGACAATAGATAAGCGCGAAACCATTTCAACAAGCAAGGCGGCCTATACTGTTTTTGCGCCTTTGTTAAGCGATTTGCGGCACGAAGAATTTTATATGATTATGGTAAATCGTGCCAATCAGGTTATACGAACCGAACAAATTGGTAAAGGAGGAATACATGGAACAGTTGCCGATTTGCGAATTATGTTTAAAAGCGCAGTTGAACATTTAGCAACAGGTATAATTTTGGGGCATAACCATCCATCGGGAAATTTGCGACCGAGTGCGAATGATATAGCACTCACAAAAAGTGTAAAAGATGCGGGTAAAATTATGCAAATTGAATTAATGGATCATTTGATTATAGGCGATAATGATTATTTTAGCATGGCCGATGAAGGCATGCTTTAATGATTGCGATATATTCAGAAAAAATTACCCCGCGTTTAACGTATGTACTTGATCAAGTATTTGTTCATTTTTTAAATATAGAGTACTCTTATTGCGATAAAAATTCCTTATCAGAGGCAAATCACTATTCAATTAATTATTCATTTGAAAAAAATTTAGGAGCCGACCTTTACATTCGACCAAATGCACTATTGTTTAATAATACAATTGAAAAAATTAATGTAGAACATTCATCACGGAATGAATTATTAAAATTATTTCCGGATAATGAATCGGATATAGGGTTTGACGTTTTTTCTTCAATATTTTATTTATTGAGCAGGTACGAAGAATATTTACCCGGCCAACGCGACGAGCATGATCGATTTTCATCAATACATTCGTTAATGTATAAATTAAATATACTTGAATTGCCAATGGTTGATATTTGGGTTGAAGAATTAAGAAAAAAAATTAATAATAAATTTTTAAATATAAAACCTGTCAGTTATTCAGTAATTAATACAATTGATATTGATAACGCTTATGCATTTAAAGGCAAAAGCACATTGCGAACAACCGGTGCATTTTTAAAAGATGTATTAAATGGAAAACTGAAGCAGTTTAACTATAGGCGAAAAGTTATAGCAGGAAAATTAACTGACCCATTCGATAATTATGATTATGTGCGAGATATTTCGCAGACCTATAACGTTAGAACTATTTTTTTTAATTTGTGTGGAAAATTAAGTAATCGCGATAGAAATTTAGATGTAAATAGCCTTGCTTATAAAAAATTATTAGCCGAATTAAATGAATGGAGTGAATTGGGATTGCATCCCTCTTATTGCGGGAACACAGATTTTAAATTGTGGAAAGAAGAGAAAAATAAATTGGAAAAAATTTCCGGAAAAAGAATTGAAAAGTCAAGACAACATTTTTTAAAATTAAAACTTCCGGAAACTTATGAGCAATTAATTAAGTTAGGAATAAAAGAAGACTATTCAATGGGATATGCCGATGCGATTGGATTTAGAGCCGGAACGGGAAGGAAATTTCAATTTTATGATTTAAGTAAGGAGAAAACCACTGTACTTTGGTTACAACCCTTATGTGCAATGGATGGAACAATGAAAGATTACATGAAATTTGATGTTGAAACATCACTTCAAAAAATTCGAAAAATGAAGGCGATATTAAAAGAATGCGGATCTACCTTTGCAGCAGTTTGGCACAATGAAACATTGGGTGAAAATTACGGATGGGAAGGATGGAGAAAAGTTTTTGAAGAACAATTTAAATGATTGAAATTATGTCGAAGAACAAAAAAAATAGAATTGATGTAGTGTATAGTACAAATCCGAATTTTAATTATTCATTTGAAAATAATCAGGAGGCGGATACTTTGCCACCGAATCAGCAAAATTTAAAAATATTTATTGATCGTAAAATGCGAGCGGGGAAATCAGTTACGATTGTAAGCGGTTTCATTGGCACAACAAGCGATTTGGAGCAACTTGGTAAATTATTAAAAACGAAATGCGGTGTAGGCGGTACTGTAAAAGACGGAGAAATTATTATACAAGGAGAGTTTAAACAACGCGTACATGATCTCCTAACAAAAGAAGGCTATAAATCGAAAATGGCGGGTGGTTAATTAAGGATGAGAATTTTTTCGGGAATTTTATTTTTCATATTTGTCATTGGCATATTTTCATGCAAGCGGCATGTTTCGATATATTTTAAAAGAAAACCGATTGCATTAGGGACTGACTCAACAGCTTGGATGGACAGTGCCTTTTTTGAATCGACGTATATTCTTGACACGTTACTTGAAGCCCGTTCACAAAGAGGAAATTTTAATGGAAATGTACTTTGTGCATATAAAGGAATAATTTTTTACAATAAAAGTTTTGGTTTTACTCAACCCGGCGGAGCAGATAGTTTAAATCAAGATCATGTTTTTCAATTGGCAAGCGTTTCAAAACCGTTTACAGCAACTGCCATTTTGCAATTGTGTGAAAAAGGTAAACTCAATTTAAATGACACATTAAATAAGTTTTTTCCCGATTTTCCCTACGAAGGGATTACTATTCGCATGTTGTTGTGTCATAGAAGCGGATTGCCCGATTATATCAAATTTACCGAAAAATATTTTCGTTCAGTCATTCCGGCCGCAATCACCAACGACAGCATGGTAAAATTGATGTATGCATTACGACCGCGGCGCTTACACGATCCTGATGAGATTTACGATTACAGCAATACCGGTTTTGCCTTGTTGGCGAGCATTATTGAAAAAACAACCGGATTATCCTATGAAACTTATTTGGAAGAAAATATTTTTACTCCGTGCCAAATGACATCAACCTACGTGAGAAATATTAATACCACATCAAAAACAGAAAAAAGTTTGAACGGTTATGAAGAATGTGATGAGGTGAAGGATCATTTTCAAGACGGTATTGTGGGGGATAAAGGAATTTATTCAACCACCTACGATTTGTTACGTTTTGATCAAGCATTGCGAAAAGGAAAATTATTGAAGCAAGAATGGTTAGATAGTGCTTACACAAAACGATTGCCTGAATTTACCGGTACGAATAATTACGGATTAGGTTGGAGAATAAAGCAAGGGCCGCACAACGAAAAAATTATTTATCACAGCGGCTGGTGGAAAGGCTTTAGGACCTTATTTTTTCGCGATATGACAAGAGATTTAACCGTGATAGTACTGGACAACATTCGTAACAAGCAAATGATTTTTGCCGAAGATATTTTATGGATTTTTGATGAGGAGAAGGAGAAGATATTTTTTTGAAGAATTACATGAAATTTCAAATAACCTATTTATTAATAATAATTTTTTTATTTGCTCTCAACATTCCTGAAACATATAAATTAACCAAATAAATACCATTAGCAATAGATGAACAATCGAATTCATGCGTTGATACACCAATTTGTAATATTTGCTTCAAAAGAATTTTACCGTCAATTGAAGAAATTAGAAAATACGAATTGTTTGCATCAATTGAATTAAACGTTAATGTAGTTTTATTCTCAGTCGGATTTGGGAATACATTAAAGTAATCACCAAAAACACTACTGCTTTCCTCAAGGCCGGTGCAATCTTGTACAAAAACAGTAACCGTATCACTAACGGTTACCCCACATCCGCTAATGGTTAGAATATAATTTGTAATAGTATCAGGAAATGCTAATGGATTTGGAATGGTATCATTATTTAAACCGGTTGAAGGTAACCATGAATAATTGCAATCATCAGCCTCAGACGGGCCAATTATTATTGAATCGTTTTTGCAAATTATGGTGTCTTTACCGGCAATTTTGAAATTACTTAATTCATATAACTGAACATTATCTATTAAGTAACTCGCCCATGGCGCAATTGAAGCTGAATTAAAAACAGCAACATCAGTCAATGAATCATCAAAAAAGTTTCCGATAGTAAGATATTTCTCCCCCCCCCCCGCAATAAAAAAACCGCTAAATAATGTCCAATTAGAAGTATCGCAATAGTATTTATTTGACATTATTGTTGGGGAATAGCTCATATTGTAATAATCAGTACGTGTTATTTGACTATTGGTAAAATAAGCACTAACATTCTTTATGCAGTAATAGGAAAAATCAGCAAGATTTACATAACATTTAAAATAATACAATTGGTTTAATTTTAACGTATCAATCAAAAGAGTTTGAATATATTCATGAATATTCGAACCATCTGAATAGACTCCAACATGAGCATAGCCAACACTATCTTGTGCCAATTGATAATTATACGGTCCCTGATACGGCACATCATAATTAATATCATTGCTACAAGCATTGAAATAGTCGGGTGTGGCAGTTGTAGGATTTATCCAACCTAAAGCATAAGTCAATAAGTTAGAATTTTCAGGACAAGTAGAATATAGTTCAAAACTCCCATTGTATACAAAGTTGGTTTGTGTTTTTCCAACGTTGAAAATAAAAACAAAAGAGGCGATTAATAAATCGCCTCTTTTAATTTTTAAATTCCTATTTATTAATAATAAGTTTTTCATTAGCTCTTAAAGTTCCAGAAACATATAAGTTAACCAAATAAATACCATTTGCAATAGATGAACAGTCTAATTCATGAATAGTAGTGCCTAATTGCAATAACTGCTTCAAAAGAATTTTACCGTCAATTGAAGAAACTGAAAAATACGAATCGTTTGCATCAATTGAATTAAACGTTAATGTGGTTTTATTTGTTGCAGGATTAGGATAAACAAATAAATTAAAGTTTTCATCTTCAGTTGAAATTAGCGACCCAGCATTTCTTGTGTATAAATCACAATTGTCAAAGTAAATCAAATTTGTTACTTGAATTGAATTATAAAATGCCCGGGCTGTATATACTGCCTTGCCTCCTTCTAACGGACATTGATTAGCAATTGATAACGCGTCTGAAATATCTAAGCTTGACATTGTAGTGTTATCGAAATTTATTAATATTTCATTCATGCGTTTCGTATTCATTTCATGTTGATCAAGTGGTGATAATAAAATATTTTCATAATTTGCGTTAGTTACATCACCGTTAGCTAAATAATTATCGGTTTTATATACTTTGCCTATGCAAGTTGAATGATTAGCTGAATAAAAATGCTGAAGGCAAGTGTCTGAAATACTTAACAAGGATATGAGGAATACAATATTCAACGTACAATAATTATTTTTTCGTTCAAAAGAACAGTATTTTCACTTATTACTTTTGCAAAATAGCACCCTCCTGAAATAGAATTGAGTTGTAAATGCACTTGTTGATTTTCCCCATTGGGTAGTTCATTGCGATAAATAATTTGACCAACAGAATTAATTAATTTAAATTCTAATAACTCGCCGTCAGGGTGATTATATGAAACTGAAAAGTTGCCGTTGTTTGGATTGGGGAAAATTGCTATGGATAAATCGTTTGTAACAAAACAGGGTATGACATTTACAATAACGGTGTCTAAACTTGTAATGCCACAAAAACGTTTTTGTAGAACATATGTTGTACTTAAATCAGGACTAACACAAATAACTCCATTTAACGAATCTATAAGTGTACCGTTTTTATACCAAAAATAAGATGCGGTATCAATGGAATCAGTTCCTATACAAATGCTGTCATTTTCACTACCCTCGTAACAGATAATTTTGTCTTCACCTCCATCTGCACTTATTAGAAAAACTTCAACCCTGTCAATAAAATAATAGGAAAATGATAATGGATTACTAAAAATTTGAACTGTTGTAATGCTATCGGGTGCAAAATTACCAATCGTAATAAATTGCTCGCCACCTTTTGAAATCATAGTATCTGAAATTTCAAACCAACCGATGTTTTTAGTAATTATGCCATTATAATTAATAATTTGAGGTAGTACCGGAATCACATTGAAGCCCATTGTACTTGACAGTAAACTGTCAACGGAAACATAGGCGTCAATGTTACTAATTGCGTTCAGATCTTGGGTAGAATAGCTTGGCGCCGAACCTTCTGCTAGTGAAACAAAATATGAGACACAGTAAATTTTATTTCTAATCATTGGCTTTATTAATTTACACTCGATATATTCGCGATAATCCCCACTGGAAGAATACACAGTAACGCCAACGAAGGAACTATCATTTATACCATTTTCGTAACCGATATTGTTGTTAGGCACATTAACTCCGCAGCCAAACGGAGCACAATAATCAAAAAAATCAGAACTTCCATTAGGAAAATTAATCAATACGTTTGGTTGAAACCAACCAATCGATTTACTTAATTGCCCTGCGCTATTTGGACAACTGTCTTTGAGAGAAAAATCACCATTAAATATTAAATTTTCTTGCGCGCTTGAATTAAATTGAAGCAAACTATGAAAAATAAATATGTAATAAAAATATTTCAAGCAAAATTATTTAATTATAATCAATTTTTCATGTGCTCGTAATTCACCCGAAACAAATAAATTAACAATGTAAGTTCCATTAGCGATTGAAGAACAATTTATTTCGAAATAAGTGCAGTTAATTTGCAATATTTGTTTTAACTGAATTTTACCGTCAATAGAAACCAATAAAATATATGCATCCTCTTTATCTATACCTGAAAAATAAATTGAAGTTGTATTATTCGTGGGGTTAGGGTAGATAAATAAATTGAAGTCTTCGTCATTATTTGAAAAAATCGATTCAGCATTTCGAGCATCTACATCACAATTGTCATAGTAAACTAAATTTACTGCTTTAAACGAATTATATAAGCTTCGTGCAATGTAAACTGCCTTACCTCCGTCCAATGGGCATTGTATAGCAATACTAAAAACATCAGTACTATCAGAACTAATTAATGTATCACCATTTTCAACTTTAATTAAAATTTCATTGATGCGCTTTGTATTTAATTCATGTTGATCGATTGGGGTAAATGATAAATTCTCATAATTTGCGTTAGTTACATCACCGTTAGTAAAATATTTATCCATTTTATATACTTTGTTAATAGAGGTCGAGTAATTAGTGGTGTAAAAATGCTGTAAGCAGGTATCACCTGTAAGCAAGGTAGTGTCCTGTTTAAGCGTTTTGAATGCATCAAATTTTTCTGTCCACCGTGATGTTGTTTCAAAACTGCTAAATGGAGTTGTGCCATTCACCATGTTTCGTAAAATTTGTTGCTTTTGACTAAGCGTTAAAGATTTTGGACCTGGGCATAACAAAAATGGTCCAGAAGTGATTAAACGAGCACTACTAGCATTATAATCATCAAGACCAACTATACCTGGAGGTGATAAAGTTGAATTAGCAGAACCCGTTGGATAATATTTTGATGGACTATTTCTCATATACAGAGTAGAATGCGTATTAGGAGTAAAGGTAAAATCAGTAAATGTTTTACTTCTACCAAAAGTACCAACCCAGCTATTATCACTAGGGTGCCCAATTGCACCTTGCAAACCAATGCGCCCGTTATTCCACAGTACATAGCCATCAAAACAATTTTCCATCACATTGTTTTCCCATTGGGTATCGTGACTATTATCACCTTCAAAAACAAAACCGCGTCCCGGTTTTTTAACGTTATTGCAGGTAACTACGTTAGTGCCATTGCAGTTAGTAATGTAAACACCAATCACTTTAATATCCGATGAACCTGTGCATTTTATTTTTTTATTATTGGTGATATTTAATAATAAGCATTTTTCGGCTCGTATGCCGGCGTGATAAGGTAGAGTTGTAATGGTAGGTTTAATATCAATATCACGATTATCGTCAATGTTTACTTTTTGTGCAATGTTACGTGCGTGTATGCCAACCCCGTTATTGTCCATTTTGTTTTGGGTTATATTAATATTGCCACCGACAAATGATGGAATTATATCTTCAACCAAAATACCGGTATTGCAATACAGCGTAGATGTGCTACCACCACTAACAGTATTGTTATTAATATTCATGGTTAAAATTGAAGAAGTAGCTTTTATGTTACGGTTCATGTGAATTCCTGTTTGGCTGTTTGCAATGGTATTGTTATTTACCTCATACGTACTGTAAATACTCATATCATTAAAAATTCCATACAACCCTTTCGCATCAACAAGTGCGGTAGGTATTGTAGCATTATTTGAAAAATTGTTGTTTTGTATATCTACATAATTATATTTAATTGTAATAATGCCTTCGTAGCAATTGTTGAAACCACAATTTTGAAGCGATGAATTGCCACCCACAGTAATACTATGGTAAGTAGAAGGATTGGAAACAATAAGCCCCGGGTTTTCGGCGTATATGGCCGCTCCGTTAGCCGGTTTAATTAATGGATCAGTGCGTAAAATATTATCAAAACGGCAATTTCGCGTAGTAAAATTACTATTTGTCGCAAAAATGCCATAGGTATGTAAATCAAAAACATTTAAATCGGCAATAGTTGCCGTAATTCCTATATTCACATTTGTATTATTCAGAATTGTAACCGAGGCTTTACTTCTGCCAAAGCCGGGGGTGTAAATGTTCGCCGGTAAATACGTTGATGAAAGGTAGGTACTGCTACCCTGCGTACTCGTAATTAAAGAAGAAACTGCGGCTACAGAATATACTATAGGAAGGTTTCTACAAGTAAAAACGCTGTTGAATATTTTTCCGGCATGTGTACCTGAATAGGATTCAATATAAACGTCATATTCATTACGATTGAAAAGTGAATTATTAATGGTAAAATTACCACCCGAAACAGATCGAACAGCTTTTTGTGCGCCCTCGATTCGTGAATTCTGATTGATGTCAACATTGCCACCGGGTAATACCGTTATCCCTTTCCATTCAGTTGAACAAGGATGTAAAAATGACGACCCTACAATAAGACTTGCTCCGGGTTGCACAACAATTTCAGCATTCGGCGCCATTAACATATTTGGACAATTAAAAATAACTGAACCGGTAATTGTAATGGTACCCGACATGTAAATAGAAGAGGAAGAAAAAATTGCGCTTGAAGAATACGATCCCGTATAAACATAAGATGCGGCGGGACAACAACCGGGATCAACTGTTACTAATACATCGTTGCTTGCCGTACAACCATTATCAGTAGTAGATAATGTGTATAGGGTAGTTGAAGCAGGAACAGCAGTAGTTGTGCAAGATGTTGCACTGCTTAATCCTGTTGAGGGAGACCAATTACAGCCACCTGCACCGGTAGTAACACCATTAAGTATTACGCCTGCAGGATCGCCTGCGCAAAAATACAAATCGGGGCCGGCATTTGCGGTTGGTTGTTGAAATACAGTTATTGTTACATTATCTGATGCAGTACAACCATTTGCATCAATGGCACTTATTGTATAATTAAAAACGCCGGTAGTTGACGAAGTAAAAACAGGATCTTCAACGTTAGTGGCCGAAAGGTTAGTTGCAGGAGTCCATACCGGGTTAGGCGCATTAGATGCGTCAATTGTAATTGGAACACCTGTACATGCATTTAAGTCGGGGCCCGCATTAGTTAACGGCGGATCCCATACTGTTACGGTAATAGATGCAGTTGCAGTAGAACAACAACCTAGCGGAAATTGTACGGTATAAATTCCATTCGCTGTTGCAAGGTAAGTTTGAGATGTTGCTCCTGCAATAGGTGAGCCATTTAAAAGCCATTGGTAAGAAGGATGAATACCTGCATCAAGAGTTACACTTCCCCCAAGACAAAAGCTTGTTGCGCCTGTTGCAGTAATTGAAGTTGATTGTTCATTTACAATTGAAAAAGCGATGCCGTCAATTGCACCAGGGCCAGAATAAGTAATGCCATCTATTGAAATTGGGTTATCAAATTGACCGCTAACATAAATTAAACAATCGTTTGCCTCGATGCCAGTACCTGAAACGCGCAATGCAGAAGCAGTATGGCCCTCTGAGACCAATTGTAAGTTCAAGGAAGGATCATATTTTAAAATTGGCATTCCTTTAAAAGAATAAGTTACTCCACCGAATACGAAAGTAGTCGGCACTGTATTTCCTGTAGCATAAATATTACCGAGGTTATCAATTGCTAATGCCGACCACGGTAAAAAAAGTGGGGTACTGGTTGCACCTAAAGGGGGGAAAGTTGTACTGGTTACATACGCGCCTGCATCGTTTAACTCCAAAATATAATTGCTAGATGATGAAACCGGATATGAAGCGAGACCTCCTACTGCCATACCCGACACATAAATGGAAGATGTTGGGCTGTTTGATAAACATATATCCCCTACGATTGCATCAAGTGTTGAAGAATTTAGACTTCTTGACCACAATCCTAAGCCAGTATTGCGATTAATATTAAAAATACCGCAACCTGTATAACCAGTTGCAGGTCCTGATATCGAAAGGCCGCTTAAATTTGTAGAAAAGGGAATGACAGCAGGTGCAGAAATAACTAAATTATCATCACTGCTATTCTTACTTACATTAATATGACTTAAGTGAATAAAAAGCGACGCTGAAGTAACTTGTTGGAGCCAAATAATATTACCAGTTAAATCATCAAATTTTGCCGCCCAATCATTTCCATTCGATATAACGCCATTCGAAAAAAAATCGCTCGTGCTACCTTGTCCTATAGCGTACACTTTTCCTAAACCGTCTATACATATGTCCTCAATAGTTCCGTTACTACCTGCTTCTTGATGTACCCAAATAATATTTCCCGTTATTGCATCGAGTTTTAATAAATATGCGGCACCAGCACTACTGTTATAAATAGTTGGTTCATTAAAATCAGCTTGTCCTGTAAAAAATCCACCAACATAGATATATTCTGTTCCAAATGAAATATCATACTTTACAGCTCTTCCTTCTGAATCTCCACTAACAGTAAGTTCACCCTCTTTTATCCAAACAATGTTGCCCGCATCATCATATTTACAAATAAACATTTCTTTTGCTCCTGCGCAATTTAAAGTCGTTGTGCCTGCAGGTGTAAAAAACGAACAAGTACCCGAAAATGTACCGGTAACAAAATAATTACCGCTATTATCAATAGCAATGTCATTAGCGTAGTCATTTAAACTACTTCCTAAAACGTTGACAGTAGAACATCCTGCGCTTGCTGATTTAGTCGTTGACAGTCCGTTCAATTGATTTTTTAAGCTGTTGCGGCTATAGAAGGTGTTTATTCCATTCGCACTGATTAAAGCAATATCTCCCAAGCACAATATATTCGATCTCCCACCACAATCTCCTTCAATGGATGAATTACCTAAAACAATAAATGTACCGTACTCAATTGAATTGTTTTTAATATTTAAATTTCCTGTCACATAAAATAAAATTTTATCATAATTAATATTTAAGACATTAAAGCCGCAAGTAGAATCAAGTGTTAAATCTCCATTTACTTTAATAATAATATCTCCACTTGAAGTACCAATAATAGAATTAATGCCGGATAAAGTAATATTTCCGTTATGAAAATAATTTCCATTATTTATGACATTACCACCCGATGAATTAAGTGTTATTCCAGTATAGCTTAGCGAATTTAACGAGGAGATTATATTGTTTAACTCACCCGCTCCTATAGAATAAACCGGATCAGAAATATTGAAAGTTCCATTAACATTAAAACTCGATCCATTGATAATATTATTAGCACCAACATTTCCTTCACAAAAAATTTGATGATCAGTCGACAATTGTGTTGAAGTAAAAACCGCAAATTGGTCAAGCGATCCAAGGCTCGGCATTTGTGCGCGAATACTTGAAAATACGAATACAAAAGAGGCTAACAAACAAATTTTTTTCATAAATCGATTTTAGCAAATCTATCAAAAAAAACAATAATGACCAAAAACAATAATAAATTAATTTTAGGTTATAGATTTAATGATTTTAATTAGTGAAAAACAATGGTTTAAAAGCTAAATCTTAATTGTAAGCGAATATCAGTTTTGTGATTTGCATTTATTAAATCGTTACCTGAACCTACAGTAGTTTTATTGTCATACAACCATTGTCCAACCTTTATCCAAGCATCAAACCATTTTTTATATTGGTAACGTATGTTAAAATATATTCTACTACCACGATAATAATAAGACGGTATAGAGTAATAATATAAGATATCGTTTTCATACGCGTAAATACGCGTATCGAAATTATCAGTATTAAATATTGCGTAGCGTACATTAAATGAAAATGGTGACATGTGTGGTTGGTAAATAATATCCTGAAATAATAAAAATCCGAACTGTGTTGGTTGATTTTCGTTTTGAATAACAACTTCTTCAAATCGGCTATGCAAACTCCAAGCCGCATTCATTTTGTGTGAAATATTTATACGATAATTGGTTTGTGTTCGCGTAACAAGATTTTTAACATCATTAACTGTAGCAGTAGTGTTGTATTGTTTGTTGCGTTGACGAATACGGAAATAAATTTCAGTTTGTTTATTTGGTTTCCATGCTACTTGGGCAAGCACTTCATTTCCTGCAGAAGGGCCATTTACGTTATATCTTAACCAAGAGCTTGAAAATAAATCGGCGTACGCGTTAATCATCCATTTCGTATTGGGTTTCATTTCGGCCCCCATATAAAATCCTGATTCATTACTTGGTGTACTACCTTCGCCAAAAGCATTGCTATAAATATTTTGAAATTGTTTTTGATAATATCGATGCGCAAAAACAAGTCCGAGTTTAGGATCAACAGATAAAATCATTCCATTAATAGTACCAATTCCTTTATTTAAACTTATTGAATTTTCACCAAAAAAATTTATATTTCGTAAAACGGCACTATAATGCAAACCGGTAACCGAATTACGAGCTCCATTAAAGTCGAATTGGTTGTAGTATTGAAAAGTTTGTTGAAGCGCGCCCTTATAATTTACTGCGTAACCAACAATTCCAATATCAAAAGCTCGTTTACGATAGGTAATATCGCCACCAAGAATTTGTTCACCAAAAACTTTTTTATCAGCCAATAGTGAAGGTGTATTGTGTAGTCCCGAGGTTTGCAAAGAACTAACAACATTTCCATCATCGGCAGCTTGAGTAGTATCACCGTTAGTTGTTATGTTGGCATCGAGTTTTTTATTTGAATAAAATAAAGAAAGTTCAAGTGGTTTAAAATTTAATGTTGTTGCAAAACCGCGCAAAAATTGACTTTCATTCACAGAAGTAAAAGGTTTAAACTGATATCCGGGACGTTTAATACCAAGCACATTTGCAGTTTTTCCAAAAGCCGGTCCCATACCTATGGTTAACCCTTGACCGAATGAAGTTTGGTAGTCGCCAACAACCAAATGTTTTATTATGCCAATATTATTTAAATAAAAATGTCCTGAATAAAAATCGAATCCATTTTTTTGAGATCCTTTAAAAAATTCTTCGCCCGGGTCTTTACTTCCGGTTAAACCAATACTAACATTGTTTGCGCTTTTAAAACGATAACGAGAATACAATCGATCGTTTGAACCCAAATAAGCTTTGTTACCATTAGCATCGGCAACATAACCCTGTTGCTTTTCGCTTATTTTAGCCCAGCGCAAATAAAGTTCGTTAGAGGATGATTTCATTAATTGCGAGAATGTAAGATGAGGATCGGTAAAGCGATCACTAACGTAAATAAAAGGTAACACCTGTTGAATGGTTGTAATATCCCATGTAGGCAACGATTGAATTTCGTAGATTGAAATTAATTTTCCATTTTTTTCGATATGCTTAAGGAGTTGATTTATTTGCACATCGTTTAGCAGCATTAAATCATCCAATTCATCTTTTGAAGCAGTATTTAGGTTAAGAGGATGATCAAGTAAATAAATTAAGCGATCAAACAAAGCGTTAAAATCAGGATTTTCATCGCCAAGGTTTTCGGCAAGCCACTCAATACGTTGATCTACTATTGAAAATTTTTCTTCTTCACTGCTATAAATTATTTTTTGCGTAAGTGCGTTTTGCGTTATACAAAACAACAACGAAAATAAAAGGATATGTTTTTTACTGAACAGGATCACCGGCAATACGCGTTTTACCAAATTCGACATGAAGAGATAGGTTTGGACTAAAACCCAATACCTGATGATAGTTGGCGGCAACATCTAAATTGATGGATTTGTATTTATATCCGAAGCCGAAAGCGGCTGAGAAAGGGTAGGTATTGATTCCTGTTCTAAAAGAGATTTTTTTCTTTAAGGTGTATTCTGCTCCTAATCGAAAATTGGTTTTAAAGTTGATAGTTGATTCATTTTCGAAAACAACACGAGCAACATCCGAGAATTTGTATTCAATTCCTGTACGAATAATGGTTGGAATAAATTCTTTTGGCTCATTTTTAATAATCAATGCGCGAGACAAGTTATAAATATGTCCTGCAAAAGTTAATTTATCAATCAATTTTGCTCTAACACTAAATTCGGCAGTTACTGTTTGTTTTTTTCCATAATTATCGCCAAAGCGAATAGTGTTATAATTGATTTGCATTCCCATCGAGAACCCTTCAGAAAATCGTTGACCGTAACCTAAACCGTATTTCGCCTCGGTGTATTGCGAATAACCGAATTGATTGGCGGAGACACTAAAAGCAGATGTTTTGAATGCAGGAATAACACCGGCAACACTTTTAAAACCTGTTTCTTTTAATCCGTAACGATTTTCATAGAAAGCGCCAAAAGCATATTTGTAAATATAACCCAAATTGGCTTGATTGTGTTGTGCGCCCCATAGGTCGGTGGTGGTTAAACCGGCATAACCCATACCCGCTATTCGCGAACCGGGATAAAAATTATCATTCCCTCCAATGGAGTGAAATGAAATTGTAAAAATTAACAAGAAGAGTAGAATTTTTTTCACCGAGATGAATATAGCGAATAAACATATTGCGTAAGAGAGAAAACATTAAAATTTTAGGACATCAATTAACAGTTATATCAATAAACGACACTTTTAAATTCACTTGTAATTGAGGAAATTGACTTTAATTTTAGAAATTAATTGTGTATTGCGTTAAATAAAAGCGGTTATTGGTTTATAATGGAAAATTTTCATTATATTGCGTCAACTAATCGATCAAAAACTAAATATATGCGTTTAACATTTTTGAAATTTATTAGTATAATAGTTTTATTTAACTATAACTATTCAGTTTGTCAAACCTACAGCAAAACTTATTTATCAAGCGGCACTACGAATGGTAATGATTTCAAAGAAGAAGTTCAAGTTTTATCGGATAAAAGCAGTTTAATATTATTTCCCGATTATCGATTAATGAAACTTGACGCATCAGGGAACATACTTTGGTCAGTAAAAGTAACTGCAATCAATTCAAATGAACTTACAAGCCCAACGGGTTTACCAAACGGACAGCGATTTTGCGTGGTAAGTGAAACCCCTTTAAAAATAGCTATAGTTACGGCAAGTGATGAACCTACGCCTAACGATTATATTGGCCCGTCACGACTTTCCATTATTTCTGTTGCCGAAGTTTCAGGGGCACCGGTTGTTGGTGTACACAAAACAATTGATTGTGGCGGCCCCTTAACATATCCGCCAACAACAAATTGTTATGGATTGCTTCCAATGCAAATTATTTACAGCCCTGCCGATAAGGCCTATTTTATTTCAGGCTATCGTAATGCCGGTGTTGCAGGCCCTCCAGGTATGGAAGGTTATCGTTACATAAATGAAATGTTCATCATGCGTGTAAGCGCAACATTTGTTTTTGATTGGTTAAAAGTTGGACCACGTGTGGTGTGTTGTGGAGCCTTGCCAAACGGATACACACTTTTACCATATATGAATATTACCTCTGATGGATTAATAACTACTTCTTTTCACTCAACAGTTGGTACAGGATTAAACATTAATATAAAACCCTATGGCTATATGCCATCTGTTTTAAAAATTGATCCCAATACAGGAAATGTTGTTAAACGAAAAATATTAACTACTTACGACAAAGGATCACCGGATGGCGTTTATACCGATTTTTATGAAGACGGTGGTAGATTGTATTTTTTGTACAGAGGATATTCCGATGTGGATGCAATTCATGTGTACGATTTAGGAATAAATACATTAATTGATGTAATAGCCTTTACAAATCCAACTGATGGCTCAAACATTCGTATTCGTGATATTGTCAACTCTTCGCCCAATGAAGCTTCCGTTTTAGCTGACGGATTTACAAATATTGCTTCGCAATCCTCCTTGTTTAAATATAATTTTTCAGCGGGCATAGGAAGTATTTTGGCTGAATATCCATTATATAAAAACAAACTCACGTATAAATTATCAAATTATTATTTAGCATCAACAAGTTTGTACAATCAATATGAAGTTAGTAAAACTGATGCGACAGGAAAAGGAAGCGGAATTTGTTATTTTAACGCAAATGCACCAAAAATTAATCATCTTACAGGCGAAATTAATGACGACCCATTGGATTTAAAAGATTTTACCACCTCATTTGAAATACCAACTTTTACGACAGACGTAACAGCAAATTCAACTATTGAATGTTCGCCTGTTTCAAGTACAATAACAAAATATTTATGCGAGGGAAGCAATGTAACTTTTTGCGCGAACCCTGATGCTACAGGAATTATTTGGAGTAACGGTGCAAGCACTAACTGTATTACCGTTTCAACACCCGGTACTTATTCTTATACTGCGGCTTCCATATCTTCAGCTACTACTTTTTATGTTGAAACATTTAATGTTGTTTTTGTTCCATTGTCAGGCATAACAATAACTGGTCCTGCAAATAAATGTGTTTCGCCTCAAACTTATGCTGTAACCGGCTTTCCTGCTGGATCTACTTTCTCTTGGTCCACAACTGCAGGAACTATAGTTTCAGGAATAGGAACTTCATCCATTACTATCAACTGGCTGGGTAGCGACGGCAGTGCAAGTACTGTTACCTGTATTGTTACAACGCCTGAGGGTTGCACAAAAAAATTAACGTTCAACGCTATTCCTTGTTGCCCTGATAGTGATGTAAACGCATTAACAACACCGTTTGGAGGAACAACAACAATGTCATCATTAATTACTGCGCACAATACAGCATTTCCTTCAGCGCTAATTGTACCAGTTGGCGGCTATTATTTCATTTCTCCTTCACAAGTTTCTCAAATTTTTGTAAATAATACGTTGATTATTGATGTTCCTACTAAAATTGATAACCTCACTGTAAAAATTGGCCCCAACGAAAACATTAAAATAAATTCGGGACAAACGTTGTTAACTACCAGAAGCGTTTATACTGCAAAATGCAATTACATGTGGGATGGCATTTATGTTGCCGATAATACCGCATTGTTTGACGGTACTGATACAAAGCTTGAGCAATCGTTCAACGCCATTGTTTCCAATAACGGCGGCGTTATTAAATGTCGCTCTACTGTAGTAAACACCATGCAATTTAAAAATTGCATTGAAGGCATTTTGTTTAACAATGCGCCGGGTACAAATTCATCATCAATAACCGGAACATTATTTCATAAATCAGGAACATTTTTACCACCAATGAGTTTTTTGGTACGCGGTAAAGCCGGCATTGCCATTGAAGGAAATAATTCAGCCGGATCGAGTTCACTCACTATCGGAAGCAATACCGATTTGCCAAACACGTTTAAAAATTTGACTTACGGTATTGCCGATAAATATTACAACATTGATTGCAACAATAATATTTTTTCAAATATTTTAACGGGGACAAGTATTCCCGGCATTGGCATAAACACAGCATGTATAGCGGCAACCGCCGATAAGTTAAAGCCGATAACCGTAAATGTGAACGGCGTAAGTCCCACAGGCGTTAATAACGATTTTAAACAAAGCACATTTGGCGTGCATACCAACAATTATGTAAACCTAAACGTAAAAAACAACAAATTCAATCAGGTTGATTATGGTGTGCGAGCAACCGATCATCCGGGAAGAACGGTTGTGATTGACAATAACATCATCAAAAATTTTATTATTGGGGTTGAAACGAGTGGGAATAGTAAGGCGAATATTTCAATATTAAATAATGACATCAACATAGGAGTTCCACCGGTTGCGTTTGGTATTGGTAATGTTGCCATTTATTTGAACGATCCGCCTTATGCTTTTTATAAAGCAAAAATCATAAATAACGATATTAAAAACATACGCACCGGTATTTGGGTTAAAGGTGCTGAGAGTTCTGACTTAAGTAACCCGATATTGATTGATGCGAATCACGTCACGTTTAATGGAGGGATAAGCCCAAGTGCTACGAATGTTTATTATGGAATAAGACTTGAATATAGTAATGAAATTGACGTAACAGGAAATTTTGTAAAAGCAAATGGTAGTCCGCCGATCTCTGCGATTCGTGATTATTTGAGAGGGATAAGCGTTGAGTTTAGCAAAAATACAGATGTTGCTTCTAACCCTGAAATTCGAAAAATGGGCAGTGGCGCTTATGTTTTTGATGATTGTTCATATACACGTTTTTCATGCAATCAATTTTTTAGTTGTTATGATGCATGCAATTTTTCAGGAACCCCTACAAATGCAAATGCGGCAACAATCACACATGAATTAGAATTGACTGCAGGAGTTCCCACACCGACAGGCGATGTTTTTACCGGAAGTATAGATGCTGATTTAACCGGTAAAATAAATCCTGAACCCGCGTTTGGAGGAATTGTAAAATGGTATTTTTTATCAAGTACACCTATGCCAACAAGTACTTTGATTGCTGGCTCGATATCAACTAATTTTCCAATCGCTACATCCAATCCCGTAAATTGTTCAGGCATCTTAGGGCTTTCACCTCCAACAATAAAACGTGCTACAACTACTGAAAAAATTATCAATAATACTTTAGTATTTAACAGTTCACAACACAAATACAATTCACATAAATTTGCTTTGAGTTACTTACGCCAACATAATCTAATTGTTTTAGGAGCAAGTGATGATGCGAATTACATTTTGTACAATTACAATCAACTTTTAACGAATCATGGTAAATTTCAATTAATAACTGAACACATTGAAGACGGAAATTATTTTTCTGCTGATAGTATAAATTCAACAGTTATAGATACAAATCTAATTGAGTTTAATTCAAAATTAGTGAATGAGATATATTTGAATCGATTTCTTTTGGGCGCACTTACATCTAGCGATAGTATTATACTAAAAAATCTGGCATTAGCCGATCTGGGCCTAAATGGTGAAGCAGTATTTTTTGCTCAGATTATGATGCGTATGGATGTCCCATATTTTGGAATTTTCGCTAGACAAAATGTACCGGTTTCAGATGTAATGATTGACCTAAAGGAAAAAATAAAAATATTTCCTAATCCATCTGATGACAAATTTTCAATTACAATTTAAAAAAGTGATTCATCAAATTATAGTTTAAGAATAATAAATTTATCCGGAGAAATTCCTTTTAATAAAAATATTAATTCAAGGTTTGAAATCCAATCATCAGAATTTCCACAAGGCATTTATTTAATAATGATTTTTAAAGATGGATTATTTATTGAAAATAAAAAACTGGTTGTTATTCACTAAAGTTTTATTTGGTGTTTATTTTTGGACTTCAAATCTAAGCGCTCAAATAAATTTAGTGCCCAATTCAAGTTTTGAATCATATACTTCTTGCCCTTCTTTTCCAGGTCAAGTTGAATTCGCATTCCCATGGTTCAACCCAACCAATGATAGTCCTGATTATTTTAATGCATGTAATACTTTTTCGATTGGGGTTCCACAAAACTTTATGGGCTTTCAGTATCCTAGAACAGGCAGTGCAAATATGGGTTTATATGTTGATGATGCAATGGAAATCAATAGACGAGAATATATAGAAGTCGAGCTTAGCCAGGCTCTCGTTGCGGGCAAAAAGTACAATATTAGCTATTACATTGTTGGTACAACGGGTGGAGGTGATGTTGGGGCTAGTGATAATATTGGTTGCGCACTAACAATAGATTCCCTTATTGATTATTCTACGATATATGCATTGAATGTAACTTCTTTTTTTTATACTTCTTCAATTATTACTGATACTTTAAACTGGTCAAAAATTGAATTTTTATATACTGCGATTGGCGGAGAAAGATTTTTGACTATTGGAAACTTTTTACCCGATTCATTAAATCATACAATTAATATTCTTGATCCAGCTGATACAACAACTGATGTAAGTGTGTATTATTACATTGATGATGTTTTCGTTGGTTTAGCCGATACTACAGGAGTAGATGAACAAAACTTTAGTGTTGAAGATTTTAAGATTTATCCCAACCCTTCCAACTCAGTTTTGGTAATAGAAAGTGAATTATTGAATACCTCAATAATTATTACAGATGTCTTAGGAAAACAGGTAAAACAATTTTACACAGTTCAAAAAAGAACTGAAATTTCGATTGCCGATTTATCACAAGGAATTTATTTTGTGAGAAGTAAAAATTGTGTTAAGAAATTAATTGTTGAGAGGTGATTTTAAGATTGAAAAATTTATTGAAAATAAAAAATTGGTCGTTATTCACTAAAGTTTTACTTGGTGTTTATTTTTGGACTTCAAATCTAAACGCTCAAATAAATTTAGTACCGAATTCAAGTTTTGAAACTTTTACTTCTTGCCCTTCATTTCCCGGGCAAGTTGAATTTGCATTTCCATGGTATAATCCGACAAATAGTAGCCCGGATTATTTTAATGCTTGTAATACTTTTTCAGTTGGGATCCCGCAAAATTTCATGGGTTTTCAATATCCAAGAACGGGTAATGCAAATATGGGTTTATATGTTGTTGATGCCAATGACAAGTATATTAAAAATCAATTCGCGCTATCGTTTTTACGTGGAAATAATTTTGTTACACTTGGTGCACCCAACGATTTAGACTATCAAAATTTTCACTCTTCAATGCTCGTTTCTAATATTGGAAAATCACAAAAGTGTAAGGAAAAAATTCACGATAAAAATTTAATTGGTGCGGATAGTGTTTTAACTGGATTTATAGACACCAATTTAATTGAATATAATTTCAAAAAAACAGCTCTTCTTTTTACAGGACCTTTTCAAACTAAATCGCTTTTATTATCCGATAGTTTATTTCTTGATAGTTTGGCTAAGAAAATTCCGAAGCAATATGGAGATGCAGTAATCGTTGCGCAAGAAATGATGCGATTGGATATTCCTTATTTTGGCTTAGTCGAAAGGGCATTTCAACAAACAAATCAAAATGGAAATATTATCGACTCTAATATTAAGATTTATCCAAATCCGGCCCATAATAAATTAGTTGTCCAATCAGTAAAAGAATCAAATTTACAAATCAAAGTAGTAAATTTAGTTGGAGAGGAAATTGAAAGTAAAATTTGCACAGGAAATGCGTGTGAAATTTTTACGAATTCATATTTAAATGGTATTTATATTATTTTAGTTTACAAAGAAGGTTTATTAATTAAGCATGAAAAAATTATTATTGAACATTAATGCATTAAAATTTGTTTTGACAATTTGCTTTTTTGTTTGTCAAGGTAAATGCTATTTGTTTTCTCAAGTGAATCTTGTACCAAATGGTGATTTCGAATCATATTCATATTGTCCATACAATCAAGGACAAATTAATGCAGTTGGATGGTATTCGCCAACAGGTAGTACCCCAGATTTTTTTAATGTTTGTTGTGATACTATTTGGGCTTCCACAACTTATACAATGGTAGGTATCCCGCATAATCTTTGGGGCTATCAATTTTGCAATTCGGGAACTGGTTGTACTGGCGTTTTTTCATTTAATAATGATAATAATGACCATAAGGAATATTTACAAGTAAAGTTAGATTCCGCTATGCAGAGCGGTAAGAATTATTATGTAGAGTTTTATTGTAATACCGCGAATTTACTTGACGTAAATTATACAGCAGGTAGTAATAATATTGGGGTTGCATTTACAGATACCGCCTACACTAAATTCTTTGACAGCGTTGGCAATCCATATATTTGGCCTCTTTTCTTAACTCCTGCAATAAAAAGCGATTCTATTATTAGTGATACAATTGGTTGGACAAAAGTAAGTGGATATTATACTGCGCTTGGAGGGGAACAATTTATTACCATTGGTAATTTTTTTACTGATGCGCAAACGCTTTATGAAAATATAATGAATCCCGGGGACACTTCTTCACAAGTCGGCACTTATTTTTACATTGATGATGTTTTTGTGGGATTAGCAGATACCACAGGAGTTGAAGAAAATACTATTGTAAATGATATTTTTAGTTTTTATCCAAATCCGGCAAATTCCGAATTATTCTTTTCCTCTTCAAAAAATTGTGATGTAGAAATAGTTGATATCTCCGGTCGAAAAATTCAAAGAATAAATAATATCCAAGAGCATGCATTTTCAACTTTTAATATTCAAAATGGGCTCTATATAGTAAATATTTATGTTGATGGCGTATTAGTAGAAACAAGGAAACAATTAATTCAACATTAGCATGAAAGCACTTAATTTATATTTTTTGCTTTTTTTATCAGGTTATTTATTAGAGGCGCAAAATCTCGTGCCAAATGATGACTTTGAATTTTATACTACTTGTCCTATGTATTTTTTTCAAATAGATAAAGCGTTCCCATGGTATAATCCAACAAGTAGTTCTCCAGATTATTTTAATACTTGTAATGATAGTGTTTTTTCAGGAGACACCTATCCAACAGGATGCGTACCACAAAACATGGCCGGATATCAAAGTGTATTTTCAGGAGTCGGCTATGCGGGCCTGGCAGTGTATTGGCCAAATGATGTACGAGAGTATATTCAAATACAACTAACCCAAAAATTGACTGCAGGGAAAAATTATTACGTAGAGTTTTTTTGTAATACTGCTGATGCTCGAGGACAATGTTGCATGGGTGGTTGTAATAACCTTGGTCTTGCATTTAGCGATACAGCTTTTACAAAATATTTTGATTCAGTTGGAAATCCATACGGTAAAAGGTTGACACTAGTTCCGGCCATTTATTCAGACAGTATTATTACAGATACGGTCGGATGGACAAAAATTTCTGGGACATACGTAGCCTTGGGAACAGAAGAATTTATTACCATTGGTAACTTTTTTAGTAATGCACAAACAAGAATTGTGAATGTAACAAATCCCGGAGGTGATACAACAACAATTGGAGCATATTATTATATAGAAGATGTTTTTGTTGGATTAGCAGACACTACAGGAGTAGATGAACAAAACTTTAGTGTTGAAGATTTTAAGATTTATCCCAACCCTTCCAACTCAGTTTTGGTAATAGAAAGTGAATTCTTGAATACCTCAATTATAATTAGTGATGTTTTAGGAAAACAGGTAAAACAATTTTACATGGCTCAAAAAAGAACCGAAATTTCAGTTGCTGATTTACCTCAGGGAATTTATTTTATTCGAAGTAAAAATTGTGTTAAGAAATTAATTGTGGAGAGGTGATTTTAAGATTGAAAAATTTATTGAAAATAAAAAATTGGTCGTTATTCACTAAAGTTTTACTTGGTGTTTATTTTTGCACTTCAAATCTAAACGCTCAAATAAATTTAGTACCGAATTCAAGTTTTGAAACTTATGATTCATGTCCACAGTTTCAAGGACAAGTTGAATTAGCCGCACCGTGGTTTAATCCAACTAACGATAGTCCGGATTATTTTAATGTTTGTGGAGCTATTGGATTAGGTGTTCCCAATAATTTCCGAGGTCATCAGGATGCTCGAACGGGAAATTCTTATATGGGTACATATATTGATGACGTTCTAGGCATGAACAGAAGAGAATACATTGAGGTTGAACTTACACAATCGCTAGTTTTGGGAAAAAAATATGAGGTGTACTTTTATATAGTGGGCACAACAGGTGGTGGATATGAAGGAGCGAGCGATAATGTTGGATGTGCATTAACAATAGATTCATTAATTGATTATTCTACAATATATTTATTAAGTGCAACACCTGCTTTTACCTCAGCCGCAATTGTTACCGATACGCTCAACTGGACAAAAGTAAATTTTGTTTATACATCTAATGGGGGAGAAAAATTTCTGACTATTGGAAATTTTTTTCCAGATTCCTTAGACCATACAATAAACATTCTTGACCCCTCTGATACAACCACTGATGTGAACGCCTATTATTACATAGATGATGTTTTTGTTGGATTAGCAGACACCACCGGAGTAGAAGAAAATACGATTGTAAATGATATTTTTAGTTTTTATCCCAACCCTTCCAACTCAGTTTTGGTAATAGAAAGTGAATTCTTGAATACCTCAATTATAATTAGTGATGTTTTAGGAAAACAGGTAAAACAATTTTACACAGTTCAAAAAAGAACTGAAATTTCGATTGCCGATTTAACTCAAGGAATTTATTTTGTGAGAAGTAAAAATTGTGTTAAGAAATTAATTGTGGAGAAGAAATAGTAGCTAGTCATTAGTCGCAAGTTATTTTACACCATAAAAGTAATTTCTTCTTCCTGTTTTATGGGTTTTCGAAATACCACTTTATCATTTATCACATCCATTACAGCAAGGTCACCGGGATTAATTTTTCCTCCCAAAATGCTTTTAGAAAGTTCGTTCAATACTGTTTTTTGAATTAATCGTTTCACCGGGCGTGCACCATACGAAGGGTCATAACCCTGTGTGCTTATCCATTTCATTGCTTCGGGCGTTACATGCATTTTAATTTCATTCTTTTCCAACAATTGATTTAAATGCGCCAACTGAATGTGTACGATTTTTTCCAATTCCTCTTTTGTAAGCGGGTTGAACATGACCACTTCATCAATACGGTTGTAAAACTCAGGACGTAAATTTTGTTTTAAAAGATCAACAATCTCCGCCTTCGTTTCTTCAAGAATGCGTTCACGATTTTTTTCATTTATCTTTTCAAGTTTTTCCTGAATCAAATTCGATCCCATGTTTGAAGTCATGATGATAATGGTATTCTTAAAATTTGCCACACGACCTTTGTTATCGGTTAAACGACCATCGTCTAAAACCTGAAGCAAAATATTAAATACATCGGGATGCGCTTTTTCAATTTCATCTAACAATATAACGGAGTAGGGCTTACGTCGAACAGCTTCGGTCAATTGCCCGCCTTCATCGTAACCCACATATCCCGGAGGTGCACCAACAAGGCGAGACACAGCATGTTTTTCCTGGTATTCGCTCATGTCAATTCGCGTCATTGCATTTTCATCATTGAACAAATATTCACACAGTGCTTTTGCCAATTCGGTTTTTCCTACACCTGTTGTTCCAATAAAAATGAATGATCCGATGGGGCGTTTCGAATCTTGTAATCCGGCACGAGAACGTCTTATCGCATCTGACACGGCTAAAATAGCATCGTCCTGACCAACCACGCGTTTATGCAATTCCTCTTCGAGTTTTAATAATTTTTCGCGTTCGCTTTCCAACATTTTTATAACAGGTACACCTGTCCATTTTGAAACCACTTCGGCAATTTCTTCGGCAGTCACTTCTTCTTTTAAAAGTTTTGAATTTTTTTGTAATGCATTCAATTGTTCTTTTAATGAGATGATATTTTTTTCTTCTTCTTGAATTTTTCCGTAACGCAATTCGGCTACTTTTCCGTAATCGCCGTTGCGTTCGGCAGAGTCGGCTTCCGATTTAAATTTTTCAATATTTTCTTTTGATTTTTGAATTTTATCCAGCACTTCTTTTTCGGCTTTCCATTTGGCCATGAATCCGTCGCGTTCTTCATTCATTTCAGCAATTTCTTTATTAAGGAATTCAATTTTCTTTAAATCATTTTCTCGTTTAATTGCTTCGCGTTCGATTTCAAGTTGCATAATTTTACGATCCAATTCATCCAGCTCTTCGGGTTTGGAATTGATTTCCATTCGCAATTTTGCGGCCGCTTCATCCATAAGGTCAATGGCCTTATCGGGTAAATAGCGATCGCTGATATAACGTTGCGACAATTCAACTGCGGCCAAAACCGCTTCATCTTTTATTAATACTTTATGATGACTTTCGTATTTATCTTTTATTCCGCGTAAAATTGATATTGCATCTTCGGCGCTAGGTTCATCTACCAGTACTTTTTGAAAACGGCGTTCAAGTGCTTTGTCTTTTTCAATGTATTTTTGGTATTCGTTAAGCGTAGTTGCGCCAACTGCGCGTAACTCACCACGTGCTAACGCAGGTTTTAAAATATTGGCCGCATCCATAGCGCCTTCACCTCCGCCTGCTCCAACAAGTGTGTGCATTTCGTCAATGAACAAAACAACTTCACCGTCGCTTTGAATTACTTCTTTCACCACACTTTTTAAGCGTTCTTCAAATTCACCTTTGTATTTTGCACCGGCAACAAGTGCGCCCATATCGAGCGAATAAATTTGTTTGCTCAATAGATTTTCGGGAACATCTTTATTGATAATTCGATGAGCGATACCTTCGGCAATGGCCGTTTTACCAACTCCCGGTTCGCCAATTAATACCGGATTATTTTTTGTGCGACGCGATAAAATTTGCAATACACGACGAATTTCATCATCGCGACCAATTACAGGATCAAGTTTACCGTTGCGAGCCAGTTCATTTAAATTTTTTGCGTATTTATTAAGCGCATTAAAATTGCTTTCGTGTGAATGGGATGTAACGGTATTGCCCTTACGCAGTTCTTCAATGGCTTTACGCAAACCTTTTTCAGTTAAACCGGCGTCTTTGAGCATTTGCACGGCCTGATCGGTTGTTTTTAGCATACCTAACAGAATATGTTCAATGGTAATGAATTCGTCTTTCATTTTTGACGCTTCATCAAAAGCATATTGAACGCAAGTATTTGCATTTCGCGAAAAATATTCTTTTCCTCCCGATCCGCTAACTTTAGGGAAAGAGGAAATAACCTTATCCAACATCGTGGCGATAAGTTGAACATTGACATTGTTTTTCTTCATCAGGTATGGAGTCACGTCGTTATCGGTATTTAAGATACCTTTTAAAATGTGCGCAACTTCTATACTTTGGTGTTGATTGCTAAACGCCAATTGTTGTCCGTTTTGTAATGCTTCCTGCGCTTTTATTGTTAGTTTATTTATGTCCATGTAATTTATGCATCAAAGCCTGCGCCATTGGTAAAATCAGGAAATATTGACATAAAGCAAAAATAGTTATAGTAATAATGTCAACTCTACAAAGTTGTTTACGACGTATTGGCAGGGAATTGGCAAAACCAACAAATAAAATAGTTAGAAGAAAATTTACCAATGAAAAATTAGCGTTTTAATTCATTTTTCACTTTTGTTTTTTTGAGAATTGGAAGTAACTTGAATTTATTAATGAAAAGCTTACTGCTATTTAGTATTACAAATTGAATAATTTGATTTCATCGAAAATTGAATGGCATTTATTTATCTCGACACTTTACGTATATTTGCATCCCCGCTAAAATACAAAAGCGGGTTTTTTGCGTTTATGCTCAATTTAGAAGAACTAAAAAATTATTATGATTCCCATCATGCAATACAGCTGTTGGAAAAGCTAATCGGGCAATGCGAAACGCAGCGTGTATGGGTAAAAGGTTTATCGGGTTCGGCAGAATCTTTTGTGATATCATCATTTACAAAAGCAAGCCAGCAAAGTCAGTTGATTATAGCTTATGATAAAGAAGACGCTGCGTATTTGTACAATGATTTGGAGCAATTGTATGATGTAAAATCGAATTTGTTGTTTTTTCCGTCATCATCGCGATTACCTTATAAAAATGATGGTACTGATAATGCAAACGTACTAATGCGCGCCGAAGTTTTGAATGTGCTGAACAATTCGGATAAACGCGCAAAAATTATTGTTACCTATCCTGAAGCCTTAACTGAAAAAGTTGTAACGCGGCAACATTTAACCTCAAATACACTTGAAATAAAAAGAAGATCAACTTATTCCATTGATTTTATTGATGATTTATTGTTAGAATTTGAATTTGAAAAAGTAGATTATGTGTATGAGCCGGGGCAATTCAGCATACGTGGAGGAATAGTTGATGTGTTTTCTTTTTCGAACGAAAACCCTTTTCGGATTGAATTTTTTGGTGACGAAGTTGAGTCAATTCGCACGTTTGATACCATTACTCAATTATCGGTTATAAACTACGACAGTATTTCAATTGTACCAAATGTACAAGAAAAGTTATTGAAAGAAAGTCGTCAGTTTTTTTTGAATTACATAAGTCCTGAAACCGTTATATGGATGAAATCGATTAGTATGACGGAAGTGCTGATGAATAAAACCTATTCGAGAGCAGAAACCGCTTTTAAAAACCAAACAACCACTGTTCGCCAACTTGCCCCCGAAGAGTTATTTGTTAATGGCGAAACGTTTAGAAGAGAATTGCTAAATTTTCCAAACGTAGTATTTGGCACACTAAATGATTTAAATTTTGATAATGAAATAAAATTCAACACAACGCCTCAACCCTCTTTCAATAAAAACTTTGAACTACTTGCTAAAAATTTAAACCAATTGACAATAATAGGTTTTACAAGTGTTATTTGTGCCGATCAACCCAAGCAAATTGAACGGTTGTATAAAATATTTGACGATAAAAAATTCAACGTGAAATTTCATGGCATGAATTTTAGTTTACGAGAAGGATTTATTGACAACGATCTTAAATTAGCATGTTATACCGATCACCAAATTTTTGAGCGTTATCATCGATTTAAATTAAAAGAAGGATTTAATAAGACAAAAGAAGCAATTACTTTAAAGGAATTGTTGAGCTTGCAAAAAGGCGATTATGTAACACATATTGATCATGGTATTGGCCAATACAGCGGGTTAGAAAAAATTGAAATAAACGGTAAATGGCAAGAAACAGTTCGCTTAATTTATAAAGGCGGAGACGTGGTTTATGTATCCATTCATTCATTACATCGTATTTCAAAATACACAGGAAAGGAAGGAACAATTCCGCAATTGCATAAGCTTGGAACCAATACTTGGGAAAATTTAAAAAATAAAACAAAGAAAAAAGTTAAAGAAATTGCATTTGATTTAATAAAGTTATACGCAAAACGGCGAGCGGAAAGTGGTTTTCAATTTACTGCCGATACCTATTTGCAAAATGAGTTGGAAGCATCATTTATTTATGAAGACACGCCCGACCAATTTAAAGCCACGCAAGCCGTAAAAGCCGATATGGAACAACAATTTCCAATGGACAGATTAATTTGTGGCGATGTGGGTTTCGGAAAAACAGAAATTGCAATACGCGCTGCATTTAAAGCCGTGACCGACGGAAAACAAGTTGCGGTTTTGGTGCCAACTACAATTTTATGCTTACAGCATTTTAAAAGCTTTTCAGATCGGTTAAAAGAATTTCCTTGTAAAGTTGATTACATTAACCGTTTTAAATCGGTACAAAAACAAAAGCTAAGTTTAGAAGATCTTGCCAGCGGAAAAACGGATATAATTATAGGAACACATCGCATAGTTGCTAAAGACATAAAATTTAAAGATTTAGGATTATTGGTTATTGATGAGGAACAAAAATTCGGCGTGGCCGTGAAGGATAAATTAAAATTATTCAAGGCAAATGTTGATACGCTTACATTAACAGCAACCCCAATACCAAGAACATTACAATTTTCTTTAATGGGCGCACGCGATTTATCGGTAATAAATACACCGCCTGCCAATCGCTATCCCGTTCAAACCGAAATAAGTTTATTTAACGAAGAAATTATTCGTGACAGAATTATGTATGAAGTTGAACGTGGAGGTCAAGTGTTTTTTATTCATAATAAAGTGCAAAACATTAATGAGATTGCCGGATTATTACAAAGACTTTGCCCTGACGTTCGTATTGCAGTTGGACATGGCCAAATGGACGGTGAAAAGCTGGAACAAATTATGGTTGATTTTATGGAGGGGCAATTCGATATTTTATTGGCTACTACCATTATAGAATCGGGAATAGATGTGAGCAACGCCAATACGATTTTAATCAACGATGCCCATCAATTTGGGCTTAGTGATTTGCATCAATTGAGAGGCAGGGTAGGCCGAAGCAATAAAAAAGCATTTTGCGTTTTACTAACGCCTATGGCATATACGTTAACGCAAGAGGCACGAAGAAGATTAGCCGCTATTGAGCAATTCAGCGATTTAGGAAGTGGATTCAGTATTGCTATGCGTGATTTGGATATTCGCGGCGCCGGAAATTTATTGGGTGGTGAGCAAAGTGGATTTATTTCTGACATTGGTTATGAAACGTATCAAAAAATATTGGATGAAGCTTTGCATGAATTAAAGGAAACATCATTTAAAGAATTGTATAATCCCGAAAAAGATGACCGGTACGAGTATGTAAGAGAATGTGTTATTGAAACCGATCAGGAATTATTAATCCCGGATAATTATGTAAATAATGTAACTGAGCGATTAATATTGTATAGGGAACTGGACGAAATTAAAAACGAAGAAAATTTGCAGAAATATCGTTTAGGATTAATGGATCGATTTGGAAAATTACCTGTTTCAACCGAGGAATTAATCCATACAATACGATTAAGGTGGGTGGCAAAAGAAATAGGTATTGAAAAGTTAATACTAAAAAAAAATAAATTGATTTGTTATTTTATTACCAATGAAAAATCGCCTTTTTATCAATCATTAAAATTTACGCGAGTATTAAATTACGTTGAAAAATACCATCGTATTGCAAAAATGGAAGAGAAAAATAAAAAACTACAAATGAGTTATGAAGGAATAGAATCGGTTAATATAGCTCTTTCGAGGTTAGAAGAAGTGCTAAAGTTTTAATCTGTTGTATGATGTGATTTAATACGAAAGTGAAAAAAAAAACATATATATAGGAATAATTCAATTAATTTTTGTCTGTTAAATTTCTAAATAAATTTATCTCCCTTTTCAAGTTTAATATCATTCACAAAATTCTTAATTTTTTGTTCGTCGTCTTTTTTACAAATTAGCAAAACGCCGTTTGACTCAACTACAATATAATTTTCTAATCCTTGAATTACAACCAATTTTTCATCTGAGACATTAACCATGTTTCCGGCCGAACGGTAAAAGCGTACATTTTTTCCGACAACTGCGTTTTGTTGATCGTCTTTAGAGATGTGGGTGTATAGCGAACCCCAGGTGCCTAAATCACTCCAACCAAAATCGCTAAGTATAACTAAAACATTTTTTGCTTTTTCCATTAATCCATAATCAATACTAATGTTTTTACATTGCTGATAAATGGTTTTAATGAAAGCACGTTCTTTTGGTGTGTTATAAAACCCTTTACCTTCGGCAAAAAGCCCATTTGTATGTGGCATGTATTTTTCAATGCCTTTCATTACGCTTTTAATGCTCCAAATAAAAATACCACTGTTCCAATAAAAATCACCGCTTTCTAAAAACTGCTTGGCAATATCAATGTCGGGTTTTTCAGTAAACGTTTTTACTTTTTTAATTTTAGAATCAATTACCTCCGTTTCATCGGTAAATTGAATATAACCGTAACCCGTATCGGGACGCGAAGGTTTTATTCCTAAAGTAATTAGGCAATCTTTTTTTTCGGCTTGTTGCATACCGAGTAAAATTGTTTCACGAAAATTATTTTCATCAATAATTAAATGATCGGCCGCAGCTACAGCAACAATAGCATTCGGATTAATTTCATTAATCTTATAAGAAGCGTAAGTAACGCAGGGCCCTGTATTACGTCGGTCAGGTTCAGCTAAAACACGGTTGGTATTGATTTCGGGAATTTGTTCAATAACTATATTTTCATATTCGGCGCTGGTAACAATAAAAATATTTTCAGAAGGACAAATACCGGCGAAGCGATTAAAAGTTTCACGGAGCAACGTTTTACCCGTTCCCATTAAATCGTGAAATTGTTTTGGATTTCCACTACGACTCATTGGCCAAAGTCGGCTACCAACACCGCCTGCCATTATTACTACATAATAATTTGAGTTCATCATAAAAATAAGTTGATGACAAAAGTAATCTACAACTTTTTAAGTTTTGTTAATGCAAACTTTAAATTTTCATAAACTTTTTCGACATCGTTGCGCTTACATGTACCAACAGACAATCTGTACCAATTACTTTCGGTATTTGCACCAAAAGCATAAAATGGAACAACAGCAATTCCTGCAACATCAAGAATGTATTGTGTAACGTCTTTGGTTGAGGATAGTACTTTTCCCTCGGCAGTTGAAAATCCTTTTAAGTCAAATTGTACTGTTAAATAAATTGCAGCTTGTGGTTTTATACAATACACAGGAAAACCTTCGTTGCGTAATTTTTCAAATCCGGCATGAATTCCTTTTAATCTGAAATAAATTTCATTTTTAAAATTCGTCATCCATACTTGCATCTCATTCGTCATTCCTAAATAATCAGCAACAGCCAATTGTTCAGGTTTTGGAGACCAAGCACCAACATGATTTAATATATTTTTCATTTTATCAATAATATATGCCGGTCCCATAGCCCAACCAACGCGAACGCCGGTTGCCGCCAATGATTTTGATATGCCATCAACATAAATTGTATAATTTTTCATTTCAGGACGAAGCGAAACCGGATTAACATGTTCAGTATTTTCGTAGGTAAGCGCCCAATAAATTTGATCGTACATTACGTATAACGGTTTTTTACCTTCTTCGGTACGTGCTTCATTAATTTGTAAAACCAAATCACAAATTTCTTCAAGTTGATTACGTGTAAACACAGTACCGGTAGGATTAAGCGGCGAACATAGCGACAACAAAGTTGCGTTATTTAAATGAGGCGCAAGTTCAGTTGCTGTTGGCATAAAATTGTTTTGAGAAGTAGTTTCTACAAAAACTTGCGATGCATCGGTTAAATGAACATAGTGATTGTTGTTCCATGAAGGAACAGGATAAACAACCTTATCTCCTTTATCAATTATAGCACGATAAATTGAATAAATAATAGGACGGGCACCGGCAGAAACCAAAATTTCATTTGGCGAATATTCTAATCCCAAATTTTGTTTTAAAAAATTTGTAATGGAGTTACGCAATACGGCCATACCATTTGCTTCGGGATAATTGGTGTCGTTTTGCTCATAATGCTTTACAATTGCGTTTTTAAGTTGTTGGGGAATTGAGAATACTGAAGGGTCAAAATCGCCAATGGTGAAGTTGTAAATATTGGCTCCTTTAGCCACTTTTTCACGTATTTCACCTGCTAACTTAATGATTTCCGAACCAATAAGGTTTTCGGCCATGGATGAGGCAATTAGTTTTTTTTCGGCAGTCACTGTATTCATTCTAAATATTTATAATTCGAAAAATAGGAATATTTCTAACTTTATCACTCGAAAATGATTAACACTATCTTATTTTTACAACATGTTTAAAAAAGCCCTAAAAAGTTTGTTATTATTTATTTTATTGTTCGTTTTTTCATCGGTAATGCATGTGTTGTGTGTTGGATTTTTTCACGTAACCTGGACCCCTTTAATTGTAATTCGTAATAACAAAGCTGTAAGTACAAATCCCGAATATTCGCCGCAGCAACATTATATTCCACTCGATAGTATTTCGCCCAATTTAATTTTAGCCGTAATGTGTGCCGAAGATCAAAAATTTCCAAAACATAATGGGTTCGATTTCGAGGCAATTGAAAAAGCCATTGTTTACAATAAAAAAAATGAAAATAAAAGAGGCGCAAGCACTATTAGTCAACAAACTGCTAAAAACGTTTTCATGTGGCCCGGTAAAAATTTAGTGCGTAAAGGTTTTGAAGCGTATTATACTTTTTTGATTGAAACACTTTGGTCGAAAAAACGAATAATGGAAGCTTATTTAAATGTGATTGAAATGGGCGACGGAATTTATGGTGCCGATGCTGCTGCACATTATTATTACGATAAACCCGCTGCTGAATTAACCGAACGCGAAGCGGCGTCAATTGCTGCTGTTTTACCAAATCCAATATTATTTAACCCACTACATCTTAATGAAAAAATGATGCGTAAACGACAAAACATCATTAAATTCATGCATAAATATAAACATTTGCTTGATGAATTAGGTCTTTCAAAAGTCGATCATACAAAACATAAACATTCGCATCAATGAAGCAACGTTGGGTTTTGGTTTTTAATTTACTGGTGATTTATATTTTCATGCAGTTTATTTGGTGGGCCATTTTAATTTCTAAACAACTTTCTCTTATTTATGTAAATGAAGATGTTTTTCGAAAAAAATTATACATGATTCTTGGTGAAGGCGCGGTATTTGTTTCCATTTTATCAGTAGGAATTTATTTTGTTCGAAAAAGTATTAAACGTGAAATGGAAGTTAATCAACGGCAGAAAAATTTTTTACTGGCCGTAACGCACGAATTAAAAACACCAATTGCGGTAAGCAAACTGTCACTTCAAACTATTGCGCAACGTGAATTGACGGTTGAAAAACGAAATGAAATAATTGAAAAGGCAATAAAAGAAACCGACCGTTTAAACAGCTTAGTGGAAAATATTTTATTAAGCGTTAAACTTGATGAAAATCAAATTCAACTCGAAAAAAAAAATTGTTTTATTGGAGAAAAAATAAAAAATCAGGTTGAACTTTTACATTCTTTATTGGGAAAAAATCATTTACTCAAATTCGAAATTGATTATTCAGCTACCGCGTTGGTTGACGAGCGCTACTTTTTATCGGTTATAAGCAATTTGTACGAAAATGCAATAAAATATACTGCCGTCGGATGTGAAATAAAAATTATTGTAAAACAAAACGACAATAAAAATTTAGTTTCGGTTTGTGATAATGGAAATGGAATGAGTGCCATTGAACGTGAACGCGTTTTTGATCGGTTTTACAGAGCGGGAAATGAAGAAACCCGCTCGGCAAAGGGAACGGGTTTAGGACTATTTATTGCCAAACAATTAATTGAAATGCATGGCGCAAAAATTTCATGTCACGAAGTTAGTCCGAAGGGAACTGAGTTTCGAATAGTAATTTAATAAACCGTATAGCCTGCTGTTTCTACCAATTTAGATGCTTGTAAATTTACTTCTAAACATGTCATTGTAAATTTTTCGCCATTGTTGTCGTAATTGGTAATTTCCATCATATAGCCTTGCGGATAATTACTCATATCGCCCATATTCATATTGCGGTTTTGTGCACTAAACATAGCGAATGAACCGTTCATGCTAAGCGGTACATCTTTACTAATCCACATTTCCGATTTATCACCTTCTTTTGAAACGGAAGTCCATTCCTCACATAAATAATTACAAATGGTTTTTGTGCGACCGGTTTTGGTAATTGTCGGTTGTTCATTAGTGTCATTCTTTTTGTTGTCTTTTTCAGAAGTTGAGGATATTTTGACGTTCATTTTTGTTACCACAGCCATTTTGTTGCCATCATTATTCATTAATGAAACTATTTGATTTTTATCATTTTCAAAAATACTAAATGCAGCTTTTCCTTTTTCCTGATCAATGGGTTCAATACCGTTGTACGGATCGGTACTAAAGTGAAAACGCATTTTTTGAATTCCGTCTTTTTTCAGCTCACCTTTTTTGTCGTACGAACGCATTTCCATTAATGTGTTTTGCTGAAAATTATAAATTGCACGAATTTCTTTTTTACCACCTAAACTAAAAGTGCTTGTATTTGTATTTTGGGTGTTTGTTGTGTTCGTATTCGTGTTTGTATTTGTATTGTTCTGATTCGCCGGTTGTGAATTATCGTTGTTTCCTTTCAACTTATCGCCTGCTTTTTTGAGTATTGCATTTTTAAGTTGTGCGTTTGTTGCCAATACAGTTAATAGTAGTATGGCGGTAATCATTGTTTTTTTCATGTTAAAGTTTTTTTGTTTTAGTGTTTCGCAAATAGTGTGCCAAGCAAATTATTTTAGCATTTCGTTTAGCCAAGCAACAAATTTAGGAAAATTGCATCGATTTTTTCACTCTAATTCAACTTAATAAAAATAAAAGTTTAACACAAGCAAAATAAGATTTAACATTCGAAATTCTTTTACCTTTAATGCACAAAAATATTAGGGATATGATTAGTTATATTTTAGGAAATAAAAATTCGCATCAACACCATGTGAATATAAAAATTGAGTTCGATTTGGTTGAACCGGGTACTTTTGAATTGCAATTACCATCATGGCGGCCCGGCAGGTATGAGCTTGGAAATTTCGCGAAAAATATTTTGCATTTCTCTGTTAAAAATGAAAGCGGAAATGAATTAAAGTACGAAAAAATAACGAAAGATTTGTGGAAGGTTGTGGTGAATACAAAAACTAAACTAATTGTAGAGTATGTTTATTATGCGGCCGAATTAAACGCAGGATCAACTTATGTAAATGATGCTCAACTTTACGTAAATCCTGTAAACTGTTGCATGTATAACCCGTTGCGTATAAACGAAGAAATTAATTTAAAAGTTGATGTACAAAAAAATTATACGGTTGCTATTGGTTTAAATGTTATTGGAGAAAAAACATTTAAAGCCGACGATTTTCACGAATTGGCCGATTCGCCATTCATTGCTTCGCCTACAATTAAACAATTAAGTTTTGAAGTAATGAATTTAAAAACGCATTTATGGTTTCAGGGTGAATGTAAACCCGAATTAAAAACCATTGAAAAAGATTTTACGGCCTTTATGAAAAAGCAATTGGAAATTTTTGGCGATTGTCCTACTAAGGAATATCATTTTTTAGTGCAAATGGTGCCTTATTTAAATTATCACGGTGTAGAACATAAGCGAAGTACAGTTATTGCCTTGGGTCCCGGTTACGGATTAAACGATTTTCGTTACGATGAATTTTTGGGCGTTTGTTGTCATGAATTTTATCACGTTTGGAACATTAAAACAATACGTCCGGTTGAAATGTTCCCTTACGATTACACTAAGGAAAATTATTTTATTACCGGCTTTGTTGCCGAAGGTGTAACTACCTATATGGGTGATTATTTATTATGGCAAAGCGGTGTATTTAACACTGATCAATATTTTAATGAATTGAATGGGCAAATACACAAACATGCCGATAATTTTGGAAGATTTAACTTATCAGTTGCCGAGTCAGGTTTTGATAATTGGTTAGATGGTTATGTGCCCGGGGTGCCTGACAGAAAAACATCAATTTATGTTGAAGGATGTTTATTGGCTTTAATGACCGACTTTTTAATTATGGATGCAACAAATTGTACCAAAAGTTTGCACGATGTAATGCGAGTGTTGTATAACGATTTTTATAAAAAAAATAAAGGATATACATACGATGATTATGTGAAAATTGTTAATGATATTGCAAAGAAAGATTTAAGTTTTTTATTTGAAAATTTTGCGAAGAAGAATGTGGATTATATGTCGTTGCTAAATGAAGTGTTGCAATTGGGCGGATTATTTATTGAAGATGTGCCTAGCAGTCATAACAGCGAAACTATTTTCGGATTTAAGATACATGATGCGCATGATAAATCGTATGTAACGGCAGTATATCCAAGCGCGCCTGCTTACGAAACATTATTGATAAATGATGCAATACTGTCAGTCAACGGATTTAAAGTACATGACAATGCAAATAGATGGATTAATTATTTTAAAGGTGATGAAATTGTTTTGGATATAGTTCGCGAACATGAAATTAAAAAAGTGAAGTTGCAAAAAGGAGATAAGGAATATTACAAAAATTATCATTTGCGAAAATTGGAAAATTCAACCGAAAAGCAAAAAAAAGTATTTGAATTTTGGAAGAACAAGAATTAAGTGTCAATTTAATTTGAGTTTTAATTGATCTAACCTTCTTTGTCGCAGAAACGAATCTTCGTTATGTAAACTGGTGTGGAAAGTTTAAATAGCCACATTTAATTAATTCTTAAGCATTTGATATTGAGAATTTAATCATTTGAGCGTAAAACTTCTTTCGGTAAATTTTTAACACCACAAAATGCCTTAATAATTTGTATTTTTAGAGGATATAGTTGGAGAATGGGAGCACAAACATTGGAAAAAAACACCAATCAAAAAATATCGAAAGAGGTTTTAAAAAAAGCATTTGAACTCATGTGCACTGCAAAATGCATGACCGAGTTGTATGAAAAAAATAAAGAGGTCACCGCAAAATATGTTCATGCAACTTCACGTGGCCACGAAGCTGTACAAATTGCATTAGGATTACAATTAAAAAAACAAGATTATTTATCGGCGTACTATCGTGACGACAGTATTCTTTTAGCCATAGGAATGCAGCCGCATGAATTGATGTTGCAATTGTTGGGAAAACGCGATGATCCTTTTTCGGGAGGAAGAACCTATTATTCGCACCCCAGTTTGAAGCGCGATGATATGCCTAAAATCCCCATGCAATCGTCGGCTACCGGAATGCAAGCAATACCAACTACCGGCGTAGCAATGGGCATTAAATACCGTGAACAAACCGGACTTGATGCAACTAACGGAGAAGGCGCTATTGCAGTTTGTTCGTTAGGCGACGCTTCAATTACCGAAGGAGAAGTTGCCGAAGCATTTCAAATGGCGGTATTGCGAAAATTACCGATTTTATATTTTATACAAGATAACGGATGGGATATTTCGGCTAATGCGAAAGAAATTCGTGCACAAGATGCCACTGAATACGCAAAAGGTTTTCACGGGTTAGAAGTTTTTACCATTGACGGAAGTGATTTTGCCGACTCTTATATTGCACTGCAAAAATGTATTGAAATTATACGAAAGGAAAGACGGCCGGTAATGTTGCATGCGCATGTCCCATTGTTGAATCACCATACTTCAGGTGTGCGTAAAGAATGGTATCGCGACGATTTAGAAGAAGCCGCAAAAAAGGACCCCTATCCGAAATTGCGAAAAGCACTTTTAGATGCCGGGATTTTAGAAGGAGACATTAAGGAAATTGAAATGGTGACGGAAATGAAGGTTGAAAGCGAGTACAAAAAAGCCTTGGCAATGCCCGATCCAACACCCGAAGATATTTTTACTAACGTATATGCACCTACGCCGATTACCGAAGAAAAGGGTGAGCGTTCACCAAAGGGGAAATTGCCAACGGTGATGGTTGATAGTGCTCTTTTTGCCATTCGAGAATTGATGGATAAACATAAAGAGTGTTTGTTATATGGACAAGATGTAGGAAGAAGATTAGGCGGTGTGTTTCGCGAGGCCGCAACCTTGGCGCAGCAATTTGGCGATGAACGCGTATTTAACACACCAATTCAAGAAGCATTTATTGTTGGAAGCACAGTAGGAATGAGTGCAACAGGATTAAAACCCATTGTTGAAGTACAATTTGCCGATTATATATGGCCGGGATTAAATCAACTTTTTACAGAAGTTTCACGTTCAAATTATTTATCAAATGGAAAATGGCCTGTAAGCATGATTTTACGCGTTCCAATTGGTGCTTACGGTAGTGGAGGCCCCTATCATAGCAGTAGTGTTGAAAGTGTTTTGTGTAACATTAAAGGAATTAAAATTGCTTATCCGAGTACCGGTGCCGATTTAAAAGGATTAATGAAAGCGGCGTATTACGATCCAAATCCGGTTGTAATGTTAGAACATAAAGGATTGTATTGGAGCAAAATTAAGGGGACCGAAGAAGCAAAAACCATTGAGCCCGATGAGGAATATGTGATTCCATTTGGCAAAGGGAGAGTAGTATTAAGTGCTAATGAAAAAAACATGACTAACGGAGATAGTATATGTGTACTTACCTACGGTATGGGAGTTTACTGGAGCAAAAACGCAGCGAAACAGTTTGATGGAAAAGTTGAAATTATAGATTTAAGAACACTTGTGCCTTTGGATGAGGAACTTGTTTTTGAAACCGTAAAACGACATGGAAAAGTTTTAATTGTAACCGAGGAACCCATTACCAACTCATTTGCACAAGCCTTAGGAGGAAGAATACAACAAAATTGTTTTGAGCATTTAGATGCACCCATAATGATTATTGGCGCGCATGATTTACCGGCAATAGGATTAAGTTCGGTTTTAGAAAGCGCAATGTTACCGAGCACCGATAAAGTACGAGAGAAGATGAAGGAGTTATTGGAGTATTGAGGGCTCTCGGATACTTCAGATTCGTACAAAGTAATTCAAGATTATCATCTGGGAACTTTTTGCTTTCTTTGAGAAATCTGTGGTTAATTGTTCAAACAAATTGCACCGATAAATACAAGAAAAAAAACTTGCGTTTTTCGCTTAAATTTCTTCGTGTTTTTTGCGTTTAAATGCATTTCAAATCCTTCTTATTTCAAACTTCCTGCAGACTTAAGAAATCATAAACGAACTATGTGTTCTATGTTTCTATATAGTAAAAATTAGAATTAACTTCCCACCTGGCTTTTAAAATACAACCAAGTTTGCAACTGTGAACGATATTGTTCTTTTTTAGGATACAATTCGTAGCGGTAGCGATTCAACATTTTTTCGTCAAGAATACGAGCCTTTGCGGTGCCTTTTAATTGGTGTCCGATTACATTTCTTAATTGCGCACGAACTTCACTATCGAAAACAGGAACGCTTACTTCAATTCTTCGATCTAAATTACGTTCCATCCAATCGGCCGAAGATAAAAACATGAGTTCATTACCGTCGTTACAAAAAATAAAAACGCGCGAATGTTCTAAAAAGCGATCAACAATACTTACTGCCTGAATATTTTCACTTAATCCTTTTACACCCGGAATAAGTGAACACATACCGCGAATCAACAATCGAATTTTTACACCCGCCTTACTTGCTTCATATAATTTTTCGATCATTTCTTCGTCAGTCAGATTGTTTAATTTAATGGTGATATAGGCATCGTGTTGACGCTTTGCATTTTTAATTTCGGCATTAATGAGTTCAATGATTCGTTTACGTGTGTTGAACGGAGAGACTAATAAATAACGGTATGCGCCGCGTTGATAGTTGGCCGAGAAAAAAGTAAAAGTGCGCGCGACTTCTTTAGTGAGGCGTTCGTCGGCTGTGAGCAAAGAATGATCGCAATAAACTTGCGCATTGCCTTCATGAAAATTTCCGGTTCCTATATGCGCATATAAAACTTCTTTCCCTTTTTCTTTTCGTGTAATTAGTGCAAGTTTTGAATGAACTTTTAGTCCTTGTACACCAAAAATTACTTTTACACCTTCTTCTTCTAATTTGTTTGCCATTCGAATATTATTTTCCTCATCAAATCGGGCTTGTAATTCAATAATAACAGTTACCTCTTTTCCGTTTTTAGCAGCACTTAATAAAGCATTAATAATTTTTGATTTTTCGGCAACGCGGTATAAATTTATTTTAATGGAAGCTACTTTCGGATCAATTGCCGACTCACGCAACAAATCAATAATATAACTAAACGATTGATAAGGAAAACTTAAAAGTATATCTCTTTTGCGAATAACATTTAAAATACTTTTTTGATTTTGTAAATATTTATGTGACTGTGGAGCCCAAGGTTCAAATACCAAATCTTTAGTTCCAACAGCGGGAAATTTTATAAAATCTTTAAAGTTGTGGTATTTACCGCCGGCGATTACATGGTCGTCTTCTTCAAAATCGAGTTGTTTAGAAATGTATTTAAGCATTTCGGGTGGCATTGACGAGTCGTAAATAAAACGAACCGGCTCGCCTTTTTTACGTTTTTTTAATCCTTTGGAAAGTTTTTCAACTAAACTTTTAGAATAGTCATCGGCAATGTCTAATTCGGCGTCGCGTGTAACTTTTACGGTATAAGCTTCAAATTTATCATAATCGAAAATGGAATAAATTTCACTTAAGCAATGTCGAATAACATCATCTAGTAAAATTACGTTGGTTCTATTGGGGTCACGATCGGGAACCACTAAAAAACGTGAAATCACTTGCGATGGAATTTCAATTAATGAAAAATCGAATGTTTCACGATTGCGTTTATACCCCAGTTTAATAGCAAGGTAAATTACTTTATCTCTTAACTCGGGAAATTTATTTTTTTTACCAAGCATAACAGGAACCAAAGCAGGACGAACGGTGTGCTCAAAATAATTTTTTACGAATTCACTTTGTTTTGGCGTTAGTTCATTATCTGTTATATGAAAAATACCTTTTCGTCGTAGTTGACGCAAAATAATTATAAACGAGTGTTCAAACTGTTTTTGTTGTTCGACAACGATTTGCTGAATTTTTTCAAGAACCTTATGGGGTTTAAAACCTAATTTTTTTTGGTCTTTACTTCCTAAATTTACCATACGGTGTAAGGAGGCTACACGTATTCGAAAAAATTCATCTTGATTATTCGAAAAAATTCCGAGAAACCGTAATCGTTCGAGCAATGGTACACGCGCATCATTTGCTTCCTGTAAAACACGGGCGTTGAAAGATAGCCAGCTTAAGTCGCGCGGAATAATCGGAAGTTTTTGTTTTAGTGATTTATTTTTCTTAGCCATTCTCATAACCAAAGCAAATTACTTTGGCGCATTTAAGAAAACGTTAAGCCTGTATTAATTTAATGTTGCCAGTTTTTCTTCAATTATTTTTATTCTTGCTACAGCATCTGCTTTTTTCTGTTTTTCAAGTTCAACAACATTGGATGGAGCACTGTTTACAAAACGTTCATTCAATAATTTTTTATCAACCATTGCCAAAAAACCTTTTGTATAAGTTAATTCTTCCTGCAATGATTTTTTCTCGACATTTTTATCAATTTGTTCGGTAAACGGAATAAAATATTCAGCATTTTTTACAATAAAACTAAAAGCGTTTGTTATCTTAGATTCGGTAATTTCACAGCTTTTCAAGTTGCACATTTTAATTATTATTGAATCAAATGCAGTATTGTGGTTTCCTTTAATTTTTAAATCAACAGCAACTTTAAATGCAATATTCTTTTCTTTTCGCAAGGTTCTTATATGGGTAATAATTTCTTCAGCCATGTTGAATTTTTCAAGAATTGAATCATCGCCAACTGTTGTATTGGGCCATTTTGAAACAATGCAAAATTCCTTGTCGCTTCGCACTTTTAAAGCATGCCAAATTTCTTCCGACAAAAAAGGCATGAAAGGATGCATAATTATGGTAATTTTTTCATAAAACGCAATTGTAACTGCGTAAGTTCGCGAATCGATAGGCGCTTCAAAACCGGGCTTAATCATTTCGAGATACCAAGAGCAGAAATCGTCCCAAATAAGTTTATACAGGCACATTAACGCGTCAGAAATTCTAAACTTTTCAAAATGTTCGTTCAATTCAATTAACGCAGCGTTCAATTTTCGATCAAACCATGCGCAGGCGATAACGGACGCTTCGGGTTGCGGAGTATCAACCACATTCCAACTTTTAACCAATCGAAGCGCATTCCAGATTTTGTTGCAAAAATTTCTTCCTTGTTCACATTGCATACTGTCAAACAAAAGGTCATTTCCTGCAGGTGAACTAAACAACATACCAACGCGTACGCCGTCGGCGCCATATTTTTCCATGAGTTCGATAGGATCGGGCGAATTGCCTAATGATTTTGACATTTTACGACCCAATTTATCGCGTACAATACCGGTATAATAAACATTTTTGAATGGAAGGTTGCCCCTGTATTCATAGCCTGCTATAATCATTCGTGCAACCCAAAAAAACATAATTTCAGGAGCAGTTACGAGGTCATTTGTAGGATAATAATATTCAAGATCTTTATTCGCATTTTTTTTACTTTCCTTAATTGCTGAACCATCAAAAACCGATATAGGCCACAACCACGATGAAAACCAAGTGTCGAGCACGTCCTCATCCTGCGTAAGTTCATTAACCGTTAGTTTTGAATTTCCTGATTTAGATTTTGCCGCTATTAACGCTTCATCAATGGTAGGAGCAACAACATAATCATTTGCTCCGCTGCCGAAATAAAAAGCCGGAATACGATGTCCCCACCACAGCTGACGTGAAATGCACCAATCTTTTATGTTTTCCATCCAATGGCGATAAGTATTTTGAAATTTGGAAGGATAAAATTTTATATTTCCATTTAGTACATTATCAAGTGCGGGTTTTGAAAGCTTTTCCATTTTCACAAACCATTGCAAACTTAAGCGAGGTTCAATTACCGCGTCGGTACGTTCACTAAATCCAACTTTGTTAACATGGTCTTCAACCTTTACTAAATATCCAAGTTCTTCTAACTCCTTGGCAATTTCTTTACGTACTTTAAAACGATCGCGACCGGCATATTTCCCGGCTTCGTTAGTGAGTGTACCGTTAGGGTTCATAATATCGATAACACCTAATCCGAATTTTTTTCCTAGTTCATAGTCGTTGATGTCGTGTGCAGGAGTAACTTTTAAACAACCTGTACCGAATTCGGGGTCAATATATCCGTCGGCAATTACCGGTACTTCACGATTTACAATTGGAATAATTGCAGTTTTTCCAACTAAATGTTTGTAACGTGCATCATCGGGATGAACACAAACGCCGGTATCGGCCAAAATAGTTTCGGGACGAGTAGTAGCAATTGTAATCCAATCGTCGTAAGAATCTTTTATTTTGTAACGGACATAAAATAATTTTGAGTTTACTTCTTTATGAATTACTTCTTCGTCACTAACAGCCGTTAATGCCTCAGGATCCCAGTTCACCATTCGTACACCACGATAAATGTATCCTTTGTTATACAAATCAATAAATGTATCAATAACGCCGGTATAATAATGTTCATCAAGTGTAAAACGCGTACGTTTCCAATCGCAAGAAGCACCAAGTTTTTTTAATTGATCAAGAATTATTCCGCCGTGTTTATTTGTCCAATCCCAAGCGTGTTGTAAAAATTCCTCACGACTTAAGTCCGATTTTTTAATTCCTTGTTCACGAAGTTTATTTACAACTTTTGCTTCAGTAGCAATTGAAGCATGATCGGTACCCGGCACCCAACACGCATTTTTTCCCAATAATCGTGCGCGGCGTACTAAAACATCTTGAATGGTATTGTTAAGCATGTGCCCCATGTGAAGAACACCTGTTACGTTGGGCGGCGGAATGACAACCGTATAAGGTTCGCGCGAATCAGGTTCGGAAGAAAAAAAATCATTTTTCATCCATGCTTCATACCATTTATTTTCAATGGCTTTAGGGTCGTATTTTTTTGAAAGTTCCATTCAGTAGTAGAATCGTTAAAAAGGGTTGTAAAGGTAAGAAATTGTTGATGCGTAAGTGCTGATTTTAGTTCAATAAATTCAAAATTGTTATAGAGGATTTAAAAGGATTGTAATGAAAGGTTAAGAATTCGCATTTCGCTTTTTTAAGGAATAAATTCGCATTCAAGTTGAACCCAATAAATAAAAAACATGAAAATGTTATTATTGTTGTTGCCGGCGGCGATAACAATTCGTGCAAGCGCACAAGTTTTACCAATGGCCGAAATGACTTTTGACAAAGAGGTGCACGATTACGGCACCATTAAACAAGATTCTGTGTTAATCACCTAATAAAATC
>FRDC01000111.1_pt1 | contig 164003 bp, 157 predicted proteins | sample 1106171 | NCBI WGS metagenome assembly FRDC01 (sample SAMEA3930566, study PRJEB13176) | freshwater metagenome | biome: Drinking water system; feature: drinking water; material: water | place: Singapore | collected 2014-12-20 | reverse complement strand
CGGGGCGCGCTCGGCGAGGGGCTGCGCGCGGCGGCGGCGCTCGGCGCGGCGGTGCAGCAGCGCGCGGCGGCGCTGCTCGTGCTGGTCTCTCGCGGCGATGTCGGCGCGATCACGACCTTTTTCGAAGCGGGTGCCACTCATTTCCTGTCGAGCCCGCATAGCGAGGCGGAATTCGTCCAGGCGCTGCGCTTCGCCGCGCGCTACGTCGAGCGCGTCGCCCATCCCGGGCGGGCGACCGGCGAAGTGCTCGGCTGGCGATTGCAGGGCGGCGCGGTTCGGATGAGCGCCACCTTGGCCGGGTTGCTTGGCGTGCCTGCCTCGGCGTCGGCGCGCGCGCTGCTTCGCCTGCTGGTGCCCGAAGATCGCGCGGTGGCGCTCGCGGCGCTACGTCGGCTCCGCGCCAAGGGGCGGCCGACCGCCTTCGCGCATGATCTGCCGGGGCTGGGGCGGGTGGTGCAGCATCTCCAGGCTGATCCCGCGAGCGGTGCGCCGGAGGCGCTGATCGAGCGGCTGTCCGGCGCCATCGATGCCGGCGCGCTGGTGCGCGATGCCTTGTCGGGCGCGCGCGACGCCGCCTCGGCCCGGCGCTGGCTCGATCGCGTGCTGGGGCAGGGCGCGCGGGTGCAAGTGGCGCTGATCGCGCTCAGCCGCTTTGATCTGGTCAACGCCGCTTATGGCCGCGAGGCGGGCGACGCGGTGTTGCGCGCGGCGCAGCGGCGGATCGAGGAGGCCGCCGCCGAAGCGGTCGGGCGCGACGCGGTGGTCGCGCGGCTGAGTGGTTCGGACTTCCTGCTCGCCGCAGAAGACGGCATGGCCCGGATCGAGGCTGCAGCCGGGCGCGTGGCTGAGTCATTGGCACGGCCGTTCGTCGCGGGGAACGCGATGGTCGTGCTCGGCTGCCGCATCGGCCTCGCCGATAGCGAGGGCGGCGATGATGGCAGCACGTTGATCGCCCGCGCCGGCGAAGCGCTGGAGGTCGCGCGCGGCTCGAACAGTCTAACGGTGCATGTCGCGCAGCGGGGGGCGCCGGCGGCGCTCGATACGCTCGCGCTCGATCTGCGGCGCGCGCTGGAACGATGCGAGATCGAGATTCGCTTCCAGCCTCAGGTGGCGGTGGCGAGCGGGGCAATCACCGGGGTCGAAGCGCTTGCGCGCTGGGATCATCCGGTGCTCGGCGCGCTCGGGGCCGAGCCGCTGTTCGCCGCCGCGCAGCGCGCCGAGCTCGGCATCGCGCTTTCCGATCACATCCAGCGCGCGGCGCTTGCTGCCGCCGCGCGCTGGCAGGGGCGTTGCGCGCAGTTGCGCCTCGCGATCAACCTGACCGCCGCCGACATCGGCCGGCCGAACTTCGCCGACATTTTCCTCGACCGGGTGGACGAAAGCCGCTTCCCGCGCAGCCGCTTGACCGTGGAGATCACGGAAACCGGGCTGATCGAGGATCTTGGGACCGCCGCCAGCTTGCTCGCCACCCTGCGACAGGCCGGATGCCGCGTCGCGATCGACGATTTCGGCACCGGCTATTCGAGCCTTGCCTATCTGAAGGCGTTGCCGCTCGATTATCTGAAGATCGACAAGAAGCTCGCGCAAGACATCGCCGGCAGCGCGCGCGACCGGATCGTGGTGCGCGGGGTAATCGACATGGCGCGCTCGCTCGGTCTCGCGGTGATCGCGGAAGGCGTGGAAACGCCCGAACAGCTCGATCTGCTCGCGCGCGAGGGCTGCCAGTATTATCAGGGCTTTCTCTGCGCCGGGCCGCTGCAGAGCGGGGCGCTGAGCAGATTGGTGGAGGCACGGTGATGTGGATGGTGCTGGCGGCGGCCGTGGCGATGGCGCCCGATCAGGTGGCGATCGAAGCGGCGATGGCCGACAGCGCCGCCGGCTGGAACGCGGGCGACGTCGATCGCTTCATGGCCGCCTATTCGGATGCGCCCGAGGCCAGTTTCGTCACCGCCGACGGGCTGGTGCGCGGCAAGCCAGCGATGATCGCGCGCTACCGCGCCAAATATGATTTCGCCGATGCCGCCAAGCGCGGCGTGCTGAGCTTCAAGACGCTCGATTACCGCCCGCTGGGGCCAGCCCATGCGCTGTTCATCGCGCGCTACACGCTGACCTATGCTGATGGCCGGACGGTAAGCGGCCCGACCAGCCTCGTCTTCCGCCGCGAGAAGCGCGGATGGAAGATCGTCGCCGACCATAGCGGGTAAGGGAAGGGCGCCCGCGTCGCGACCTTCCCCTTCCGCGCGCCCTATCCCTTGTACAACGCGTCCAACCGCGCGCCGTAAACCTGTTTCAGCACGTGCCGCCTGATCTTCAGCGATGGTGTCAGCTGCTGGTTCTCGATCGTGAACGGCTCATCGGCGATGATGAAGCGGCGGACGCGCTCGATCACCGACAAATCCTTGTTCACCCGCTCGACCGCCGCCGACAAGGCCGCGCGATAGTCGGCATTCTCCGTCAGCTTGGCGAAGTTGCAGTTCGCCCCGGTTTTCGCGCAGAACTCCTGGGTCCATTCGGGATCGGGCACCAGCACCGCGACCATATAGGGCTTGCGATCGCCCGCGATCATCGCCTGCAGGATTTCGCTCTGGAGGGTGAGCATCCCCTCCACCTTTTGCGGCGCGACATTGTCGCCCTTGTCGTTGATGATCAGATCCTTCTTGCGATCGGTGATCTTGATCCGTCCCTTCGCGTCGATCACGCCGATGTCGCCGGTGTGGAGCCAGCCATCCTTCAGGACGCGCGCGGTTTCTTCCTCATTGTTCCAATAGCCGTGCATCACCAGCTCGCCGCGCACCAGGATTTCGCCGTCCTCGGCGATGCGGACTTCGGTATTGGCGAGCGGCGGGCCGACCGTGTCGTGCTTCAGCCCCACTTTCGGGCGGTTGCACGAGATGACGGGCGCGGCCTCGGTCTGGCCATAGCTCTGCAGGAACGTGATGCCGAGCGCATCGAAGAAGATGCCGATTTCGGGGTTCAGCGGCGCGCCGCCCGAGACCATCGCCTTGATCCGTCCGCCGAAGCGCTGGGCGATGCGCGGGCGCAGCGTCCGGCTGAGCAGCAGGTCGAGCGGCATGTCGAGCATGCCCCGCTTGTCCGCCGCCTTGCGCGTACCCACCGCCATCGCCTGCCCCAGCAGCCAGTTGGGCAGCTTGCCCTGCTTTTCGATCTGCTTGACGATCCGCTGGCGCAACACCTCGAACAGGCGCGGCACGACGACCATGATCGTCGGCCGCGTTTCCTCGATATTCGAGGCGAGCTTGTCGAGGCCTTCGGCGTAATAGATCTGCCCGCCCAGCGCGATCGGGAAATGCTGTCCCGCGCTATGCTCATAGGCGTGGCTGAGCGGCAGGAAGGAGAGAAACACCTCATCCTCCCAGCCGAAATCTTCCGAGATCACCTCGGTACAGCCGTAGCAGTTGTGCAGGATCGCGCCGTGGTGCTGGCGCACCCCGCGCGGCGCGCCGCCGGTGCCGCTGGTGTAGATGATGCACGCCAGATCCTCGCGGGTGAGCATCTGCGCCTGGGCTTCGGCCGCCGCCGGATCGGTCGGGTGATCGGCGATCAGCTTGGGGAAGCTGTGGAAGCAAACCTCGCCCGACTGGCCGATCCGCAGATCCTCGATCCCGATCACGGTGCGCAACGCCGAGGAGCGCAGCACCGCCGGCAGCAGCGTCTTGGCGAGTTTCGCGTTGGACACGATCACCGCGCGCGCGCCCGAATTCTCGATGATGTGGCTGTGATCGCGTTCGGTATTGGTGGTGTAGGTGGGCACCGTCACCGCCCCCGCCGCCATGATCGCGAGATCGGCGATGCACCATTCGGGCCGGTTCTCGGCGACCAGCATCACCCGGTCGCCGGGCGCGATGCCCAGGCTCTTCAGCCCCTGCGCGAGGCTCGCCACCTGTCGCGCGACCTCCGTCCAGCTCTGTGACTGCCAGCGCCCTCCGGCCTTGTGCCACAGAAATGGCCGGTCCCCGCCTTCGCGTGCCCGGGTGAAGAACATGCTGACAAGATTGGGAAAATGTTCCAGCGTTCGCATCGTCTCTCCAAAAAGAAACGTCGCCCCCCAGCGACTTTGCCTTGTTGTTCTGGACGCCGCGATCGTTGCCGCGGCGCCGGGATCATTCGCCGAGCGCTTCGCCCACGCTGCGCGGATCGGCGGCGCCGACCCAGCCGGTCGTGGTCAGCTCGGCGGCATTGGCTTTCAGTCCCAGCTCGGCCACATTGACCCGGTGCCCGAGCGCTTCGAGCGCGGGCTTCATCGGCTCCAGCACCGTTCCCCGTTCCAGAATGATGCCGTTGTCGCCGAAATAGACGAGGCCGAGCGCGATCGACTCCCGCGCGCTCATCCCCCAATCGAGATGCGCGATCAGTGCCTTGGCGACCTGCATGATGATCGTCTTGCCGCCCGCCGCGCCGACGGTGAACACGGGCTTTCCGCCCGCGTCATAAACGATCGTCGGCGACATCGAGGAGAGCGGCCGCTTGCCGCCCTCCACCCGGTTGGCGACGGGCGCGCCGTTCTTTTCGGGCGCGAAGGTGAAGTCGGTGAGTTCGTTGTTGAGCACATAGCCACCCGTCACGAGCTGGCTGCCGAACGGGCCTTCGACCGTCGAGGTCATCGTCGCGACATTGCCGTCATGGTCGACCGCGACGAAGTGCGTCGTGCCCTTCACTTCGCTCGACACGCCGGGGCTGCGCGGCGCGGCGCCCGGGGGCGTGCCCGCTTCATAGCTGCCGCGCGCTCTGGCGGGATCGATCAACGCGGAGCGCTGGCCGAGATAATTTTTGTCGATCATGCCTTTCAGCGGCATCGACACGAAATCGGGATCGCCCAGATAAAGCTCGCGGTCGGCGTAAGCGAGCTGCATCGCCTCGGCGATCAGATGCCACGCCTTGGGATCGTTCGGCCCCATCGCCTTCAGATCGAAGCGTTCGAGCATCCCCAGGATTTGCAGCACGGTGATCGCGCCCGAGGAGGGCGGCCCCATGCCGCACATCTTGTAGCCACGATACACGCCGCAGATCGGCGCGCGCTCCTTGGCCTGATAGCCGGCGAGATCGGCGAGCGTCATGTCCGCCGGGTTGCGCTTGGCGCCGGTGACGGTCGCGACGATCGCCTTTGCGTTCTCGCCCTTATAGAAGGCGTCGGGACCGATCGCGGCGATCCGGCGCAGGGTAAGCGCGAGCGCGGGGTTCTTCACCATCTCCCCGGCGGCGAGCGGCTTGCCGCCGGGTGCGTAGAGCGCGCTAATCGCGGGGAAATCCTTCCACACCTGGCTCACGAAGCCCATGCCGCGCGCCATCGGGGCGCTGACCGGATAGCCGTTTTCCGCCAGTTTGATCGCCGGCTGGAACAGCGCGCGCCAGGGCAGCTTGCCGAAGCGCTTATGCGCCATCGCCATCAGCGCGATATTGCCCGGTACGCCCACCGACAGCCCGCCGGGGATCGCCTGGAAGCGACCGAGCGGCTTGTCGCTCGCATCGAGGAAGCGGCGCGGTGTCGCCGCCTTGGGCGCCGTTTCGCGCCCGTCGATTGAGACCAGCTTGCCCTTGGCCGGCTGATACAGGAAGAAGCCGCCGCCGCCGATCCCGCTCGATTGCGGCTCGACCACGGTCAGCGCGAGCATCATCGCCAGCTCGGCGTCTGCCGCGCTGCCACCTTGCCGGAGGATTTCGCGGCCAGCCTCGGCGGCGAGCGGGTGGGCGGCGGAAACGACGCCGCGCGACGGAGTCGGGGCCGGCCCCTGGGCACAGGCGGGCGCGCTGAGCAGCAACGCGGCCGCGGCAAGAAGTTGAGCCTTCATGGGCATGGACCCTAGCGGGCTTTGCCGCAAAGGAGCAAGCCGTAGCGGCACTCAGCCGCCCGGCAAGCCATCGCGCGCATAGAGCGCCGCCAGCGCCTGGTTGATCCGCCGGGCAAGGCCCGGTCCGCGATAGACCAGCGCCGAATAGAGCTGCACGAGCCGCGCGCCGTGCGAAAGTCGCCAATAGGCTTCCTCGGCGCTGTCGATACCGCCGACCGCGATGAGCGGCAGCTGCCCGCCGCTCGCCGCGCGCGCTTCGAGCAGCTTTTGCCGCGCCAGCGCCTTGAGCGGCGCGCCTGACAGCCCGCCGGCCTCGTCCGCCGCTCGCGAGGCGAGGGCGGGGCGGCTGAGCGTGGTGTTGCCGACGATCAGCGCCGCGACACCGTGCTCGATCGCCGCGCGTACCGCATGGTCGATGCCAGGCGCGTCGAGATCGGGGGCGATCTTCAGGAATAGCGGTGTGTTCCCCCGCGCCTCGGCGCAGGCGGCGAGCAATTCGGTGAGCGCGCTGCCCAATTGCAGATCGCGCAGGCCCGGCGTGTTGGGCGAGCTGATGTTGATCGTGATGTAATCGGCATGGGGCACCGCCGCCGCGACGCCGCGCGCGTAATCGGCCGTGCGATCGGGGCTGTTCTTGTTCGCGCCGACATTGATGCCCAGCACGCCGCGCCGTCGCCCCGGCACGCGCCGCAGCGCCGCCGGTAGGCCGCCATTGTTGAACCCCATCCGGTTGATCACGCCTTCGTCCTCCACCAGGCGGAACAGGCGCGGGCGGGGATTGCCCGCCTGGGGCAGGGGGGTGAGCGTGCCCACCTCGACACTGCCAAAGCCCAGCGCGAAGAAGCCCGCGATGGCCTCCGCATCCTTATCGACCCCGGCGGCGAGGCCGAGCGGCGAGGGAAAGTTGAGGCCGGCGAGCGTCACCGACAGGCTTGGATCGGGGGTTGGCGCCTTGCCCGGGGTGCCAAGCGTACCCCACGCGGCGAGAGCTTTGATGGTCAGGCGGTGTGCCCGTTCGGGTTCAAGCGCGAACAGGGCCGGTCTCAAGGCGGCGAACATGGCGCGTGCTTTTGGCAAAGCCGCGCGGCGCGGTCAAAGGGGGCACGCGGCTGCGCCGCTGGAAGGCACTTGTCTGGCACCGCAACGCCCGCTCCCCCACGGGAGAGGGGGCTAACGGGTTTACGGAATGCACGAAGCGCGTGCGCGTGCGCCCAAATTCAAGTTGACGCCCGACGCCCGCGCCCCCATGTGCCAATCGGATCAAAACCGTCCGATTAGGATTCCATGCGTCTTTCCTCGCTTGCCGATTATGCCGTTGTGCTGCTCGCGGCCGCCGCCCGCCACTGCGGGGGTGGGGTGCGGCTCAACGCGACCCGGCTCGCCGAGGAGACCGGGCTGCCGCTGCCCACGGTGCAAAAGCTCGTCAGCCGCCTCTCCGCCGCGGGCTTGATCGAAAGCGCGCGCGGCGCGGGCGGCGGTTTCCGGCTCGCGCGTCCGGCGGCCGCGATCAGCCTCGCCGACGTGATCGAGGCAATCGAGGGGCCGATCGCGCTCACCCCGTGCGTCGATGAGGCGCGGCACGATTGCATGGTCGAGCAATGCCGCGTGCGCGGCGCCTGGTCGCCGGTCAACGCGCTGGTCCGCGACGCGCTGGCGAGCGTCAACCTCACCCAATTGGCGCGGCCCAGGGCCGAAGCCGGAGTAGCGAACTGATGGCCACCAAGAATGCCGAGGCGATCGCCGCCGCCAACAAGAAGTATGAGTGGGGCTTCACCTCCGACATCGAACAGGAATTCGCGCCCAAGGGGCTGAGCGAAGACACGGTTCGCTATATCTCGGCCAAGAAGAACGAGCCCGAATGGATGCTCGACTGGCGGCTGAACGCGTTCCGCCTGTGGCAGACGATGGAAGCGCCCGATTGGGCCAAGCTCAACATCGATCCGATCGACTATCAGGACGCATATTATTACGCCGCGCCCAAGGCCAAGCCGACGCTGGCGAGCCTGGACGAGGTCGATCCCGAAATCCGCCGTATCTATGAAAAGCTCGGCATCCCGATCGAGGAGCAGAAGGTGCTCGCCGGCGTCGAGGGCGCGCGCAAGGTGGCGGTGGATGCGGTGTTCGACTCGGTCTCGGTCGCGACCACTTTCCGCGAGGAGCTGAAGAAGGCGGGCGTCATCTTCCTCTCGATCAGCGAGGCGATCCGCGAATATCCCGAGCTGGTGAAGAAGTGGCTGGGCAAGGTCGTGCCGATGCACGATAATTATTTCGCGACACTCAACTGCGCGGTCTTTTCGGACGGGACGTTCGTTTACATTCCGGAGGGCGTACGCTGCCCGATGGAGCTGAGCACTTATTTCCGCATCAATGCCGAGAATACCGGCCAGTTCGAACGCACGCTGATCGTCGCCGACAAGGGCGCTTATGTCAGCTATCTCGAAGGCTGCACCGCGCCGATGCGCGACGAGAACCAGCTCCACGCCGCCGTCGTCGAACTGGTCGCGCTCGACGATGCCGAGATCAAATACTCGACCGTCCAGAACTGGTATCCCGGCGATGAGAACGGCAAGGGCGGCATCTATAATTTCGTCACCAAGCGGGCCTTGTGCCAGGGCAGGAACAGCAAGGTTTCGTGGACACAGGTGGAGACCGGTTCGGCGATCACCTGGAAATATCCGAGCTGCGTGCTGGCGGGCGAGAATAGCGTCGGCGAGTTTTATTCGGTCGCGGTGACGAACAACCGCCAGCAGGCCGATACCGGCACCAAGATGATCCACTTGGGGCGCGGCAGTCGTTCGACGATCGTCTCCAAGGGGATTTCGGCGGGGCATAGCGACAACACCTATCGCGGGCTGGTGCGCGTGGCGGCCTCGGCCGAGGGTGTGCGCAACTTCACCCAGTGCGACAGTTTGCTGCTGGGCGACCAATGCGGCGCCCACACGGTGCCGTACATCGAGGTGAAGAACCCGAGCGCGCAGATCGAGCATGAGGCGACCACCTCCAAGATCAGCGAGGACCAGCTGTTCTACGCGATGCAGCGCGGGCTGGACCAGGAAGCGGCGGTCGCGCTGATCGTCAACGGCTTCGCGCGCGAAGTGCTGCAGCAGCTGCCGATGGAGTTCGCGGTCGAGGCGCAGAAGCTGCTGGGGATTTCGCTTGAGGGGAGCGTGGGGTGATGACGGGCTCCACGCTAACCTCTCCCCTGAAGGGGAGGGGCTATGACAAGGGCTGGAACCCGAAAGCCCCTCCGCTTCAGGAGTTTCGGGTCGGCCATGCCCCCGGCATGGCCTGGGCAGTCCGGGGGACTGCCCACCCGAAACTGGGTTTGGGGTGGGGCCTGTCCGTCGAGCAACTCCGCTGGCTCCACGAACGCGCGCGAGAAATGCGTCGTAATCCGACGGAACCCGAAAAGCGTCTATGGCGGCATCTGTCCAACGGGCAGCTTGCCGGCCTGAAGTTCCGCCGTCAGGAAGCGATCGGCCCTTACATCGCGGACTTTATGTGTCCGTCGCGGTCGCTCATCGCCGAGGTCGATGGCGACACCCATGACGAGATGAAGGACCGCCTTCGGGACGATTACTTGGCTGAGTTTGGGTTTGCGGTACTGCGCGTCACCAATGCCGATGTCATGGCGAATACTGAGGGCGTGCTGGCCGCGATCCTCGCCGTTGCCCAAGGTCGCGCCTCGCGCCACCGGCCCCACCCCAACCCCTCCCCTGAAGGGGAGGGGCTTGAAGCGGTTGAGGGGCAGAAGTTGCTGGGGATTTCGCCTGAGGGGAGCATGGGGTGAGTTTCGCCGTGGCCACGGTTCTGGCGGTTGCGGCTCCGGCTGACGGCCGGGCGGTCATTCCACCTCGCTTCGGGGGCGAATGGCAGCGCGCGATCACGCAATGCGGCGGCGACCAGGAAAACACACTCCGTATCTCCGGTAGCAGCATGACTTTTTACGACGCTGTATTTGAACCACGGAAGGTGCGGCGCAGTACGTCGAACGTGCTGGTGGCAGATGGGGTGTGGCATGAGGACCGGAACGTCTGCGCGCGGTTGACGCTAACTTTGTCGCGCGACCGAAAGCACCTCGTTGTCCGCTCGCCCTGGTGGACGAATCGCTTAGTGAAATGCGCTTGAGATGGAAAAACTAGCCTTGCTCAAAATTGAAAATCTCCACGCCGAAATCGACGGCAAGCCGATCCTCAAGGGTCTCTCACTCACCGTGAACGCGGGCGAAGTCCATGCGATCATGGGGCCGAATGGCGCGGGGAAGTCGACGCTCGGCTATGTGCTCGGCGGGCGGCCGGGTTATGAGGTGACCGACGGCGCCATCACCTTCGGTGGCGAGGACCTACTTGCGCTCGATCCGCACGAGCGCGCCGCCGCCGGCCTGTTCCTCGGCTTCCAATATCCGGTCGAAATCCCCGGCGTCTCCAACCTGCAATTCCTGCGCGAGAGCCTCAACGCCCAGCGCCGCGCGCGGGGGGAAGAGCCGCTGTCGGGCGGCGATTTCATCAAGCTCGCGCGCGAACAGGCGGCAAAGCTTGCGCTCGATCCGGAAATGCTCAAGCGCCCGGTGAATGTCGGCTTTTCGGGCGGTGAGAAGAAGCGCAACGAGATGGTGCAGATGGGCATCCTCGCGCCCAAGCTCGCCATCCTCGACGAGACCGATAGCGGGCTCGACATCGACGCGCTGCGCGTGGTGGGCGAGGGGATCAACCGCATCATGCGCGCGCCCGACCGCGCGGTGGTGCTGATCACCCATTATCAGCGGCTGCTCGATTATGTGCGGCCCGATGTCGTCCATGTGCTGGCCGACGGGCGGATCGTGCGGACGGGCGGGCCGGAACTCGCGCTTGAACTGGAGCGCGAAGGCTATGCCGGGGTGGCGGCGTGAGCGACACGCTCCCCACCCGCTGCGACGAAGCCTGGCGCTATTCGGACCTCGCCGCGCTGGAGCGCGCCTGGCCGCTCGCCGCGCCCGAGGAAATCGTCGTGCCCGAGGGCGGGGCGGTCGCGCGGGTGATCGTGCAGGATGCCGCTGAAAGCGCGGTCGCCGTGCAGCGTTACGCGCTCACCATTGGCGCCGAAGGCCGCGCCGCGTTCCATCTGCTCAACACCGGCGGCACGCTCGGGCGGATCGAGATTGACGTTACCCTCCACCGCGCCGCGCATTTCGAGCTGGGCGCGGCGATGCTGGGCGGGGATGAGCAGACGCTGGAGATCGTCACCCGCGTGCAACATGCCGAGCCGGACGGCACCTCCAACCAGGTGATCCGATCGGTGCTCGGCGGCCGCGCGACCGGCTCCTATCTGGGTCGGATCGGCGTCTCGCGCCACGCGCAGAAGACCGACGCGGCGCAGAGCGTGAAGGCGATGCTGCTCGCGCGCACCGCCACCGCCAACGCCAAGCCCGAGCTGGAAATCTACGCCGATGACGTGAAATGCGCGCACGGCGCGACCGTCGGCGAGCTGGACCGGCAGGCGCTCTTCTATCTCCAGAGCCGCGGCCTGCCGCCCGCCGAGGCCAAGGCGCTGCTGCTCGAAGCGTTCGTCGCCGCAGCGTTCGAGAGTGCCGAGGACGATGCGCGCGAGCAGTTGCAGGCGGCGGCGCGCGCGGCGCTGAGGAGGTTGCTGTGAGCGAGACGGTCCTTGCCGTGACCGCGGACGATCTGGGGCGGCGGCACCGCGCCGATTTCCCCGCCATAACCGAAGGCTGGGCCTATCTCGATTCGGCGGTGACGGCGCAAAAGCCGCAAGTCGTGATCGACGCGATCACGCGCGGTTATGATACGAGCTACGCCTCCGTCCATCGCGGCGTCTATCAGCGCTCGGCGGACATGACGCTGGCTTATGAGGCCGCCCGCGCCCGCACCGGGCGCTTCATCAACGCGCGCGCGCCCGAGGAGATCGTCTTCGTGCGCGGCGCGACCGAGGCGATCAATCTTGTCGCGCAAAGCTGGGCGGCGACCACGCTCAAGCCTGGCGACCGCATCCTGCTCTCGGCGCTGGAGCATCATTCGAACATCGTCCCCTGGCAGCTCATCGCCGAACGGGTGGGGGCGGCGATCGATGTCGTGCCACTGACCGAGGAGCTGCGCATCGATCTCGACGCGATGGCCGTGATGATCACCCCCGCGCACAAGCTGGTCGCGCTCGCCCATGTCTCCAACGTGCTCGGCTCGGTACTCGATGCGCGCCGCGCGGCGGAGATCGCGCATTCGGTTGGCGCCAAGCTGCTGCTCGACGGCTGCCAGGCGGTGCCACGCCTGCCGGTCGACGTGCAGGCGATCGGCGCCGATTTCTACGTGTTTTCGGCGCACAAGCTCTATGGCCCGACCGGGATCGGCGTGCTGTGGGCGCGCGGCGAGCTGCTCGCGGCGATGCCGCCGTGGCAGGGCGGCGGGGCGATGATCGACCGGGTGAGCTTCGCCGGCACCACCTTCGCGCCGCCGCCCGCGCGGTTCGAGGCGGGGACGCCGCACATTATCGGCGCGCTGGGGCTGGCGGCGGCGATCGATTATGTCGAGGGGATTGGCGTCGCCAATATCCACGCGCATGAGGCGGCGCTGGTCGCCGAGGCGCGCGCGGCGCTGGGGGCGCTCAACAGCGTCACGCTGTTCGGGCCGGAGGATTCCGCGGGCATTATTTCCTTTTCTGTTCAAGGGGTTCATCCCCATGATGTGGGGACGATCCTGGACGAGGCCGGGGTCGCGATCCGCGCCGGGCACCACTGCGCGCAGCCGCTGATGGAACTGCTCGGCGTGCCCGCCACCGCGCGGGCGAGCTTCGGCATTTATTCGACCAGCGCCGATGTCGCCGCGCTGGTGCGGGGGATTGAGCGGGTGACGAGGATTTTCGGATGAGCGATTACGACATCGAAGAGGTGGGCGGCGTGCCGACCCCGCCGCGCGCCCGGGTGGAGGATGTCCGCTCTGGGTTCGAGCGCAAGCGCGATTATCTCGAAGGCTTCCTCAATCAGCCGCCCGCCGCGGACAATGCGGAAGCGCCGGGTGGCGCGCTGTACGAGGCGGTGATCGGCGCGCTCAAGGAAATCTATGATCCGGAAATTCCGGTGAACATTTATGAGCTGGGCCTCGTCTATAATGTCGAGATCAGCGAGGGCCATGTGATCGTCACGATGACGCTGACGACGCCGCATTGCCCGGTCGCCGAATCGATGCCCGCCGAGGTCGAAATCCGCGTCGGCGCGGTGCCGGGGGTCGGCTCGGCCGAGGTGAATCTGGTGTGGGATCCGCCATGGGATCCGGGCAAGATGAGCGACGAGGCCAAGCTCGAACTGGGGATGTTGTGATGAGCGAGGTGAAGACCCGCGCGCGCCCGCAGGCGCTGTTCCTCACGTCGGCGGCCGAGGCGCGGATCGCCGCGTTGATGGCGAAGGCGCCCGAAGGCGCGGTGGGGGTGAAGCTTTCCACCCCCCGGCGCGGCTGTTCGGGGCTCGCTTATTCGGTCGACTTCGTCACCGAAGCCAAGCCGTTCGACGAGAAGATCGAGACGCCGGGCGGCACGCTTTATGTTGATGGCGGCTCGGTGCTGTACCTGATCGGCTCGACGATGGACTGGGTGGAAGACGATTTCGCGGCGGGGTTCGTGTTCAACAACCCCAACGCCAAGGGCAGCTGCGGCTGCGGGGAAAGCTTTACTGTTTAAGCGCGCCAGTCGCCAGCATCGGCACGAAGAAGGTGATCAGGAACACCACGTTGGGCACGGTATTCAGCCCGAAGCCGGTGGTGACCGAAAGCGTTGAATCGGTGGCAAACCAGGCGACCACGCCCGCCGCCGTCCAGCGCCAGAGCCGGGCGCCCGCCGCGCCCATATCGGCGGCAACGCGCATCGCGCCCAGCGTCCCCACGCCCCAGCCGACCGTAACGCCGCCGAGCACGCCATTGGCGAAATAGAGCGGTGGCGTCACCTCCAGCGGCGCGGCGCCGTTGAGCTGATCGAGCAGCATCATCACGGGGCCGGCGGTGGCAGGAATGCCGCCCGCCAGCAGCGTCGCGCCGAACAGGATCACCGCCACGCACCAGATCGTCAGCCAGTTCCGCCAGAAATCGCTCATCCTATGCCCTCCTATGGCGCCGATTTAAGCGACCGCTACATAAATCGTTCCGCGATTTTTGTCGACGGCGTGCGGGATCGGGGGAGGGGCGTCGGCGGCACCCGGCGCGCCTCAGTCGACGCGCGAAGCCGGGGTGCGGCTCAATGGGCGCTGGTCGGCAAGAATGCCTTCGAGCTTGTTTGGGCGGGGCGATCCGGTGAACCGCCGGATAGCCTTTCGCAGCGCGGGCCAGCCAGGGCAGCGCTCAAGGCAGACAGAATCTAATAGACGATCAAGCGAGAATTGGTGGAGCCGAGGGGGATCGAACCCCTGACCTTCGCAATGCCATTGCGACGCTCTCCCAGCTGAGCTACGGCCCCATCCGTTCCGGGAAGGACGCCGCCCATATCCGGGCGACGCCCCCTTGGCAAGCGGCTTTAACGCTCTTCGTCTTCGCCGCCGGTCTCGACGCCCAGATCGTCGTCGCCACCCAGATCGACCTCGTCATCGGGCGAGGGCTCGTCGGTCTCGTCGCCGATATCCAGATCCTCGGCGGCATCGGCCAGCACGTCATCGTCATCGGCCTTGGCATGGACCGCCTTGGGCGCATCGAACGGCAGCGGCTGCTTCGATTTCAGGATCGGTTCGGGTTCCCAGGCAGTGCCGCAATTGATGCAGGTGACGGGATCGTCCTTGCCCAGATCATAGAAGCGCGTGGCGCATTTCGGGCACGTCCGCTTCGTGCCCCATTCCGGTTTCACCACGTTGGTGGTCCTTTCGATAAGGGAGGTTTGCGTGTTGGCCCGCAAAGTGGCGCGCGCCTTGCCATAGCGCAAGCGCGCTGTCAAAGCGCCGCGCGTGACGCTGCCCGCCCCCCGTACCGTGGTCCGTTCCTCTCGGCTTGCCGGCACGATCGTCGTACCCGGCGACAAATCGATCAGCCACCGCGCGCTGATGCTGTCGGCGCTCGCGATCGGCCGCAGCCGGATCGAGGGGCTGCTGGAGGGGGAGGACGTGCTCGCGACGGCCGCCGCGCTGCGCGCCATGGGGGCGGTGATCGCGCGAGAGCCCGATGGTGCCTGGGTTGTCGACGGGGTCGGGGTAGGCGGGCTGCTCCAGCCGGCGCAAGCGCTCGACATGGGCAATTCGGGCACCTCGACCCGGCTGCTGATGGGCCTGGTCGCGTCGAACGCGATCACCGCCACCTTCATCGGCGATGCCTCGCTGTCGCGCCGGCCGATGGCGCGGGTGATCGAGCCGCTGGCGATGATGGGGGCTGACATCGGCGCGAGCCCGGGCGGCAGGTTGCCGCTGATGGTGCGCGGGATCGTGCCGGCCGTGCCGATCGCCTATCGGCTGCCAGTCGCCTCGGCGCAGGTGAAATCGGCGGTGCTGCTCGCCGGGCTCAACACGCCGGGCATCACCCGGGTGATCGAGCCGGTGGCGACGCGCGACCATAGCGAGCGGATGCTGAAGGGCTTCGGCGCCGCGATCAGCGTCGAGGAGACGCCCGACGGCCGGGTGATCGCGATTACCGGCGAGGTCGATCTCGCGCCGCAGCAGATCGTCGTGCCAGGCGATCCGTCTTCGGCGGCGTTCTTCGCGGTCGCCGCCGCGATCGTGCCCGGGGCCGAAGTCACGATCGGCAATGTCGGCATGAACCCGACCCGCACCGGCCTGATCACCGCGCTCAGGCTGATGGGCGCCGACATCACCGAGGCGCAGCCGCGGATCGTCGGCGGCGAGCCGGTGTGCGACCTGATCGTCCGCCACGCCCCGCTCACCGGGATCGAGGTGCCGCCCGAGCTGGCGCCGTCGATGATCGACGAATATCCCGCGCTGTTCGTCGCCGCCGCCTTTGCCCAGGGCACCACGCGCGCGCTCGGCGCCCATGAACTGCGCGTCAAGGAGTCGGACCGGATCGCGGCGATGGCGCAGGCGCTGGGTGCGATCGGCGCGCGCGTCACCGAACTGCCCGACGGGCTGGTGATCGAGGGCAGCGGTGGCGAGCCGCTTGCCGGCGGCGCGACGATCGCGACCCGGCTCGATCACCGCATCGCGATGAGCCTGGCGGTCGCCGCGCTCCATTGCCGCGCGCCGGTGACGCTCGACGATGCCGCCCCGGTCGCGACCAGCTTCCCCGATTTCTTCGCGATGCTTGACGCGCTCACCGGAAGCGGGTGTTGAGCGCGGCCATGATCATCGCCGTCGACGGACCCGCCGCCTCGGGCAAGGGCACCATCGCCCGGGCGCTCGCCGCGCATTACGGGCTGCCCCATCTCGATACCGGGCTGCTTTACCGCGCGGTGGCGCTCAACCTGCACCGGCTGGAGCTCGATCCGGCGAAGGAGGCCGACGCGGTCGCCGCATGCGGTTTCGACGAGGAGATGCTGGCGGACCCCGAACTTCGCGGCGACGCGGTCGGCAAGCTCGCCTCGATCGTCTCGGCGCATCCGCTGGTGCGCGCGGCGCTGATGCAGCGGCAGAAGCGTTTCGCGCAGCAGCCGGGCGGCGCGGTGCTCGATGGGCGCGACATCGGCACCGTGATCGCGCCCGACGCGGACGTGAAACTGTTCGTGCGCGCGACCCCCAATATCCGCGCCCGGCGTCGCCATGCCGAGCTGCGCGCGCGCGGTGCCGATGTCAGCATCGACCGCGTCCTCGCCGATATTCGCGCCCGCGATCAACGCGATTCGTCGCGCGCGACCGCGCCGCTCACGATGGCGTCCGATGCGGCGCTGCTCGACACCAGCTTTCTCTCGATCGAGGCGGCGGTGCAGCGCGCGATCGCGATCGTCGAGGAGAAGCGGGGGCGGCGGCGCTCGGCTTAGTTTCCGACCAAGCCGTGCGCGACTGGCGGCGCGACTTGTGGTAGCGCCGTGGCCACGATGCAGGTCGTTCGTCAAAATCTGGTGGCGGTGGCGGGCCTGAGCCTGATCGCGGGCATCGCCATCGGGCTGATGATCCCGCGACCCGGTCCGCCAATGCCGCGCGCCGGTGGCCAGAATATCCCTGCGACGGTCGATCCATCATCGGCTGGCCGCAAGATGTTTTCCCCGATCGTGCTGGGCGATGACTATGTTCGGGGCAAACATCTCGAGCTGGTCGTCAGCCTGGAACGCCAATGCCGCGCCACGGGAAAGGACTGCCAGCTGGCGAAAGCCGCACGGGCCGCGGTGCGCGCCGATCGCTAGCCGCTTGTGCGTTTTCGCCATCCCGGAAGCGGCATTCAAACCACTGGCGCCAACCTCCCATCAGCCTTGCCTCTCGGGCGGTCCCACGCTATAGCGCGCGCGTCCAGCGGGCGGTGTGGCTCGCGGTGGAAGGCGCGGGAGTTCACTCCGGCGCCCTTTTCGCATTTTCATGCGTTTAGCTTTTCCCCGCGCCGCCCCGTCTCATGGGCGCCTTGCCGGCATGGGGTCGGCAGGGCACACGCATTGCTCCAGACCGCCGGAGACAACCGGCTGGCCGGAAACGATGATTTAGGAACTGAACCGCTCTATGGCCTCTTCGGCAACCCCCACCCGCGACGAATTCGCGGCTCTTCTGGAAGAAACGCTCGGTGACGCAGACGGCTTTGAGGGCCGGGTCGTCAAGGGCACCGTGACCGCGATCGAGAACGACATGGTCGTGATCGACGTCGGCCTGAAGTCGGAAGGCCGCGTGCCGCTGCGCGAATTCGCCGCGCCGGGCCAGAAGGCCGAGCTGAAGGTGGGTGACGAGGTCGAGGTTTATGTCGACCGGGTCGAGAACGTCCATGGCGAGGCGATGCTCAGCCGCGACCGCGCGCGCCGCGAAGCCGCCTGGGATCTGCTCGAGGCCGAATTCGCCCGTGGCGCCCGCGTCGAAGGCGTGATCTTCGGCCGCGTGAAGGGTGGCTTCACCGTCGATCTCAACGGCGCCGTCGCCTTCCTGCCCGGCAGCCAGGTGGACATTCGCCCGGTGCGCGATGTCGCGCCGCTGATGGACCTGCCGCAACCCTTCCAGATCCTGAAGATGGACCGCAAGCGCGGCAACATCGTCGTCTCGCGCCGCGCGATCCTGGAGGAAACCCGCGCCGAGCAGCGTTCGGGCCTGATCATGAGCCTGTCCGAAAGCCAGGTGATCGACGGTGTCGTGAAGAACACCACCGATTACGGCGCCTTCGTCGACCTGGGCGGGATCGACGGCCTGCTGCACGTGACCGACATCAGCTACAAGCGGGTCAATCACCCCAGCGAAGTGCTGAACATCGGCGATACCGTGCGGGTCCAGATCATCCGTATCAACAAGGACACGCAGCGCATCTCGCTCGGCATGAAGCAGCTTGAGAGCGATCCGTGGGATGCGGCGGCCGTGAAGTATCCGATCGGCGCCAAGCTGTCGGGCCGCGTCACCAACATCACCGAATATGGCGCCTTCGTCGAACTGGAGCCGGGCATCGAAGGCCTGGTCCACGTTTCGGAAATGAGCTGGACCAAGAAGAACGTCCACCCCGGCAAGATCGTGTCGACCAGCCAGGAAGTCGACGTGATTGTGCTCGAGGTCGATCAGGAAAAGCGCCGCATCTCGCTCGGCCTGAAGCAGGCCCAGGCCAACCCCTGGGAAAAGTTCGCCGAAGAGCATCCGATCGGCTCGACCGTCGAGGGCGAGGTCAAGAACGCGACCGAATTCGGCCTGTTCATCGGTCTCGATGGCGATGTCGACGGCATGGTCCATATGTCGGACATCGCCTGGGGCATCTCGGGCGAGGACGCGCTCAACCTGCACCGCAAGGGCGAGGTGGTGAAGGCGATCGTGCTCGACATCGACGCCGAGAAGGAGCGTATCTCGCTCGGTATGAAGCAGCTCGAGCGGGGCGGTGTCGCCGCGCCGGCGGCCGATGGCACGCCGCGCCTGCAGAAGAACGCGATCGTCACCGTGACCGTGCTCGAAGTGCGCGACGCGGGCCTGGAAGTGCAGGCGGGTGAGGGCGGCGCGACCGGCTTCATCAAGCGCACCGATCTCGGCCGCGACCGCGACGAGCAGCGGCCGGAGCGTTTCCAGGTTGGCCAGAAGTTCGACGCGCTGGTGACGGGCTTCGATCGTTCGAAGAAGCCGACCTTCTCGATCAAGGCGATGCAGATCGCCGAGGAGAAGGAAGCGGTCGCGCAATATGGCTCGTCCGACTCGGGCGCGTCGCTGGGCGATATTCTCGGCGAGGCGCTGAAGGCCCGGGGCGAAAAGAAGTAAGCTTTCGGGACAGTCGCTTAATTTCATTACCCGAATTGGGGATGTCGGCACGTCCGACATCCCTTTTTTTGTTGCCTTTGCGGTTTATGCGGATCGTCAAGGGTTTACGCGGGTTGTACGCAAAACCCAATCTTTACATGAATCAAGGTGCCGACGCGGGCCGGCTGCAAGGGCAAGGCGTCGAAACATCGGATTGGGGAGGCTGGCATGATCCGTTCGGAACTGGTGCAACAGCTGATCGACGATAATCCGGGGCTCACCCCCCACGATGTCGAGGCGATCGTCACGACTTTTTTCGATACCATCGCCGATAAGCTCGCCGCCGACGGTCGGGTTGAGCTGCGCGGCTTCGGGGCGTTCAGCACGCGGGCGCGCGGCGCGCGCACCGGGCGTAACCCGCGCACCGGCGAAGTCGTCGAAGTCAGCGCCAAGCGGGTGCCGTATTTCAAGCCCGGCAAGGAAATGCGCCTGCGGCTGAACTGCGAGGCGTGAACCGCTTGACGCCGCGCCGCCGCTGCGCATGAAGAGTGCGGCCATGCGGACGTGGCGAAATCGGTAGACGCAGCGGACTTAAAATCCGTTTTCCCTCGGGAAGTGCGGGTTCGAGTCCCGCCGTCCGCACCATGCCGGAACATAAGGGGCGACGTGCGGCGTCGCTGGGAGCGCGGGCGCTGCTCGATCCGCCCCCGCCAACGGCCGACGGCATCTTTGATCCGTGGCGGGAGGCGCCACCCCCCTTCAGCCGAGGAAGCCCAGGTTCCAGCTCGACGGGTTGTAGTTGCCGATGTTGGGCAGCACCGTCGCCATCTGGCTGGGCGTCACCCCGAACCAGGTGGCCAGTGTCGCCGCATATTGATCGACCGAGATGCTCGGCAGCAGCCGCCCCTGGCCGACATCGTCGGGCGTGTTGCTGCCGATCGCGGGCGGGGTGCCGTAGAAGCGCCGGCCCTGCACCGCGCCGCCGAGCACGAAGTGCATACTCCCCCAGCCATGGTCCGAACCATCGTCGTTCGAGGTGAGGGTGCGGCCGAAATCGGACGCGGTGAAGGTCGTCACCCGATCGGCGATGCCGAGCGACACGGTGGTATCGTAGAACGCCTTCAGCGCGTTCGCGACCGTCGCCAGCAGCCCGGGATGCTGGGCGACGAGATTGTCGTGCAAGTCCCAGCCGCCGATCGAGACGAAGAACACCTGGCGCCGCGCGCCGAGTTCCTGGCTGACCGAGATCATCCGCGCGACGATCTTCAACTGATCGGCCAGGCTGCCGGTGGGGAACAGCGAGAAATTGGCCGCCGGCGCGCCACCGAGCGCGCTGTTGACCTGGGCATAGGTATCGAGCGCGCGCTTGCTGACGGTCGCGTGTTCGTTCGCCAGCAACTGCGCGCTGGGCGCGGTCATCAGGTTGCGCAGCGTCTGCGCGGCGGTGGCCGAGCCGAACAACGTGGTGCCGTTGTTGAGCAGCGCGATCGGGCCGTTCGAGCCGACCGAATACTGGATCGCGCTGCGCCCGCTCATGAACACCGCGTTGCCGCTGGCGTTGATGCAGGTGAGCGTCGCGCTGCCATTGCCCGATTGCAGCAGATCGCCGATCCGTCCGCCCCAGCCCGAGGTCGCGCCCTCGGCGTTGGAGGCTTGCCAGAAGCTCTGCTGATCGTTGTGGCTGAACAATTTGGGCGGCAGGCGTACCGATCCGGCGGTATATTGCGCCTTGGTCGTCGGCTGAATCAGCGTGCCGACATTGAGCACCACCGCCATCCGCCCCGCGCTCCACAGCGGCATCAGCGGGCTGAGCGTGGGGGCGAGCGCATATTGCCGCCCCCCTGCCAGCGCGCTCACCGGATCGAGCAAGGTCGCCGCCAGCCCGTCGCGAGCGTGCGCCAGATTGGCGCGCGCCGCCTGGTAAAGGTTGTAGCTTGCCTGGTCATAGGGCGGCAGGGTGTTGGCGTAATCATTGCCGCCATAAAGGAACACGCAGACCAGCGCCTTGTAATCGGCGCTGGTGGCGGCGGCCGCCTCGCCGATCGCGGCGAGGTTCATCACGAACGGACCCGCGCTGCCGGCGAGGCCGAGCGCCGCCGATCGCTTCAGGAAGGCGCGGCGCGATTGGTCGGTGAGCGGCGTCATCGCGGCATCCTTCTCAGCGCTGCACGAGATATTCGGGGGCGGCCATCGTCAGCAGGATCGCGGTATAGACGCGGTTCTGCGCGGCGTTGGTCGCCGTGGTGGCGATGCTGTCCACCGCCGCGCGGATCGCCGCCACGGTCGCCGCGCTCAGCTGGTTGGCGGTGAGCAGCAGGTTGACCTGATCGACCAACGCGGCGCTGTCGCCCGCGATCGCGGTCAGCGGACTGTAATCGGCGCGCACGTCGCTCGCGATGCCGTTCTGGATTGTCGCCTGCATGTAGTTCACATAGGCGACCACCGTCACATCGTTGGTGATCTGGAATTCGGGCGCGACCAGATTGGCGTTCGCGATCGCGGTGTTGGGTGGCGTGTAGCCCGGGCGGAAGAAGTTGAACACCGATCCGCTGCGGCCATAGGATTGGCCAAGCCGGGTGGTGGTGCTGGAGGTATCGCCGATCGGCCAGAGCCCGCCCGCCGAGGTCGCCCCGAACGCGCGCGCCCAGTTGGCGAGGCGGATTACCGGCTCGCGCAGCTTGCCGCCGCTGGTGCTGGTGAGCGTCGCGTCGCCGCGCGCCTCGCTATCGAGCAGGATCGCGCGCACCGTCGCCAGCAGATCGCCGCGCACGCCCTGGCCATTATCGCTGAACACCGCCGCCACCCGGCCGACATAAGCCGGCGAGGGGTTGGAGGTGACGAGCCGCTGGATCAGCTGGCGCGCGATGAAGGGCGGCAGGTTCGGGTGGCCGAAGATCGTATCGAGCGCGATGCGCAGCGCGGTCGGCCCGTCGCTGCCCGCCGGCACGGTCGCGCCGAGGAAGGTCGAGGCGCCCGTCTCGCGGATGCCGTTGTTGAAGATCAGCGGCCGGCGATAGCGATCGGGCGTGGTATTGTCGGTGCTGTCGAGCACAAGGCCGGTGAACACGCGCGCCAGCTGCGTCACGTCGGTTTGCGTATAGGTTTCGATCGGCTGGCCGTTCGCCAGTTGCAACGTGCCGTCGGCGTTGAGCCGATAGAGCCCCAGCGTGAACAGCTGCATCAGCTCGCGCGCGTAATTCTCGTCGGGCTGCGAGCCGGTGGTCGCGTTGGCGCGGCGGTTGCCGAGATAGGTGAGGAAGCTCGCCATCGCGGGCAGATAAGTGACGCGCTCCATCAGCGTGCGGAAATTGCCCAGCGCATTGTCGAGCAGCACGTCGAGCCACGCGCCGCCGTTCATCTGCCGCCAGCTGAGGTTCACGCCGTCGACGCCGATCACCATGATTTCGGACAGCGCCATGCCGACGCGCTGGCGCAGCTGGCCGGGCTCGGTGATGATCTGCCGCCACATGCTGTTGTCGAAGCCGGTCGCGTTGTTCATCGTCGCGGTGCCGGCATAGTTGTTCGCGACCAGCCAATCCCAATGCGCGGTACGCGGCTGGCTCGCCTGATCGGTGATCCAGGCGTTGAAGCCGAGCGTCTGCACCCGGGCGATCTCCGCGGTGGTCGCGCCGAAGGTTGCCTGTTGCAGGAAGCGGCTGGCCTGCGCCGCCGTGATCGCGGGTGCGGCGGGGGTCGGCGTGGGGGTTACGGTCGTTGGTGGCGCGCTGCTCGTGCCGCTGCCGCTGCCCGAGCCGCCGCACGCGGCGAGCAGGCCCGCCGTCGCGAGAACACTCCAATTGGCGCCGCCATTCTCATCCGCCGGGGTTACCGGCGGCGCAACGTCGCATTGCGTTTCGCTCATTCATCGCCCCCAGACGCGCTGCTATCGAGCACGTCCCGCGCGGGCAAGCATAGCTTTACGTAGTTACGAACTCGTTACGATGGGCAGCCGGCCGCGGCGGTGCCGAGCAATTGTGCCCGGCCTTGGCGCAAATCGGCCCCGCTGCGATCATTCGGCACCGGCCCGGTGCCGAGTCCCGACCACAAGGCGGCGTTGAAGCGATCGGTATCGAGCCGGTCTTCGGTGCTGAAATCCTGGCCGGCCATCGCCCGCGCCCAGTAATCGGCGGTGCGCGGGTGGCAAAGCCCGGGCCTTGCATCGGCGAAGGCGGCCGCCGGGATCGGCAGTTGCGTCGTCCGCAGCACCGCCGCCGGGCGCGCGGTGAACGCCCAGTTCCGCTGGGTGAGATCGAACAAATCCGCCATCGGCGCGGCGAGCGCGTCGTTCAGCCCCAGCGGCTTCAGCCCGAGCACCGCGCCGATCGTGCGCACCAGATGGACGGTCGTATAGCGGGTCGAGACCAGCGCCTTCTGCTTCACATAAGGCCCGACGACGAAGGCGATCGAGCGGCGGGCATCGACATGGTCCTGCCCGTTCTGCGCATCATCCTCGATCACGAACACCAGCGTGTCGGCGGCGAAGCGGCTCTTGGCGATCGCCTCCACCACCCGGCCGACGGCATAGTCATTGTCGGCCATCTGGGTTTCGACCGTGTTCACCCCGTCGATCGCCTTGTCGAAATCGCCGAAATGGTCGCCGCCGAGCCGGAGCAGCGTGAGCCGTGGCATCGTGCCCTTGGCCTGCTGCTCGCCGAACTCGCGCAGCCATTCCTCGGCGCGCCAATAATCGGGGACGCGCATGTCGAAGCCCCGGAAATAGGGGTCGGACAGCGGCGCGAGCGCACGGTCGGCGGCCTGGAAGATCGGCCGCTTCGCCTTGAACGGTTCGCGCACCAGCGCCTCGCCCTGGTTGTTGCGATCGTCGAGCACCGAACTGGAGAAGCCGTAGTTGCGCACCGTCAGCCCGGCCCTGAGCGCGGCGTTCCAGATGAAGCCCGCGCCGCGCGCGGCCTCGTCATCGTCATCGGCGTCGGGGGCGGTGAGCAGCGCGGAACCGGGCAGCACATCGGGGTCGGTGCCTGCCTTGGGGTTCACCCGCACCCGCTCGACGGGGCTGAGGCTGGTCGCGATGTTGCGGTCGAGCTGTTCGGATTCGTATGAGAGCCCGCGCCCGGCATAGTTCACGGGCGCCGTCTTCTCGAGCAGATCGGTTGTGCGCGCGGCGGTCGTCCAGGTCCAGCCGGTCGAGCTCTGTTCGCCGCTGTCGTAGAAATTGTCGAGCGTCACGAACTGCCGGGCGAGCGCATGGTGGTTGGGGCTCAGCCGCTCGCCCAGGATCGCGAGGCGGGGATCGCCATTGCCGATCTCCAGATCGCCGAGCACCTGGTCGTAAGTGCGGTTCTCCTTCACGATGAAGACGACGTGGCGGATGCGCGCGCGCAGCTGCGCCATCACCACCGCCGCCCGGCGCCGCTCGGCACCGTTGTTCAGCCCGAGATTGGCGGCCGCCTGCAGCGTCGTCGCGGCGAGCGCGCGCGGGCTCGGCGCGGGGAATTGCAGCAGCCCGGCCTTTTCGAGCTGGAAGATATACTGGTTCGCCGCGCCGCACGCGGTCGGCTGCGCCTGCACGGTCGCGACCTTGGGCGGGCAGCCGAGCGGGTTCGGGCCGGGCGGGCTCTTGCGGTTGGCGACGAACAGCCGGCGTCCGTCGCGGCTCGCGGCGACGGCGGACGGATACCAGCCGGTCGGCACAAGGCCGAGCACCCGCGCGTCACCCGCCGCCGGCGCGACCAAAGCGGCGGCGTTGGCCCCGCCATAGGTCACGACCAGCCGGCCATCGGGCAGCAGCGCGAGCGCATTGGGGTTGAACCCCTTGCCGGGCGCGGCGCCCAGGCTGTCTGGCAGGCCCAGCCGCGGCTCGGCGATCAGCCGCCCGCTGCCGCTATCGACCATCGCCAGCCGATCGTCATTGTCCTCGACCGCGTAGAGCCGCGCGCGTGGCGCATCATAAAGCAGCGCGGTTGGCTCGCCGATCGTGCGCAGGCGGGCGGTGACCTTCAGCCCCGCGTCGCTCACCGCCAGCGCGATCAGCTCGCGGTCGCGCGCGGCGGAGACCCAGGCGGTGCCCGCACCGGTGAAGGCGACCGCGAAGGGATAGCTGCCGCCCGGCGTGCCGCTTCGCGCGGGGTCGATCTTGCCGGGGCGCAAATCCTGCTCGGCGATCACCCGGCGGGCGACGAGGTCGATCAGGCTGACCGAATCATTGTAATAATTGGCGACGAGCGCGTGGCGGCCATCGGGCGCGATGGCGACGCCGGCGGCCTGCGGCGCGACGCCCGCGCCATTGCCCGCCTTGTGCCCCAGCGCGATCGGCGCGCCGTCCGCCGCGAAGCCATCCCTCTCGTGGCGGAACAGATAGAGCTTGTCGTCCACCCCGCCGCCCACCGCGAAGCCCTGCCCGTCGGGCGCCCAGGCGATGCCGCCGAAGCTGTTGTTCACCGTCAGCGTCTGCTGATGCACCGCGCCTGTGGCGCCGATGCGGTAAAGCAGCACATATTGCTGGGAAATCTTCGGGTCGAGCCCGCCGCTGGGCCCGTTATAGCGATTGAACCCGCTTGTCAGGATCGCGAGCCGCGTGCCATCGGGCGAGAGCGCTATCGCCGCCGCGCCATCGGCGATATAATCGGGCTTGGGGCCGCCGCGCGTGACGAGCGGCTCGAACTTGGCCCCCGGCGCGGCAAGCGGGGTCAGGCGCTGGCCGGTCGGGAGCGGCGTCGCGGCGGGCTTGCGCGGCGCGGCACCGAGCGCGGGGGCCAGGGCGACGAGGGCCAATGGGCAGGCAAGCGGCACCAAGCGCGTGAGCATCGAGTCTCTCCCCATCAGCGCGGCGAGGCATAGCGGTGATCAGCGGACGCCGTCCAGCGGCACGCATGGGAGCCAATGTAGGTTAACCTATCGCTGAGAGATGGTTGGTAGCGACGCCCGCGGGAGTCATGCACTGATGCTTCAGCTTTGCTATATCAGCACCGCTCGGCCGAGCGTGGATGCGGCCGCGATCGAAGCCATTCTGCGCACCGCGCGCACGCACAATGCCGCCGCGCAGGTTACCGGGCTGTTGCTGTATAATGGCCGGCGCTTCCTGCAGGTGCTGGAGGGCCCGGATCACGCCGTTCGCAGCATTTATGACCGGATCGCCACCGATCCGCGCCATTTCGCCATGGTGCAGCTGAGCGAGCGCACGATCGACGCGCGCGAGTTCGCGGCGTGGGACATGGCCTATCAGACGCTGGCGCTCGATCACGGCGCGCTGTGCGACCGCATCGAGCAGCTGACCCAAGGCGCTTCCGCCAGCGTCCGCGCGCTGTTCACCAGCTACGCGGCGATCTGAACACCCCCGCCGCCGCAGCGACGGGGGCGCCCCCAACCTCAATATTTGAAGCCGACCTCGAACCCGACGATGCGCGGTTCGTTGACGAAGCCGGTCAGGTTGTTGAAGTCGATGCCGCCGGTCGCCGCCACCATGTCGGTGATGTTGCGGGCGAACGCGGCAAAGTCCCACTTGCCGACCCGGTAGCCGACGCGCGCGCCGCCTTCGAGCTGGTAGTTGCTGCTGAACTCGACTGAATCGTACAGGAAGAACTGGATGCGCGAGCGATAGGCCCAGTCGGTCAACCCATAGACCTCACCGCCACGGAACGGCACCGAATAGCGCGCGGTCCAGTTGGCGATCCACTTCGGCGCCTGGGGCAGCGCGTTGCCGTTGATGTTGAAGATGCCGGGCGACCCCGGGCGCTGCGGGTTCAGCACGGTGCAGGCCGCGGCGCAGCCGGCGACGAACAGGTTCGGATCGTTGATCCGGGTGTTGTTGAGGCTGACCGAGGCGGTGACGAAGAAGCGCGGCGCCGGGGTCGCTTCCAGCTCGGCCTCGAAGCCCGAACCTTCGACGTTGCGCGCGTTGAGCAGCGTCGTGAAGTTGGAGGTGCCACCCACCGCCGTCAGCTGCAGATCGTCGGTGCTGAAGTAGAAGCCGTTGATGTTGAAGCGCAGCTTGTTGTTGAAGAAGCTGGTCTTGAAGCCGCCCTCATACGACAGCGTCCGCTCGTTCCGCGCGACCGACAGGGTGCGGCCAAAGGTCAGGCGACCCTGAATCGAGGGCGCGCGATAGCCGCGCGCGACGCGGGCGTAGAAGTTGATGTCGTCGTTGATCTTCTGCGTCAGGCTCACGTCCCAGGTAACGATGTCGCTGCCGACATTGGCGCGCTGATCGGGCACCGGGCCGCCAAAGCCCAGAAAGGCCGGGCGGGTATCAACCGGGCGCGCGGCGACGAAGTTGCGCGCGTCGTTATTGTACCGCAGGCCACCACGCAGCGTCAGGCCGAAGGGGAAGCGGTAGTTGGCCGAACCGAAGAAGCCGAACGCTTCGCTGCCCTGGCGTTGGGTCGCGATCGCCGAGGGCAGGGGATCGGTGGGGTTGTTGAAATCGAGCGATTGGACGCGCAGCTTTTCGTTGAAGTAGAAGAAGCCGCCCTGATAGTTGATGCGCCCGCCCAGCGTCGAGGCGATGCGCAGTTCCTGGGTGAACTGGTCGAGGTTCGGCACGTCATCCTGCGATTGCGCCGAGAAGGGAATGAACCCCGGGCCGAAGGGCGGCGCGAAGGCGTTGCCGAAGCCGCCATCGATGTCGCCCCGGCTGCGCAGGTCGCCGTTCCAATAGGCCGTCACCGAGGTGAGGGTGACGGGGCCGAAGTCGTAATCCACCGTCAGGCCGGCATTGTAGTTGCGCAGCGACTGGAAGTTGATGGCGTCGACCGCCACCTGATCGCGGCGGAACGGCGTGCCCGGGCCGCCAAGCCCGATCAGCCGGTTGCTGCCGGTCGCGAAGGCGTTCGCGCGGAACACGCGCGCGGTGCCATCGAGCACGCGCCACTGGCCGGTCAGCCGCACGGTGAGCGGCTGGCTCGGCTGCCATTGCAGCTGCACGCGGCCGGCCCAATCGTCAAAGCCCTCCAGGTCGCCACGGCGCGTCGTGCGCACATTGTCGAGCCAGTCCGAGCGGTGCTGATACAGCGTCGAGAAGCGCGCCGAGAGCGTCTCGCTCAGCTTCACGGTGGCCGCGCCTTCGAAGTTCACGCTGTCGAAGCTGCCATAGCTCGCACGGAAATAACCGCCCGCTTCGTCGGGGCGCACGGTGCTGAACTTGACGATACCCGCCGGCGTGTTGCGGCCGAACAGCGTGCCCTGCGGCCCGCGCAGCACTTCGAGTTGCGACAGGTCGAAGATCGGGAAACCTTTGATGATCGGGTTTTCGAGCACGACGTCGTCATAGACGAGGCTGACCGGCTGCGAGGCGTTCAGGTCGAAATCGGTGTTGCCGAGACCGCGAATGTAGAAGCGCGGGAACGCGCGGCCGAACGAGCTTTCGATGTTCAAGCTGGCGATGCGGCCCGAAAGCCCGCGAATGTCGGTGCCGCCGGCCTGGATCACCGAGAGATTCTCGCCGGTGAGCGAGCCGACCGATAGCGGCACGTCCTTGCGATATTCGCGGCGGCGCTCGGCGCTGACGATGATGTCGGGCTGCTCGATTTCCTCGGGCTGGGCGGCGGCGGCCTGCGCTTCCTGCGCGGCGGCGACGCTGGGCATCCCCAGGCCCGTCAGCATCAGAGCAAGGCCAAGCGTCCAGCGGCTGGTCGTATCGAGCATTTGGTCCCCCCAAAAGGCGCGCGCGCGCATGACATTTCCGTTTAAGCCGCGCCCTGTTCTTTCCCCCGGGCGCGGTCAAGCGCCTAGCGGCGCCCGCGTAACATTTTGGTTAAGGCGTAGCGCGGGTACCACACCGTCATTCTACGGAATAGGGGGTGCCAGCGGCGCGCCGCAGCTGGCCGGGGGGGGAGCGATCGACCCGCGCGCAGCCCGGGCGCGATGGTCGCTAAATGGGGGAGGGACGAGGGGGCGTCGCCGCCGCCCTCGCCGGCCCGGGATCAGGCCTTCACGTGCGCCGAGATATGCTTGTTCATCTCGAACATGGTGACCGACTTCTTGCCGAAGATCTTCTCCAGCTTGGCATCGGCCAGAATCTCGCGCTTGTTCTCCGGATTCTGAAGGTTATGCGCCTTGATATAGTCCCACACCTTGCTCACCACCTCGCTGCGGGGCAGCTTGTCGCTGCCGACGATCGCCGCGAGTTCGGCCGAGGGGGTGACGGGCGCATGGATGCCGCCCGTCTTGGGCGCATCGCTGGCTTTCTTTTCTTTTGCCATAGGTTCCTTCCTTGGGCGGAGCGGCTCCCCGCCGCCCCGACAGAATCACGCCTTGTGCAGCGCGCCTCTCTTGTGCGCCGCTCTGCCGCCCTTGTCACTCTCCACGATAAACTGGGGATTGTCTTTTGATGCAGCCACCTTGTGGCCCTTGATCTCGGTGGGGCTGGTTTGCTTCTTCACCACCTTGCCATGCGCGGTGCCGCCATGGCTCTTCCAGCTGACCTTGTCGCCTTGCTTCAAATCGTCGCTCATCGTGCTGCTCCGTTGCCGCTCGCTGGAGCCAAGCCTTGGCGGCGGCGAAGGTTGCGCCTAATCCCGCCTGCGAAAGGAACCGCCGCCTATGAAAACCCGCGCCGCCGTCGCCTTCGAGCCCAAGCGACCGCTCGAAATCGTCGAACTCGATCTGGAAGGCCCCAAGGCGGGCGAGGTGCTGGTGGAGATCAAGGCGACCGGCATCTGCCACACCGATGCCTATACGCTCGACGGGCTGGACAGCGAGGGGCTGTTCCCCAGCGTCCTCGGCCATGAAGGCGCGGGCATCGTTCGCGAGGTGGGGGCGGGGGTGACGAGCGTCGCGCCCGGCGATCATGTGATTCCGCTCTACACCCCCGAATGCCGCCAGTGCAAAAGCTGCCTCAGCGGCAAGACCAATTTGTGCACCGCGATCCGCGCGACCCAGGGCAAGGGGCTGATGCCCGACGGCACCAGCCGCTTCAGCTACAAGGGCCGGACCGTGTTCCATTACATGGGCTGCTCGACCTTCTCGAACTTCACCGTGCTGCCCGAGATCGCGGTCGCGAAGATCCGCGACGACGCGCCGTTCCAGACGAGCTGCTATATCGGCTGCGGGGTGACGACCGGGGTCGGCGCGGTGGTGAACACGGCGAAGGTGCGCCCCGGCGACAACGTCGTCGTGTTCGGGCTCGGCGGGATCGGCCTCAACGTGATCCAGGGCGCGAAGCTTTCGGGCGCGGGGCGGATCGTCGGCATCGACATCAACCCGGCGCGCGAGGCATGGGGCCGCCAGTTCGGCATGACCGACTTCATCGACGCGCGCGGCAAATCGAGCGCCGAGGTGATCGCCGCCGTTCAAGCGCTCACCGATGGTGGCGCGGACTATAGCTTCGATTGCACCGGCAATACCGAGGTGATGCGCCAGGCGCTCGAATGCTGCCACCGCGGCTGGGGCGAGAGCATCATCATCGGCGTGGCGGAGGCGGGCAAGGAGATCAGCACCCGGCCGTTCCAGCTGGTGACAGGCCGGGTGTGGAAGGGCACCGCGTTCGGCGGCGCCAAGGGCCGCACCGACGTTCCCAAGATCGTCGACTGGTATATGGACGGCAAGATCGCGATCGACCCGATGATCACCCATGTGCTGTCGCTCGACGAGATCAACCAGGCGTTCGATCTGATGCACGCGGGCGAGAGCATCCGCTCGGTCGTGGTTTACTGAACAGGGAGCAGGCGATGTTCACTCATGTGATGGTTGGCGCGAACGATATCGACGCCTCCAAGGCGTTCTACGACGCGACGATGGCGGCGCTCGGCGGCGAGCCGGCGCGCGAGCATCGCGGGCGCTATTTCTATCACCACAAGGGATCGCGCCTCGCGATCACCAAGCCGATCAATGGCGAGGCGGCGACCCCGGGCAACGGCATGACGATCAGCATCCTGGGCGACAGCCCCGAACAGGTCGATGCCTGGCACGAAGCGGGGCTCGCCGCCGGCGGCACGCCTTGCGAAGACCCGCCGGGCATCCGCCAGGCCTCGCTCGGCGCGGTCTATATGGCGTATCTGCGCGATCCGGCGGGCAACAAGCTGTGCGTGATGCACAGGCTGCCGGCGTGATCGAAACGCTCGCCACCGCGCGCGCCTTTGGCGGCGTGCAGGGCGTCTATCGCCACGCCTCCAGCGCGACGGGGACGGCGATGACCTTCTCGGTGTTCGTCCCGCCGCACGACGCAGGCGCGCGGCTGCCGGTGCTGTGGTATCTCTCCGGCCTCACCTGTACCCATGCCAATGTCACCGAAAAGGGCGAGTATCGCCGCGCCTGCGCCGAGCAGGGGGTGATCTTTGTCGCGCCCGACACCTCGCCGCGCGGCGCGGACGTGGCCGACGATCCGGCCTATGACATGGGGCAGGGCGCGGGCTTCTACGTCGACGCGACCGAGGCCCCCTGGGCGCCGCATTTCCGGATGCGGCGCTATATCGAGCAGGAATTGCCCGCGCTGATCGCCGCGCACTTCCCGGTCGATCTGGGCGCCCAAGGCATCACCGGCCATTCGATGGGCGGGCACGGCGCGCTCACCATCGCTTTGCGCAACCCGTGCCGTTTCAAGAGCGTCAGCGCCTTCGCGCCGATCTGCGCGCCGAGCGACTGCCCCTGGGGGCACAAGGCGCTGGGCGGCTATCTGGGCGAGGATCGTACGGCATGGCGGGCCTATGATGCCTGCGCGCTGATCGAGGACGGCGCACGGCTGCCCGAGCTGCTGGTCGATCAGGGAGCGGACGACACCTTCCTCGCCGAACAGCTCAAGCCCGAACGACTGGAGGCGGCCTGCGCGGCGGCCGGCATCCCGCTCACGCTGCGCCGGCAGCCGGGCTATGATCACAGCTATTATTTCGTCTCGACCTTCCTGGCCGAGCATGTCGCCTGGCACGCGGCGCGGCTGAAGGGGTAGCGAACGGTTCGCGCCGCTGCCACCCACCCCAACCCCTCCCTGGCAGGGAGGGGCTCAACGCCAGTCAACGAGCAGCTCCCGTCCCTGAAAGGGAGGGGTTGGGGGTGGGTCGACGTCAGGCCCCCCACCAATGAAAAACCCCCGGCGCGATCGCCGGGGGCTCCTCCCTCTTGGGCTGTTGGGGCGCCGGTGCGCCCGGGATCAGAAGGTGTAGCGGATCGTGCCGCCATAGGTGCGCGGCTGGTTGGCATAGCCCGAAACGCTGCCGGACTGCGCGACCGACGGGAAGATCGTGGTGATCGTGCGCTGATCGAGGATGTTGCGCCCGAACACCGACAGTTCCAGATTGTTCTTCAGGCGATAGCTGAACGCCGCGTTCCAGTTCTGGAACTCGCGCAGGAAGCCCGGAATCTGATCGCTGTTCTGGGTCGGCGCGTCATACTGGAAGTCGCTCGACAGGATGATGCGATCGCCGTTGGCGAGCGGCTTGTTGAAGGTCGCGCCAACGGTGAAGGTCACGTCCGGAATGCCCGAGGGGCGCGTGCCCGACAGATCGACCACGGTGCCGTTCGGGCCAGCCGCGCCCGGGAAGCGATCATAGCGCGGGCTGAGATAGGTCATCGCATAGTTCAGCGTCAGCTCGCGGGTCGGGTTCCAGCTGACATCGGCTTCGAAGCCGTGGGTCGACTGGCGACCGGCGTTGTTGAGCGCGAAGCCCGTGCCGATGAAGACGTTCGACTGGAAGCCGCGCAGGATCTGATAGAAAGCGGCGAGGTTGAACGCGACGCGGCGGAACTTGGCCTTGATGCCGCCTTCGAAATTGTCGGCGAGTTCGGGGCCGGCGAAGCGGGTGCCGGTCGTCAGGTTGGGCACCAGCAGCCCGGCGGCGCGCAGGCCCGGCAGGTCGGCCGCGAACGGCCGCGAGTCGCGCGACAGGTTCCACGACGATGCCTTGAAGCCCTGCGCATAGGTCACATAGGTGCTGACCTCGTCGTTGATCTTCCAGGCAAGGCGCGCGGTGAAGCTGAAATTGCTGTCGCGCGTCCGGCCCGCCTCCACCGCGTTCGGGAAGTTGACCGACGACGGCAGGAACTGCAGCGGCCGCAGCCCGAGCAGCGGGTTCACCGCCGGATTGTTCTGGTTGGCGTTGGCGAAGGCGGTCGCGCCCGCGTTGATCTGATTGAAGATCGCTGGCTGCAACGCGGCGAACTGGCCGATCTGCTGCGCGGTGGCGAGGCGACCGGCCGGCAGGCCCAGCGCCTGGCCGACACTGGTGGCGATCGCCTGGTTGCGGATCACGCCGTTGCCGATGGTAACGAAATCGAGCGTCGAGAAGGTGTCGGTGGTGAAGCTGTCCGACGAGACGAACTTCTCGTCCATCGTGTAGTTGAAGCCGAAGGTCGCGGTAACGCCGCGGATCAGCTCGAGATCGAAATTGCCGAAGAACGAATAGGCGCTGTTCTTGTAGCGGAAATCGTTGAACTGGCCCTGGCCGGCCTGAAAGAAGGTTCCGGGCGGGAAGCCGAGAATGCCGGTTTCGACCGTCGGGAAGATCGCGCCGCCCGCCAGCGCATTGGCGTAGTTGCGGAAATCGCGGCCGAAGCGCAGGCCGTCATTCACCCGGATCCGCTCGTTAAAATAGAAGTTACCGAGCAGGAAGTTGAATGGCCCATCGAAATTCGACTGGATACGGAACTCGTTGGTGAAGGTCTTGATGTCCGTGTTGGTGCGGTTCGATCCGATCAGGTCGGCGCTGGTGAAGTCCGAATCCTGATTGGTCCGCAGCAGCGATTCACGATAAGAGGTGATCGTCAGCAACGTGAACTTGTCGAGCGTGTAATCGGTCTGCAGCGACACGCCATAGTTCTGGACGTTGTTGGTCGACGGGAAGTTGTAGAACGCCGCGTCGGGGAAGCGCTGGTTCGGGATCAGCCGACCACCCAGCGCCTGGACGACCGCGCCGGTCGGACCGTTGACCAGGTTGACGACGCCGCAGCAGACTTCGTCGATCTTGTCGTAATCACCGATCAGGCGGAACTTAACATCGGCGTTGGGCTGCCACAGCAATTGAGCGCGGCCGCCATAGCGATTGCGGCCATTTTCCGAGACGCCCGTGCCGCGATCCTCGAAATAGCCATCACGCCGGTTGTAATAGCTGTAGATATCGTAGGCGACGGTCTCGCTGATCGGGCCGGAGATATCGGCGCGGGCGATGAATTCGTTGAACGCGCCATAGGTCAGCTCGGCGAACCCGGTCGTGGTGAAACTCGGCTCGGCGGTGACGATGCTGATCACGCCCGCCGATGCGTTCTTGCCGAACAGGGTCGATTGCGGCCCGCGCAGCACCTCGACGCGCTTCAGCCGCGGGGTGGGAAGGTCGCTGATCTGCGCGGCGGTGCGCGAGCGATAGACGCCGTCGATGAACACGCCAACCGAAGGCTCGATACCGGCGTTGTTCGCGCCGTTGCCATAGCCGCGGATGATGAAGTTGGTGTTGGCCGAGCTTTGCAGCTGGTTGACGCGCAGCGAGGGGGTGACGCGCTGCAGATCGAGCAGATCGCGGATCTGGTTCTGCTGAATCTTGGCACCGGTGACGACATCGACCGAAATCGGGGTATCGAGCAGCGTCTTGTCGGTCTTGGTCGCGGAGACGACGATGTCTTCCTGGAAGCCCGTGCCATCGTCCTGCGGCGCGGACTGCGCGGCGTCGTCCGCGGTCTGCGGCGCGGCGGCTTGCGCGAAAGCGGGCGACACCGCGAACATCGCCAGCGTCGAGGCCGCCGCCAACAGGTGGAATTGCTTCATCGATCCCCTCCCAAGCCCACGCCGCGTTTGTACGCAATCGGGCGCAATTTGAAGTTACGGTATCCGATTAGCCCTCGGCTGACGCCAGCGTCAACGCCTGAACATCGTGCTTTCCAGCACCTCTGCGATATTGTTGCTCGAATGAGACAGTTTCGAATCGGGGCTGAAAAGCGCCGGCGATCGGTTGACGTAGCGTCGATCCCGAATCACGTGAGCGGCGAGGAGGGAGCGAATGAACGAACTCGATGACCATGGCGACGCCGGCGACCTGGTGGCGCCGCCGCGAAAAATCCCGGTGCCGCCGGAGGTTGAAGCCGCCGTCCGGACCTTGATTCGCTGGGCGGGGGACGATCCGACGCGCGAGGGGCTGCGCGATACCCCTGCGCGGGTGGCGCGGGCGTGGAAGGAATATTGCCAGGGCTATCAGGACGATCCGGCCCAGCATCTGTCCCGAATTTTCGAGGAAGTGGGCGGCTATGACGAGATCGTGCTGCTGAAGGACATTCCGTTCCAGTCGCACTGCGAGCACCACATGGCTCCCATCATCGGCAAGGCGCACATCGCCTATCTGCCGAGCAACTGGGTGGTCGGCATCTCGAAGCTCGCGCGCGTGCTCCACGGCTATGCCCGACGGCTGCAGGTGCAGGAACGGCTGACCGCGGAGGTCGCCAATTGCATCTGGGAAAACCTGCGCCCGCAGGGCGTGGCGGTGGTGATCGAGGCGAGCCACGCCTGCATGACCGCGCGCGGGGTACGCACCCCCGGCGTCGGCATGGTCACCAGCCGCATGATGGGGGTGTTCAAGGACGACGAGCGCAGCCGCAAGGAGGTGCTGTCGCTGATGGGGTATCGCGAGTGACCCGCACCGCGATCGTCACCGGCGGCGCGCGGCGGATCGGCGCGGCGATCGCGCGCCGGCTGGCGGCGGGCGGCTGGCGGGTGGTTGTCCATCACTGCCGATCCGACGTTGCCGCGCAGGGGCTGGCAGCGGTTTTGCCGGGCGCGGTCGCGCTCGAGCAGGACCTGGCGTTGCCCGGCGCCGCCGCCGCGCTGCTCGGCGCTGCCCGGGCGGGGCTTGGTGGGCCGATCGCGGCGATCGTCAACAACGCCTCGCTGTTCGAGTTCGACACCCCCGGCGCGATCGATCCGGCGCTGATCGAGGCGCACGTCGCGCTCAACCTGACCGCGCCCGCCCTGCTCGCCGAGGCGCTCGCCGCCCAGGACGATCTGGCGGAGGGCGCGGTCGTCAACCTGCTCGATCAGAAGATCGTCAATCTGAACCCCGATTTCTTCGCCTATAGCTGCACCAAGGTCGCGCTGGCGGGCGCGACCGTGATGCTCGATCAGGCGCTGGGGCCCAGGGTACGGGTGAACGCGGTCGCGCCGGGGCTCACGCTGCCGAGCCTCGACCAAAGCGAGGCCGAATATCAAGCAGTTGCCCGCCGCAACCTGCTCGCGCGCCCGGTCCGCGCCGAGGCGGTGGCGGACGCGGTCGCCTATCTGCTCGACGCGCGGGCGGTGCGCGGGCAGACGCTGTTCGTCGATTGCGGCCAGCGTTTCCTGCCGCGCCGCCGCGACGTGATGTTCGCGACGCGAGGCGCCGATGCCTGATTACCGCATCGCGCTCGAAAATCTCGAGCTGAACATGGGGCTTGGCATCCATGCCGAGGAGCGTGCCGCCCCGCAGCGGGTGGTGGTGAGCGTGTGGATGGACTGCCGCTACGCGGCACCGCCGCCTGACGACATCGCGGCGGTGGTCGATTATGATTTCCTGCGCGCCGGCATCCGCGATCTGGTCGCCGCCCGCCATTTCGATCTACAGGAAACGCTGGTCGAGGCGGTCGCCGCGCTCGCGCTGGCCGATCCGCGCGTGTGGCGTGTGCGGGTGCGCTCGATGAAGCCCGCCATCTACCCCGACGCCCGGATCGGCTGCGAGATAGAGCGACAGCGCGGCTGATCGCGGCGGGCGGAACCCGGGGCGGTCCCCGTTATTCTACCAACAGGGTTAATGGGGACTATCGCCACGGATTCCCGCGCCCTATACTCCGTTCCGGGATTGGGGGATTTCGCGATGAAACGAGCCTTGCTGCTGCTGGCCGCCGGCACCTTGTTGAGCGGCGCCTGTGCCTTCGCGGTGGGCAGCACGCCGCGCGCCGCCGCTGAACCGAGCACGATCCTGCCCGCGCCCGTCCGTTAAGCCCGGCTGGACGAAGCGCGCGCGAGGCGGCAAGACGCTCTCCCGACGCCGCCCGCGCGGCGAAAGCATCAAGGGGAGAGCGATGCGCGCCTTATTGTCCACCGCCCCGGGCGGTCCCGATACGCTGCAACTGGCCGAGTTGCCCGATCCTGTCGCCGGCCCCGGTCAGGTGATCGTCGCGGTGAAAGCTTGCGCGATCAACTATCCCGATGTGCTGATCATCGAGGACAAATATCAGTTCCGCCCGCAGCGTCCCTTCGCTCCCGGCGGCGAGATTGCGGGCGTGATCGATAGCGTTGGCGAGGGCGTGATCGGCTGGCAGCCCGGCGACCGCGTGCTCGCGACGGTGGGGCATGGTGGGCTGGTCGAAAAGTTTGCGGTGCCCGCCGCCGCGCTCCACCGCTTGCCCGAGGGGCGCAGTTTCGAGGATGGGGCGGCCCTGCTGCTCACCTATGCGACGACGATCCACGCCCTGCTCGATCGCGGGCGGCTGCGGGCGGGGCAGACCTTGCTCGTGCTTGGCGCCGCGGGCGGGGTAGGGCTCGCTGCGATCGAGCTGGGCAAGGCGTTCGGCGCGCGGGTGATCGCCGCCGTCTCGAGCGCGGCCAAGGCGAGCGCCGCCGCCGACGCCGGTGCCGACGCGACGCTGATCTATGGCCGGGCGCCGTTCGACAAGGACGCGAGCAAGGCGCTTTCCGAACAGTTCAAGGCCGCCGTCGGCCAAGCCGGCGCGGACGTGATCTACGATCCGGTCGGCGGCGATTACGCCGAGCCCGCCCTGCGCGCGATTGCCTGGGAGGGGCGCTATCTGGTGGTCGGCTTCCCGGCCGGTATCCCGCGCCTGCCGCTTAATCTGACCCTATTGAAAAGCTGCGATGTGTGCGGCGTGTTCTGGGGTGCCTTCGCCGCACGCGATCCGCAGGCCAATGCCAAGCACGTCTCGACCCTGTTCGAACTATGGGCGGCGGGCAAGATCGCGCCCAAGGTGACGCAGGTTTTCGACTTCGCCGAGGGCGGCGCGGCGATCGCCAAAATGGCCGCGCGCGAGGCGATCGGGAAGCTGGTGGTGCGGGTCTCGGATTAGGCGACCGTGTCGTTCAGGCGAGCAATTGGAACGCCGCGCCCGGCGCGGTGGGCACCGGCTGCACGCCGATCGCGCTGTAGGTGCCGACTGCCTGCGTCGCGTGCTGAGCGGCCTGCTTCACCGCTTCCAGCCTGGCATGGTCGAGCGGCTTTCGGCTCGGGTCGCTCGCCGCGTTCTTGTTGTGCGGGCCGGAAGCGGGGTGAGCGGGATCGATGTCGCGCTTCGCCATCGCGACATCGCCACAATTCCAGCACGCGAAACCGTTGACATTGACCGGGCTTGGATAGTTGAGCGACACCGCCATCTACATGATCCTGGCTGGATTATGTCGCGCCGTATAGCCGAGCATCACTGAAAGAAGGCTTAAGCGACCGGTTGCCTTGCTTTCGGGGGCGGACTATCTGCGCTGGCATAATCCGGCCATAGATCGACGTTATCAGCGCGGGACCACGGTGCCGCGCTGGGACACAACAACAGGGAATGCCGAATGACGACATTCGACGATCGCGAACGCGCCTTCGAGGCAAAATATGCTCGCGACGAGGAAATCGCCTTCCGCGTCACCGCGCGGCGCAACAAGCTGGTGGCGCACTGGGCGGCGGAGCTGATGAAGCTGACGCCCGAGGAAACCGATGCTTATGCAAAAGCGGTCGTCCAGGCCGATTTCGAGGAAGCCGGCGACGAGGACGTGATCCGCAAGCTGCTCGGCGACCTGACCGCCGCCGGGGTCGAAATCGACGACACCGCAGTTCGCCGCGCGCTGGCCGACCAGGCGGCTGAGGCGCGCCGCCAGCAGGAAGCGCGATAATGCCGATGCCCGCATCCGAAATCGAGGCGCTGATCCGCGCCGCGATCCCCGATGCGCACATCGAAATCACCGATCTCGCCGGCGACGGCGATCACTATGCCGAGCGGGTGACGAGCGAGAGCTTTCGCGGCCTGCCGCGCGTGCGGCAACACCAGGCGCTCTATGCAGCGTTGGGCGGGCGGATGGGCGGCCTGCTACACGCGCTGCAACTCACCACCGCCGCTCCCGAGGACCAAGCATGACCGAAGATACCCAGGCACGCATCGGACAGATCGTGCGCGACAATGATGTGCTGCTGTTCATGAAGGGCACGCCGCTGTTCCCGCAATGCGGTTTTTCCAGTCGCGCGGTCGCCATCCTCCAGCATCTGGGGGTTGAGTTCGGCTCGATCGACGTGCTGCAGGATCAGGCGATCCGCCAGGGGATCAAGCAATATTCCGACTGGCCGACCATTCCGCAGCTCTATGTGAAGGGCGAATTCGTCGGCGGATCGGACATCATGATGGAAATGTTCGAAACCGGCGAGCTAGCTCAACTGTTCGAGGCGAAAGGCGTCGTCAGCGCCAGCTGACGCGACCGGAATAGGGGGCATTGATGCTGCTGGAAACCGGGGCGCCGGGGCGCGGTATGGGATCGCGCGCGCCGATGCTGATCTGCGATCTGACGCAGAGCTACTCGCCGATCGCCGGCGGTGGCGTCGGCACCTATTTGCGGGCGAAGCGCGATTATGTGCTCGATCACACCCCGCACAGCCTGCTCCAGATCGTGCCCGGGCCCGAGGACAAGATCGAAACGCGCGGCCGCCACATCTGGTGCGAGGTCGGCGCCGATCCGGTGCGCGGCAGCCCCAATTACCGCTTCATCCTGCGCACCAAGGTCGTGCGCGAATTGCTGGCGCGCTACCGCCCCGCGGTGATCGAATCGCTGTGCCCCTGGGTGCTGCCCTGGACGGCGATCCACCATCGTCGCGCGTTTCCCGAAACGGCGCTCGTGGCCGGCTATTCCACCGATTTTCCGAACGCGCACGTTTACCGTGTCGCGGGCAATCTGTTCGGGGAAACGCTGGGCCGGGGCTTCCGATGGCTGTCCTATGGCTATGCCGAGATCACCTATCGCGAGTTCGACTGGGTCTACACGCTGACCGAGGAGATCAAGGCGGTGCTCGCCGGGCGCAAGATTCATCGCACCGCCGTGCTGCCACTGGGCGTGAATATCGACATGTTCGATCCCGCCCGCCGAGACCCCGCTTTTCGCGCCGAACTCGGGCTGCCGGGCGACGGGCCCCTCCTTATCTACGCCGGCCGCCTCGACAATGAGAAGCGGGCTCGGGTGCTGGTGGAGATGATGAAACAGCTGCCGCCGGCGCTTGGCGCCGCGCTGATCCTGGTCGGCGATGGCAAGCTGCGCGCCGAGCTCGAGGCCGAGGGCGCGGGGCTGCCGATCGCCTTCCCCGGCTTCATCAGCGATCGCGCGGCGCTCGCTCGCGCGCTCGCCTCCGCCGACATCTATGTGTCGGGCATGGCGGATGAGACCTTCGGCATATCAGTGGTAGAGGCGCAGGCGTCGGGCCTGCCGATCGTCGGCGTCGCGAGTGGGGCGATGATCGACCGCGTGCCCGCCGGGCTCGGCCTGCTCGGGCCGGTGGACGATGCGGCGGCGATGGCGGCGAACGTCCAGCAAATCTGGGCGAGCGACCGTGCCGTGATCGCCCGCGCCGCCCGCGCCCATGCCGAACAGTTCCGCTGGGAGCGTACTTTCGAGCAGCTGTTCGACGAGATCTATCCGCGGGCGCTGGCCCATGCCGCCCTGCGCGCGAAGACCGGCCGCCGCGCCGCCGACCGTGCGTTTGTCGAGGCGCTGGCGGGGTAGGGGCTCCGTCGGCTGGCAGGGCGCGCACGGCTCCGACGATTGAGGCACGCCGGAAAGGACTCCAGCCTGCGCTAGGGCGCCTGCTGGCGAACCGCTTGAATGCCCTGTCACCCACCACTCCGACGAGAGCGCAGTCCCCTCGGGCAGATCTCGCGAATTTTGCGATCGGCTGAAAATGCGGGAGCCGGGTGGGCGGGTCGGCGCGAGACCGGGGGAGCGCTCGACCCGCCCTTTGAGCGGCGTGCCGCTTGGGGCGCGATACACGATGCAGGCGGCGTGCCAGACGATGCAAAGCCCCGTTTTCCGGGACTTATGCTGGTTAACGGCGCCGTGTACCAAAGCGCGATTGTAAGATCCGCCGACAGACGAAGAGCGCTCTCCAGGCATCGGCGCGAGAGCGCATCCACTGCCTCTTGACTACAAGCGTAAGCGATGAGATTACATCCGTAGTCAGTAAAAGGGTGCGACTCATGACGGAGCGGATCAGCGACGCCGAATATGCCGTGATGGAGGCTCTGTGGGCGGAGAGCCCGCTCACCGCGCAGGAAGTCGCCGAGCGGGTCGGGCCGGCGCGCGACTGGAGCGCGAACACGGTGAAGACGCTGCTCGGTCGCCTGCTCGCCAAGCAGGCGATCGTCCATGAAGAGGATGGCCGCCGCTACCTCTATCGCCCAGCCGTGAAGCGCGAGGATTACGTCGCGGGTGAATCGCGGCGGATGATCGACCGGCTGTTCGGTGGTCGGCTGACGCCGCTGGTCGCGCACCTCGCCGAGCGCGACGCACTGAGCCCCAAGGACATCGAAGAGATCGAGGCGCTGCTGAAAGGGCTGAAGCAATGATCGCCTGGGCTATCGAGGGGCTGATCGCCTCGACGCTGCTGATGATCCTGGTGCTCGTGCTGCGTGCGCCGGTGCGCCGGGCGTTTGGGGCGGAGGTCGCCTATGCGCTGTGGCTGCTGCCGGTTGCTCGGCTGGTGATGCCGCCGCTGCCGGGCGAATGGCAGCTCTCACGCATCGTCGCGCCGTTGCTCCACCATGCCGAGCATCGCTCGATCGTGGTCGGCGTGCTGACGCCGGTGGGACTTTCAGCCGAGGTGAGCGCGCGCGCGATCGAGGTGAGCCTCGGCGCGCCTGGGATTAAGGCCGCGATCGTCCCGCCGACTTTGATCGAGCAGGGCGCGAATCTGCTGCCATTGCTCGCCGGGGTCTGGGCGATCGGCGCGCTGGGCTTCATCATCTATCATCTGGCGAGCCACAGCCGCTTCTGCGCCCGCCTGCGCGCTGGTGCGGAGGCGGTCATTGCAGGGCCGGTGCGGGTGCTGCGGAGCCGCGCCGCGACTGGGCCGCTCGCCTTCGGCATCTGGCACAAATATGTCGCCTTCCCGCTCGATTTCGCCGAGCGTTACGATGCTGACGAGCAGGCGCTCGCGCTGGCGCACGAGTTGACGCACCACGCGCGCGGCGATCTGGTCGCGAACTGGGTCGCGCTCGTCACGCTGGGCATCCACTGGTTCAATCCTGTCGCCTGGCGGGCCTTCCGCGCCTTCCGCGCCGATCAGGAGATGGCGTGCGACGCACGAGTGCTCGCCGGACGCGATCAGGCGCTGCGCCACGCTTATGGCCGCGCGATCGTGAAATCGGCGCACGGTGGGGCGGTCTCCGCCGCGTGCCACCTCCATACCATCAACGAACTGAAAGGAAGGCTGAGGATGCTGGCGAAGGATAGTGTGTCGCGCGAGCGACGCTGGGGAGGGTTGGCCGGCGTCTCGGCGTTGGCGCTGGTCGCGCTTGGGGTGACGGCCTCGGGCACGGCGGCAGCCGAGAAACTGCGTGAGCAGGTGCGGGTGACCACCGGCGTCGATCTCGCGCGGTTCGACGCGCCTCCCGCTCCGGAGGCGCCGCTTGCGCCTCAGGCACCGCGTGCGCCAGCGCCGGCAAGTGGCGTGCCGGTTCCGCCGTCGATCGTCGCGCCCGCGCCGGAGGCTCCCGAGGCTCCCGTTGGCGCAACCCCGCCGGCGCCGCCCCGTGCCGAGGAGGCTAAAGAGCAGGTCTTCATCTGGCGCGACGGCGAGGGCGGTGTGGTTCGCTCGCATTCGCGCGGCAAAGGCGAGCAACAGTGGATCATCGAGCGCCGCTTCGCAGAGGCTCAGGTGCCTGAGGTGCGCGACCGTGATTGCGGCGATGGCGATCGACCGTTGGTAGAGCACCGGCAGGATGGCAAACGCACAACCATCATCGTTTGCCGCAACCGGGTGGAACGTTTCGCCAAGGAAGCGAGCGAGCGCGCCATGCGCGCCCGGGAACTCGCGATGAACACGCAAGACATCGAGCGGACCGCCCGCCGCACCGCGCTCGAAAGTGTCCGACAGGCGCGTGCCTCGATCATCGCCAATTCCGGCTTGACCGAGGCGCAGCGCGCCGAGGCGCTGAAGGGAATCGACGAGGCGATCGCCGAATTGTCGAGCGGTCGCGACTGAGGTCAGGGACCTAGGGCGGGCTCCGGTCCGCCCGTTTTGTCAGTCGTCCTGGGTCAGTTGCTTTTGCAGGAAAAGCAGGTCGCGCCAGCCGCCGCCCTTGTGGCCGATGCCGATCAATCGCCCCGCCTCGGTGAACCCCAGCCTCCGGTGGAGCCGCAGCGAAGCATCGGCTCCGGCGTCCACGCCTGCGACCATCATCCGCAACCCCTGCGTCCGCGCCCGCGCGATCAGCGCCTCCATCAGCGCGAGCCCGATCCCACGCCCCCGCGCATCGGCCGTGACATGGACGCTGTGCTCCACGGTAAAGCGATAGCCGTCGCCCGTGCGGAACGGGCCGTAGCTGCCAAAGCCGAGCACTTCGGCGTCGCGCGCGACCAGCACCGGGAAACCCGCATCGATCCGCCCGCGCCACCAGGCCGTGCGTTCTTCGATCGTGGTCGGCTTGTCGCGCCAGATCGCGTTGGTACCCGCGATTACCGCGTTGGTGATCGCCAGGATGGCGGGCAAATCCTCGGGCGCTGCATCTTCGATCCGCATCACCAACGAGTGTAGCCGCCCTCCGCCCAAACAAAATACTCCCAAGGGGCGGCGCATTGCGTTTGGCAACGCCTTGGCAGGATATTGCGTGGGGATGAGATAAAAGAAGCGGGGGCTCGTTCCGGCCAAGTGCTTGTTTCATGACGCTTCTCAGCCATATGTCAGCGCTAAGCGCAGCGCGGCCTTGCTCGCTCGCCGCCGGCGCCTTAGAAGCGCCGCAAATCCCACCTCCAGCGCATGGAACCAACGCCTTGGTCGACCTGTCGCAATATCTGCCGATCCTGCTTTTCCTGGCCGTCGCGCTGGTGCTGTCGGGCGCGTTCGTGTTCCTACCGATGCTCGTTTCGCGCGTCACGGGCACGCACAACCCGACGCCCGAAAAGCTCGCCGAATATGAGTGCGGCTTCCCTGCCTTCGAGGACAGCCGCAGCCAGTTCGACGTGCGCTTCTACCTGATCGCCATCCTGTTCATCATTTTCGACCTGGAGGCCGCCTTCATCTACCCCTGGGCGGTATCGGTCTTCACGCTCGGCTGGACCGCGTGGTTCGCGATGATGATCTTCATCGCCGAACTCGCGCTGGGCCTGGCCTATGCCTGGAAAAAGGGAGCCCTGGATTGGGAGTAGAGCTTTCGCGCGTCCCCGCCGACGGGACGCTGCCCGACCAGTCCTTTCTCACCGGGCTCAATGACGAGTTGACCGACAAGGGCTTCGTCGTCACCAGCGCCGAGGAACTGTTTCAATGGGCGCGCACCGGCTCGCTCTGGTGGATGACCTTTGGGCTGGCGTGCTGCGCGGTGGAGATGATCCACGTCAACATGCCGCGCTACGATCTGGAGCGCTTCGGCGTCGCCCCGCGCGCCAGTCCACGCCAGTCAGACGTGATGATCGTCGCGGGCACGCTCTGCAACAAGATGGCACCCGCCTTGCGCCGGGTTTATGATCAGATGTCCGACCCGAAATATGTGATTTCGATGGGTTCGTGCGCCAATGGCGGCGGCTATTATCATTATAGCTACAGCGTGGTGCGCGGGTGCGACCGGATCGTGCCGGTTGACATCTACGTCCCCGGGTGCCCGCCGACCGCCGAGGCTTTGCTCTATGGCGTGATGCAGCTGCAGCGGAAGATCCGCCGGGTGGGGAGTCTGGACCGGTGAGGGCGCCCGCACCCGCCTATGCCCCCAACGAAGGCGTAATCGACACCGCGCGCGCCGCGCTCGGCGATCTGCTGCTCGACGCGGTCGACGCGGTGGGCGAGGTGTCGTTGAACATCGACCGGGAGCGGCTGGTCGAGGCGATGATCCTGCTGCGCGATACTCCTGGCCTGGAATATCAGCAGCTGATGGAGATCGCCGGCGCCGATTATCCGCAGCGCGAAGATCGGTTCGACGTTTGCTATCACCTGCTCTCGCTCACCCGGAACCACCGGCTGCGGGTGCGGGTGATGACCGACGAGGTGAAGCCTGTACCTTCGGTAACGGGCATCTGGCCGGTCGCCGGCTGGCTCGAGCGCGAGGTGTATGACCTGTACGGCGTGCTGTTCACCGGCAATACCGATCTGCGCCGTATTCTGACCGATTATGGCTTTCGCGGCCATCCGCTTCGCAAGGACTTCCCGCTGACCGGCTATGTCGAGATGCGCTATTCGGAAGAGGCCAAGCGCGTGGTGTACGAACCGGTGAAGCTCGCCCAGGATTTCCGAACCTTTGACTTCACCTCGCCCTGGGAAGGCGCCGAATATGTGCTGCCGGGCGATGAAAAGGCCAGGCTGCCCGAGGCCAAGGGGGCGCCGACCCCGCTAAAGGCAGATGAAGTCGCCAAGGCCGACGCCGTGCAGACACCAAAGGACGCGCCGACCGAGGTGAAGACCACCGAAAGCACCGCCCAGAGCGGCGCGGGCAAGCCGCATCCCCATGCCGGCCCCACGCCCGCCAATCCCGATGTCGTTCCGTCCAAGGGGCAGAACCAGTGACCGATTTGCGCGAACACCAGCTGCGCCACAATGTCGAGATCGACCCCGAGACGGGCGAGGTCGCGATCCAGAATTACACGATCAATTTCGGCCCGCAGCACCCGGCGGCGCACGGCGTGTTGCGGCTGGTGATGGAGCTGGACGGTGAAATCGTGGAGCGGCTCGATCCGCATGTCGGCCTGCTCCACCGCGGCACCGAAAAGCTGATCGAGTACAAGACCTATCTTCAGGCTTTGCCCTATTTCGATCGCCTCGATTACTGCTCGCCTTTGTGCATGGAGCATAGCTATGTGCTCGCGGTCGAGAAGCTGCTCGATCTGGAGGTGCCAGCGCGCGCGCAATATTTGCGGGTGTTGTTCGCCGAGCTGACCCGGATCAGCAACCACATGCTGAACCTCGGCAGCCATGTGATGGACGTCGGCGCGATGACGCCGAACCTGTGGCTGTTCGAACTGCGCGAGGACTGCCTCAATTTCTTCGAGCGCATATCGGGCGCGCGGATGCACTCGGCCTGGTTCCGCCCCGGCGGCGTGCATCAGGATGTGCCGCTCAAGGTGCTGAGCGACATTGGTGACTGGCTCGACACGCGCTTGCCCAAGCTGTTCGAGGATGCGATTAGCCTGGTCGCCGACAACCGCATCTTCAAGCAGCGCAATGTCGATATCGCGGTGGTGAGCCGCGAGGACGCGATCAAATGGGGCTTTTCGGGGCCGATGATCCGCGGTGCGGGCATCCCCTGGGATTTGCGCAAGTCGCAACCCTATGACGCTTATGCCGCGATGGAGTTCGACGTGCCGGTGGGCACGCGCGGCGATTGCTATGATCGCTTCATGGTCCGTGTCGAGGAGGTCCGCCAGTCGGCGCGGATCATCAAGCAGTGCCTGGCGAACATGCCCGAGGGGCCGGTGGCGAGCCTTGATCGCAAAGTGGTGCCGCCCAAGCGCGGCGAGATGAAGCGATCGATGGAAGCGCTGATCCATCACTTCAAGCTCTATACCGAGGGCTTCCATGTCCCCGCGGGCGAAGTCTATGTCGCGACCGAAAGCCCCAAGGGCGAGTTCGGCGTGTATCTGGTGAGCGACGGCTCGAATAAGCCCTATCGCTGCAAGATCCGGCCGACGGCTTTCTCGCATCTGCAGGCGATGGATTTCATGTCGCGCGGGCATATGCTGGCGGACACCACCGCTATTCTGGGTGCACTCGACATCGTGTTCGGGGAGTGCGATCGGTGAAACTGGCCGATTGGAACTCTCCTAAGGCGGTGCGCTGGCGCGGCGTTGCGTTGATTTTGGCCGCGGCGGTAATCGTAATGGGGCCGGCAACAAATATGCTCTGGTTGCCGCTATGGCTCGTCGTGCCGCTGGTGCTTTACATCGCTATTGAGGGTGCGATGTCCTTTTGGGGCGCCGGGTCTGCACCGGGCAGGGATGGCGATGAGGTTATGCGTCGTGGCTGACGGATGGGGCATTATTAGCCTTGCCGACAAGCTCGCGCAGTTCCAAGATCATTGGAACCCGCGCATCGTCGCGCATTACAATGGCAACGAAGTCCGCCTGGCCAAGGTTCAGGGCGACTTCACCTGGCACGCCCATGCGGAGACCGACGAGTTGTTCCTCGTCCTCTCGGGCGAACTTGGCATCGAGTTCCGCGATGGCGTCCGTCGCCTAAAACCCGGCGAGCTGGTCGTAGTGCCCAAGGGCACCGAGCACCGGCCCTTCGCGGAAGGCGAGTGCCACATCCTGATCATGGACCGCGAGGGCGAGCCCAATACCGGCGTCAATCCCAGCGCGTTGACGCGCGAGTCACTGGAAACGATTTGATGGCTGACACTCCCCCAATCCCTGACGAAGCCGAGGTCCGCGCGCGCTGGGGCGATTTCGCCTGGACGCCCGAAAATGCCGAAAAGGCGCGCACCATCCTCGCGCGCTATCCCGCCGGGCGCCAGCAATCGGCAAGCCTGCCCTTCCTCGATCTCGCCCAACGCCAGGTCGGGGCGGAGACGAAAACGCAAGGATGGCTGCCGGTGCCGGTAATCGAGTTCGTCGCGCGCGAGCTGGGGCTGCCCTATATCCGCGTGTTCGAGGTCGCGACCTTCTACACCATGTTCAATCTGGCGCCGGTCGGCCGCTATCATGTGCAGGTGTGCGGGACGACGCCGTGCATGCTCGCCGGATCGGACGAGGTGATGAAGGCGTGCAAGAACCACGGCCTCGCCAAGGGTAAGACCACGCCCGACGGGCTGTTCACCCTGACCGAGGTCGAATGCCTGGGCGCGTGCGCCAACGCGCCGATGGTGCAGATCAACGACGACAATTACGAAGACCTGGACTATGATCGCACCACCGCGATCCTGCAGGCGCTGGCGCGCGGCGAGACGCCGCCGGCGGGCTCGCAGATCGGGCGGCGGGCGAGCTGCCCCGAGGGCGGGCCGACCTCGCTGCAGGCGATGGTCGATGACAATCACGACTATCGGGGAGAATGGGCATGAACATTATCATCGCCATCGGCGTCGCGCTGCTCGCGATCTTCGTGCTCGTCGCGTTGCTGAAGCTCGCCTTCAACCTCATCATCCTCGCGGTCGCGATCGGGCTGGCGGTCGCCGCCTATCTGCTGATCGAGCGCGTCGTGGGGCGGGGGCGTTAACGGCCATGCTCGCGGACAAGGATCGTATCTTCACCAACGTCTATGGCTTCCAGCCCTGGACGATCGACGCGGCGATGAAGCGCGGCGATTGGGACAATACCAAAGCGCTGCTCGAGATCGGGCAGGACGCGATCATCGACCGGATCAAGGCGAGCGGCCTGCGCGGGCGCGGCGGAGCGGGGTTCCCGACCGGCACCAAATGGAGCTTCATGCCGAAGACCCCGCGCGAGGATCGGCCCAATTTTCTCGTCATCAACGCCGACGAGTCCGAGCCTGGCAGCTGCAAGGACCGCGAGATCATCCGCCACGATCCGCACAAGCTGATCGAGGGCGCGCTGGTCGCGGGCTTCGCGATGCGCGCGCGGGCGGCCTATATTTACATTCGCGGCGAATATATCCGCGAGGCGGCAACGCTCTATGCGGCGGTGGCGGAAGCCTATGCCAAGGGCTTCGTCGGCAAGAATGCCTGTGGTTCGGGCTATGATTTCGATGTCTTCGTCCATCGCGGCGCGGGCGCCTATATCTGCGGCGAAGAAACCGCGATGCTCGAAAGCCTGGAGGGCAAGAAGGGGCAGCCCCGGCTGAAACCGCCTTTCCCGGCGGGGGCGGGGCTCTACGGCTGCCCGACGACCGTCAACAACGTCGAATCGATCGCGGTGGTGCCGACGATCCTGCGCCGTTCGCCCGAGTGGTTCGCGAGCTTTGGCGCGGAGAACAACAAAGGCACCAAGCTGTTCCAGATCAGCGGCCATGTGAACAAGCCGTGCGTCGTGGAAGAAGCGATGAGCATTCCCTTCCGGGAGCTGATCGAGAAGCATTGCGGTGGCATTCGCGGCGGGTGGGACAATCTGCTCGCGGTGATCCCGGGCGGCTCGTCGGTGCCGTTGGTGCCGGCCGAGCAGATCATCGACTGCCCAATGGACTTCGACGGGCTGAAGAAGCTCGGCTCGGGTCTCGGCACCGCCGCGGTGATCGTCATGGACAAGTCGACCGATATCGTCCGCGCGATCAGCCGCCTCAGCTATTTCTACAAGCATGAAAGCTGCGGCCAATGCACCCCCTGCCGCGAGGGCACCGGCTGGATGTGGCGCGTGATGGAGCGGCTGCGCACCGGCGACGCCGAAGTGAGCGAGATCGACACGCTCTATCAGGTGACCAAGCAGGTCGAAGGCCACACAATCTGCGCGCTGGGCGATGCGGCGGCGTGGCCGATCCAGGGCCTGCTGCGTCACTTCCGCCCGGAGGTCGAGCGGCGGATCGCCGAGCGTAAGGGCGTGGCGCCGATGGCGGAGGCGGCGGAGTGACGGTCATCGCCAGCCGTGTCGCCGTGCGCTTGACGAGTGGCGGGCAAAGCTTATCCGCAGCCTCGTCTTTCGCTCGTTTGCATCGACGTTACACTCTGAAAAGTTTGCGATATTCTGCAAATACAATGATGGCCGACAGGGCTACACACGCTATGCACCGTCCCTGCTCAATCATGAGCAACGGAGTTCCATCATGAGCATAGCCGCGACGATCATTCGGTCCCTTAGTGCTATCGCTGCCGGCACCGCCATCGCTGCCAGCCATGCCCCTGCGCAAATGATGCCGAAGGCGGAACAACTGGGCAACTTTGGAGCGTGCCTTGTGCGGCAGGGGCCGACATTGTCGGCGAAGCTCGCACGAACGCCGCTTGGCACCCCGGCCGAGCGCGAGGCGGCGCTGACGCTCAGCCGGGCGCATAATGGCTGCGTGCGGGGCGCGGTGCTCAGTGGGCAGGTGGGGGCGATCCGCGGTTCTGTCGCCCAGGCGCTGCTTATGCGCCAAGCGGCCATGCTCGATACGCTCGCCGCGCGCCCCGATGCGCCCGCGCAGCGCCCGGCCAACGCCGAAGGGCGTGCGTTGGTGATCGCTTATGCGACCTGTCTGCTGAATGCGGCGCCGGCGCGCACCGCCGCGTTGCTGCGCACGCCGGTCGCGAGCGCCGAGGAGCGGCCGGCGCTGCTTGCTTATGGCGAGGCTCTGAAGCAATGCACGCCGGAGGGCATCGGGTATCGGATCGATCTTCCCGACCTACGAAACCATTTGGCGTCGATTGCCTATTTGCAGCTCGCCGCAGGCCAAACGGAATGACTTATGCCTAAACTCAAAGTCGATGGGATCGAAGTCGAGGTCCCCGCGGGCGCCACGGTGATGCAGGCGTGCGAGGCGGCGGGGAAGGAGATTCCCCGCTTCTGCTATCACGAACGCCTGTCGATCGCCGGCAATTGCCGCATGTGTTTGGTCGAGGTGAAGCCGGGGCCGCCCAAGCCGCAGGCTTCGTGCGCGCTGCCGGCGGCCGACAATCAGGAGGTCTTCACCAACACGCCGATGGTGAAGAATGCGCGCGAAGGGGTGATGGAATTCCTGCTCATCAACCACCCGCTCGATTGTCCGATCTGCGACCAGGGCGGCGAGTGCGATCTGCAGGACCAGTCGGTGGCGTATGGCCGGGGCGCCAGCCGCTATGTCGAGAATAAGCGCGCGGTGACCGAAAAATATATGGGTCCGATCGTGAAAACGGTGATGACCCGCTGCATCCAATGCACCCGCTGCGTGCGCTTCGCCGAAGAAGTTGCAGGTGTTGAGGAAATCGGTGCGATCTATCGCGGCGAGAATATGCAGATTACCAGTTATCTAGAGCACGCCGTTACCAGCGAGCTTTCGGGCAATATCGTCGATCTCTGCCCGGTGGGTGCGCTCACCTCCAAACCCTATGCGTTCGAGGCGCGGCCCTGGGAGCTGAAGAAGACGCTGACGATCGACGTGATGGACGCGGTTGGCACCAACATTCGGCTCGATAGCCGCGGACGGCAGGTGCTGCGCTGCCTGCCGGTGATCAACGAAGATGTGAACGAGGAATGGGCGACCGACAAGACGCGCCACGCCGTCGACGGGCTGGTGCGCAAACGGCTCGACCGGCCCTTCGTGCGGCGGGACGGCAAGCTCCAACCGGCGAGCTGGGACGAGGCGTTCGCGGCCATTGCGGATGTGGCGGCCGGTCGTTCTGTCGCGGCGGTCGCGGGTGATCTGGTCGATTGCGAGACGATGTTCGCGGCCAAGGCGCTGCTCAAGGCGCTGGGATCGTCGCTGCTCGAAGGGCGGCAAACGGGGCTGGATTATGACGTCAGCTCGATCAGCGCGCTCAATTTCAATACCACGATTGCAGGCACCGAGCAGGCCGATGCGATCCTGCTGATCGGCACCAATTTGCGCTGGGAAGCGCCGCTGGTGAACACCCGGCTGCGCAAGGCGATCAAGCGCGGCGCCAAGGTGTTTGCGATCGGCCCTGAGGTCGATCTCACCTATAAGGTCCAGTGGCTGGGCAATGATCTGGCGGTGCTGGGCGACCTGCCCGAGGCGGTGGCCGAGGCGTTCGGCAAGGCCGAGCGGCCGATGGTGATCGTCGGCGGCGCGGCGCTGAAGAACGGCTTGGGCGGCGCGCTCGCCTTCGCGCAGCGCTTCAACCTGGTGCGCGAGGGCTGGAACGGCTTCAATACGGTGCATATGGCAGCGGCGCGGATGGGCGGGTTGATGCTCGGCTATGCCCAAGCGGGCGGGATCGCCGATCTCGTCGCGGCGGCGCCGAAACTGGTGTTCTTCCTCGGCGCGGACGAGGTCGATTTCAGCAAGTTCGCGGGCAGCGTGAAGGTCTATGTCGGCCATCATGGCGACAAGGGCGCGGCGGCGGCGGACATCATCCTGCCGGCGGCGAGCTATGCCGAGAAATCGGGCACCTGGGTCAATCTGGAAGGGCGCGTGCAGCGCGGCGAGCGGGCGGTGTTTGCCCCCGGCGACGCGCGCGAGGATTGGACGATTTTCCGCGCGCTCTCCGAGCGGCTGGGGCAGCCGCTGCCGTTCGACACGCTCGACGAATTGCGCGCGCAGATGGCGGCGGAGGTGCCGGCGCTGGGAGAGCTTGGCCTGGCGCGGTTCGAGTGGAACCCGCCGGCGCTGCCCGCCGAGGCGTCGGGCGTGATCGAACGCTATCCGATCGCCGATTTCTACCTCACCAACGCGATCTGCCGCGCGAGCCCGACGATGCAGCGTTGCTCGGCCGAGCTGATCCACGGCGAAGATTTTGCGGAGGCGGCGGAGTGACGCGCTGGACGGAAGCTTATCTCGGCTATGGCTGGTCGTGGTTCCTGTGGACCCTGATCGACATTCTCGTCATCGCCTTCCCGGTGATGCTCGCGGTCGCGATGATCATTTATGCCGACCGCAAAATCTGGGCGGCGATCGCGCTGCGCAAGGGGCCGAACGTCGTCGGCCCGTTCGGGTTGCTCCAGTCCTTCGCGGACGGGATCAAGGTGTTCCTCCAGGAAACGATCATCCCGGCGAGCGCCAACAAGGGCCTGTTCCTGATGGCGCCGATCATCACCTTCACGGTCGCGCTGATCGTGTGGGCGGTGATCCCGTTCGCGCCAGGGGTGGTGCTGGCGAATATCAATGTCGGGCTGCTCTATGTGCTCGCCGCCTCGTCGCTCGGGGTGTATGGCATCATCATCGCGGGCTGGTCGAGCAATTCGAAATACCCGTTTTACAGCGCCTTGCGCGCGTCGGCGCAGATGGTGTCGTACGAAGTCGCGATCGGCTTCGTGCTGATTTCGGTGGTGCTGTGGGCGGGGAGCTTCAACCTTTCGACCATCGTCGACAAGCAGCAGGGGCATATTTTCGGGCTGCTCAACGGCTTCGGCTTCAATCCATTGCTCTTCCCGATGGCGGTGGTGTTCTTCATCAGCTCGATGGCCGAGACCGCGCGCGCGCCTTTCGACCTGACCGAGGCGGAAAGCGAGCTCGTCGCGGGGTTCCAGACCGAATATTCGTCGATGAGCTTCGCGCTGTTTTGGCTCGGCGAGTACGCCAACGTCATCCTGATGTGCGCGCTGAACGCCATCCTGTTCTGGGGCGGCTGGCTGCCGCCGCTCAACCTGCCGTTTCTCGATCTGCCGTTCGGGCTCAACATCCTGTGGCTGTTCGCCAAGATCTGGGTGTTCTTCTTCCTGTTCAGCTGGGTGAAGGCGACGGTGCCGCGCTACCGCTATGACCAGCTGATGCGGCTGGGCTGGAAAGTCTTCCTGCCGTTGAGTCTCGTTTTCCTGTTCCTCGTCTCGGGCTATCTGATGCTCGTGCGTGTGGGAGTGCCCGCGTAATGCTTGCCCAAACCCTCAAGGCCTTCACCCTCTGGGAATTTCTGAAGGCACACGCGCTTACCCTGAGCTATTTCTTCAAGCCCAAGGCGACGATCAACTATCCATTCGAGAAGAACCCCATCTCCCCGCGCTTCCGGGGCGAGCACGCGCTGCGCCGCTATCCCAATGGCGAGGAACGCTGCATCGCGTGCAAGCTGTGCGAGGCGATCTGCCCCGCGCAGGCGATCACGATCGAGGCCGAACCGCGCGCCGATGGCAGCCGGCGCACCACCCGCTACGACATCGACATGACCAAGTGCATCTATTGCGGCTTCTGCCAGGAAGCCTGCCCGGTCGATGCCATCGTCGAGGGGCCGAATTTCGAGTTTTCGACCGAAACGCGCGAGGAGCTGATTTACGACAAGGCCAAGCTGCTCGATAACGGCGATCGCTGGGAAAGCGTGCTGGCGGCCAATCTTGCCGCCGATGCGCCCTACCGCTAAAGCCGCCGCAACATTGATTCAAAGAACGCCGGTGGCCGATCGCGCCGCCGCTGCCCGGGCCCTTCAGCGGCTCAGGCGATGCCGGAAACAGGGGCCTAAAACTTGATCCAGGTCTTCGCCTTCTACCTCTTTGCCGGCATCACGCTGCTATCCGGCGCGATGACGATCGCCTCGCGCAATCCGGTGCATTCGGTGCTGTGGCTGATCTTCGCTTTCTTCAACGCCGCCGGGCTGATGGTGCTGGTCGGCGCCGAGTTCATCGCGATGCTGCTGGTGATCGTTTATGTCGGCGCCGTCTCGGTGCTGTTCCTGTTCGTAGTGATGATGCTCGATATCGACTTCGTGCAACTGCGGCGCGGGGTGTATGCCTATTTGTGGCCGGGCCTCGCGCTCGCCGCCGCGCTCGCGATCGAGATTTTCATCGCGGTCGGTGCCTGGCAGACCGGGCCGATCGCGCTCGGCCGCCGCATCGCGCCGACGCCGCAGGGCAAGCCCAATATCGAGGCGATCGGCGAGCTGCTCTATTCGCGCTACCTCTACATATTCGAGGCGGCGGGGCTGGTGCTGCTGGTCGCGATGATCGGCGCGATCGTGCTCACCCACCGCAAGCGCCAGGGGGTGAAGCCGCAGAACATCGCCCGCCAGATCGCGCGCCGGCCGGAAGAAGCGGTGCGCAACGTCAACCAACCGGTCGGCCAGGGGGTGGAGCTGTGATTTCTGGAGTCCGAGCGAGCCCGTCGCTCACGCACCCCGCCGTCACGCCGGGCTTGACCCGGGGTTCCGCTTCATCTCGCGTCGCACGGCAGCGGGACCCCGGCTCAGGGGCCGGGGTGACGAAGTTTTGGAGAGAGATGTCAGTCGCTGATCAAGGAGCGGCGCTGTGATCGGCCTGATCCATTATCTCATCGTCGCCGCGATTCTGTTCACGATGGGCGTGCTCGGCATTTTCCTCAACCGCAAAAACATCATCGTCATCCTGATGGCGATCGAGCTGATCCTGCTGGCGGTGAACATCAATTTCGTCGCGTTCAGCGCGTTCCTGGGCGATCTGGTCGGCCAGATTTTCGCGATGTTCGTGCTGACGGTGGCCGCCGGCGAGGCGGCGATCGGGCTTGCGATCCTGGTGATCTTCTTCCGTGGCCGCGGCACGATCGCGGTTGACGACATCAATCGGATGAAGGGGTAAAAGGTGGGCACCTCCATCCTGCTTCTCGTTTTCCTGCCGCTGTTCGCGTCGCTGATCGCGGGGCTCGGCAACCGCGCGATTGGCAATGTCGCGGCGAAGAGCTTGACGACCGGGGCCCTGTTCGCCTCGGCTGCGCTCAGCTGGTCGATCTTCGTGCCGTTCCTGCAAGGCGCGGCGGTGGTGAGCGTGACGCCGGTTGGCGCCTGGATTCATTCGGGCGGCATGGTGATCGACTGGGCGCTGCGCGTCGACGCGCTGACGGCGGTGATGTTGGTCGTCATCACCTCGGTTTCGGCGCTCGTCCACCTGTATAGCTGGGGCTATATGGCGGAGGATCCGGACCAGCCGCGCTTCTTCGCTTACCTTTCGCTATTCACTTTCGCGATGCTGATGTTGGTGACGGCTCAGAACATCGTCCAGCTGTTCTTCGGCTGGGAAGGAGTGGGCCTCGCCAGCTATCTGCTGATCGGCTTTTGGTTTAGGAAGCCGAGCGCGAAGGCGGCGGCAATCAAGGCGTTTGTCGTCAACCGCGTCGGCGACCTGGGCTTCATGCTCGGTATTTTCGCTGTGTATCTGGTGTTCGGCACCATCTCGATACCTGAAATCCTGGCGGCGGTGCCGCAACACGCCGGCTCGACGATCGGTTTCCTGTGGTTCCGCGCCGATACGCTGACCGTCTGCTGCCTGCTGCTGTTCGTCGGGGCGATGGGTAAGTCGGCGCAGCTTGGCCTCCACACCTGGCTCCCCGACGCGATGGAGGGGCCGACGCCCGTCTCCGCGCTGATTCACGCGGCGACGATGGTGACGGCGGGCGTGTTCATGGTCTGCCGCCTGTCGCCTTTGTTCAACGCGAGCCCCATCGCGCTCGACGTGGTGATGGCGGTGGGCGCCGCGACCTGCTTCTTCGCCGCCACTGTCGGCCTGGTGCAGACCGACATCAAGCGCGTAATCGCTTATTCGACCTGCTCGCAGCTCGGCTATATGTTCTTCGCCGCCGGCACCGGCGCTTATGGCGCGGCGATGTTCCACTTGTTCACCCACGCCTTCTTCAAGGCTTTGCTGTTCCTGGGCGCGGGATCGGTGATCCATGCGATGCACCATGAGCAGGACATGCGCTTCTATGGCGGCCTGCGCCGGCATATTCCGCTCACCTTCTGGGCGATGATGATGGGGACGCTGGCGATCACCGGCGTCGGCATTCCAGCGGTGTTCGGCAATGAGCTCGCGATCGGCTTCGCCGGCTTCCACTCGAAGGACGCCATCATCGAGGGGGCCTGGGCGGCGGGCCGGCATGGCGCCGCGATCACCGGGATCATCGTCGCGCTGCTGACCAGCTTCTATTCGTGGCGGCTGATGTTCCTCACCTTCTGGGGCAAGCCGCGCTGGGCTGGTTCGGAGCATATCCAGCACGCCGCCCATGCGCATGATCATGGGGAAGCGCACGCGGTCGCGCATCGCGGCGAGGTGGCGCATGAGGATGCGGGGCATGAGCCCGATCCGCACCACACCGCGCACGATCACGGCCATGAGGGCACCGCCGGCTATCATCCGCATGAAAGCCCCTGGACGATGTTGCTGCCGCTCGGGCTGCTCTCGGTCGGCGCGGTGGTCGCGGGCTTCGTGTTCCACGGCGCATTCATCGAGCCGGAAGCTGGCAAGGACTTCTGGCGCGGCGCGCTCGCCTTCAACGAGCATCTGGCGCACGCGACCCATGAAGTGCCGGTGGTGGTGAAGCTTTCCACCGCGATCGTGATGCTGCTCGGGCTGTTGGGCGCGTTCCAGGCCTATATCCGCGACCCCTCGCTCCCGGGGCGGACCGCGAACGGCGCGTGGCTGCTGTACAACTGGCTGATGCACAAATGGTATTTCGACGAGCTTTATGACCGACTGTTCGTCCGCCCTGCCTTTTCGATCGGTCGCTTCTTCTGGAAGCGCGGCGACGAGCAGACGATCGATCGCTTCGGCCCCAATGGCGTCGCGGCGGTGGTCGCGAGCGGCAGCCGGGGCGCCGCGGCACTCCAATCCGGCTATCTCTACACTTATGCCTTCGTCATGCTGATCGGGCTCACCGCTCTGGTCACCTGGGCAATCGCGAGCTGAGGGGGCAATGAACGGTTTTCCCATCCTGTCGATCATGCTGCTCGTCCCCGCGCTCGCCGCGGCAGGCTGCCTGTTCCTCGACGCCAAGGGCGCGCGCTGGCTGGCGCTCGCGGCGACCATGGTCGATCTCGCGCTCGGTATTTTCCTCTGGTCCAATTTCGACATCGGCGGCGCGCAGTGGCAGTTCGTCGAGCGTTCGGCGCCGATTTTCGGCCAGTTCGGCTGGGCGCTGGGTATCGATGGCTTCGCGCTGCTGCTGATCATGCTCAGCGTGTTCCTGATGCCGATCTGCATCGGGGCGAGCTGGGAGTCGGTCACGAGCCGCGTGCCGGAATATATGGCCGCCTTCCTGTTCACTGAAGTACTGATGATCGGCACTTTCGCGGCGCAAGATCTGTTCCTGTTTTACGTCTTCTTTGAAGGCGGGCTGATCCCGATGTTCCTGATCATCGGCATCTGGGGTGGTGCGAACCGGATTTACGCGAGCTATAAGTTCTTCCTCTATACGCTGCTCGGATCGCTGCTGATGCTGATTGCCATGCTTTACATGGCGCAGCAGGCGGGGACCAGCTACATCCCCGATCTGCTGCGGCACGATTTCCCGGTCGCGGCGCAGACCTGGCTGTGGCTGGCTTTCTTCGCTTCGTTCGCGGTGAAAATGCCGATGTGGCCGGTGCATACCTGGCTACCCGATGCGCACGTTCAGGCGCCGACCGCGGGGTCGGTGATCCTGGCGGGCGTGCTGCTGAAGCTGGGCGGTTATGGCTTCCTGCGCTTCTCGGTGCCGATGTTCCCGCAGGCTTCGGCCGAGCTGACCTGGCTGATCCTGACGCTTTCGGCGATCGCGGTGATCTACACCAGCCTCGTGGCGCTGGTGCAGAACGACATGAAGAAGCTGATCGCTTACTCGTCGGTCGCGCACATGGCGATCGTGACGATCGGGCTGTTCGCCTTCAATCGCCAGGGCATTGAGGGTGCGATGATCGTGATGCTCAGCCACGGGCTGGTCTCGGGTGCGCTCTTCCTGTGCGTTGGCATCATCTATGACCGGCTGCACACGCGTGAGATCGCGCGCTATGGCGGGCTTGCGATCAACATGCCGCGCTATGCCGTGTTCTTCCTGCTGTTCACGATGGCCTCGATCGGGCTGCCGGGGACGAGTGGGTTCGTGGGTGAGTTCCTGGCACTCGCGGGCACCTATCAGGTCTCGACCTGGGCGGCGTTGCTGTGCACCACCGGCATCATATTGGGTGCTGCGTACATGCTGTATCTTTATGCACGCGTCGCGTTCGGCGATCTGGTGCATCAGGACGTGCGGCTGATGCCCGACCTTTCGCCGCGCGAGCTGGCGATGCTGGTGCCGCTGGGCCTCGCGGTGCTGTGGATGGGGGTTTATCCCGAAAGCTTCCTGGCGCCGATGCGCGGCGATGTCGGCAAGCTGGTCGCCCGAGTGCAATCGGTGAAGCCCGCCGGGGACTCGCTCCCCACCCCGGGCAAGCCCGTCGCGACGCTCGCGGCGGCGGAGACGCATTGATGAGCTACGCAACCAATCTTCTGATGACTCTGCCCGAACTGGTGCTGTCGATCGGCGCGATCGCGCTGATGATGGTCTCCGCGTGGGGCGGGCAGGGCGTGGCGCGGGCGATCGGCTGGGCCTCGGTCGCGGTGCTGATCGGCGCGGGGGTTTCGCTCGGCATTTCCACCGGGGGCGACGCCTTTGCCGGGCTGTACAAGGCCGATGCCTTCGCGGTGTTCGGCAAGGTGCTGATCTACGCTGCCGCCGCTGTCGCTATCTTGATGGCGCCGGGCTTTTTCGCGCGCACGGCGGGCGATGATCTCCGCCCCGAATATCCGGTGCTGATCCTGCTTTCGGCGGTCGGCATGGGGATGATGGTGTCGGCGGGCGATCTGCTGACGCTTTATGTCGGGCTCGAGCTACAGAGCCTCGCGGCGTATGTGCTGGCGAGTTTTATGCGGCGGGATACGCGCTCGGCGGAAGCGGGCCTCAAATATTTCGTGCTCGGCGCGCTGGCGAGCGGCATCCTGCTCTACGGTATCTCGCTGGTCTATGGCTTCAGCGGCACGACCCTGTTCGATTCGATCGCGACCGCCTATGCGGGCGCGCATTCCAAGGGCCTGCTCTTCGGGCTGGTATTCGTGTTCGCCGGCCTCGCCTTCAAGATGAGCGCGGTGCCGTTCCACATGTGGACCCCCGACGTTTACGAAGGCGCGCCGACCCCGGTGACGGCGTTCTTCGGCTCGGCGCCGAAGGTCGCGGCGATCCTGCTGACCGTGCGCGTCGCGGTGGAGGCGATGGGGCCGGCGCAGCTCGAGTGGCGCCAGATCGTGATCTTCGCCTCGCTCGCCTCGATCGTGCTCGGCGCGGCGGGGGCAATCGGGCAATCGAACATCAAGCGGCTGCTGGCGTATAGCTCGATCAACAATGTCGGCTTCGCGCTGATCGGGCTCGCGGCGGGCACGCCGCAGGGCGTGTCGGCGGTGCTTGTCTATATGGCGATCTATATCGTCATGACGCTCGGCAGCTTCCTCATCGTGCTGCAGATGAAGGACGCCGAAGGAAGGCATATCGAGGAAGTGGCAAGCCTTTCGGGCCTGTCGCGCACGAAGCCATACCTTGCCTTCGCCCTCGCTGTGATGATGTTCTCGCTCGCCGGGATCCCGCCGCTGTTCGGTTTCTACGCCAAGTTCGCGGTGTTTTGGGCGGCCGTGCAGGCCGGGCTGTTCCTTTATGCCGCGATCGGCATCGCGCTCTCGGTGGTAGGCGCCTATTATTATCTGCGGATCATCAAGACGATGTATTTTGATGACCCCGCGCCCGAGTTCGCCCCCGTTGAGAGCGGCGTGGAAGGCGGGCTGATCGCCGCATCCACCGCGTTCCTGTCGCCGCTTGGCTATCTCGCGATCCCGGCGCTCGCCGCGTGGAGCCTGGCCGCCGCGAAGGCTTTGTTCTGACGATCCGTACTGTCGCGGAGACGGGATCGACCAACGCCGATCTGCTCGCGCTGGTGGGGCAGGTGGAAGAAAGTTTCTGGCTCCGCGCCGAGCGCCAGACTGCGGGGCGCGGGCGGCAGGGGCGGGCGTGGGTCTCGCCGCCGGGCAATTTTTATGGATCGACGCTCGTGCGGCTGCGCCCGAGCGATCCCGCAGCGCCGGGGCTCGCGCTGGTGGCGGGCGTGGCGCTGTTCGAGGCGGTGGCGGGCATATTGCGCACCACCAGTTTAGGAGAGGGACTTGAGACCGCTCTCCAACTGAAATGGCCCAACGATCTGCTGCTCGGCGGGGCCAAGCTCGCGGGCATTCTGCTCGAACGCGCGGGTGACGGCGTGGTGGTCGGGATCGGCGTCAACCTGGTGCACTATCCGCTTGATCTCGATCGGCCGGTGACGAGCCTTGTCGCCCATGCTTCCGCGCCAACGCCCGAAGCCTTCGCCGAAACCCTCGCCGAACGCTTCGCGCATTGGCTCGCGCGGTGGCGGGGGGAGGGGCTCGTCGCGATTTCCGCCGCTTGGGAGGCCCGTGCGCACCCGCGTGGCACGCCGCTCGTTGCCGCGCTCCCCGATGGGCGGCGGGTCGAAGGTGCGTTTGCCGGGCTGGACCCGGATGGGGCATTGATCCTCGGCTTGGCGGATGGCGGTCGCCATGTCATTCACGCCGGCGACGTCTTTCTGATTTAGGGGGTACCGATGCTGCTCGCGATCGATGCCGGCAACACCAATATCGTGTTCGCGCTAGTGAAGGACCAGCAGATCCTCGCACGCTGGCGCATCGCCACCGAAGCCCGGCGCACCGGGGACGAATATGCCGTCTGGCTCAGCCAGTTGCTCACCCTGGAGGGCTTCGCGCGCGAACAGGTGACGGGCGTGATCATCGCCACCGTCGTCCCGCGCGCGCTGCACAACCTGCAGACGCTCGCGCGCAAATATTTCAACACCGAACCGCTCGTGGCTGGTCACCCGCCGATCGAATGGGGGTTCGAGATCGACGTGAAGGAGCCCGCCTCGTTGGGGGCCGACCGCGCGGTGAACGCGATCGCCGCCCATGCCCGCCATCCCGGCGACCTGATCGTGATCGATTTCGGCACGGCGACCACCTTCGAAGTGATCGACTTCAACGGCGCCTATAAGGGCGGTATCATCGCGCCGGGTATAAACCTGTCGCTCGACGCGCTCGTCACCGCCGCCGCGAAGCTGCCGCGCATCGCGATCGAGGCGCCCGACGATACCCAGGTGATCGGCCGTGACACGGTGAGCCAGATGCATATCGGCATCTATTGGGGCTATGTCGCGATGATCGAGGGGCTGGTCGCGCGGCTGAAGGCCGAAATCGGGCGCCCCGCCAAGGTGATCGCGACCGGCGGGCTCGCCATCCTGTTCGAGCGGCACACTACCGCCTTCGATGCGATCGAGCCCGATCTCACGATTCAAGGGCTGGCGCTGATGTGGGAACGCGCCCATATCGGGGCATGAAGTGGCCCGACCGGGCTAGCTTGACATCATGCCTCATCGTCATGCCGGAGTCGTCTGGACCCGCGGGTGCGGTGGCGGGCGGACGTTACGCCGGACTTGATCTAGCGGTAGATGCTGTCACGACCGCCCGGCGCCGTGGTGCGAATTTGATTGAGAGAGAATAGCTTGAAACCAGGGAATGAACTGATTTTCGCGGCGCTTGGCGGATCGGGGGAGATTGGCATGAACGTCAATCTCTATGGTTGCCAGGGCAAATGGATCATGGTCGATTGCGGCATCACTTTCGCCGATCCGGCCTATCCGGGGATCGACCTGATCCTGCCCGATCTGAGCTTCATCGAGGAGCGGATCGACGATCTGCTCGGCATCGTGCTGACCCATGGGCATGAGGACCATATCGGCGCGCTGCCTTATCTGGCCGAGGACCTGGGCGTGCCGCTCTATGCCTCGCCCTTCACCGCCGGGCTGATCGCCGGCAAGCTCGATGAAGAGGGCAATCGCCAGCGGGTGACGCTGAAAGTCGTCGCCCCGGGCGAGGATTTCCTGCTCGGGCCGTTCGGCCTGCGCTTCGTGCCGGTGGCGCACTCGATCCCCGAGGGCAATGCGCTGCTGATCGACACCCCGCTTGGGCGCGTGTTCCACACCGGCGACTGGAAGCTCGACGAGACGCCGGTGCTCACCGCCGGCGCGGCGCCCGAAACGCTCGCGGCGATCGGCGATGCGGGCGTGCTGGCGCTGGTGTGCGATTCGACCAATGTGTTCAACGTCGAAGCCTCGGGCTCCGAAGCAAGCGTGCGCGCCGGGCTGACCGAGGCGGTAGCGGCGGCGCGCGGCCGAGTGCTGGTGACGACCTTCGCCTCCAACGCCGCGCGGCTCAAGACGCTGGCCGAGGTCGCCGAGGCGTGCGGGCGGCGGCTATGTGTCGCGGGCCGCTCGCTCGACCGCATCCTGAAGGTATCGCGCGCGACAGGCTATCTGCGCGATCTGCCCGAGCTGATCGACGTCGATCAGGCGATGCGGCTGCCCGCCAATCAGGTGCTGATCATCGCGACCGGCGGCCAGGGCGAGGAACGCGCGGCACTCGCGCGGATCGCGGGGGACAGCCACCCGATCCGGCTCGGCACCGGCGACACGGTGATCTTCTCGTCCAAACAAATCCCGGGCAACGAGGTCGCGATCGGGCGGATCATGAACCAGCTGGCTGCCAAGGGGGTGGTGATGATCACCGATCGCCAGCACCATGTCCACGTCTCTGGCCATCCCGGCCGGCCCGAGCTGGAGGCGATGTACCGCTGGATTCGCCCCGAAATCCTGGTGCCGGTCCACGGCGAGATGCGTCACCTGATGGAGCAGGCGCGCTTCGGCCAGGCGTGCGGCATCCCGCAGGCGGTGGTGCAGCGCGATGGCGAGATCATCCGCCTTGCCCCCGGTAAGCCTGTCAAGATCGGCCATGCCCCGGTCGGACGGCTGGTGCTCGATGGCGATGTGATCCTGCCGGCCGATGGCGGCACGATCAACGAACGCCGCAAGATCGCGATCAACGGCCAGATTTCGGTCGCGGTGGCGCTTGGCAAGGGCGGGCGGTTGCTCGGCCGGCCGCAATTGCGGCTGAACGGCGTGCCCGTGGAGGAGGAGCGCGAGCCGTTCATCGCCGAAGCGGCGGCGGCGGCGACCGAGGCGTTGCTGGACGGCGGACGCGACCGCGAGAAGCTGCGCGAGGAGGTGCGGCTCGCCGTGCGTCGGGTGGCGACCCGATGGACGGGGAAGAAGCCAGTGGTCGACGTGCTGCTGATCGAGGCGTAGGAACGCGGCCATGCCCATCGGCTCGGCGCTCGCGATTTATTTCCTGTTCTGGGTGTTCACGGTGTTCATCGTGCTGCCCTTTGGCGTGCGCACCGCTGATGAGGCGGGCATGCCCAAGGTGCCTGGCCAGGCCGATAGCGCGCCCGCCGAATTCCGCCCCTGGCGGATCGCGCTGCGGGTGACGGTGGTGGCGAGCATCTTGTTCGGCCTGTTCATGCTCAACTACCGTTATGGCTGGGTCACCCCGCAGATGATCGACTTCTTCACCTGGGCTGGGCCGCGGCATTGAAGCGGGGCACGGCCAAAGTTTGATCATAGGGCCGCAATGGCCGCGCGGGATCAGCCGGAGGTCGATAACGATGTATGTTCCCCCTCCCTATCTGGAAACGCGGCGATCGGTGCTGCTGGCGGCGATCGAGGCGCGATCGTTCGGCACGCTGATCACCGCGCTGGATGGCGAGATCATGATCAGCCATTTGCCCTTCGCGGTTGCCGGCGAGGCCGGCGCCGAGACGCTGATCGCGCATCTCGCCCGTTCAAACCCGCAGTGGCGCGCGATCGCCGCCGGGGCGACAGCGCTCGCCTCCTTCCTGCTCGACGATGCCTATATCTCGCCCGGCTGGTATCCCTCCAAGGCCGAGACCGGGAGGGTCGTGCCCACCTGGAATTATGTCGCGGTCGAGGCGCGCGGGCCTATGGCGCTGGTCGAGACCGGGCCGGAGCTGCTGGCGCTCGTCGACAAGCTCACGGGGCGCCATGAATCGGGGCGGGAGCATCCCTGGTCGACCTCGGACGCGCCCGCTGAGTTCACCGCCGCGCTTCTGAACGGCATCGTCGGGGTACGGATGACGATAGAAGCGCTCACCGGGGCGTGGAAGCTCGGTCAGAAGAAGCGCCCCGAGGACCGCGACGGCGCGGCGAGAGGCCTCAGCGCCGAAGGGGCGAGCCTCGCCTCCCTCATGCGGGCTGGGAGAGCTCCGGTTGGGGATGAAGCCGCCGCTTAAGTCCGCAGCCGCTCGATCGCCTGGGCGAGCGCGACGTAGAGCTTGCCCATGTCGGACGAGAGCAAAGTAACCCCGATCGGCGCGCCGTCGCGCTGAGCGAGCACGACGCGCAGCATCGCCTCGAAATCGTGGATATAGCGGTTCACCTGATCGCGGAAACCGGCGTCTAGATCATACAGCCGCGCCACCTCGCGCGCCTCACCGGCCTCCAGCAGGCGCACCGCGCGGCGCGTGAACACCCCACGATCGCCCTTCAGATAGGCCGCCCAGGCGCTGTCGGTGACTTCGGCGGAGAAGGCCTTGGCGATGTCGATCGCCGCCGAATTGAGCGCTTCGATCAGCACCGACGAGCGGCGGCCGAAGCTTTCGGTTTCGGCCTGGTCGCGTTCGGATCGCGCCTGTTCGATCCGCGCATCGACTTCGCGCGCGGCGCCTTCGATCGTCAGCAACTGCTCGGCGAGCCGGTCCGACGCGCGCTGCGCGGCGCCGACCGCGCTGTCGGCGGCATGGCTCAATTCCTGAAGGTGCCGCTCAAAGCTTTGCCCCAGCGCGCGTTGCATCGCCTGGGTGCTGGCATTCTCGATCAGCGCCGCCGCTTCCGGAATTACCGCGCCCAGCGTTTCGCGCGCCCGCTCGGCGGCGATCGCGGCCGAGTCGCGGACCTTGACCAGCGCCTCCATCAGCCGGGGCGCGGCCTGACCGGTGAAATCCTGGGTGCGGCCGATGGTTTCGTCGAGTGCCTCGCCGATCGCCTCGGCGCGCTCGCGGCCCTGGGCCAGCGCGTCGTTCAACAAGCGTGACAGCTCGTCGAGCGTGCGGCGCTGCCCCTGGATCACCTGGGCGATCGCCTCGATCGCGTCATGGGTGCTTTCGGCCGCCGTGACGAGCGCGAGCAGTTCGGGCTTGGCGGCGCCCACCGCCTGGCGGCTCGCGGCGACGCGCGCGTCGAGCCGCGCGAGCGCCTCGGGCAAGGTCTCGTCGATCTCGCGCGCGGCGGCGTCGAGCGCGATCAGCAGATCCTCGCTGGTCTTGATCGTATTGCGCGCGAGCTGTTCGCCGATTTGCAGCGTCTCGCCCATTGCCTCCGCCGAGCCGCCCAGCGCGCTGATCGAGGCGGCGAGCGTCTGGTTGCGCTCGATCGCGTTGCGGTGGAAATCGCCCACCCGCGCCTCGATCACCTGGAACTGGCGATCGAGGTCGCTTGCGAGCGCCTCGCCCGCGCGGCGCTGTTCGGCGAGCCGGGCGGCCATGCGATCGACCACCGCGTCCACCTCGGCGATGCGCGCGGCGAGCGCATCGATCGCGTCATGCCCGGCACGTTCGAGCCCGCCTTGATGCGCGCTCAGCAATTGCAGCATCGCCTCACCCTGCGCGGCGATCCCGGCGCGGGCCTGATCGACCGCATCGGCGGTTTGCCCGAGCAGCCCGGTGACGCGCTGCGCGCTCGCATCGGTCGCGCCCTCCAGCCGCGTGACTGCCTGCGCCACCATCGCATCGAGCGTCTCGCTGCTCGCGTTCAGCCGCTCGACCGCGCCGTGCGCCGCCGCTTCGCTCGCGCGCGCCTCGGCGCCCAATTGCGCGAATCGTTCGGCGAGTTGACCGCTGGCCGCATCGGCGGCGGCGGCGCTGGCGTCGATCGCCTGGGTGATCGTCTGCGCGGTCGCCCCGGCCCGGGGGAGCGCTTCGAGCAAGTCGGCGAGCTGGCGTTCGGCGCCGGTCACCGCCTCGTTCAGCTGGCGCGCCTGCGTATCGGCGCGGGCGATCTGCTCGGCCATCCCGTCGCTGGTCGCGGTTAGCCGCGCGGCGGCCTGATCGCCCATCGCCTGGAGCGCGGCGTTTTGCGCGGCGAGGCGTTGCTGCCCCGCCGCCAGCTGCGCCGCGACGCGGGCGAGGCTGGCCTCGAGCGCGTGGGCCTCGGCGCGCATCGCCGCCGCGACATCGGCGAAGCCGCGCGCCTCGACCCGGCTGTTGCGCTGCGCGATCAGCCAGACGAGCGCGATCAGCGCCAGCGGCACGCACAAGGCGCCGACCAATTCGACCTGCTCGATCGCCGTCAGCGCCGCGATCGGGACCGGGCGAAGCAAGGCGACCGCGGTGCCGAGCCAGGCCAACGCCGCCAGGCTGGCCAGCAATGGCGCCACCCAACGCCGGCGGCGCGCCGGCGGTGCCGGATCGAGTGGGACGGAGGGATCCATGGCCACTGCCTCGGCGGGCGGTAACGCCTCGAAACTATCTTCGAGCAGCAGCACGTCCTCGGCCCCGTGATCGGGCGCGTCATCGGGCGCGTAGCGCGGGTCGAGCCTCGTTCCCCCATCCATGCCGCCTGCGTATCACGAAAGCGCCGGCCGCAAAAGTTTTCGCAACCTTCGCTTAACCTTGGAGAACTACGGTCCTCGCCATGGCCTATGATCCAGGGGCAATAGATGCGACCTTGGCGGCGGCGGTGGGTGAAGACCCGCAGCTGATCGCCGAACTGCGCCACGCATTCGTCGAAAGCGCCGAGCGCTGCATCGCCAGCCTGCGCGCGGCTGAAAGCGCCGACGCTTGGCGCGGCGCCGGAATGCGGCTGAAAGGGCTCGCCGCCAGCTTCGGCGCGGTGCGGCTGATGGCACTCGCCGAGGAAGTCGCCGCCGCGCCGCATGATATGCGGCTGGTTGCGCGGGTCGAGCGGACGCTGGCTCGCTTCTAGGCCGCTCGCGCCAACGGGGCTTTGCCAAGCGGCGCGCGCTCGCTTAAGCCCCTCGCCAATGCTTGCCGGACTCCTTTTCGCGATTGCCGATGCCGACGACAGCCCCGAGACGCTGGTCGCGACTCTGCCCTTTGGCGGGCACAGCCTGATCGAGTTCCAAGCGCGGCTGCTCGCGGGCGCGGGCGCGGGGCAAATCGTGGTTGTGGTCGAACGGCTCACCCCCGAACTGCTCGGCGCGGTGAACCGCATGGCGCGCCACGGCATCGCGATCGACGCGGTGCGCGGTGCGAGCGAAGCGGTGGCGAAGCTGCATCCGCTCGCCGAACTGCTGGTGATGGCCGACGGCCTGGTTACGACCGCCGAAACGATCGCACCGCTCGCCGCCGCGCAAGGCGACGCACTGCTCGTGACGAGCGACGCGGATGCGCTGCCGGGGCTCGAGCGCGTCGGGCGTGACGCCATCTGGGCCGGTATGGCGCGGGTGAGCGTGCGCCGCCTTGCCGATGTCGCGCGGCTGCCGGCCGATTACGACTTCCAATCCACGCTGCTGCGCGTCGCGGCGCAGGCGCGCCCGGAGCTGATCACGCTACCCGGCGGCGCGGCGCGGGCGAGCCATGGGATCGAGGCGAGCGCGGCGCCGCTGCAGGCGCGCAACCAGGCAGTGGTCGGCGCGGAACTCGGGGGGCGCGTCACCTGGGCTGACCGGCTGGTGATCGCGCCGCTCGCTCGCGCGTTGTTGCCGCTGGTGTTGCCACGCGCGGTGATGAGCGCGACGGTCGCGGGCGCGAGCGCGGTGCTGACGCTGATCGGCCTGGCATTGCTCGCGATGGGCTGGGCGAGCGCGGGGGTGGCGCTGGTCGCGCTCGCGCATATCGGCTGGGCGCTTGGCGGCGCGCTCGCTTGGCTGCGCGACGAGCTGCGGCTGGCGGGCGCGGTGCGGCTTGGCGCGGTGATCGCCAGTGGCGCCGGCGCGGTGCTGCTCGGGCTTAACCTGTGGCGCGCCGATGCGACCGCGAGCGGCCCGATCGCCGCCGCCGCGCTGATCGGCCTGGGGGCATTGCTCGAACGCGCGGCGCCGCCCGAACGCCGGCGTCGCTGGTGGCCGAGTCCGTCCGCCTATCCGCTCGTGCTGCTGCCGTTCGTCGCTGCCGGCCAAGCGCTTGCCGGATTACTCGCGGCGGCGGTCTATGCCGGCGCGGCGCTGGCGGCGGCCATTGAGGCCGGGCGCGAAAAGGCTTAGCCTGAATTTAATCTTGTTTCCCTAGGCCGTTTGGCATGTCGGTCGATCAAGGCGACATCGACGAGGGCGTTCGCGCGAACGCCGGCCGTTTGCTCGCGCGCGGGGCAGGCGATGACGTAAGCGCCGATCGCCGCCTTGCAGCCGCGATCGACGATCTCGGCTTGCCTGATGCCTGGCGGCTGAGCGAGCGCACCCGCGCCTTGGTACATGAAAACTTCGCCGACCAGTGCGGTCTGATCGAGCGCGCGCTGCGCCATAGGACGAGCCGCCTGCTCGCGGAGCGTGGCGCGGGGGAGCTCGCGCTCGCGGTCGACCAGCGTGGGCCGAGCGTCCACACGACGCTCGCCGCCGCCGGGATGCTCGCCGATCGCGGGCTGATGCGCGAAATGATCGGCCGTGCGCGCCAGGCGGCGCTCGCCGACACCCTCGTCACCGCCGCGCCCGAAAGGGCCGACCGGCCGAGCCTGATCGTCCGCCTGGTCGAACATCCCGACCCCGCCGTCGCCAATCTCGCCAGCGCCTTGATGGTGGCCGAGGCAAAGCGCCGCGATGGTCTCGCAAAGCCGCAGCACAGCGATCTGCCGGCTGAATGCCATCATCAGCTAGTGTGGGCCGCTGCCGCCGTGCTCCGCGCCGAACTGTCACCGCGGCCCTTGACCGAGCAAGCCCGGATCGACGCCGCGCTCAGCGATGCAACGCTCGGCGTGCTCGCCGAGCATGACGAGGGCGAGCGGCTGGAGGCGGTGGCGATGCGGCTCGCGGTCGCGCTCGCTCCGTCAGCGACCGAACTGGGCGCGCTGCTGGTCGAGGCATTGAGCGATCGCCGTGTCGCGCTCGCCATCGCCTTGCTCGCGCAAGCGTTGGGCCTGGATTATGACATTGTTCGTGACGTGTTGCTCGATCCCGTGCCCGATCGCTTGTGGCTTGCCTTGCGCGCGGCGGGGCTGGCGCGCGCAGCGATCGCGCGGATCGGGCTCGCGCTCGCCGATAGTGAGCCGGCGCGCGACCTCGAGGCCTTTGCCGATCAGCTCCCGGCGATCCTCGCGATCCCACCCGCCGACGCCCGCGCCGCGCTCGCGCCGCTCAGGCTCCATCCCGACTTCCGCGCGAGCCTGGTGCGGCTGGCGAGGGCGCTTGCATGAACCTGATTGACCCCGCCTTGCCGATCGTGCGCGGCCTGATCGACCCGCAGGGTCGGCTGGTGCAGGCCGATGATCGGCTGAGCGCGCTCAACGATCGCGCCGGTGGCGGGGTCGGGGCGCCGCTCGCGGTGCCGGCACTGGCGCGACTGGCGCGCCTCGCGCAGCGGCTGGGCGTGCTTGTCAGCCGCGCGGTGGTGGTGGCCGAGGGCGAGGACGATATCGACATGTGGGTCCGCGCCGAGCCGACCGTGGCGGGGGTGCGGCTGGCGATTACCGGCTGGCGTCCGCGTCGCCCCTGGGAAGCGGCGGCGGCACCCGAACGGCTGGTCGATTTCGTCGCCGCCGAAGGCAGCTGGCGCTTCGCAACCGATGCCAGTTTGCGGCTGACGAGCCTGTCCGCCGACGCGCTCGCCCGTCATGGCCTCGATATGAAGACGCTACTTGGCCAGCCGCTCACCCGGCTGTTTCGGCTGGAAGAGGACGCGCAGGGTGTGGTGCCAATGCTGGGCGCGCTCGCGATGCGCGAACGGCTGGTCGATCAGCCCGCCGAATTGCGCGGGACGGGCGTGAAGCTGCGCCTCAGCGCGGCGCCGCGCCTCGATACGCTGGGCGGCTTCGCGGGAATCGAGGGGGCGGTGAGCGAACTGGCGCCACCCGCCGCCGCGCCGGTGACGTCGGCGTTCGCCGAACGGCTCGACGCCGCGCTGCGCGCGCCGCTCGGCCGTATCATCGCCCATGCCGACAGCATCCATGCCCAGGCAGAGGGGCCACTGCGCCAGGACTATGCCGATTACGCGGCCGACATCGCCTCGGCCGGGCGCCATCTGCTCGCCTTGGTCGACGATCTGGTTGATCTCCAGGCGATCGAACGCCCTGATTTCCGTCCAGCCGCCGAGGCGATCGATTTGGCCGATGTTGCCCGCCGCGCCGCGGGGCTGCTCCAGCTGCGCGCCGCCGAGCGCCGGGTGCGGATCGACAAGCCCGCGGCCGACGAAGCGCTCCCCGCGACCGGCGAGTTTCGGCGCGCTTTGCAGATCATGGTCAATCTGATCGGCAACGCGGTGCGCTATTCCCCCGCCGACGCGATGGTCTGGGTCCGCGCCGAGCAGGAAGAAGGCCGCGCGCTGATCGTGGTCGCCGATCAGGGCAAGGGCATCGCGATCGAAGACCAGGCGCGCATTTTCGACAAGTTCGAGCGGGTCGACAAGAGCGAGCCCGGCGGCAGCGGCCTCGGCCTCTACATCGCCCGCCGCCTGGCCCGCGCAATGGGTGGCGACCTGACGGTTGACAGCGCGCCGGGGCAGGGGGCGCGGTTTAGCTTCTGGTTGCCGGGGCGGTGACGAGCGCGAGCTTGTAGTTGTACCTCAGGACGTACATATAGCTGGCGAAAGGTGGTTCGCCAAATGGAAGTTCTCAACTATACCGATGCGCGCGCGCGGCTAAAGGATGTGCTCGATCGTGTGGTCGAGGATCACGAGGAAGTGGTGGTCACCCGCAAGAACGGCAAGCCGGCCGTGATCGTGTCGCTCGATCGCTGGAACGCCATCCGGGAGACGATGCACCTGCTCTCGACGCCCGCCAATGCTCGCGCGCTGCGCGAGTCGATTGCGCAGCTCGATGCAGGTAAGGGGACCGAGCGCAGCCTGATCGAGCCGACCCGCACGTGAAGCTGATTTTCTCGGATGCTGCTTGGGACGATTATCGCTATTGGATCGACGCCGATCCAAAGGTCTTGGCCAAGCTCAACGAGCTCATCGATGAGTGCCGTCGTAGTCCTTTCAAGGGGAGGGGCAAGCCGGAGCCGCTGAAGGGTGATCTGGCCGGCTGGTGGTCACGCCGGCTGACGTCGGAGGATCGATTGGTTTACCGCGTCGCGGGTCGGGCGCCGGAACAGTCGCTCGAAATCGCCCAGTGCCGCTTCCACTATTAACCGGTCCGGCAACGAGCAGTCTAAATGGCCATCATACGTGCTGCACTGGCCGCAGCACTATTCTCTTTACTGCCGCCGCGCCCACAGCAGTAGCGCTACTCCCAGTATCGCCACCACACCCCCGCGCCACGCCCAGGGCCGCTGATCGAGCATGAAGCTTTCGGGCGGCCAATGGACCCAGCCGAGCCCCTGGCACACCCAGAGCGAGCCCATCGCGATCATCAGCACGCCGAGGATCGCGAGGGCGCGCTTCATCGCTCAGCGCTTGCTGAGCGGCACATAATCGCGCTGCACCGGCCCGGTGTAGAGCTGGCGCGGGCGGCCGATCTTCTGTTCGGGATCGGCGATCATCTCGTTCCACTGCGCGACCCAGCCCACGGTGCGGGCGAGCGCGAACAGGGCGGTGAACATCGTCGTCGGGAAGCCGATCGCCGACAGGATCACGCCCGAATAGAAGTCGACATTGGGGAACAGCTTCTTCTCGATGAAGTAATCGTCCTTCAGCGCGATCTCCTCGAGCCGCAGCGCGGTTTCGAACACCGGGTCGGTCACGCCCAGTGACTTGAACACTTCGCGCACCGTCTGCTGCATCACCGTCGCGCGCGGATCGTAATTCTTGTACACGCGGTGGCCGAAGCCCATCAGGCGGAAGGGATCATTCTTGTCCTTGGCGCGCTCGATATAATGCGGGATGCGGTCGGGGGTGCCGATCTCGCGCAGCATGTTGAGCGCCGCCTCGTTCGCGCCGCCATGCGCCGGCCCCCACAGGCAGGCGATGCCCGCCGCGATGCACGCGAACGGATTGGCCCCCGACGAACCCGCCAGCCGCACGGTCGAGGTCGACGCATTCTGCTCGTGATCGGCGTGGAGGATGAAGATGCGATCGAGCGCGCGCTCGACGACGGGGTTCACCTCATATTCCTCGGCCGGCACGCCGAAGGTCATCCGCAGGAAATTGCCGGTGTAGCTCAGCGAGTTCTTGGGATAGAGGAAGGGCTGACCGATCGAATATTTATACGCCATCGCCGCGATGGTCGGCATCTTGGCGATCAGCCGGTGGCTCGCGATCATCCGCTGGCGCGGATCGGTGATGTCGGTCGAATCGTGATAGAAGGCGGAAAGTGCGCCGACCACGCCGCACATCACCGCCATCGGGTGCGCGTCACGCCGGAAGCCGCGATAGAAGGTCGCCAGCTGCTCGTGCAGCATCGTGTGGCGGGTGATGGTGTGGCTGAAGCTGTCGAGCTCGTCCTGGCTGGGCAGTTCGCCGTTGAGCAGCAGATAGCAGACTTCCATGAAGCTCGAATGTTCGGCGAGCTGGCCGATCGGATAGCCGCGGTGGAGCAGCACGCCCTCGTCGCCATCAATATAGGTCAGCCCTGATTCGCAGCTCGCGGTTGACGTGAAGCCGGGATCGAAAGTGAACATGCCCGTCTGGGCATAGAGCTTCCTGATATCGATGACTTTGGGGCCGATCGTCCCGGCGCGCACCGCATAATCATGGTCGGCGCCTGCGGTGGTGAGCTTGGCGGTTTCGGTCATGCGTCCTGCTCCTTCTTGGTCTCGGCGGCCGGCTCGGCCAGTTGATCGGCGATGCGCCCCAGGCTTTCCCCGCGCCCGAGCAGTTCGAGCACTTCGAAAATCCCGGGCGAGGTCTTGCGGCCCGTCAGCGCCGCCCGCAGCGGCTGCGCGACTTGCCCCAGCGTTACGCCGGCGGTTTCGGCGACGTTACGCACCGCGTCTTCCAGATTTGACGTATCCCATGCCGCAACCGCGTCAAGCGCGGCATGGGCCTGGGCGAGCAGGCCGCGCGCCGGACCGCCGAGCAGCTTGGTCGCGTCCTCGTCAAGCATGAGCGGCCGCTGGGCGAATAGGAAGGCGGTGCCGGTGGCCAGGTCGTTCAAATTGGCGGCGCGTGGTTTCAGCGCGGGCATTGCGCGTTGCAGCAGGCCCTGTTGCGCCGCGTCCGGCTTGAACGGCAGTCGATCGGCGAGGAGCGCGGCAAGCCGGGCATCATCGGCCTCGCGCAGATAATGGCCGTTGAGGTTCTCGAGCTTCTTCAGATCGAACCGCGCCGGGCTGCGACCCACCCCATCGAGCGCGAACCACTCGATCGCCTGCTCGCGGCTGATGATCTCGGCATCGCCATGCCCCCAGCCGAGCCGGAGCAGATAGTTGAACAGCGCCTCGGGCAGGATGCCGAGCTCGTCGCGATAGCTGTCCACCCCGACGGCGCCGTGGCGTTTCGACATTTTGCCGCCATCCGCCCCGTGAATCATCGGCACATGGGCATAGACCGGCTCTGGCCAGCCCATCGCCTTGATGATGGGGAGTTGGCGAAACGCGTTGTTCAGGTGATCATCGCCGCGAATAACATGCGTCACGCCCATGTCGTGATCGTCGACCACGACGGCGAGCATATAGGTGGGCGTGCCATCGGAACGGAGCAGAACGAAATCGTCGATTTCGCTATTCTGGACGGTGACGTCGCCCTGAACGCGATCGACGATCGTCGTCGCGCCCTCACGCGGCGCTTTCAGGCGCACGACGAAGGGCTTGTCGCCGCCTTCGGCCGGATCGCGATCGCGCCAGCGGCCGTCATAGCGGATCGGCTGCTTGGCGGCCGCCTGCGCCGCGCGCAAAGCGGTCAGCTCCTCGGGGGCTGCGAAGCACTTATAGGCGTGGCCGCTCGCGAGCAGCTGGTGCGCGACTTCGGCGTGACGCCCGGCGCGGGCGAATTGATAGGTCTCCGGCCCGTCCCAATCGAGGCCGAGCCACTGCATCCCATCGAGGATCGCGGCGATCGCCGCATCGGTCGATCGGACGCGGTCGGTATCCTCGATCCGCAGCAGGAACTTGCCGCCCCGCGCCCGCGCGAACAGCCAGTTGAACAACGCGGTGCGGGCGCCGCCAATGTGCAGGAACCCGGTGGGCGACGGGGCGAAACGGGTGACGACGTTCTGAGGATCGGCGGCCAAGCGCGGCTGCTCCAACTGAAGAAAAACCATGGCCGGAACCGGCGCGGCGCGCTCTAGCACGGGCTTTCCCGCGCTTCAAATCGCCGCAGGCGTGCGGTGGCGGCGCGCGCTCGAGCGGCGGCTGGAGGCGGAGGCCGACCGCCTGTTCCTGTTGACGCCGGTGGCACTCGGCGCGGGCATCGCCTCGTGGTTCGCGCTGCCCGACCCGCGCGGCTGGACGCTCGCGCTGCTGCTGATCGCGGGGCTGGGCATGGGCTGTTGGGCGGTGCAGGCGGGGGGGCGCGCGGCACGAAGCGCGGCGTTCGCTTTCGGTCTTGCCGCCGCCGGGCTCGCGCTGGTCTGGGTGCGCGCCGAACGGGTCGCGGCACCGGTGCTGACGCGGCCGCTGGTGGCGACGCTCACCGGGCGGGTCGAGCGCGTCGAGCCCTTGCCGCCGCGCGGGCTGGTGCGGCTGACGCTTCGGGTTGAACAGTTGGCGCCCGCGATCAACGCGGTGCCAGCGCGCGTGCGGCTGAATCTCGCGGTCGAGGATGCGCCGGCGGGGTTGGGCGAGGGCGCCCAGCTGCGGCTGCGCGCGCGGCTGTTGCCGCCGCCGCCACCCGCGGTGCCCGGCGCCTATGATTATGCACGCGTCGCCTGGTTCGCGGGCATTGGGGCGACCGGACGAGGGCTGGCGCCGGTCGCGCTGCTCGTCGCCGGACGCGGGCAGGGAAGCCTGCGCGCCGGCCTCGCCGCGCATATTCGCGAAAAGCTGCCGGGGAGCGCGGGCGGGGTCGCCGCCGCGCTCGCGACCGGCGATCAGGGCGCGATCGGTCTGGAGGATGCCGAGGCGATGCGCCGCGCTGGGCTCGCGCATCTGCTGTCGGTGAGCGGCCTCCACATCACCGCCGTGGTCGGTGCGGTGATGCTGCTGGTCGAGCGGCTGCTGGCGCTATGGCCCTGGGCGGCGCTGCATCTGCGGCTGCGGCTGATCGCGGCGGGGGCGGCGGCGGTCGCCGCGATCGGCTATACGTTGCTCACCGGCGCCGAGGTGCCGACGGTGCGATCGTGTGTCGCGGCGATGCTGGTGCTGGCGGCGCTCGCGCTGGGGCGCGAGGCGTTGACGCTGCGGCTGGTGGCGAGCGGCGCGCTGGTCGTGCTCGCGCTGTGGCCCGAGGCATTGATGGGGCCGAGCTTTCAATTGTCATTCGCCGCGGTCGCGACCATCGTCGCCTTGAGCGAGGCGGGGCCGCTGCGCGCCTGGCTCGCGCCCCGCGAGGAGGGGCTGGTTGCACGACTCGGGCGGCAAATGGTCGCGCTGCTGGTGACCGGCATCGTCGTCGAGGCGGCACTGATCCCGATCGGGCTGTTCCATTTTCACAAGGCGGGGGTTTACGGCGCGCTCGCCAATATCGTCGCGATTCCGCTGACCACCTTTGTCGTGATGCCCGCCGAGGCGCTGGCGCTGGCCGCTGATGCGATTGGGCTCGGCGCGCCGTTCTGGGCGGTGACGGGGGTGGCTATCGACGCGCTGCTGTGGCTCGCACGCGTGACGGCGGCGGCGCCGGGCGCGGTGGCGCTGCTGCCGGCGATGCCGAGCGTGGCCTATGCGCTGATCATCGGCGGCGGGCTGTGGCTGGTGGTTTGGCGAACGCGCTGGCGGCTATGGGGACTCGCGCCGGCGCTGGCTGGGGCGTTATGGACCGCGCTCACCCCGGCGCCCGATCTACTGGTGACCGGAGATGGCCGCCATGTCGCCTTCCGGCTCGACGATGGTCGGCTCGCGATCCTGCGCGAGCGGACCGGCTACTATGTCCAGGCGCTGCTGGGCGAGAATGCCGGCGAGGCCGGCGTCCCCTGGCTGATCGACGCGAGCAAGGATGCGCGCTGCAGCCCCGACCTGTGCCTCGTCGATCGCCGCGCGGCCGGCGGCCGCGTTCGCATCCTCGCGACCCGCAGCAGCTATCCCGTGCCCTATGCCGCGCTCATCGCCGCCTGCGCCGAGGCCGATATCGCGATCAGCGAACGCCGCCTGCCCAAGGCCTGCGCGCCGCGCTGGCTAAAGCTCGATCGTCCGGCGCTCGCGCGCAGCGGCGGGGTCGCGATCACTCTCTCGGACCGCCACGTCACCACCGTCGCACGCGCGGGCGACGCGCATCCCTGGCTCAGTCGTAGCGACGCAGCAGCCCGGCCAGCTTCCCCTGCACCCGCACCTGCTTCGGGTGGTAGCGCTGCGGATCATAAGCGCGATTGGCGGGATCGAGCCGTACCATCGTCCCCTCGCGGCGGAAATATTTGAGCGTCGCTTCGCTGTCTTCGATCAGCGCGACGACGATCTCGCCATCGCGCGCCACCTCGGTGCGGCGAATCAGCGCATAATCGCCATCGAGAATGCCGGCCTCGACCATCGAGTCGCCCGCCACTTCCAGCGCATAATGATCGCCCATGCCGAGCAACGCGGCAGGCACCGCGAGCATCGCCGAGTCCTCGAACGCCTCGATCGGCACGCCCGCGGCGATGCGGCCGTGCAGCGGGATTTCGACCACGTCATTGGCGGGCAGCGGGGCGGGGCGGAAATTGTCGGGCTTGGGATCGACCTTGGCGGCGCGCTTCTTGGGCTCCGCACGCTCGGGCATCCGCAGCACCTCGAGCGCGCGCGCGCGGTTGGGCAGGCGGCGGATGAAGGCGCGTTCCTCGAGCGCGCTGATCAGCCGGTGGACGCCCGATTTGGAACGCAGATCAAGCGCTTCCTTCATTTCCTCGAACGAGGGCGACACCCCCGTGTCGGCCAGGCGATCGTTGATGAAGCAAAGCAATTCATGCTGTTTGTGCGTCAGCATAGAGACCTCCGGCGCGAACGAACGCCGAACGATTAGGAAACATCCGAGCAGCTGTCAAGCAAGGTCGAGGATTTCTACCGAGTCGCCTGGCTTGGCCGCCGGCGCGTGTGGCGGGCGGACGATCAGGCAGGTCGCGCGCGCCAGGGTTGCGAGCATCGCGCTGTCCTGCCGGCTTGCCGCCACCACGCCGCCATCCTGCCACCAACCGCGCAGATAATCTTCGCGCGCGTCATTGGCAGGAAGCGGCGCGGCCAGCGTCACGCGCCGGCGGCGCGGCAACGGGTCGCCCGCGCCCGCCATCGCCGCGACCAGCGGGCGCAGGAACAGGCTCGCAGTGACGAACGCCGAGACGGGATTGCCCGGCAGGCCGAGCACCACCGCGTCGCCCAGCCGCCCGGCAAGCAGCGGCTTGCCCGGGCGCATCGCGATCCGCCAGAAATCGATCGTGCCGCCCGCGGCTTCGAGCGCGGGACGGACGAGATCATGATCGCCCACGGAAGCGCCGCCGATCGTGACGACAATGTCCGCCTCGGTCGCGGCGAAGGCGGCGGTGAGTGCTTCCAGCCGATCGGGCAGGATGCCGAGCGGGGTAACGTCCGCCGGCAGATCGGCGATCAGCGCGGCGAGCATCGCGCCATTGGCCTCGGGCAATTGGCCGTCGTTTACTGGCGCACCGGGGGGCACGAGTTCGTCCCCGGTCGCCGCGATCGCGACGCGCACACGGCGGTGGACGGCAAGCGCGCCATGCCCCGCCGCCGCCGCGAGCCCGATCGCCGCCGGGCTAAGCCGCGCGCCGGCGGGAAGCAGTTCGGCGCCGTGCGCGAAATCCTGGCCGCGCCGGCGGATATGCCGGCCTGCGGCGCCGGGGCCTTCGCCGGCGAGGTGGAGTTGATCGCCGGCGCGCGCTGCCTCTTCCTGCACCAGGATTGTGTCCGCACCGGCGGGCACGATCGCGCCGGTGAAGATGCGCACTGCCTCGCCGGCGCCGACGGTGCCCGCGAAGGGCCGCCCCGCCGCGCTTTCGCCGATCACGCCCAGCGGCCCAGAGAGATCGGCGAAGCGCAGCACATAGCCGTCCATCGCCGAGAGGTCCGCGCTCGGCTGATCGCGCCGGGCGATGAGCGGCGCGGCGAGCCAGCGCCCGGCGGCGGCGCTGAGTGCGCACGTCTCGACCGCCACGCGCGGGGCGGCGGCGAACAACCGCGCTTGGGCTTCGGCGACGCTGAGCAGGCTCATGCTGTTTGCCGTGCCACGAGGGCGAGGGTGGGGGCAAGCGGGGCGGCAAATATGAAGCCACAGCTTGGCTTTCACCTTGATTGCGCACACAGGCACCGAGGGTTAGACTACGCCGTCCTTGGGCAGGGAGTTTGCCGTGATGACGCTTGCTGCCGCAGCTTCTTTGGCTCTCTCCAACGTCTCTCCTATTCCGCTACGGGCCGGAAATAATCCGGTGCGGAACATCGCGGGAGACGGAATGGACGGTAGCATCACCCTTGATTGGCGTGAAAACGGCAACGCTTGGGGCTATAACGTCATCACTGTAAGGGTGGGGGGATCAATCGCAACGGTCGATGAAGTTGATCGCTTCGTAGATCGGCCGCACGCTGACGAAGATGCGATAACCTCAATTCGTTTTGCACGTGCCCGCTATAGAGGCCGAATGACGACCGTTGCGTTCATAGCGGATCGGGAAATTGTGGATAGCGTCCCCAATCCCGCAAAAACAATTATAAAGAGTTATGCTCTCGTTCGTAACACAGGCGGGCTGGGTACGCCCTATCAATTCGTGCAAGTCGCTCGTTCTCAAGCGAGCCGGCTCTATTGCAGCGCTGACATAGCCCTTAAGTCCGAACTCGGATTTCCGCTCCGGCCAAGCTATTCGGGACCGAAGAATATCGACGGGTGCTATCGCTAGCACAGACTTTTGATTGCGCCCTTGCCGCTTAAAACGGGTAACAGAGGTTCCCCCGTCCAAGTATTCACCCTTCACGCCCGCCGCCGCCGGCTGAAGGGCACCGAGAGGATCGCCTTCACCGTCACATCGTCCGGGTTCGCGCCGAAGCCGTGGCCGACGCCGAAATTCACCCCCCAGCCGCCGCCGACATCCACGTCGACCACCGCGAACACCGTCTGCTCGCTCTGCGCGAAGGAACCGAAATCGCGGGTGCTCCCAAAGCCGTCATAGGCCTCCACCCCAATCTCCAGCTTTTTCGATAGCTTATAGCTTATTCTTGTATCGAGATCGAAGGACAGCGGCGCGGGTTGCGATCCGGCGACGACGAAATCCATGTTGAGATTGCCCGCCACCGTCCACCGGCCAAAGCGCCCGCCCAATATCGCCTTGAACTCGGCATTGCCCGGGTTGATCGAGAGCGCCTTGGCCTCATAGCCGACCTCGAAATTGGCGCCCCACCACCAGGTCGCGCCCTTGGGCACTGGCCCCAGCCATTTGAGCCGGCCCTTCACCCCGTGCGCGGCGATCCGCCCCTCGCGGTCGATCGTGCCGAGCGGAGGATAGAGCCCAAGCTCGAAATTGCCGGGCAGCCCCAGCGAGAATTCGGGGGTGTAGCGGAAGCGGTTCACCGAGGCCTGCTCGCCCTCGTAATCGATGCCCGGCAGGCCGCTCGGCACATAGTTGAAATGGATGTCGAGCCCGGTTTCCCAAGGCGCGTTCAACTCATCCATATAGACCTGGATTTCCTCGGGCGCGGCGCGCGCGGGCGCGGCGATCAGCCCAAGGCCGAGCAAGACGATCGAGCAAATTCCTCGATTTGGCATGAGGCGGACGATGCCAAAGCGCAGGGCGAAGCGCTTGCGAAATCGGGCTGTGTTGATGCGGCTAGAGCGATTTCGAGGCAGGTGGAATCACCTGCCGGCTCGGAAATCGCTGATAAACAAAGGCCTAGAGCGGCGATCCGATTTTGTCGGATCGAGAACCGCTCTAAGTGCTCGCGCGCACCCAGTCGCCGGACTGACCGCCCGATTTGGCGAGCAGCGCCACCGAGCCGATCACCATCGCCCGGTCAATCGCCTTGGCCATGTCATAAAGCGTCAAGAGCGCGACCGAAGTAGCTGTAAGTGCTTCCATTTCAACGCCCGTCGGCCCCGTGCAGGCGCAGGTCGCGCGCACCGTGACGCCGCTTTCATCGGGCAGCAGCTCGACGCGGACATGGCTGAGCGGCACCGGATGGCACAGCGGGATCAGCTCGCTGGTGCGCTTGGCCGCCATGATGCCCGCCACGCGCGCGACGGCGAGCGCATCGCCCTTCTTGCCCGATCCTTCGGCGATCGCGCGCGCCGCCTCGGCGGACATGGTGATGCGCCCCTCGGCGGTCGCTTCGCGCGTGGTGGCGGGCTTGGCGCCCACATCGACCATGCGCGCGGCGCCGCTTGCGTCGAGATGGGTCAGCTCAGCCATCGGCCCGCCCCAGCAGCGTGCGGGTCGCGGCCGCCACGTCGCTCGCGCGCATCAGCGCCTCGCCGACGAGGAAACAGCTCACCCCGCGCGCGCGCATGGTGTCCAGATCGGCGCGAGTCGAAAGCCCGCTTTCGGCGACAAAGGTGCAGCCCGGCGGCGCCTTATCGACCAGCGTGAAAGTCCGCTCGAAACTCACGGTGAAATCACGCAAATCGCGGTTGTTGACCCCGATTAGCCGCGATTTGAGCTTCAGCGCGCGCTCCAGCTCCTTGGCGTCATGCACCTCGACCAGCACGTCCAGCCCGCAATCGATCGCCGCCGCCTCGATCTCGGCGAGCGTCGCGTCGTCGAGCGCGGCCATGATCAGCAGGATCGCGTCCGCCCCCAGCGCGCGGGACTCGGCCGCCTGCCAGGGATCGACCATGAAATCCTTGCGCAGCACCGGCAGTGCCGTGACGGCGCGCGCCGCCTGAAGATAAGCGTCATGCCCCTGGAACCAGGGTTCGTCTGTCAGTACCGACAGGCACGCTGCGCCCCCGGCCTCATAGGCGCGGGCATGGGCAGGGGGATCGAAATCCGCGCGGATCACGCCCTTGCTGGGGCTCGCCTTCTTGATCTCGGCGATGAGCGCGGGGCCGATCGCCGCCTTGGCGTCGAGCGCGGCGCGGAAACCCCGGGGCGCGGTCTGCTCGGCGATCTGCGCGTCAAGCGCGCTCCACGGCGTGCACGCCTTGCGCGCGGCGACATCGGCGCGCTTGGTTTCGAGGATACGGTCAAGGATGGTCATAGCTAATCCAGCGATCGAGCAGCGCGCCGGCGGCGCCGCTATCGAGCATGTCGGCGGCGAGAGCCGCCCCTGCGGGCAGGTCGGTGCTGCATCCGGCGAGCACAAGCGCCGCGGCGGCATTCAGGCACACCGCGTCGCGATAGGCGCCGCGCTCGCCATCGAGCAGGCGGCGCAGCGCGGCGGCGTTATAGGCGGGATCACCACCCCGGATCGCGGCGATCGGGTGGCGGGGGAGGCCGGCATCCTCGGGCGCGATCCGGGGCGGGAGCGTTGCCAAGCCGACGCGCTCGACCACGCTGTGGCCGGCACCTGAAAGTTCGTCCAACCCTTCCTCGCCCGAGACGACCGCCGCCGCCTCGGTCCCCAGCCGGGCGAGCGCTTCGGCATAGACGGGCGCGTAATCGGGCCGGGCGATGCCGATCAGCTGCCGCGTCACCCGCGCGGGATTGGCGAGCGGTCCCATCAGGTTGAAGATGGTGCGCTTGCCGATGCGGCGACGGATCGGGGTGATCCGTTTCATCGCCGGGTGATGGTTGGCGGCGAACAGGAAGCAGATGCCGATGTCGCGCAGACTCGCTTCGGCGGTCGCGCCGGCACGATCCATATCGAGGCCCAGCGCTTCAAGCGTGTCCGCCGCGCCCGCCTTGGACGAGGCGGCGCGGTTGCCATGCTTGGCGACCGGCACCCCGGCGGCTGCCACCACCAGCGACACCGCCGTCGACACGTTGAGCGTATGGTGCCCGTCCCCCCCGGTGCCGCACACGTCGATCGCACCCGGCGGGGCGTCGATGGGGATCAGGCGTTCGCGCAGCGCCTTGGCGGCTTCGGCGATTTCGGTCGCGGTTTCGCCGCGTTCGGTGAGGCCAATCAGGAAATCGGCGATTGCCTGCTCACTCGTCTTGGCGTCGAGAATATCGGCGAAGGCGCGCGCTGCCTGCTCGGCATCGAGCGGGCCGGCGGGGTTGGGGAGAGTAACCAAAGCCGTCACGCCCCTAACGCCTTCCCCGGCGAAGGCCGGGGCCCAGCCGCGTACGGGTTGACACGGTGCGCGACGCTTGCGGCGACGGCACCATTGGCCCCCGGCCTTCGTCGGGAAGGTTGGATGGAGCCGGAAGGTGTCACCAACGTCGCCAATCGCTCACGCCACGGCCTTCACGCCGGCGAGCGCCAGGAAATTGGCGAGCATCGCATGGCCATGCTCGGTCGCGATGCTTTCGGGGTGGAACTGCACGCCGTGGATCGGCAGGTTTTGGTGGCGGAAACCCATCACCGATCCGTCCTCGGCGGTGGCGTTCACCACCAGCTCCTCGGGCACCGGATCGACGATCAGCGAGTGATAGCGCGTCGCCTGGAAGGGCGAGGGGAGGCCGGCGAACAGCCCGGTTCCGTCATGCCGCACCGGACTGGTCTTGCCGTGCATCAGCCCGCCGCGCACCACTTGCCCGCCGAAATGCTGGCCGATCGCCTGATGCCCCAGGCAGACGCCGAGCAAGGGCTTCCCGGCCTCGGCGCAGGCGGCGACCAGATCGAGCGAGACCCCCGCCTCGTTGGGCGTCTTGGGGCCGGGCGAGATCAGGAAGGCGTGCGCGTTACTCGCCAGCGCCTCGGCAGCGGTGAGCGCGTCGTTGCGCACCACTTGCACCTCGGCGCCCAGCTCCATCAGATAATGGACCAGGTTCCAGGTGAAGCTGTCGTAATTGTCGATGACGAGGATCACGCGCGCGCCCTTAGCGGGCGGGCGGGGTGGTGGGAAGAGCGAGCAGCGCGGCGAGGTCCGCCTTCCAGAACTTCGCCCAGGTGTGGGTGCCGTGGCCCTTGGTCTCGGTGCTCGCCGGGATCAGGATTGTCCGCGCGCGCGGCATCCGCGGGCCGAGCGTCGCCTGAAAGCCAAGCTCGGGCGGGTTGATGAAATCATCCGCCGAATTGATCCACAGCACCGGCACCGCGATCTTGTCCAAGGCGGGCGAGGGATCGTAGTTGCGGGATGCGTCGAGGAAATAGAGCGCATCGTTCGCGTCGAACTGGCGCGCGCGCTCGAACGCCACGTCGAGCACGGCATCGGCGGCGGCGCGGGTCGGCGCCTGGACCTGCGCGGCGAGCGGGTTGATCCCGGCGAGGATCAGCAGGTTCGCCGCCGCGCGAACGCCCATCGCCGGCAGACTGGTATAGTCGCCGCCGTTCCAGGCTGGGTCGGCGCGGATCGCGTCGATCGCCATCTTGCGCCACATGCGGTTGCGCCCGGCGAGCGGGACGGGGTTGCACGCGAAGGGCGCGAGCCGCTCGGCGAAGCCCGGATAGGTCTCCCCCCACACAAAGGCGTGCATACACCCCATCGAGGTGCCGAGGATCAGCCGGAGCTTGGTGACGCCCAGCCCCTCCACCAGCAGCCGGTGCTGCAGCGCGACCATGTCGTCATAATCATAATGCGGGAACTTCATCCGCAGCCCGTCGCTCGGCTTGGAGGAGGCGCCGTGGCCGATATTGTCGGGCAGGATCACCAGCGTCCTGGCGAGATCGAGCGGCGCGCCGGGGCCGTAGAGTTCGTCGGCGAACTGGGGCACCAGGAAGTTGCGCCCCGATCCGCCGGTGCCGTGGAGCACCATCACCGCATTGTCGATCCGCCCCTTGGCATCGCGATGTTCGGTGCCGAGCAGGCGATAATGCAGCCGCACCTCGGCGAGCGTTTCGCCCGATTTGAAGCGCACGTCGCGCAGCGTGACATCGCCCTCGCGCACTGGCCAGTCGGCGCGGGCCGGGGCGGCGATGGTGAGGACGAGGGCGAACAGCAGGGCGAACAGGCGAGCGATCATGCGACCAAGCCTAGCGTGGGTCGTTGCGCGATCAAACCCTTGTTCATCCGCCCGCAAGCTCCCACGTGCCAAGGCGTTGGGCGAAAGGATGGGCCGATGCGGCTAGTGTTGATGGCGGCGTTGATCGCGCTTCCCGCGGTGGCCTCCGCGCAGCAACCGGCGGACGACAGCTATCAGGCCGAACCACCGCAGCGCATCCGGTCGATCCTGGTCAAGCCCGGCGAGGATTGCCCCAAGGCGGAGGGCAACGAAGTCGTGGTGTGCGCGCCGATCGAAAGCCCCTATCGCGTGCCGCGCGCCTTGCGGGACGAAGGCCCGGTCAAGCCGCAGAACCAGGCCTGGGGCGCCCGCGCGCTGGTGCTCGACGAGGAAAGCCGCCGGGCGAGCGGCATCCCCAACACCTGCTCCCCCATCGGCACCGGCGGGCAGACGGGGTGCACGCTGCAACTGATCCAGCAATGGCAGGCCGAACGCGCGGCGAAGGCGCGGGGGCAGTAGGGCGCGCATTCGGACCACTCTGTTGGTTACTTTTGCCGAGACAGCAATGCCGTCATACTTGGGACAGTAGCCGGAGGTGGCCAGTATATGTCATCCCCGTACGTCAGGTTGAGTGCGTTGCCGAATAAGCTAATCGGAGTTGTTGCCACTACGGCAGCGACCATCGCCCCACTCACCATTCGGATATTTACCGTACACGGTACATAGCCGCGCAGTGTGCACTTTATCAAACACGTCATAATAACGTGCTGCAACTTGTAGCTCAATTTTATAATTACCGGAGTTTAGAAGGATGACCTGCTGCTGCGTGAGTGGTTTTGTTGTAAATATTGTTTTAGAAAGAGTCTGGTTTATCGACGGATTGCCAGTGCTGTCTTTGAGAGCGTTAATATAGTTGTCGATAGGCGCGGATATTTTATTGTTTGGTCGAATCTTCCACCGATAAGTAAATGAAACACGTAGCGCAGGTGTGTGTCCAATATTTCTTGTTTCAATAGACGATTTCAGCGGCTTGCCTACGGTTAGGCCAATTAAATGTTCATTATCTATCGACAAATAAGCGCGTTCGGTACGTTGACGGTCGAGTTCGCTCAGATTCAAAGCATCTCTTGCAATGTAAGTATTTAAGGAGCTAGCGACAGCCGAAAAAAACTTACTGCAAGCGCGAAGTATGCAATCTGAGAAGACTTTCTCGTATTTTCCGACTGTCGAGTGATTTCACTTCCCAGCTCATCAACAGAACTCGAATGGCCACTCATTGATATTCCTAGGATAAACGAATATTAGTTTACATAAGAATCATAATAACAATTCCGTTTCACAATGTAAACAACCTCCAGAGCGAAAATGTCGTTCAAAGGCTTTGACGTTTTCGTTAATTGCATCTCGGGACGTCGTATCGACGAGGCTGCAAGAAACATTTCTCTCTCAAATCTGTGTTCTTCTAGAAGGTTGGCGGTTTAAAGCCCTACTGCCCGAACCCCGCGTCGCTCGCCCGCGCGACCGCCTCGTGCGCGGCGGCGAGCAGGGCGCCGGCCTTGGCCTCGCATTCGCGCTGCTCATAGGCGGGGTCGCTGTCGGCCACGATGCCCGCGCCGGCCTGGACGTGCATCATCCCGTCCTTCACCACCGCGGTGCGCAGCACGATGCAGGAGTCCATCGATCCATCGGGCGAGAAATAGCCGACGCCGCCGGCATAGGCACCGCGAGCTTCATGCTCCAACTCGGCGATGATCTCACACGCGCGCACCTTAGGGGCGCCCGAGACGGTGCCGGCGGGGAACCCCGCGAACAGCGCGTCGAGCGCGTCGTGCCGGGCGTCGAGCCGGGCGACGACGTTCGAGACGATGTGCATCACATGGCTGTAATATTCGATGAAATAGCTGTCGGTGACCTTCACCGTGCCGCCCTCGGCCACGCGGCCCGCGTCGTTGCGCCCCAGATCGAGCAGCATCAGATGCTCGGCGCGTTCCTTGGGATCGGCGAGCAGGCTGAGGCGGTTGGCATCGTCCTCCAACGCGGTGCGGCCGCGCGGGCGGGTGCCGGCGATCGGGCGGATCGTCACCTCGCCGTCGCGTACGCGCACCAGGATCTCGGGGCTTGATCCGGTGAGTGCGAAGCCCGGCAGATCGAGGTGATAGAGGAAGGGCGAGGGGTTCACCCGCCGCAGCGCGCGATAGAGTTCGAACGGTGGCAGCGCGAAGGGCGCGGTGAAGCGCTGGGCGAGCACCACCTGAAAAATATCGCCCGCGACGATATAATCCTTCGCCGCCGCGACCATCTCTGCATAGCGGCCCGGCGGCAGCACGGGCTGGAGCGCTATCTCGGTCGCGTCGCCGCGCACCTGCGGGGGGAGCGGCGCGGTGGCGAGCCGGGCGGCGGTCGCCTCGATCCGATCGGCGGCGGCGGCGATCAGCGCATCGGCGTTGCGCGTCGTATCGGGCCAGACGGGGGCGACAATGAACAGGCTGTCCGCCAGCCGATCGAACAGCAGGATCACCGTCGGCCGCACGAAGATCATGTCGGGCAGGCCGAGCCCCGGATCGGCGGCGCGGGGCAGACGCTCGACCAAGCCCACCGTCTCATAGCCGAAATAGCCGACCAGGCAGGCGAGCGCGCGGGGGAGTTCGGGCGGCACCTCCATCCGGCATTGCGACACCAAGCCGCGCAGCGCGGCGAGCGTGGGCTCGGCGCAAGCGGTGAAGGCGTCGCGATCGGTGAGCCAGTGGCGGTTGATCGCTGCCGCCTGCCCCTCGGCCCGGAACACCAGATCGGGGGCGATGCCCAGCATCGAATACCGCCCGCGCACCGCGCCACCCTCGACCGATTCGAGCAGATAATCGCCGCGCCCCGGCTCGATCAGCTTGAGCGCGGCGGCGACCGGGGTTTCGGTGTCGGCGATCTGTTGCTGCCACAGCAGCGCCGGCCGCCCTTGCGCCAGCGCCGCGCGCGCGGCGGCGATGCCCTGGACCGCGCTCAGGGCGTCGTCCCCATCAGTTCGGCGCGCAGCTTGGCGACTTCGGCGTCGTTCACTTTCACCTTCAGCTGCGCCCGCACCGCGCGCACCAGCTGCTCCAGATATTCGTTGCCGATCGTCTGCCCCAGTTCGCCCCGGCGCGCGGCGACGATCTGCGGCGGGGCGCTGCCGTCGCGGCGGTTGATCTTGTCGAGATAGACGACCAGCCAGCCCTGGCCATCGGGCGCGGCCTGGAGCTTCGCTTTCTTGGGCGCCATCGCGAAGGCGAGCGTCACCGGCGCCGGCGCGCGCGCGCCGAGTAGCTCCAGCTGCGCCCGCGCCGCGCGCAGCGGCTGCACCGGCGGCAGCGTGAGCCCGGTTTCCTTGAGTGCCTGGGCGAGCGGCTTGCCCTGATTGACCTGGGCGACGACTTTCGCCGCGACGCTCCGCGCGCCGCGCTGGGCGCGATCGATCGTGAAGTCACGCGCGATCACCCCGCGCAGCTCGGCGAGCGGCGGCGTGAAGGGCGGCAGCACGCGATCGACGATCATCACCGCGAAGCTGCCATCCGCCCCCAGCGGCACCAGCTGCGGGCCTTCGCTCGGGTCGATCTTGAACCCCGCGTCGAGCACCGGGCGGAGTTGCGGGTTGGGGCGGCGATCAGGGTTCGTCGGGTCGATTCCGGCGGCGGTGACGGGCGGCACCGTCTCCACCGTCAGCTTGCGCTTGGCGACGATGTCGCCGAACGTGCCCTTGGCGTCGATCGCGTCGCCAATCTGCTCCTGCGCGTCCGACAATGCCTTGGCGAGCTTGGCCTTGCCGAGTTCCTCGCTCAGCGTCGCGCGCGCCGCCGCCTCGCTCTTGGCCGGGAGCCTCGCGACCTTTTCCACCTGCACCACGGTGAGCCCCAGCGGCCCCTTCACCGGGCCGGCGACACCGCCCTGGGGCACCGCGAACACGGCTTTCGCGAGCGCCACGCTTGTTTGCGCGGCATAGCCCGTCTGATCGACCCCGGTGAGCTTGGCAGCTTCCAGGCCGATCGCCTTGGCGGCGGCCTCGATCGGCGTCCCGCCGCGCACCTTGGCGGCGAGCGCGTCGGCCTGCGCCTGGCCGCTCACCACCACCTGCGCCAGATCGCGCGTCTCGCGCGCGGCGAAGCGCGCGGCCTGCGCGCGGTAAGCGGCGGCGATCTCGGCTTCGGTGGGCGCGGCGGCGGCCTTAAGGCTTTCGGGCGAGACCACCGCGACACGGAACGTGCGCCGCTCGGGGATGCGGTAGCGGGCCTGGTTGCGCTGATAATAGGTCTTCAGCTCGTCGGCGGTCGGCACCGCGCCGGCGCCGATCGCCTTGGCGGGGATGAAGCCGACTTCGCCGACGCGCTCCTCCAGCAGCAGTGCGGCATAGGGCTCGGCGAGCTTCGCCGGCACCTGCGTCGCGCCCTGGATCGGCAGCTGGAGCTGCTCGATGATGATCGAGCGCGCGATGTCGCTGCGCACCTGCCGATCGGTGAGCCCGCGCTGCTGGAGCAGCTGCTTGTAAACATCATTGTTGAACTTGCCGTCGACGCCCTGCAGCCCGGGGATCGCGGCGAGCTGCTGGTCGATCAGCTTCTTGGGCGCGGCGAGCCCGATGCGCTTGCCGAACTCCTCCAGCGCGATGCCGCCGATGGTGCGGTTCAGCGTGCCATCGAAGCCGCCGGCCGCCACATATTGCTGCTCGGTCAGCGTCGGCTGCTGCTGGCGGAAATTGTTGACATCGCTGCGGATACGCTCGCGCAGATCGGCCGCCGTCACGGTCTGGTCGCCGATCGTCGCGATCACCGCCTGCGGCCCGCCCTGCGCGCCACCGCCCAGTTTCAGCCCGCCGATATCGCCGATCACGAAGGCGATCGCGATCACGACCAGCGCGGATAGCGCGATCACCGCCCCCAGGCGCGAATAGATTAAGCGACGAAACAGGGTGAGCATGGCGGGAAAGCGCGTCCTTCAGGTTGGAAGGCGCCTCGTTTAGGGGGGCTTGGCGCGGGCATCAAGCTCGGGCATCAGCCGCGCCAACGATGGGGAGGATGCGATGCGGCGCAAATTGGTGGCGGGCAATTGGAAAATGAACGGATCGCGCGCGGCGCTCGCCGAGCTTGACGCGATCGGCGCCGCCGCCGCCGCGCACCCCGGGGTCGATGTCGCGGTGGCGGTGCCCGCGACGCTGATCGCGCTCGCCGCCGAGCGTGCGCCGGCGCTGCCGGTCGGTGCGCAGGACATCCACTTCAACGACGCCGGCGCCCATACCGGCTGCGTTTCGGCGGCGATGGTCAAGGAGGCGGGCGCGCGCTTCACCATCGTCGGCCACAGCGAGCGGCGCGGCGATCAAGGCGAAACCAGCCAGGATGTTTGGGCGAAGGCCGCCGCCGCCCGCCGCCACGGCCTCGACGTGATTCTTTGCGTCGGCGAGACCGAGGCCGAGCGCGAGGCCGGCCGCGCCGCGCGCGTCGTCCAGGCACAGATCGAGAAATCGGTGCCCGATGATGCCGCGCCCGACTGGTTCACCCTCGCTTACGAGCCGCGCTGGGCGATCGGCACCGGCCGCACCCCGACGATGGACGAAATCGCCGAGGTCCACGCGATCGCCCGCGCCAAGCTGCGGAGCCTGGTGGGGACGGCGGCGGACGGCATCCGCATCCTCTATGGCGGATCGGTGACGGGCGCGAACGCCGCCGAGATCCTGGGCACGCCCGATGTCGATGGCGCGCTGGTCGGCGGCGCGAGCCTGACGGCGGCGAAGTTCGTGCCGATCATCGACGCGGCGGGCTAGGGCGCGTCAGGCGCCGAACGCGCGCGCCCGGTCGGCGTCGCGGTAGCTTGCCTGGAGCGTGAAGCCGAGCCGGCGCAGCGCCTGTGCCTCGATCTCGTGCAGCAGCGGCTCGGCGAAGCGGCGGCGGCCGGCGACGCAGAGCGCGATCACCACGCCAAGCTGCTCGGCGCCGATCGCCGCGTCGATCGCGTCGAGCCAGGCCTGGTAATCGGCATCGTCCCTTAGCGCGTCGGAGGGCAGCGACTCGGCGAGCGCCTGATCTCGCCAGCCCGCCACGTCATACAGATGCGCGGTCGAGGTGCCGAGCGCGGGATCGCGCAGCGTCTCCAGAAACGCCAGGTGCAGCGGGTGGGTGCGATCGGCGACGTTCTTGCGCGCATAATCGGCCGAAAGATGCGCCCCGGTGTGCTGCATCATGTAGAGCCGCATCGAATCGGCTCCAAGCTGCCGGGCAAAGTCGATCAGCGCCGGCATCTGGTGGAAGTTATCGAGCTGGATGGTCGCGTTCATGTGGAATTCGCGGAAAACGCCGGCGGCGCGCTTCTCCGCGATGAAGGCGAGGTTGGCCGCCAGCTTCTCCCATTTGCCCGGGCGGCGGACGATTTTGTAAACCTCCGCCGTGCAGGCATCGATCGAGACGTTCACCAGCGGCCGGTACTTTTCCAGCCCGGCATAGGCGGTCCAGCGCTCGGGGCTCAGCAACAGGCCGTTGGTGTGGAGATCGAGTTCCAGCTCATAATCATGCGCGGCGAGCCGCTTCAGGATCGAGCGGTAATGATGGCTGGCGAAGGGATCGCCCTGGCCCGACAGCGATAGCGTCAGCGCGCCGCGCGCGAGCATCGGTTCGAACACTTCTTGCTCGATGATGTCGAAGCGGCGCTCCTCGGCCTCGCTCGCGCTCATCAGCTCGCCGCGGCACGAGGGGCAGGCGAGGTTGCACGTCGAATCATGCGCCAGGAACAGCCAGCGCGGCGGGTGGGTGAGCGCGGTGCTGTGATCGGCGATCACTCCGCGCAGCACCGGGTCGGTCACCTCGGCGCGGCGGGGCAGGGCGTCCTCGCGAATATAGGTGCAGCGCTGCTTGTTGCAGAAGCGGAAGCTGCCATCGAGAATGCTCTCGCGCATCTCCTGCGCGTCGGCGCCGTTCCAGATTTGCTCGGCGCTCATCTCGTCGAGCCGGCCCAGCCGCTTCTGCGTCCAGATCGAGCAGCACGGCGCGACGGTGCCGTCGATCAGCGTTTCGAACTTCACGAAGGGCGCGTCGCAGAAGCGATCGGAAAGATCGGCGGTGCGCGCCGGATCGCCGTGGCGTTCGGCGAAGAAGATCGCGCCCGCCACTTGCGGGCAGAGCGAGAAATGCGCCTCCAGCTGGCGCAGGCTGGCCATGCCGCGCACCCGGTCGCCGTCGATCACCTCGATCAGCGCGAGCAGCAGCGCCATGACCTTGCGCAGCGGCGGCGCCTGAAAGCCTAGGATGCCGGTGATCAGTTCGCGCAGCGCCCCGCGATGCGCGGCGCTGAGATCGCACAGCGCGGCCCAGGCCTCGGGATGGTCGAGACCGTCCCCGAGCAGCCCGGCGCAGGCCTCGAGAAAGCCGTAGAGCGGGTGTTCGGTGATCGGCGCTTCGCTGGCGGGCGCGTGGGCGGGCGACTCCGCATCTGCATTCCAGGCTTCGCTCGTCACCCCAGGCTCCATTGATGGCTTGCTGGAATCGCTCTTGATGGGCGGGGTTTGAAATTGGGTTAACGCACGCGAAACCATCATCGCTAACCCGCTGAAAACGGTGTTCGCCGTGGCCGGGCCCCGCGGAAATACGGGGCGACGTGCCGCGCCATCCCGCAGCGGTGCTGGGGTTAGCGCTAAGAAAGTCTTTACGGGCTTCTCTCAAATCTCGGTAAAGCTTTGGCGGCATCGCCCCGGATGCCGCGCGGGCAGCCTCGCCCCGGGCAAATCTGGGGGATAAGCGATGGCGGATAACGGCGCACGGAATCGCAAGCGGCGGAAATATCTGGGTTATGGCGGGTTGCTGTTGGCCGGCGGCGCCGCGATCGCCTTCGCCGCGACGGTGCCGGACGGCAACACCGCCAGCACGCTCCAGATCGTCAGCGGCGCGGCGCCGGCGCCCAGCGCCGCCACCACCACCACCACCACCACCACCACCACCACCACCGCCTCGGCCACTCTGCTCGCCGGCGCGCCGAGCGAGAGCGATTACCGCACCGCGCTCGCGATGTGGCGGGTGCCGCGTGAGAAGGACTCGTGCGTTTCGTGCCACGGCCCCGATTTCATCGATCTCGCGCGGATCGGCACGCCCGACACCGACTTGATCCGCCGCGCCGTGCTCGATGGGGCGAGCAGCGAGGAAGCGCAGGCGCTGGTGCGCGGCGTCAAGTATCTGCGCGTGCGCTATGCCCTGCCGGCCGAAAATCCGCGCACCTTCCGCCCCTTCCAGCCCGGCGGCGCGCTGCTCCCGGGCGCCAACAGCGTCGAGCGCGACGCGGCGTTCGGCGAGGAGCTGGCGAAGGTGCTGCCGACGCTCACCAGCACCGCCCGCGTCGCGACGCTCGCCGATGCCAAGCGCGCGCGCGACGAAATGCTCGCGCTCGATTGGGACAAGTTCCGCATCGGCGTTCCCTTCCCGCGCTGGTCGGCGGATATTGCCCATGGCCCGCAGGAAGGGACGATGAATGATTGGGTGAGCGATCTGCCGCGCGTGCCCCGCGCCGCCTTCGCCGCCCAATGGCAGGCGTTGCAGGACTCCTATCTGAACGATCCGAGCGAGACCAATTTCTGGCGGCTCTATTTCGCCGCCGACGATATGACCGAGGGCTTTGCCGGCGTCACCCCGGTTGACCCTGCCGATACGCGCAAGGTGCATGATTTCTCGCTGATCAAATACCGCTCCACGCTGATCGGCCAGCATCTGCTGCGGATGGAAGCGCTGCGCCGCCAGGGCTTCACCCGCGGCCAGATCGCCTTCTCCTATCTCGCGACCGACCCCGGTTTCGCGGCGCCGTTCAAGGCCGAAGGGGTGACGCTGCACGCCGGCTACCGGCTGGAGGAATTCCTGCCCAACCCGATGTGGGAAGTGGGCGATTTCCAGCGCCGCGAGCTTGAACCTTCGGCATTGACCGCCGGCCAGCCGGGCAACCGCACCACCGCCGATCGCTTCCGCGATCAGCTCCGCCTGCTCGGCTATCCGCAATTCGTGCTCGACAGCATCGATCCCAACATGACGATCGGCCAGGCGGATGACGAGCTGCGCACCGCCTGGTTCATGCTCGGCTTCCGCTATGATCCCAGCCTGCTGCGCGTCTCGCCCAGCAATTCCACAAAGGTCGGCGAATATCTGCTGGGGCAGTTGTGGAAGGAAGATATGTTCATCCACCGCGCTTTCCTGCAATTCACCCGGATGGTCGCGGCGAGCTATAACCCGCAGGCGATGGTGAAGGCCTCACCGCCATTCAAGCTGCAGTTCAACTATTTCACCGCCTATAATCGCGCCGTCCCCAGCCGCTGGAATACCGACGCGAGCGCCAGGCCGAGCGCCACCGCCAAGGCGCGCCAGCTGGAGCTCTACAAGCGGATCACCGCCAACATGTTCCGGATGAGCCTGTTGCTGCACGAGGAAGCACTGAGCACCGGCCAGATCGCCCCCTATGGCAATGCGACCAACGACGGCGAGTATGACCGGATCAACGAGTTCTTCAACTATGCGGGCCAGCCGGGCCGCGCCGCCGACGATGCCCTGATCCGCCGCGTCGCCGCCCGGGCGGGGAAGGCGTTAACTTTCTAGCCCCCTCCGGCGGGGTCAGCCGAACCGCGCTTTCAGCACTTCCCAGGCGGCGCGCAGGCCAAGCGCCTCGCCGCCCTTGGGACGTGCGGGCTTGGGCGTCGGGCGCCAGGCGAAGGTGTCGAGATGCGCCCAGGGCGTGCCGGCGGGGACGAAGCGCTGAAGGAACAGCGCCGCGGTGATCGAACCAGCGAACCCGCCATCGGGGGCGTTGACCATGTCGGCGATGTCGGACTTCAGCATCTCGTCATAGCCGCGCCACAGTGGCAGCCGCCACAGCGGATCGTGCACCGCCTCGCCGGCGGCGAGCAGATCGGCGGCGAGCGTTTCGTCATTGGCGAAGGTGGCGGGCAGATCAGGGCCGAGCGCCACCCGCGCCGCGCCGGTGAGCGTCGCGAAATCGAGGATCAGGCCAGGTTTGGCCTCGCCCGCCTTGGTCAGCGCGTCGCCCAGGATCAGCCGGCCTTCGGCGTCGGTGTTGGTGTTCTCCACCGTCAGCCTGGCGCGGGTGCGCAGCACGTCGCCGGGGCGGAACGCAGCGGCGGAGACCGCATTCTCCACCGCCGGGATCAGCAAATGCAGCCGCAGCTTCAGCCCCGCCGCCATAACCAGCTCGGCGAGGGCGAGCGCGTGCGCGGCGCCGCCCATGTCTTTCTTCATCAGCCGCATGGCGGACGAGGGCTTCAGATCGAGCCCGCCGCTGTCGAAACACACCCCCTTGCCGATGATCGCGACGCGCGGCGCATCGGCAGCACCCCATTCCAGCTCGATCAGCCGGGGCGCGCGCTCGCGGGTGGCGGCGGCGCCCACCGTGTGGATCATCGGATAGCCTTGCGCGAGCGCATCGCCGCGCGTGACGGTGAGCGTCGCGCCATGTCGCGCCGCCAGCGCCTCGGCTTCCCCCTCCAGCTCGGCGGGGCCGAGATCGCTCGCGCCCAGATTGACGAGATCGCGCACCTTGGCGACGGCGGCGGCGAGGCGCACCGTCTCCTCGATCCGCGCGGGCTCGCCCGTCAGCAGCACGCGCGGCCCCTGCGGATCGACCTTCTTGTAGCGATCGAACCGATGCTGGCCGAGCAGCCAGCCGAGCCCCGCCGCGCCCAGCGGCCCGCTCTTCAACCGGTAAGTGCCTTCGGGCAGAACCTCGCTTTGGCTCGCGATCCGCCAGGGCGAGCTTTCGGGCTCGTCGCACACCAGCAGCGCCGACCATTGCTCGGGGTCATCCCCCGGCAGGATCGCGCGGTTGCCGGCTTTGCCCGTCACCTGCGCGGCGGCGAGCAGCGCGCGGGTGCGCGGCGGCTGGCCGGCGAGCCAGGTGGCATAATCCTCGGGACGGACGACCTCGATCGTCCGCGCCGGCTGGCCGCGATCAGGCTGGAGCAGGGCGGCGAAATCGGTCATTGCGCGGGGTAGATCAGGAATTGCTCATAGCGCCCGGCGTCGCCCGGTTCGGCATAGGTCACCGCCACCAGCTTTTGCCCATTGGGGTAGGTGATGCGGTAATTGCGGTTGACGAAGCCGCCACGCAGCCGGGCGGGGCCGACGCTTTCAAAGCTGCTCGGCTCGCCAAGGCTGCTCAATGACTGGCGATAATCGCCGGCGACCTGCGGCGTGAAGAAATAGTTCCAATTCTCGGTCATCAGCTTGGCGTCGAGCGTGCCAGCGCGCATCGCGGTGAACAGCGCGCGTGCCTGTGCGGTCTTGGCGGCTTCCGGCTCGGGGCGGGGCGGCAGGATCGTGTCGGCGATCTTGCGCGCGATCGTGCCTTGCGCATCGCCGAAATCGGCGTTCACCGCGACGGTGATCGCGACCTTTTCATCGGGCAGCACGATATTCTGCGTGAGGAAGCCGACGGCTTCGCCGCTATGTTCGATCGAGCGGCGGCGCCCGCTCGCCGGATCGGCGTCGAGCACGAACACGCCAAGGCCATAGCGCGTGTCGCCGCCGTTGGTGAGCTTCACCACATTTTCCTGCTCGGCCCATTCGGCGGGGGTGAGCAGGGTGCGGTCGATCCGGGCGATGTTCCATTTGGCGAGGTCGCTGGGCGACATGGCGAGTTCGCCCGCCGCGAACAGCCAGCCATAGGCAGCGGGCGTCGCGAACCGCACCGGGCCGAGCGCGAAGCGGTGATAGCCCGCCGGGAACTTACCGCCCACCGCCCTGTCCTGATCATAAGCGGTGATGCCGAGCGGCTTGAACACGCGGCGCTGGAGCTGATCGAACAGCGGCGCGCCGCCCACTTTTTCCGCGATCATCCCCGCGACCACATACCCGGTGTTCGAATATTGCCACTGCGTGCCGGGATCGAAATCGAGCGGCTTCTTGCCCCAGCGATCGACGATCGCCTGCGGGGTGGTGGGCTTTTCCATCGCGGCGAAGCTGTAATCCTGCGGCCAATAATCCTGCAGCCCGGAGGTATGGCTGAGAAGCTGGCGGATGGTGATGCGGTCCGCGCCCGAGATATCGGGGAAATATTTGCTCACCTTGTCGTCCATGCTCAGCTTGCCGTCGCGCTGGAGCAGCAGCAGCGCGGCGGCGGTGAACTGCTTGGAGACCGAGGCGATCTGATAGGGGGCGTCCGCGCGGGCGCTGGTCCAGCCGGGCGCTTGCTGGCCATAGGCCTTGGCGAACACCAGCCTGCCTCCGCGCACCACCGCGACCGAGGCGGAGGGCACGCCGGTCGCCTGCAAACTCTCGGCGACGGCGGCGTCGATCTTGGCGGTCTCGGCGGGGCTCAGCTCCTGCGCCACGGCGGGGGCAGCGATCAGGGCGAGGGGGAGGAGATAGCGGATCATGGCGTGTCCCGGCGGTGAGAAGCGCAGGGAAGCCGAGGACGCGGGCAGAGTCAAACGTTGGGACGCGGGAACCTTCCCGCCTTCCCCGGCGAAGGCCAGGGCCCAGCTGCGCCGGCCGTGCCAGCGTCGCGCTTCCTCTGCCGACCGCCCGATTCTGGGCCCCGGCCGTCGCCGGGGAAGAGGGTTGGAGTGGCGTGGTGGCTCTGTGCCTAAACCGGCACCCCGAACAGATCGTGCGCGTCGGCCTCTTCCACGCGCACGCGCACGATCTCGCCCGGCGCCAGATGGCCCGCGTCGCGCAGATGGACTTCGCCGTCGATCTCGGGCGCGTCCGCCTCGCCGCGCCCTGTCGCGCCGCCGCTTTCGGGGTCGACGGCGTCGATGATCACCTTGATCTCGCGCCCCACCTTGGCTGCGAGCTTTTCCGCCGACAGCCGCGCGGTGAGCTCCATCAGCCGGGCGTAGCGTTCTTCCTTCACCGCCTCCGGCACCGGATCGGGGAGCGCATTCGCAGCGGCCCCTGCAACCGGCTCGAAACGGAACGCGCCGACGCGGTCGAGCTTCGCTTCCTCCAGCCAGTCGAGCAGATAGGCGAAATCCTCCTCCGTCTCGCCCGGAAAGCCGACGACGAAGGTCGATCGGATCGCGAGATCGGGGCAGATCGACCGCCAGGCGCGCAGCCGCTCCAGCACTTTCGCCTCGTTCGCCGGGCGGCGCATCGCGCGCAGCACCTTGGGGCTGGCGTGCTGGAAAGGGATGTCGAGATACGGCGTGATCAGCCCTTCGGCCATCAGCGGGATCAGCTGATCGACATGCGGATAGGGATAGACATAGTGCAGCCGCACCCAGGCCCCCAATGACCCCAGCGCGCGCGCCAGATCGGTGATGTGCGCGCGCACCTCCTCGCCCCGCCACAGGCGCGGCTGATAGCCGATATCGACGCCATAAGCCGAGGTATCCTGGCTGATCACCAGCAATTCGCGCGTGCCGGCCTGGACCAGCTTCTCGGCCTCGCGCAGGATCGCGTCGGGGCGGCGGCTGACGAGGTCGCCGCGCAGCTGCGGGATGATGCAGAAGGCGCAGCGGTGATTGCAGCCCTCGCTGATCTTCAGATAGCTGTAGTGGCGCGGGGTGAGCTTCAGCCCCGCTTCGGGCACCAGATCGAGATAGGGGGAGGGGGTGTGCGGGGCGGCTTCGTGGACCGCCTCCACCACCTGCTCATATTGGTGCGCGCCGGTGACCGCGAGCACCTGCGGAAAGCGCGCGCGGATGCGTTCGGCCTCCTCGCCCATGCAGCCGGTGACGATCACCCGGCCATTCTCCGCGATCGCCTCGCCGATCGCCTCCAGGCTTTCCTCCTTGGCGCTGTCGAGAAAGCCGCAGGTGTTGACGAGCACGACATCGGCGCCGGCATAATCGGCGGACAGGCCATAGCCTTCGGAGCGCAGCTTGGTGAGGATGCGCTCGCTATCGACCAGGTTCTTCGGGCAGCCGAGCGAAACCATGCCGATCTTGGGCGAGGAGGGGAGGGTGGTGGCCATGAACGCCGCGCGATGTAGCGAGGCCGGGGCCTGATTACCAGCGGGGCTTGCCGAAGCGCGCCGGGCGCGTCAGTCTGATGATCCTGCCATGACGATGCTGACCTTGCACCCGCATCCGAGCAACCCGAGCGCCGCGATCCATGATGTCGCGGTCTCGGTGCGCCGCCGCGACGACCGCCTCGCTCTCTCATACCGCCCGATCGGCGACCCCAGCGCCATCGTCTGGCCCGCCGAGCAGCCGGCGGGGTTCAGCGACGGGTTGTGGCGGCACACCTGTTTCGAAGCGTTCGTCACCGCGCCCGGATTGCCCGGATATGTCGAGCTCAACCTCGCCCCCTCCGGCCGTTGGGCGGCGTATCGCTTCAGCGGCTATCGCGCGGGGATGGCGCGCGGGGCGTCGGCGCCGGGGCCGATCTGCGCCGCCGCCTGGCCGCCGACGCTGATCGCCGGCGTGCGCCTTGCCGATCTGCCGCCGCGTGCCGACTGGCGGCTGAACCTGTCCGCCGTCATCGAACTCGCGGACGGCGCGCGCGCCTATTTCGCGCTCGCGCATCCGGACGGGAACCCGGACTTTCATCACCCCGATTGCTTTCGCCTGAGCCTTCCGGCAGGCGGTTGAGCCATGAAATTCGGTATCGACCGCCTGCTCGCCGAGCCTGAGCTGCGCGCGCCGCTCGCGGGCAAGCGCGTGGCGTTGCTCGCCCATCCCGCCTCGCTCACCGCCGACCTGACCCACAGCCTCGACGCGCTGATCGAAGCGGGCGTGCACGTGAGCGCGATGTTCGGCCCGCAGCACGGCGTGCGCGGCGATCTGCAAGACAATATGATGGAATCGCCCGATTTCACCGATCCGGTGTACGGTATTCCGGTGTTCAGCCTGTACGGCGAGGTCCGCCGCCCGACCGGGCAATCGATGAGCAGTTTCGACGTGATGCTCGTCGATCTGCAAGACTTGGGCTGCCGCATCTACACCTATGTCACCACCCTGCTTTACGTGCTGGAGGCCGCCGCCGCGCACGGCAAGAGCGTGTGGGTGCTCGATCGCCCCAACCCCGCGGGGCGCCCAATCGAGGGGCTGACGCTTCAACCCGGCTGGGAGAGCTTCGTCGGCGCGGGGCCGATGCCGATGCGCCACGGGCTGACGCTGGGCGAACTGGGCCACTGGTTCGTCGATCACTTCAAGCTTGACGTCGATTACCGGGTGATCGCGATGGAGGGCTGGGCGCCCGGCGATGCGCCCGGCTTCGGCTGGCCCGTCGAGCGGCTTTGGATCAACCCGAGCCCCAACGCGCCCAATCTCAACATGGCGCGCGCCTATCCGGGTTCGGTGATGCTTGAAGGGACGACGCTCAGCGAGGGGCGGGGGACGACCCGCCCGCTCGAACTGTTCGGCGCGCCCGATATCGTCGCGCGCGACGTCATCGCCGAGATGCGCCGCCTCGCGCCCGGTTGGCTCGCCGGCTGTGCCTTGCGCGACATCTGGTTCGAGCCGACCTTCCACAAGCATGCCAAGACGCTGTGCAACGGCGTGCATATCCACGCCGAAAGCCATTTCTACGACCATGGCCGTTTCCGTCCGTGGCGCTTGCAGGCGCTGGCCTTCAAGGCGATCCGCCAGCTTTACCCCGACTATCCGCTGTGGCGCGATTTTCCTTATGAATATGAGTTCGGCAAGCTGGCGATCGACGTGATCAATGGCGGGCCGGAATTGCGCGACTGGGTGGACGATGCCGGTGCCGCGCCGGGCGATCTGGATATGATCGCCGCGCGCGACGAAACCGCCTGGGCCGAGGTGCGGGCGGCTCATTTGTTGTATTGACGCACGGGCTTGCCCGCGCCACTCCTTGCATCCGGGGCGCCGCTGTAGAAACAGAAGGTATGTGCCGATGATGGCAGCCCTCGCCGCCCTGCTGATGGCGCAACAAGCGGCACCCGTTGAGCAGCAGCCGCCGCCCGATCAGGCCGACGTCGTTGTCGAGACGCAGCGCGACCTGCCGCGCGAGGCGGTGAAGACCTATGTCGGCCAGATCACACAATATGCCGAATTGCAGATCGCGCGCTTCCACGATCCGATCTGCCCGGTGGTGGCGGGGATGCCCGAACAATATGGCGGCTATATCGCCCGCCGCATTAAGGACATTGCGCGGCAGCTGAAGCTGCGGGTCGCGGACAAGCCCAATTGTCCCGCGAACATCCTGGTCGTCATCGCGATCGACGGTGCCGCGTTCGTCCGTGGCGTGCGCAGCGATCATGCCGACTGGCTGGCGGGGATGCACACCCCCGATGTCGATCGGCTCGCCCGCCCGGGGCCGCCGGTACGCGCCTGGAGCGCGACCTCGGTGCGCAACGAGGATGGCGCGTTCGTGTCGGGCGGCACCCTCATCGTCAAATCGGCGTCGATCCTGCGCGAGTCGACGCGGCAATATATCGACAGCTCGTTCGTGGTGCTCGATCGCACCGCGACCTATGGGCTCACGCTGCGCCAGATCGCCGATTATGCGGCGATGCGCAGCCTGGCGCGCACGCGCGAACCGCCGCCAGGCGGCGGGATCAACACGATCCTTAGCCTGTTCGACAAGAGCGCGCCGACGCACCCGGCAGGGATTACGAGCGCGGATATGGCGTATTTGCAAGCTCTGTACGCGCGCGAGGGCGCCGAAAGCGGCGTCCAGGAACGCGCCCGGATCGCGCGGCGCATCAGCAAGGGCCACGAATAGCGCGGACTGGGTCGCGCGATCGGGTACGGCCGCCGGCGCTATTGTCGCGCCGGCGGGTCGGTCAGATCGGGATCGCACGCGGCATCGAACCCGCCCGCCGCGTTCCGGATGAAGGCGCTGCCGATCGGCGCGTCGATCAGGTGGAGCCAGCTATCGTCGCGATTGAGCACCGCGCCGAGCGCGACATATTGCGGCGGCAAATCATGCTGCTTGTCGTCGGCGATGGCGTCGTCCGTGCCGCGCAAGCGCCAGCCGCTGTCCGGATGGCGGTCATCCGGTTCATCCATGTTGGGCACTTCGCGGTACAGGTAATCGACGGGACTGCGGCCCGCGAGCACGCAATCATCGACGAAGCAGCGATCCCAATATTCGCGCCGCGCGGGCACGGAGGGCGGCGCCACGGTCCGGCCTTCCTGCCAGATGATGTCGATCACCGCGGCGCGGGGAAGGTCGATGATCTGTCCGAGCGCCAGCTGCGGTATGTCGTAGGGCTGATTGTCGAGCATCGCCCGAAGCCGGTCGCCCTCGGCGGTCAGCACGGTGAACCACAGCCGCTCGGCGCCCTATTTCGGGCTCGGCGGCACGCTTTGAATCGTCACTTTAACCAAGTCCCCGGGGCCGATGGCGAGCAGCTCGTTTTCGCTGGGGAGGTAAAAGGTATAGGGAGCCTCGCTCGCGATCGGGCGGGGATCGACCACCAAGGTGCGCCCGAACCAGCGCCGCCGCGCGCGTCCGAACATGGTCGCCAGGCGGGCGAACGGCTTCACCGCTTCCGCGTCAACTCGCGCATCGCCTCGTCGAGCCCGGCGAGGGTGAGCGGGTACATGCGGTCGTTCATCAGCTCGCGCACGATGCGGATCGACTGCGAATAGCCCCATTGCTCCTGCGGGATGGGGTTAAGCCACACCGCCGCCGGATAGGTGTTGGTCAGCCGTTGCAGCCACACCGCGCCGGCTTCCTCGTTGAAATGCTCGACCGAGCCGCCGGGATGGGTGATCTCATAGGGGCTCATCGACGCGTCGCCGACGAACACCAGCTTGTAATCATGGCCGAATTTGTGGAGCACATCCCAGGTTGGCGTGCGCTCGGCGAAGCGGCGGCGATTGTCCTTCCACACCCCTTCATAGGGGCAGTTGTGGAAGTAATAGAATTCCATGTTCTTGAATTCGGCGGTGGCGGCGGAGAACAGCTCCTCGCACAGCTTCACCCACGGGTCCATCGAGCCGCCGACGTCGAGGAACAGCAGCAATTTCACCGCATTGTGGCGTTCCGGGCGCATCTGGATGTCCAGCCAGCCCTGGCGCGCGGTGCCCTCGATCGTCGCGTCGAGATCGAGTTCGTCGGCGGCGCCTTCGCGGGCGAAGCGGCGCAGTCGGCGCAGCGCGATCTTGATGTTGCGGGTGCCGAGTTCGCGGGTGTTGTCCAGATTGCGGAATTCGCGCTGGTCCCACACCTTGATCGCGCGCTTTTCCTTGCTTTCGCCGCCGATCCGCACGCCTTCGGGATTATAGCCCGAATTGCCATAGGGGCTGGTGCCGCGCGTGCCGACCCAGCGATTGCCCCCCTCGTGCCGGCCCTGCTGCTCGGCGAGGCGCTGTTTCAGCGTCTCCATGATCTCGTCCCAGGAGCCGAGCGACTTGATCTGCTCCATCTCCTCGGGAGAAAGATAGCGTTCGGCCACCGCCTTCAGCCATTCGGCGGGGATTTCGGCCTGGGCACTCGCGAAACTGGTTTCTATACCCCTGAAAACCTTGGCGAACACCTGGTCGAAGCGATCGAGCAGGCCCTCGTCCTTCACATAGACCGAGCGCGAGAGGTAATAGAAATCCTCGGGCCGGCGCTCGATCACCTCATGCTGCAGCGCTTCGAGCAGCGTCAGATGCTCCTTCATGCTCGCCGGGATGCCGGCGCTGCGGAGCGCGTCGAGAAAGTTCAGGAACATGCCGCGATCATGCCCGCGCGCCTTGGCGGACGCAATGCCGGGCGTGCTCTTCAACGGGCCGGGGCGGGGGCCGTTATGGCCGCCGCGCGCCGCGTAGGTGACCGGGGCGAGCGTCGCCGCGACCTCGCGCAGCACGCCGGGGGCGATCGCGGCAGCTTCGGCGGCGACGGTGCCGGTGGCGCTCGCGGCGAGCGTCTGCGCGGCGGGCGGGGGCGTCGGCGTCTCACCGTTCACGCCGGGGCGCGTCTGCGTGGCGAGGGTCGCCCCCAGCGGCAGCAGCGGCGACATCAGCGATAGGCGTCGAGCAGCGCGCCGACATAATCCGGCGCGGCGCCGCTCAACTCGGGCGATGGGCGCGCCGGTGGCACGCGGGGGTCGACCGGCTTGCCATAGATGAAGCCCTGGATCGGATAGACGCTCGATCCCAGCCCGTCATTGTCGCGGTACCAAACCTTCACCGCCGACCAGTCATTATCGGCACTGACATCGGTGAGCGTCACGTCGCGTTCGGCATGGCCACGCTCGCCGCCAAGCCGCGACCAGTTGGCGTGGGTGACCATCACCACCCGCGGCTCGACGACGCGGCTGACGACCGCGACATGGCCGCGCGGCAGGCGAGCGGTGCGGGAAAAGACGATCACCGCGCCCGCTTTGGGCTGGAAGCCGCGCGCATAGCGTCCCTCGGCCTGATCCCACCAGGTCCAGGCGTCGCCAAAGATCTGGATGCCCGAGGCGGCGCGGGCGAAGGGCACGCATTCGCCGACATAATCGAGCAGGCCGGCGCGCGCGACGCCCGCCTGCACCATCAATGCCGCCAGCACGGCTGCGATCACGCCCTTGCGCATGGCGCCACTGTAGCCGCGCAAGCGTCAGCATCGGGTGCCGAGGCTTGGTTAAGCGGCGATTAGCAGATGCGCCGCGTGGTCATCGTCATTGGCGCCCGGCTTGGGGGCGGGCCGTGCCCGGCGCGGCCTGCGGGCGCGGGCGCGCGGTCGCAGCCGCCCGGCGAAGCGCAGCAGCGGCATCGTGCGCGCGACGCCCGCGACCAGCGCCGCGCCGAGTACCGCATCGACATAGAGCGACACGTCCCACGCCATCAGCAGCGCCAGGTCGAGCGGCCCGGCCATCACCAGCCATTCGCCGGCGAACAGCACCAGCCCCAAGGCAACCGCATAGAAAATCAGGTGCCGCCGATCGAGCCGATTGAGCAGCGCCGCGAACGGCCGCACCGTCAGGCGGTGCAGCGCGGCGATCGCCGGCAGATGCGGGTACCGCCACAGCAGGAACAGCAGCATCGCGCCAAGTCCGAAAATCATTCAGGTAGCGTAGCAGCTTCGCGCGACAAAAACGTGACCCGATCGGCATGTTTCACATTATAAAAACCCAATCAGCTTAAATGTTATCAAACCGATCGCCAAATTTGGAAAGACTGAGCGGGAAGAGGGGATGAATTCTATGCCCAGTACGATGGCGGAAGTCGCGGTGCGCGAGGTCGCGCGGAGCTGCGGCGCGCTTGTGATCGAATGCGCGGAGGTCGGCGGGCACGTCGCCGCCGCCGCCGATCGCACCGCCACGACGCTATCCGGTCTTGCCGATTTCGATCAGGCCGCCGCCGCGCTTACCCAGCACCGCGCCAGCGTGGGCGCCGCCATCGCCCGTGCCCGCCAATCCTCGCAGCTGATGAAACAGCGGCTCGACCACTGCCGCACCACCGTGGTCGACTCGGGGGCCAGCTTCACGCAGCTCACCGATCTGGTGGTCGATCTGAACGCGCGGATGGAGCGGATCATGGTCGCGCTTTCCCAGGTGCAGCAGACGACGGAAGTGATCGGCGCGATCGCGCGGCAGACCAACATGCTCGCGCTCAACGCCGCGATCGAGGCGTTGCGCGCCGGGGCGGCGGGCGAGGCGTTCGGGGTCGTCGCGAACGAGGTGAAGAAGCTGGCGCAGGATACCCGCCAGGCCACCGCGCGGATCGAGACGACCATCTCCGCGCTGGCGACCGAAGGCGCGGCGCTGGGAGCGGCGATCGCGGCCGGCACCGAAAGCGGGGCGCGCGCCCGCCAGGGGTTGGACGGGATCAACCAGGCGATCGACGAGCTCGGCCGTTTCGTCACCCTGATCGATACGCAGAGCGAAAGCGTCGCGATGAGCAGCGACCTGATCTATTCGAGCATCGCCACGGTTCAGGGCGAACTCGCGGCGACGGCGGATGCGACCCGGATCAACCGCGAAACGCTCGCCTCCGCCGCCGAGCGGCTCGCCCGGCTCGAGGCCGTTGGCAATCAGATGCTCGATCGCATCAGCCAGAGCGCCGCTGAAACCGACGACACGCCGTATATCGCGCTCGCCCGGGATCATGCCGGCCGGATCACCGCGCGGGTCGAGCAGGGCCTCGCCGCGGGCGAGATCGATCTGGCCGGACTGTTCGACAGCGATTATGCGCCGGTCGCCGGCACCAACCCGCCGCAATTCACCACCCGGCTGAACAGCTTCGCCGACCGCGCCATCCGTCCCCTGCTCGACGCGGCGACCGCCGACACCCCGCGCGGCATCGGCTGCGTGGTGCTCGATCGCAACGGCTATCTGCCCACGCACCTGACGCTGCGCTCGCAGCCGCAGGGGGCGGACCCTGAATGGAACAACACCTGGTCGCGCCACCGCCGGATCATCATTGGCCCGTGCGAGCGCCGGGCGATCGACAGCGAGGCGCCGTTCCTGCTCAACTGCTACCGCATGGCGCTCGGCAACAACGAGTTCCTGCCGATCAAGAGCGTGTTCGTGCCGCTGGTGTTTGGCGGCCGGCGCTGGGGCGTGTTCGAGCTGGCCTATGTCGACCAGATCACCGCCCAGGCGGAGGCGCTCACCGCCCAGGCGCTGGCGCGCAACGCCACGCAGCAGGCGGCATAGCCCAGGCTTCTTACCCCTTGGGCGCCTGCCGCCGCGCCATGAAAGCCAGGCGTTCGAACAGCATCACGTCCTGCTCGTTCTTCAGCAGCGCGCCGTGGAGCGGCGGGATCGCCTTGGTCGGATCGCGGTTCTGCAGCACTTCCAGCGGCATATCCTCGTGCAGCAGCAGTTTCAGCCAGTCGAGCAGTTCGCTGGTCGAGGGCTTCTTCTTCAGCCCCGGCACCTCGCGCACGTCGTAGAAAATGTCGAGCGCCTTGCCGACCAGGATCTTCTGGATGCCGGGGAAGTGGACGTCGATGATCGCCTGCATCGTGTCGCGATCGGGGAATTTGATATAGTGGAAGAAGCAGCGGCGCAGGAAGGCGTCGGGCAGTTCCTTCTCGTTGTTGCTGGTGATGACGACGATCGGCCGTTCCTTGGCGCGGATCGTTTCCTTCGTCTCGTAAACGTGGAACTCCATCCGATCGAGCTCGTGGAGCAGATCGTTGGGGAATTCGATATCGGCCTTGTCGATCTCGTCGATCAGCAGCACGGGCAGTTGCTCGGCCTCGAACGCCTCCCACAATTTGCCGCGGCGGATATAGTTGGCGATCTCATGGACGCGCGGATCGCCGAGCTGGCCGTCGCGCAGCCGCGCCACCGCGTCATATTCATACAGGCCCTGCTGCGCCTTGGTGGTGGACTTGATGTTCCATTCGATGAGCGGCGCGCCCACCGCCTTGGCGATTTCATAGGCGAGCACCGTCTTGCCGGTGCCGGGCTCGCCCTTCACCAGCAGCGGACGGCGCAGCGCGACGGCGGCATTGACCGCGACCTTCAGATCATCGGTCGCGACATAGCTTGCGGTACCTTCGAAACGCTTCATGGCCATCCCCGAATTCGAATATCGGGTTTGGCATAGCGGGGCGCGGGCGCGCCGCCAAGCCGGGCGATGTCAGGCGCGGTTGCGGGCCGAGGCGCGGGCTTCGAGCAGGCTCCACAGCCCGCGATGCTGCGCCAGCACCTGCTGCGCGCCAAACGCCATCGCGCGTTCGACCGAGGGGCTCGCGGCGGCGGCGGCGACCACCATCGCGCTTTCGGCGGCGCTCGGCAGCTGGCTGGTGGGGCAGGGAATGCCGAAGCGTTCGGCGGCGACTTCGACCAGCACGCGCATCGCCTGCCAATCGAGCACCAGCGCAACCGAGGCCCCCATGGCGACGCCCTGGCGATCCGACGCGGCGAGGGTTTCGAGCGCGTGGCGCTGGGCGAGGATCGTCGCCTCGCTCTCCGCCTGGCCGGGCGTGGAGGGCAGCGGGCCGACCGCCGACGTAAGCCGCGCGACCAGCGCGCGTTCGGCCGCGAAGCCCGCGACCGCGTCCTCGAACCAGCCGCTGCACGGCCCCTTGGGTTGGCGGCGCAAGGCATGGTCGAGCAGACCGGGATGGCGGCCATGCAGCAGGCACAGCGCATGGACCGCGTCGGCGACGTCACGCGCCAGCGCGGTGCTGCGGGCAAGCGGCGCGAACGCCGGGTGCGCCGCGCTGCCATCGGCGTCGATCAGCGTCTGGAGCGTCGCCCAGCCGCCCGCCATCTGCCCTGTGCGTGCCGAAAAACCCGTCATGCCCTGTATGCCTCGTTGTCGTTCTCGCATCCCTGCGCCTGTTGTTGTCGCCCAATCTCTATACCGAACCCCGTAAAGACTGGGTTTATGGCCACTTAACCTTTCACGCTTCACCCTTGTCCTCGCCCGGTCCGTCGCGCAGTGGTGACGGCGGTGGAATTAGTTACGAGGTTAAACGGTGGCGATGCGATTGGTTGCCTTAACCTTTGCCCTGTTGCTGGGCGCGGCGACGGACGAGCGAAAGCCGGTGGACGCGCTGCTCGTGCGGCCGGGGGAGCCGGTGCCCGCGACGATCGAGGGGCAGCCCGTGCGGCTCCGGGTGGAATCGGGCGGCCTCAACCGGCTCACGCTCACCAGCGCGACCGTCGCGCGGCTGGCGCTGAAGCCGGCGCCCATTTTGGGTAAGGCGTCGCTGCGATTGGCGGGACGCAAGGAGTTCGTCGGCCACAACCGGCCGCTGGACTTCGCCATCGATGGCCTCGCCGCCAAGGGACGCGCCTTCTGGTTCGACGCGGCCGAGCTGGGGAATACCGATGCGGTGATCGGCCCCTGGGGGCTGCCGCAAGCCCGGGTGACCTTCCAGCTGCCGGGGCCAGGCGAGGGCGCCGAGCTGTATCGCTATCCGCTGCGCGGCGATGTCAATTCGCTCGCCGTCACCGTGCTCACGACATCGGGCAAGGCGGTCGGGATCGCGTTCGAGACGGAGGGGAGGCGGACGCTGCCTTTGGTTTCAGCGGCGTTTGGCGCGCTGCTCGCGGAGCAGCTGGATGGCCATGTTTCGGGGCCAAGCTGGGACGAGCCGGTGCTGCTGGGCATCACCCGCCCGGTGCGGCTGTTGACGCTTGGCAAGCCGCTCGAACTGGGGCCGTTTCGCTTCACCAGGCTCGCCGTGCGCGTGCCGGACCGTGTGGACGAGGCGGGCCGCGGCCCCGCGATCCGCGAGGCGGGCGAGGACGATCCGGCCGAAGTGGTGGTCGCCGCCAACGCCAAGGGGCGGCAGCCGGTCTATTCGCTGTTCATCCCCGCCGCGGCGGTGAAACGTTGTGCTACATTGGCATTTGACAAGGTTTCCAAAATGATCGAGCTTCGTTGCCGGCCGCAGCATGACGGTTGACCCCTGCGGCGTGAGGGAGTGAACCATGCTCATCCGCCCCGGGACAGCTTTGCGTTGCGCGGCCGCGCTGATGGCGTTGCCGCTGCTGGGGGCGGCGCCCGCCGTTAAGGAAGTGACGCTGCCCCGGGACGCGCGCGTGACGGTGTTCGCCGATGGCGAGCTGATCCGCGCCCAGGTTGTCGCGGGTCTCCCCAATGTCATGGTGATCGCCCCGCAATCCAGGATGCGGCTGCGGCTGCGCCAGCAATTCGACGACGATCAGGCCATATTACGCGTGTTCGGCCGTCGCGTTCTGTCCGGGCGCGTGCGCGACGTTACCCTGATCGTCGACAACGAGCTTCGCCAGACCGAGGTTTATTGGTTCCCACAGCCGCTGATCGACGGGCCTGAGGCGACGCTCGGCCCGCTGATGTTCGTCCAGCCCCGGGTGACCTTCCCGCTCGATGGCATCGGCAACGCCGCGGCGGCGCGCTATCGCTTCAAGATGACCGGCGGCCCGACGACATTGGTGGGCACGCGGCTGCGCGATCACGACCAGCCGTTCCTGACGGTATTCAACCTGGAGCATCCGCGCGATTACCCGGTCGCTTCCGCCGCGCTCGGCGCGCATCTCGCCCGGATTTACGGTGGCACTCTCAGCGGACCGAGCTGGGACAGCGAGATCGTGTTCGGCATCAAGCGTCCGGTGCGCTGGCTCACGCTAGCCCGGCCCGTGCGCTTCGGGCCATTTACCCTGTCACGGCTGGCGGTGCGCGTGCGCGACCGGATTGATGGATCGGGGACCGCGCCAAGCCGAATTCGCGACGCCAATGAGCAGGTCGATCTGGAGGAAGTGACCGTCGAGGCCGGTCGCGCCGGACCGCGCCCGATCTATTCGCTCACCCTGCCACGCGCGCTGATCGCGCCCTGCGCGCGGCTGACGTTCGATCGCCGCGCGGGGCAGATCGAACTCGTCTGCCCCGCCGGGAAACAGATCACGGCCGCGTAGAAAGGGGCGCCGCGTCGCGAGCGGCGGGCGCGCTGCCGCCGCTATTGATCGAGGAACGAGCGCATTTTCCGGCTGCGGCTGGGGTGCTTCAGCTTCCTGAGCGCCTTGGCCTCGATCTGGCGGATGCGTTCGCGCGTCACGCTGAATTGCTGGCCGACTTCCTCCAGCGTGTGATCGGTGTTCATGCCGATGCCGAAGCGCATCCGCAGCACGCGCTCCTCGCGCGGGGTGAGGCTGGCGAGCACCCGCGTCACGGTTTCCTTCAGGTTCGCCTGGATCGCCGCGTCGACCGGAATCACCGCGTTCTTGTCCTCGATGAAATCGCCCAGGTGGCTGTCTTCCTCGTCGCCAATCGGCGTTTCGAGGGAGATCGGCTCCTTGGCGATCTTCATCACCTTGCGCACCTTCTCCAGCGGCATGGAGAGGCGCTCGGCGAGCTGTTCGGGGGTCGGCTCAAAACCATGCTCGTGCAGGAACTGGCGGCTGGTGCGCACCAGCTTGTTGATCGTCTCGATCATGTGCACCGGGATGCGGATAGTGCGCGCCTGATCGGCGATCGAGCGGGTGATCGCCTGGCGAATCCACCAGGTCGCATAGGTGCTGAACTTATAGCCGCGGCGATATTCGAACTTATCGACCGCTTTCATCAGGCCGATATTCCCCTCCTGGATCAGGTCCAGGAATTGCAGCCCGCGATTGGTGTATTTCTTGGCGATCGAGATCACGAGGCGCAGATTGGCCTCGACCATTTCCTTCTTGGCGATCCGCGCCTCGCGCTCGCCCTTTTGCACCATGTTCACGATGCGGCGGAATTCGGCGAGGCTCATGCCGGTCGCTTGCGCGATTTCGGCGACTTCGGTGCGGATGCGATCGACGGCGGCCGCTTCATTCTCGGCGAACGCCTTCCACTTCTTGTCGAGCGGGCCGACGACGCTCAGCCAGTTCTCGTCCAACTCCTGGCCGACATAGCGATCGAGGAAATCCTTGCGGCTCACCTTGTGGCGTTCGGCGAGGCGCAGCATCTGGCCGCCCAGCGCGGTCAGGCGCCGGTTATAGGCGTAAAGCTGATCGACCAGATATTCGATCTTCGCCTGGTGGAACTGCACGCTTTCCACCTCGGCGGTCAGATCCTCGCGCAGCTTCTGATATTTGCGCTCGTCGGCCGGCGTCAGATCGCCGCCGGCGGCCATCGCCTCCAGCCGCTTGACCTGCATCTTGGCGAAATTCTTGTAGATGGAGGTGATGTTGGCGAACTTCTCCAGCGCCTGCGGCTTGAGCTGTTCCTCCATCTGAGCAAGGCTCAGCGTGTTGTCTTCCTCCTCGTCGTCGCTCAGCCGCGGCGCGCGGCGCTCGGTCATCGATTCCTCGTCATCCTCATCGGCGACGACTTCCTCGACGTCTTCTTCCTCCTTGAAGCTGGGGCCGGCGCTGCGCTCGGAAATCTCGCCGTCGGCGGCGGCTTCTTCCATGCTTTCGGGCGCGGGGTCCTTGGAAAGCATCGCCTCCAGGTCAAGGATTTCGCGCAGCTGCATCGTGCCGGCGTTGAGCTGGCTCGACCAGTCGATGATTGCGTTGAAGGTGATCGGGCTTTCGCACAGCCCCAGGATCATCGTGTCGCGGCCCGCCTCGATCCGCTTGGCGATGGCGATCTCGCCCTCGCGGCTCAAGAGTTCCACCGCGCCCATCTCGCGCAGATACATGCGCACCGGATCATCGGTGCGATCGACGGTTTCCTTCTTCTTGGTCTCGAACGCGGGGGCGCTGCCGTCGCCCGGATCGGCGACATCCACCTCTTCCTCAGGCTGTTCCTCGGCCTCGGCGTCCTCGCCCGCGTCCTCGTTCTCGACGATATTGACGCCCATTTCGTTGAGCGCCGACATGATGTCTTCCAGCTGATCGGACGACATCTGCTCCTGCGGCAGGGCTTCGTTCAGCTCGTCATAGGTGATGTAGCCGCGCTTGTTGGCGCGGGCGATCAGCTTCTTGATCGACGCATCGTTCAGGTCGATCAGCGGCGCGTCCCCCGTTTCGATCGTATCCTCGCCGCCACCATTTGCTTTCGCCATACTCAACCCAACTCCGATTCGCCCCCGGCGTTGCCGGCTAGATAAGCCGATTCGTGCAACGCCCTATACCTAGAACGCAAGGCCGCGCGCCTCTGCTCCAACTCGTCATAGGCCGCCAGACTGGGATCATCGTTGATCCGCTTCGTCAGCGCGTCCAGTTCGGCCAGCAGCTCCTGTTCCTCGTGCAGGAACTCGACAAGCGATCCGATCATCCGCACCGCTTCGCCCGGCTGGACGTGCCAACGGAAGCGCAGGTCGGATTGCATGTCGATCCGGGATTGGGGCTTGAGCTGGTTGGCCGTCAATATGGATTGGACCGCGTCTTCATCAAGACCCGGGCGCTGAATCACCGCCTCGACCAATGTTTCGCGCCACGGCAGCAATTCCTCGTGGCGGATAGGGAGCAGGCTGATCGGCTCGAGCACCGCACCGAGCGCCTGCGGAAAGCGCGACAGGCCATAGAGCACCGAGCGGGTGAATTGTTGGTACAGATCGCGCCGCCCGCCGGGGCCGGTCGCGACGATCGCCTCGCCGATCGCGCGGCGCTCCTGCCGCTTCCAACCGAACTCCTCGAAGAACAGATCGTTGAGCGCGCGGCGATATTCATATTGCACGAGACTGTCCGGGACTGCCCCGGCGAGCATTTGAATGCGTTGGCGCAGCGCGGCACGGCCTTCGGGCGTTTCGGGACGGGTCTGGGAGCGCTCCGCATCGTACAAAACGCGGATCAGCGGGCGCGTGGTTTGGGTCGCGGCGGCGAAGGCCGGGGCGCCGCCCTCGCGCACCAGATCGTCGGGATCCTTGCCATCGGGGAGAGTCACAAAGGCGAGCGACTTGCCCGGCGCGAGCTTCGCCACCGCCCGCTGCGCCGCGCGGATCGCGGCTTTCTGCCCCGCGCTATCGCCATCAAGGCACACGAGCGGCACGTCGACGTGGCGCCAGAGCAGCTCCAGCTGCATCTCGGTAAGCGCGGTGCCGAGCGGGGCGACCGCCTCCTCGACCCCCGCCTGGGCGAGCGCGATCACATCGAGATAACCCTCGACCACGATCAGCCGCCCCGCCTTGCGCGCGGCGGGCGCGGCGCGATCGAGATTGTAGAGCGTGCGGCCCTTGTCGAAGAGCGGTGTATCGGGCGAATTCAGATATTTAGGCTCGCCCGCGCCGATCACGCGGCCCCCGAACGCAATCACCCGCCCGCGCGTGTCGCGGATGGGAATCATCAGCCGGCCGCGAAAGCGGTCATAAGGCTCCTTGTCCTCGACCTGGATCAGCAGCCCGGCCTCGACCAGCATCGCGTCGCCATAATCCTTGAGCGCCGCGCGCAGCTTGCCGCGCGCGTCGGGCGCGAAGCCCAGACCGAAGGCGCGCGCCGTCTCCGGGCTGATCCGGCGCTTATCGAGCAGCGCGCGCGCCTCGGCACCCTCGATGCCATTCAGCTGCTCGGCGAACCAGCGCGCGGCGTCGGCCATCGCCTCGTGCAGCCCCTTGGCGCGCTCGGCACGGGCGGCGGCGCGAGGATCGGGGGCGGGCAGGTCGAGCCCCGCCGCCTGGGCGAGCTCCTTCACCGCGTCCATGAAGGGCAGGCCCCGCTGATCCGTCAGCCAGCGGATCGCATCGCCATGCGCCGAGCAGCCGAAGCAATGATAAAAGCCCTTCTCGTCATTGACGTAGAAGCTGGGCGTCTTCTCCTGGTGGAACGGGCAGCAACCTTTGAACTCGCGGCCCGCGCGCGTGAGTTTCACGCTCTTGGCGATCAGCGTCGAAAGCGTGGTGCGGGCGCGGAGTTCGTCAAGAAATTGGGGCGAAAGGCTCACCCCGCCAGCGCCGCCTTCACCAGCCCGCTCGCCTTGCTCATGTCGAGCTGCGTCCCGTGGCGCGCCTTCAGCTCGGCCATCAACCGGCCCATGTCCTTCATGCCGGCAGCGCCGATCTCGGCCTTGATCGCGTCGATCGCGGCGCGGGTTTCGTCGTCGCTCAGCGCCTTGGGCAGGAACCGCTCGATCACCGCGACTTCCCCCGCCTCGGCGTCGGCGAGCTCCTGGCGGCCACCCTTCTCGTACATCTCGATCGATTCGCGGCGCTTCTTGACCATTTTCTGCAACACCTCGACCACCAGCGCGTCGTCGTCGGCTGGCGCGCCGCCGGTGCGTGCCTCGATGTCGCGGTTCTTGATCTCGCTCTGGATCAGCCGGATCGCCGCGGTTGTTGGCTTGTCGCCGCCCTTCATCGCCGCCACCAGCGCCGCCTTGATGTCGTCGCGAATCATGCCTCGTTCCTTTTGCGCGTGAATCGCAAGCCTAGCGTCCCCGCCGCAGGTTTAACAGATTGACGCCCGCCGCCCGGGGAACTAGCGACGGCGCCTTAGCGACATCGCCACAACCCCGATTGGAGTGCCCGCCCGCATGGCCGACGCCAAACCCTCGCCCGTGCCCGCGACCCCGCCCGAGGGGGCGACCGGCGTGCTCGTGCTGGCGGACGGTAGTGTGACCTGGGGCCATGGCTTCGGCGCGCAAGGCGAGGCGGTGGGCGAGGTGTGCTTCCACACCGCGATGACCGGCTATCAGGAAATCATGACCGACCCGAGCTTCGCCGGGCAGATCATCACTTTCACCTTCCCCCACATCGGCAATGTCGGCGCCAACCCCGAGGACATCGAGGCCGACGCACCGCACGCGCTTGGCATGATTGTGCGAGAGAATGTCACCGAGCCCAGCAATTTCCGCTCGGTCGAGCGGCTCGATGCGTGGATGGAAAGGCACGGGCGGATCGGGCTGTCGGGCATCGACACGCGCGCGCTGACCAAGCGCATCCGCGGCGGCGGCGCGCCCAATGGGGTGATCGCGCATAGCCGCACCGGCAGCTTCGACGTGCCCGCGCTGCTCGCGATGGCGCGCGCCTGGCCGGGGCTGGAGGGGATGGATCTCGCCAAGGACGTATCTTGCGCCGCCCATTTCGGCTGGCAGGCCGGCATCTGGCGGCTGGGCGCGGGCTATGACGAGAGCGCGGCGCTGTCCGGGACGACGGCCGAGGCGGGTGAAGCCGACAGCAACCGTCCTCACGTCGTCGCAATCGATTACGGCTCTAAGCGCAACATTTTCCGCAACCTGGTCAAGGCCGGCGCGCGGGTGACGGTGCTGCCCGCGACCGCGAGCTTCGCCGATGTGATGGCGCTCGAGCCCGACGGCTTCTTCCTCTCGAACGGCCCCGGCGATCCGGCGGCGACGGGGGACTATGCGGTGCCGGTGATCCGCCAGCTGCTGGAGACGGGCAAGCCATTGTTCGGCATCTGCCTGGGGCACCAACTGCTCGCGCTCGCGGTCGGCGCGCGGACGACCAAGATGCACCAGGGGCACCGCGGCGCCAATCACCCGGTCAAGCGACTGGCGGACGGGGTGGTCGAGATCACCAGCATGAACCACGGCTTCGCGGTCGCGCGCGAGAGCCTGCCCGAGGGCGTACGCGAAACGCATGTCTCGCTGTTCGACGGCTCGAACGCCGGGCTGGAACTGGCGGACAAGCCGGCGTTCAGCGTGCAATATCACCCCGAGGCGAGCCCGGGGCCGCAGGATAGTTTGTATCTGTTCGAGCGGTTTGTGGGGATGATGGGGTGAGCGATAATTTCGTATACTTTGCTGAAGATGTGCTGATCCGTGGGGCTGAAATTCAGAGACAATTCGATTGTTACGCCGTCGATCTCCAGGCTGTGCTTGAGAGCATTCGCTCCGAGTATAATACTCAGTGGTTATCAGAAGTTATTCCATATCTAGAAGAGAAAGGTTTCGTCCAAGACCAGACTACCCACAGCGCGAGGGCGTTTCGTGTAAATGGCTCGGGTTTCGCCGCTGCTGACAGAGCTTTAGAGGCCCGGAAACCTCTTTCGACGTGGCAAAGGTTAAAACGTTTTGACTGGAGCGTGGTCAATGCTTTTACAGCAACTATTAGCGCGCTTGCAGCTGTTATTGCAGCGATTGCAGCATGTATAGCAGCATATCCTGTTATTGAAGGATGGCTCAAGTAATGCCCAAACGCACTGACATCTCCTCCATCCTCGTCATCGGCGCCGGGCCGATCGTCATCGGCCAGGCGTGCGAGTTCGATTATTCGGGCACGCAGGCGATCAAGGCGCTGAAAGAGGAAGGCTATCGCATCGTCCTGGTCAATTCGAACCCGGCGACGATCATGACCGATCCCGAACTCGCCGACGCGACCTATGTCGAGCCGATCACGCCAGCGATCGTCGCCAAGATCATCGAGGCGGAGCGGCCCGATGCGGTGCTCCCCACCATGGGCGGGCAGACCGCGCTCAACACCGCGCTCGCGCTGTTCCGCGACGGCACGCTGGAGAAGTTCGGCGTCAAGATGATCGGCGCCGATGCCGAGGCGATCGACAAGGCCGAGGATCGCCAGAAATTCCGCCTGGCGATGGACAAGATCGGCCTGGAATCCGCCCGCTCGGCGATCGCGCATACGCTGGAGGAGGCGTTCGCCGGGCTCGACAAGGTCGGGCTGCCGGCGATCATCCGCCCGAGCTTCACGCTCGGCGGCACCGGCGGCGGCGTTGCCTATAACCGTGAGGAATTTGAAGAAATCGTCCGCAAGGGCCTCGATGCAAGCCCGACGAACGAAGTGCTGATTGAGGAGTCGCTGCTCGGCTGGAAAGAATATGAGATGGAGGTCGTGCGCGATCGGAACGACAACGCCATCATCATCTGCTCGATCGAAAATGTCGATCCGATGGGGGTGCATACGGGGGACAGCATCACCGTCGCCCCGGCGCTGACGCTGTCCGACAAGGAATATCAAATCATGCGCAACGCCAGCATCGCGGTGCTGCGCGAAATCGGCGTGGAAACAGGCGGTTCGAACGTTCAGTTCGCGGTCAATCCCAAGGATGGCCGGCTGATCGTGATCGAGATGAACCCGCGCGTCAGCCGCTCCTCGGCGCTTGCATCCAAGGCGACCGGCTTTCCGATCGCCAAGGTCGCGGCGAAGCTGGCGGTCGGCTACACGCTCGACGAGATCATGAACGACATTACCGGGGCGACCCCAGCCTCGTTCGAGCCGACGATCGACTATGTCGTCACCAAGATCCCGCGCTTCGCGTTCGAAAAGTTCAAGGGCGCCGAGCCATTGCTGTCCACCGCGATGAAGTCGGTCGGCGAGGTGATGGCGATCGGGCGCAACATCCACGAGTCCATGCAGAAGGCGCTGCGCGGGCTGGAAACGGGGCTGTCGGGCTTCAACCAGGTCGATGCGTTGGTCGGCGCGAGCCGGGCGGAGATCGAGGCGGCGCTCGCCCGGGCTACGCCCGATCGCTTGCTTGTCGCCGCGCAGGCGCTGCGCGAGGGGTTCAGCGTCGCCGAAGTGCACGCCATCGCCAAATATGATCCCTGGTTCCTCGAGCGGATCGCCGAGATCGTCGCCGCCGAGCAGCGGGTGATCGAGCACGGCCTGCCGCGCGACGCCGCCGGATTGCGGCGGCTGAAGGCGATGGGCTTTTCGGACAAGCGCCTCGCCTGGCTCGCGCTCAAATCGGTGAATATCCGCGGCGGCATGGCGCGCGGCATCGCCCGCGCGGGCGGGCTGGTGCATGAAGCGGTGAAGGCGCTTGCCGGCGGGGTGACCGAAGAGGAAGTCCGCGCGCTGCGCCACAAGCTGGGCGTGCGGCCTGTGTTCAAGCGCATCGATACCTGCGCCGCCGAGTTCGACGCCAAGACGCCGTATATGTATTCGACATATGAGGCCCCCAGCTTCGGCGCGCCCGAGAATGAAAGCGATCCCAGTGACGCGCGCAAGATCGTGATTTTGGGGGGCGGGCCGAACCGGATCGGGCAGGGGATCGAGTTCGACTATTGCTGTTGCCATGCCTGTTTCGCGCTGGCGGATGCGGGGTTCGAGACGATCATGGTCAACTGCAACCCAGAGACGGTGTCCACCGATTACGATACTTCGGACCGGCTCTATTTCGAGCCGCTGACCGCCGAGGACGTGCTCGAAATTCTGGAGGTCGAGAAGTCGCGCGGCGAGCTGGTGGGCGTGATCGTCCAGTTCGGCGGGCAGACGCCGCTCAACCTGGCGCAAGCGCTGGAGGATGCCGGCATCCCGATCTTGGGCACCAGCCCCGATGCCATTGATTTGGCCGAGGATCGTGAACGTTTCGCCGCAATGATCACCAAACTTGGCCTACGCCAGCCCGCGAACGGCATTGCCCGCAGCCGCGACGAGGCGGCCGCGGTCGCGGGGCGGATCGGCTATCCGGTGCTGATGCGCCCCAGCTATGTGCTCGGGGGGCGCGCGATGGAAATCGTCGATTCGCTCGCCCAGCTCGACGATTATATTCAGACGGCGGTGCAGGTATCGGGTGACTCGCCCGTGCTGATCGACCAATATTTGCGCGATGCCATCGAGGTCGATGTCGATGCGATTTCGGATGGCGAACAGGTCGTCGTCGCGGGCATCCTGCAGCATATCGAGGAAGCCGGTGTCCATTCGGGCGACAGCGCCTGCTCGATCCCACCCTATTCATTGCCGGCCAACATCGTTGCCGAGATCGAGCGTCAGACCAAGGCGCTCGCCAAGGCGCTGTCGGTCAAGGGGCTGATGAACATCCAGTTCGCGGTGAAGGCGGGGCTCGTTTACCTGATCGAGGTCAATCCGCGCGCGAGCCGCACAGTGCCCTTCGTCGCCAAGGCGATCGGAACCCCTATCGCGAAGTTCGCCGCGCGGGTGATGGCGGGGGAAAAGCTAGCCGATCTTCCGACGATCGACCGTGCGATCGATTATTACGCGGTGAAGGAGGCGGTTTTCCCGTTCAACCGCTTCCCCGGCATCGATCCAGTGCTCTCGCCCGAGATGAAGTCCACCGGCGAAGTAATGGGGATCGCGCCCGATTTCGCGACCGCTTTCGGCAAGGCGCAGCTTGGTGCGGGGACGGTGCTGCCGCAGGCGGGCACGGTGTTCGTCTCCGTGAAGGATAGCGACAAGCCGGTGATCGTCCCAGCAATCCGCGCGCTGATCGAGCTTGGCTTCAAGATCGTCGCGACCGGCGGCACCGCCGCGTTCCTGGAAGGCCAAGGCGTCGCGGTGGAGCGGGTGAACAAGGTTGGGCAGGGGCGGCCGCATATTGTCGACCGGATCAAGGACGGCGAAATCGCGCTGATCTTCAACACGACCGAGGGCTATCAGTCGCTCAAGGAATCCAAGTCGATCCGCGCGTCGGCGCTGGCGCAGAAGCTGCCCTATTTTACCACCGCCCCAGCCAGCGTGGAAGCGGCACAGGCCATCGCGGCGCTTGCCCAGCGCCCGCTTGAAGTAAAGCCTCTACAAGCCTATTATGAACGTTCGCACATTTGACTCCGACAATTTGGCAACGGTGCGGGCGGGCCGAGGGCGGCGCGCTTGAGGTTCAGGCTTTAGAGGACGCGTAAGAATGGCCACGGTCGAAAAGATGCCGATGCTGGCGGAAGGCTATGACAAGCTGACCGTGGAACTTAGGCGGCTGAAGGAAGAGCGACCGCTGATCGTCGACGCGATCGAGGAAGCGCGCGCGCATGGCGATTTGTCCGAGAACGCCGAATATCACGCCGCCAAGGAGCGCCAGGGCCAGATCGAGGCGCAGATCGCCGACATTGAGGATAAGCTAAGCCGCGCCCAGATCATTGACCCGACCACGCTTTCGGGCGAAAAGGTGGTGTTCGGCGCGACGGTGACTTTGCTCGACGAGGACGACAAGCCAGTGCGCTATCAGATCGTCGGCCAGACCGAGGCCGATGCGAGCGCTGGGCGCATAAGCTACAACTCGCCGCTGGGGCGTGCGCTGATCGGGCGTCGGGTGGAGGATGAGGTCGAGGTGACGGTGCCGTCGGGCGACCGCTATTACCTAGTCTCGAAGATCGAGTTCATTTGAGCGGATCGCGCGGGTGGCAAGCTGCCTGTGCTGAGCGGTGCTGCGCGGCCTCTGGCCGATTTGGCGTCGGTCGGGCCGGCATCGGTAAACCCGCAATAATGATCGTGACGCAATCGGAAGCTTGTGGAACGCGACTTTTTATTCGCGACGCAACAGCGTTAGCCGTGCCTTGCCGTGGACCCGTTCAGCATCGATCGCGAAGCCCGCGACGCGCACTTCCTCGTTGAACGCGGTTTCCACGCTCACCCAGCTGTGCGCGCCGATCCAGCCGAGCCGGGCAAGCTTGTCGAGTGCGACCGCACCCGCGCCCGAGGCATAGGGTGGATCAAGCAACAACAGGTCGAGCGGCGCGGAAGCAGGGCCGAGCGCGAGGACCGAAGTAGCGCGGACATCGCCCGTGGCGCCAAGCTTGCCGAGGTTCGCGTGCAATGCATTTAGCGCAGCGCGGTCCTGCTCGACGAACAGGCAGCTCGCGGCACCCCTTGAGAGCGCCTCGATCCCTAGCGCGCCCGATCCCGCGAACAGATCAGCCACCGCGAGCCCCTCAAAGCCACCGAGACGACTGGTGAGCATCGAAAACAGCGCTTCGCGCACCCGGTCCGCGGTAGGGCGGGTGGCGCCACCGCTGGGGGCGATGAGTGGTCGCCCGCGCCAAGTGCCGGCGATGACGCGCATCAGTGGCCTCCGCGTGGTGGCCGCCTGCCGGAGCGGCCGCCATGTGGTTTGGCGGGACCGGAGCGGGCGCGGTCGGGGCGCGCCGGGCGTTCACGCCGCGCCAGCTCGCGTGCCTCGCCGGGCGTGACAAGGCTGAGCTTTCCACTTCTGCGCCCGCGCGGTGCGGACGCGCTTCGCTCGCCGGTCGGGGGGGCGGCGGCACGGGCATCTGCGCGCGGTGGTTTGCCCCCGCGCAGCTTTGCAGCGGTGGGAACTGCGCCCGACCCCTTGCGCGGATAGCGCCCGCGTGGCGCCTCCGCCCCGGTCTCGCGCGGGATGGGCGGCTTTGGGGCAGTGCGGGCGGCGTGGCTCGCGGCGGGCTTCAAGGCCATCGGCTCGGCGCCCGGGCCACGACGCGGGTCACGGCGGAAGCTCACGAGATCATGCTGGCGCACTTCGCCAATCTCTCCCGGCGCCAGATCGCCGAGCACGAAAGGACCATATCGGGTGCGGATCAGTCGCGAGACCTGCAGGCCCAGATGCTCGAGCACGCGCCGGACCTCGCGATTCTTACCCTCGGTCAGGATCATTTCGACCCACAGGTTTGCGCCGGTGCGGCGTTCCATATTAGCGTCAATCGGGCCGTAGCGGATGCCGTCAATCTCCACGCCTTCGATCAGTTCCTCGAGCTTTGCCTGGCTCACCTGGCCGTAGGCGCGGGCGCGATAGGCGCGCTCTACCCCGGTCGCGGGAAGTTCGAGCTGGCGCTTCAGCCCGCCGTCGGTGGTGAGGAGCAACAGCCCCTCGGTATTGAGGTCGAGGCGGCCGACCGGCATCAACCGCGGCAAATCCTTGGGCAGGCGATCGTAAATTGTCGCCCGCCCGCCCGGATCACGCTCGGTCACGAGCAGACCCGCCGGCTTGTGGTAGAGGAACAGACGCGCCGGCGCGGGTTCGGACACGGGGTTGCCGTCCACCGTGATCCCGGCGAGCGAGGGCAGGATCGTTGCCGGTGTCGTGAGCATCGTACCGTTCAGCGCTACCCGCCCGTCAGCGATCATCCGCTCGATCTCGCGGCGCGAAGCCACCCCGGCGCGGGCGAGCAATTTTGCGATGCGGTGGCCCGGCGCGGGCGAGAGTGGCTTGCTGGTCACGCCCCGTCCCATAATCGCTTTTCGGGCGGGTACAAAAATTATTGCCCCCTTGGGCGTTCCAAGGGGCATCCCCATTTACGGATAGCGATGGCGCACGGGAAGGGTGGACGCGAGGGAGGCGTTGGACAGCTGCATGATGTTTACCCGTAAAGCCCCGGTGCTGCGGCGGATTCTGATCGTCGAGGACGAGCCACTGATCGCCTTCGACACCGAGCATTTCCTGGAGGACGAAGGATTCCAGATCGTCGCAACGATTGATCGGGCCGACGCGGCGGTGACATTGATCGAGGACGACACACCGCTCGATCTGGTGATCGTGGATGTGGCGCTCGCCGAGGGCGGCAGCGGCATCGACGTCGCGCGCGCCGCGTTCGAGGTTGGAGTCCGTGTGCTGTTCGTTACCGGTGCCTGCCCGCCCGAGGCGCGGCTGCTCGCGGACGGCTGTCTCGCGAAGCCCTATTCCCAGCGCCATCTGCTCGCGGCGATCCGGGCGATCGGTCAAGTCGCCGAGGGCGGGCGCCCGCGTAAGCTGCCGAGCGGGTTCAGTCTTTACCGAGCGGTGTAAGCGCGGCGTCAACAGCCGCGTGGAAGCGGGCTATTCCGCCTTCGAGCGAACCCAGCGTCACCCGATCAATCGCGCCGGCCGCCAGACCTTCCTGACCGAGCTCAGCGGCGCGAAAATCCTCGCCGGCGAATACCTGGCCATCAAGCAGCGTCCAGCTCCGCTCCCAATGATCACGCGCGGCATCGGTCGCGGGCGGCTCGGGGATCAGCATGAAATCCTCGACCAGCACCTCGCCGGCCGCCTGGGGCATCAACACCATCAGGTTCATATAATCGGGGCTGACGATCAACACCGCGCCAGGGAACAATTGATAGGTATAAGTGATCGCTGCCCGCAAAGCGCCCCAGTCATCCCCCGCCGCCGCGACCAGCTCGGCGGCACGCCCTACCGCCGAGCGTTGATGCGGGCCGACCGCGTCGGCGGTCGCCACGCCATCCTGGAAGAAGCGCGCGATCGTGGCCGCGTGCAGCCGCTGAACGTGATAGCTTTCGAGGAAAGCGTCCATGATCAGCTTCCAGTTCGCCGCGACCCGGTGGGTGCGTCGGCGGAACAGGTGCTGCTTGCCGAGCGCGAAGGCATCGAAATCGGCGGCGAGATCGTTCGGCAAGGTGAAGTCGGCGCTCTCATCGAACGCGAACCAGATCAGCCCGCCCGCCTCGCGCGTCGGCAGTCGCTTCAGGCGATAATCGCCCTTGTCGAGCCCAGGAAAGGTCTCGCCCCGCGGCAAAGCGAGAAGCTTGCCGTCCAGGCCATAGCTCCAGGCGTGATAGGGACAGTTCAGGCGGCTAGCGCATTGCGGCTCCGCGCCTTCGACCAGCCTTGTGCCCCGGTGGCGGCAGACGTTGAGGAGCACATGCGCCTGCCCGTCGCGGTCGCGCGTGATCAACAGCGGTTTGCCGAAGCCGTCATGCGTCACCGCCATGCCAGGCTCATGCAGCAAAGCCGAAGGAGCGATCACGAGCGGGTGGCGCGCGAAAATCGCCGCCTGCTCGGCGGCGTGGCGATCGGGCGACGTATAGACCGACGCGAGCACGAAGCGCAGCGCGGCCTCCTCGCCGCTGCCGCCCCGGGCGAGCTGCTCGGCGAGCGCGAGCTGCGCGGAGGTGGGGCGCAGCGTGGCGAGGTCGTTCATGGCTTTTCCTCTCCGCTTTTGGCGCTAGTGTGATTGGATAGCGCGTGGGGAGCAAGCGATTGAGTGAGTGGTGGGTTGGCGCGTTCGTTGCCGTGATTCTGGGACTGGCGGGGCTGTCCCGGCTGCCCGCCTTCGCCGGGGTGCTCGCACCGATGCGTCCCTATGCCGAGCGCGAGCCGCTGGCGGCGTTCTTCCTCGGGGTGTCGTCGGCCTTTCCGTTCACGATGATCGGCGCGACGCTGACGTCGCGACTGGCACAGGCGGGGATCGACAAGAAGTCGGTCACGGCCTTCGCACTCGCTATCCTGATCTACAACCTCAAGCCGCTCTGGGCGTGGGTGGTCGAGGGGGTGCGCCTGCCGCTGCTCGGGCGCCTGGGGCAACGGTTGAGCTGGCTGGTGCTCGCGGGCTCGCTGGCCGCGCTCGCGGTGCTGAATCTGGCGCGGGTCGATCCAGCCGCCGGCCTGGGGGAAACGGTGGTCGCCGCTTTGCTCGTCGCCTTTACTGGCGCCACATACGACATCGTGATCGATGCCTATCGCATCGAGATCCTGCGACCTGAACAACTCGGGGTAGGCGCGGGCATGTCGCAATATGGCTGGCGGATCGGCTCCGTCGCCGCTGGCGCCACGGCGCTAGTCGTCGCGCAGACTTATGGCTGGAACTGGGGCTATGCCCTGTGCGCCGTTTATGCATTGCCAGCGATGCTGGTGGGGCTCCTCCTCGGCGAGCCGAGCCGCCACCGCCCACCCGCCGAACGCCGGGGCTGGGCGGAGATCGAGGCGGCGGTCGTCGCGCCGTTTGTCGAATTCTTTCGCCGGCGCGGGGCGTGGCTCATCCTGCTGTTCATTCTGGTCCACAAGATCGGCGATACACTCGGCCAGCTGACCGTGCGGCTGCTCTATAACGACCTCGGCTATTCGAACACCGAGATCGCGGTCTATGACGTTGGCGTCGGCTTCTGGGCCTATTTGTTCGGCATTTTCGCGGGTGGCGCGCTCTACACGCGGGCTGGGCTCAAACCGTCGGTCCTGCTGAGCCTGATCTTGATGGCGGTGTCGAATGCGAGCTTCGCCGGGCTCGCGCTGGTCGGGCACAACAATGTCGCGATGGCGGGCGCGCAGGGGTTCGAGAATTTCGCGAGCGGCGTTGGCGGGGTGTGCGTGGTCGCCTATTTCTCGGCGCTCACCGATCTGCGCTACACAGCCGCACAATATGCACTGATCTCGGCGGCGGCGAGCGTTGTAGGGCGGATCATCACCGGCACCACCGCCGGGACACTCGTTGAACAGTTCGGCTATCTGAACTTTTATCTGTTCACCACTGTCGTGGCGCTGCCCGGCGTGTTCCTGTTCTGGTGGATGAGCCGCAGCGGGCTGGTCGACGCCTCGATCGGCAGCGCGGGCACCGAGGAGCCAGAGGGCGCGCTAAGCTGAGCTTATCCCCCGATCGGCTTGTCTAGCGCCGCGAACGCCTCGCTGACCGCGTAGAGCGAGGCGAGCATCCCGTCGATCTGGCGCGTGCCGAGCAGATCGGCGAGCAGCAGCCGGGCGGCGGGGACGTTGTTTGGCAGCCGGGTGGCGATCGCGATCAGTGTCGCTTCGCTCTCGGTCATTCGGGTGCGGCGGCAGGTGCCGAACTTGACGCCGGGTTGCTCGGCGAGCCTTTCCGCGAGCATCCGGGTGACGAACAACACCCGACGAAAATCGCGCCCGAACAACATGATAAAGCGCTGGGCGAGCCCCGCATCCGCGATGCCGTACCAGCGCAACGTCCTGAGCGAGGCGAGCAGCAGGCGGGCGCCGGGGTCGCGGGGGAGGGGGCGGCTGGGGACGGCGAGATCGGCGAGCAGCGTCATGAGCGCTCCTTTCGCCTGCCTTGTGCAGGAGCGGGCGCGGTCGCGTAATTGGCGGGAATACTTAGACAGTTTGGCGCGCACCCGCGCTCAATCGGGCAGTTCGTCATTGGCGGCGAGCACGCTTCCGGCGAGATAAAGCGAACCGAGAATGAGCACATTCGCCCCGCCCGGGCAGTGCGCGGCAATCCGGTGCAGCGCCGCGCCAACCCCGGGCGCCGCCGACGCGCTCAAATCCCGTGCCAGGCCCGCCTCGGCCAGCGCCGCGGGGGGATGATGCGCGTGACCCTCGACCGGCACCGCGACCAACCCGGCCGCGACCGGCGCCAACGCCGCCAACATGGCGTCCGCGTCCTTGTTGGCGAGCATCCCGAGCACCAGCCACAGCGGCGCATCGCCGCCGGCCTCGACGATCGCCGCGCGCACCGCACCGGCGGCGGCGGCGTTGTGCCCGCCATCGAGCCAGACCGCGCTCCCCGCCGGCAGCAGCGCGGTGAGCGGGCCATCGGCGAGCCGCTGCATCCGCGCCGGCCAGCGCGCTTGCGCCCCCGCCGCGACCAGCGCCGAGTCGGGCAGCGGCAGAGTGCCTTGCGCGCGCAGCATCGCGGTCGCGAGCCCCAGGTTGCGGCGCTGATGCGCCCCCGGCAGGCGCGGCGGCGCCAGCGTGAGCGCGCCCGCCGTGTCGCGGTAGCGCGGGGGCGTGCCCTCCACCCACCAGTCGCGTCCCTCGATCAGCACCGGTGCGCCTCGCGTCCGCGCGACCGCGTCGACCACCGCGCGCACATTGGGCGGATAGGCCATCGTCACCAGCGGCACCCCGGCCCGGGCGATGCCGGCCTTCTCCCCGGCGATCGCCTCGATCGTGTCGCCCAGGAACTGTTGGTGATCGATCCCGAGCTGCGCGATCCCCGTCACTACCGGCCGCAGCACATTGGTCGCGTCGAGGCGACCACCCAGGCCAACCTCGATCACGCACGCGTCCGCGGGCTTCTCGGCGAAGGCGAGGAAGGCGGCCGCGGTCGTCACCTCGAAGAAGCTCGCGCCGATATCGCCCCCGGCGTCGAGCACCCGCGCGAGCAGCGGAGCGAGCGCTTCGTCGGTGATCAGCCGCCCGGCGACGCGGATGCGTTCATTGAAGCGCACCAGATGCGGGCTGGTATAGACATGCACGCGGTAGCCCGCCGCCTCCAGCCCGGCGCGCAGATAGGCGCAAGTCGAACCCTTGCCGTTGGTGCCCGCGACATGGAACACGGGCGGCAGCCGGTGCTGCGGATCGCCGAGCCGCGCGAGCAGCCGAGTGATCCGCTCCAGCCCCAGCAAATCGGCGCCGGGTGAAAGCGCCCATAAGCGATCGAGCTGGGCCTGGACGGCAGGGGCGGTCGATCTGGCGTGATCGGGCATGACCGGGCTCAGTCTTCAAGCTGCGCGAGCAGGCAGACGATCCATGGGCCGTCTGGAAAATCCCAATCCTGACGGTACCAGACCTTCTTCACCAACCAATATTCGAAATAGCCGCCCATTGCCTTGGCCAGATGCTCACCCACCCGGGGGACCGCTGGCAGCTGCATGACGAAGACCGGCGGGCCGTTCGCCTCCGGGTCGTCATAGACCTCAATGAGGATCAGCTTTTCGGGCACTTATAGTCAGGCGGCGGCGCGCGGCGCCAGATAGCCGATCAGCCGCGCGAGCGTCGCGCGCAGATCGTGGCGCGGCACGACCATGTCGATCATGCCATGCTCCAGCAGATATTCGGCGCGCTGGAAGCCTTCGGGCAGCTTCTCGCGGATCGTCTGTTCGATCACCCGCTGGCCGGCGAAGCCGATCAGCGCCCCCGGCTCGGCGATCTGGACATCGCCCAGCATCGCATAGCTCGCGGTGACGCCGCCGGTCGTCGGATCGGTGAGCACGACGATATAGGGCAGCCCGGCATCGTGGAGCATCTGGATCGCGACCGTCGCGCGCGGCATCTGCATCAGCGACAGGATGCCCTCCTGCATCCGCGCGCCGCCGGCGGCGGTGAAGATGATATAAGGGGCGTGATCGGCGATCGCCGCTTCCACCCCGGCGATGAACGCCTCGCCCACCGCCTGGCCCATCGATCCGCCCATGAAGGCGAAATCCTGCACGCCGACCACCGCGCGCTGCCCCTCGATCAGGCCGCGCGCGTTGACCAGCGCGTCCTGCTCGCCGGTCGCCGCGCGCGCGGCTTTCAGGCGATCGGGGTAGCGCTTGGTATCGCGGAACTTCAGCGGGTCTTCCGCGACACGGGGCGCGGCGAGCGTCTGCGCGGTGCCGGGATCGAAGACGTGCGCGAAGCGCTCCGCCGGCCCGATCCGCTCATGGTGGCGGCAATGCGGGCAGACGTGGAGATTGTCCGCCAGCTCCTTGGTGAACACCATCTGCCCGCATCCCTTGCACTTGTGCCAGAGATTGTCGGGCGTCTCTTTCTTGGTGACGACCAGCGAGAGCGCGTTGCGGACGTTCGAGAGCCAGCTCATGCCATGGCCCTTTGCGCGCCGTGGACGGCTTGCGCAAGCGCGGCGGTGAAGGCGCGGACCGGCTCGGGGGCTTTCGCGCCGTGCCGCGCGACCAGCTCGACGATCGCCGAGCCGACGACCACGCCATCGGCGACGCGGGCGATGGCGGCCGCCTGTTCCGGGGTGCGCACCCCGAACCCGACCGCGACGGGGAGATCGGTCTGGCTCTTGAGCCGCGCGACGGCTTCCTCGATCGAGGCTTGCGCCGCCTGTTGCAGCCCGGTGATGCCCGCGACCGAGACATAATACAGGAACCCGCTCGCCCCGTTCAGCACCGCCGGCAGCCGCGCGGCATCGGTGGTCGGGGTGGCGAGGCGGATGAAGGCGAGGCCGCGTGCGGCGAGCGCGGGGGCCAGCTCATCCTCCTCGGGCGGCAGATCGACGCAGATCACGCCATCGACCCCGGCTTGCGCGGCCTGCGCCGCGAACCAGTCCGCCCCGCGCCGCAGCATCGGGTTGGCATAGCCCATCAGCACGAGCGGGACGCCGGGGTGGCGAACCCGGAAGTCGGCGGCGATTTGCAGGATGTCCGCCGTGGTGGTGCCGGCGGCAAGGCTGCGCAGATTGGCCGCCTGGATCGCGGGGCCATCCGCCATCGGATCGGTGAACGGCATCCCCAGCTCGATCACGTCCGCGCCACCCGCGACGAGCGCGTCGAGGATGGCAGGGGTGGGGCCGTCCCCTGCGGTGACGAAGGTGACGAGGGCTGGGTGGGGGGCGGCGAAGGCCGACTTCAGAAGATCAGGCATCGCCAACGTCCGAACCAAATTTGTCCGTGAGCGTAAAGAGCAGGCCAAAGAAAAATCCGGCCACCACCGTTCCTACCCAAACTTCGTTCCAGACGATCGGCTCGCCGCGCATATAGTGGTTGAACGGCGATACAGCCGCAAAGCATAAGGCATTGGCCGAGCCGTACACCAGCCCGCGCTTGAAGTTGAGTTTCACGCTGACGCTGCTCGCGCCTTGGCGCCATCCAATCTGGTCTGTCTGGCCTCGGCGAGCGCGTCGATCATGGTCGGCGGCGGGCCACCGCCTTCAACGATGAAGGTGACGAGGGTGGGGCGGGGGGCGGCGAAGGTGGTGGCGAGGCGGGTCATTCGGGTCATATAGCCCTCTCCCCTTCAGGGGAGAGGGTTGGGAGAGGGGACGTTGCGGCGAACGCGACGCCGGCGATCGTCGCCAACACCCCCTCCAAATTGCCCATCACCTCGGCATTGGTAAATCTGATCACCTGATAACCCTGTTCTTCCAGAAAACGTGTCCGCTCGGCGTCGTAACGCTCCTGCGCGGCGTGGCTGTCGCCGTCAATCTCGATGACGGGCATCGGCGCGCGGGCGGCGAAGTCGACGATATAGGCGCCAATTACCTTCTGGCGGCGGAATTTGAGTGCTTCGAAGCGTTTGGCGCGGAGGGCGAGCCAGAGGTGCTGTTCGGCGGGGCTAGGGGCTTTGCGATTGGCGCGGGCGAAGGCGGTGAGGCGGGAGTCGCGCATCGAGTTACCTCCGTTGTGCCCTGCATCGGCCCCTCTCCCAACCCTCTCCCCTCAAGGGGAGAGGGCTATGATGGAGCTCTGCTAAAAAGCTCTCTCCCCTTCAGGGGAGTTCCAGGTAAACCGTGCCCCGCACGGTTTAGGATCGTCCGGGGGACGATCCGACCTGGAACTGGTTGGGAGAGGGGGAAGCCAGGCACCACGCCATCATATCGCCACCCCCAGCGCCTCGGCGACGGTGAAGATATCCTTGTCCCCGCGCCCGCACAAATTGGCGAGCACGATCTGATCCCGCCGCATCTCGCGCGCCACCTTCGCCACGGCGGCGATCGCGTGGCTCGGCTCAAGCGCCGGGATGATCCCCTCGGTTCGACACAAAAGCTGGAACGCATCCAGCGCCTCGCCATCGGTGACGGCGGTGTAGTCCACCCGGCCGATGTCGCGCAGCCAGGCATGTTCCGGCCCGATGCCGGGATAATCGAGCCCCGCCGAGATCGAGTGCGCCTCGGTAATCTGGCCGTCGTCGTCCTGCAGCAAATAAGTCTTGTTGCCGTGGAGCACCCCGGGCGCGCCCCCGGCGAGGCTCGCGGCGTGGCGCTTGTCGAGCCCTTCGCCCGCCGCCTCGACGCCGAGCATCTTCACCTCGGCATCATCCAGGAACGGATGGAACAGCCCGATCGCGTTCGATCCGCCGCCGATCGCCGCCACCAGCAGATCGGGCAGGCGGCCGGTGCGGGCGAGCATCTGCGCGCGCGCCTCGCGGCCGATCACGCTTTGGAAATCGCGCACGAGTTCCGGATAGGGGTGCGGGCCGGCGGCGGTGCCGATGATGTAGAACGTGTCGTGGACGTTCGCGACCCAATCGCGCAGCCCCTCGTTCATCGCATCCTTCAGCGTCGCCGCCCCGCTCGTCACCGGGCGGACCTCGGCGCCCAAGAGCTTCATGCGGAACACGTTCGGCTGCTGCCGCTCGATATCGCGCGCGCCCATGTAGATGACGCAGGGGAGCCCGAAGCGCGCGGCGACGGTCGCGGTCGCGACGCCGTGCTGGCCGGCGCCCGTCTCGGCGATGATCCGCGTCTTGCCCATGCGGCGCGCGAGCAGGATCTGGCCGATGCAATTGTTGATCTTGTGCGCGCCGGTATGGTTCAGCTCGTCGCGCTTGAACCAGATTTGCGCGCCCATCCCCTCGGGCGCCGACTCGCGCAGAGCCTCGGTCAGCCGCTCGGCGAAATAGAGCGGGCTGGGGCGGCCGACATAATGTTCGAGCAGATCGTCGAACTCGGCCTGGAAGGCAGGATCGGCCTGGGCGCGGCGATATTCGGCCTCCAGCTCAAGGATCAGCGGCATCAGCGTTTCGGCGACATAGCGGCCGCCAAAGGCGCCGAAATGGCCGCGATCATCGGGTTGGGCGCGGAAGCTGTTGGGTGCGTTCATGATGGCCGCAACGCATTAAGGAACGCGGCGATCTTGTCCACATCCTTCACGCCCGGTGCGCTTTCGACCCCCGAGGAGACATCGACATAGCGCGCGCCGCCGGTCGCCACCGCCTCGGCGACATTGCTCGCGTCGAGCCCGCCCGAAAGCGCCCAGGGCAGGGGATGGGCGTGGCCCTGCAGCAGCCGCCAGTCGAAGCGCACGCCCATGCCGCCGGGCAGCGCGCCCTCGGGCGTCTTCGCGTCATAGAGCAATCGGTCCGCCGCGCCCCGGAACGCGGCCGCGCCGGCGAGATCGGCGCGGGTGCGTACCGCGACCGTCGCCCACAGCTCCCGCCCGGTGCGCGCCTTCAGCGCGGCGGCGCGCGCGGGCGCGACCTTGTGGAGCTGCAGCGCATCGAGCCCGGCGGCGGCGATCGCGGCATCGACCAGCGCATCATCGGGATCGACGAACACCCCGACCTTGGCGACATGCCCCGGCACTTGCCCGGCCAGCGCGCGCGCCCGGTCGAAGTCCAGATGGCGCGGCGAGGGCGGGTAGAACATCAGCCCGATCGCCGCCGCGCCGTGGCGCGCGGCAGCGTCGAGCGTCTCGGGCGTCGAGAGCCCGCAAATCTTGGCGCGCACCGGCATCGCCCGTGCTATAGGCGCGGCCGTGGCGCCGCGAAACCCCGAGCAAATTCTGGAAGCGATCGACGCCGCGCGGCGCATCGCGATCGTCGGCTCGCCCGGCTCGGGCAAGTCGACGCTATCGCGCGCGCTCGCGGCGCGCACCGGGCTGCCGCTCGTCCATCTCGATCAGCTCCACTGGGAAGCGGGGTGGACCGAGCCCGAGGAAAGCGTCTGGCGCGCCCGCGTCGCCCGGGCGGCGGAGGGCGAAAGCTGGATCATCGACGGCAATTACGGAGGCACCATGGCGCCGCGCCTCGCGCGCGCCGATCTGGTGCTGTGGCTCGATTTCCCGACCGCCTTGTGCCTGTGGCGCCTCGGCAAGCGGATCGCCGGCAACTATGGGCGGGTACGGCCCGACATGACCGAGGGGTGCCCGGAAAGGCTCGATTGGGGGTTCGTCTGGTACGTCGCCTGCTTCCGCCGCGATGGGAGGCCGCGCCTGCTCGCCGCCTTGCCTGGCGCGGCGGGGACGGTGGTCCCGATCGTGCGGCCCGCCGTGCTCGACGCGCTGCTGGCGGAGCGCGACGTTCAGCGTGTCGCCTCGCGCAGCCCCTCCTGATAGGCTTCGATCGCGGTCGATCGCTTCAGCACGCGGGCATCGGGATCGAGCACGACATGCGCGCCCGCCGGCACCGGCAGATGGCCGACCCCGCCCGGCATCGCCACGCTCACCCGCTCGCCGCCGACCAGCGCCTCGACCGGCATCGGGAACGGGCCGCCGGCGCGCCATTCGAGCTTCAGCCCGCCGGGCTCGGGCGTGCTGACCAGCTCGGGGAGCGCGGCGCGGCGCAGATAGGCGTCGAAGAACCAGCCCAGATCCTGTCCGCTCTCGGCCTTCACCAGTGCCTCGAACTCGGCGGTCGAGCCATAGCGCGGCGCGAAATTGCCGGGGGCGGGATCGGCGCGGCCATAGACCAGCCGGCGCACGCTCGCGAAAAAGGCCTTGTCGCCGATCAGGCCGCGCAGCGTGTGGAGTACCCAGGCGCCCTTGTAATAAATGTCGGTACCCGGGCCACCCGCGCCGCTTTCGTAAACCTCTTCCTCGGTGCGTGAGCGGCCGCTGACGAGCGGGCTGCGATTTTCGATCCGATTGCGATAGCCGTCCAGCATCGCACCGTAGCGCGCGCGCCCCTCGCGCCATTCGCCATAGAGCGGCTGCATGAATTGCGCGAAGCCTTCATGCAGCCAATAATCATCCCAATCGCCGGCGGTTAGCTGATTGCCGAACCATTCATGCGACAATTCATGTTGAAACAGCCAATCGAACCCCTCCGGCGCCTTTTTATAATTATTACCGTAGGCGTTGATTGTTTGATGCTCCATGCCCAGATACGGGCTCTCGACGACGCCCAATTTTTCCTCCGCGAAGGGGTAGGGGCCGATTATTTGCTCGAAGAAGTCGAGCGTCGGGGCGAACTCGGCGAACAGCGCGCGCGCTTTCTCGCGTGCCGGCGGCAAGTACCAGTAGTTTAAGCGGATCGAGTTGCCGTAGCGGCTGTGGTAGCTGTCGCTCAGCAGCTCATAAGGCCCAACCGTCAACGCTAGAGCATAGGTGTTGGGATGTTTGATGCGCCAATGCCAGCTCGTTCGGCCTCGCGGCAGCGCCTCGCGCCCGATCAAGACGCCCCCCGCCGGCGCGACCAGCCCGCGGGGCACGGTGATGTGGAGATCGGCGACCGCCGGCTCGCCCATCGGGAAATCCAGGCACGGCCAGAACAGATCGCAGCCATAGCCTTCCTGCGTGCTGGCGATCCAAGGCTTGCCGTCGCGCGTCTTGCTCCACACGAACCCATCGTCCCACGGCGCGTTCACGGCGACATGCGGCGTGCCGGCGTAGCGGATGCGCGCGACGATGCGCTCGCCGGCGGCCACCGGGCGGGGCAGGGAGATGCGCAGCCGCCCTTCGGGATTGCTCCAGGCGGAGGGGCGCAGCGCGGTGTTGCCGATGGTGATGGTGCGCACCGGCAAATTGCGATCGAGATCGAGCAGCAGCGTGTCGAGCGGCGCGCGCGCGGTGAAGCTGAGCGTGGCGGTGCCGGCGATCGCCTGGCGATCGGGAAACACCTCGATCTGAAGGTCGACCGCGTCGAAATTGAGCGCTGCCTGCAGCGGATCGACCGGCCCGCCCGATCGCGCGGTTTGCGCGGTGAGCGGGGGCAGGCCCTTTTGCGGCGCCGGTGCGTTGGCGGCGAGCGCCAGCGCCCCTGCCAGCGCCCCTGCCGGCGCCATTGTCCCCCTGGCGACCAAGCGGCACAGGTTGATGGCTTTACGCGACGCCCCATATGTTGAAAAACTGCCGCGCCGGTAAGGCGTGTTCGGAGAATTCATGAAAACCGTTTATCCCCTTCTTCCCTTGCGCGACATCGTCGTGTTTCCGCACATGATCGTGCCGTTGTTCGTGGGGCGCGACAAGTCGGTCGCCGCGCTGGAGGCGGCGATGGCCGACAGCAAGGAGATCTTCCTGGTCGCCCAGCTCGATCCCGCAGAGGACGATCCCGTTCGCGACGATCTCTACGATGTTGGCGTCACCGCCGATGTGTTGCAGCTGCTCAAGCTGCCCGATGGCACGGTGCGCGTGCTCGTCGCCGGCAAGCAACGCGCGCGGCTGGAGCGGCTCGATGTGCTGCCTGGCCACCTGATGGCCGAGGTCGAAATGCTCGAAGGGACGGCCGGCGAGGAGGAGCTGGCCGAGCAGGATCGCGAGCTGGTCGCGCTGATGCGCTCGGTGGTCGATCAGTTCGAGAATTACGCCAAGCTCAACCGCAAGCTGCCGCCCGAAACCGCAGTGCAGCTGCGCGAGATCGAGGACGCGGCGCGGCTGGCGGACTCGGTCGCCGCCAACATCCAGGTGAAGGTCGCCGACAAGCAGGCGCTGCTGATGGAGCGCGACCCGCAGAAGCGGCTGGAGATGGTGTTCGCCTTCATGGAGGGCGAGCTCGGCGTGCTGCAGGTCGAAAAGAAGATCCGCAGCCGCGTGAAGCGCCAGATGGAGAAGACCCAGCGCGAATATTACCTCAACGAACAGTTGAAGGCGATCCAGCGCGAGCTGGGCAATGAAGGCGAGGATGGCGAGGGCGACGAGATCGCCGAACTCACCCAGAAGATCGCGACGCTCAAGCTATCCAAGGAAGCCCGCGCCAAGGCGCAGGGCGAGTTGAAGAAGCTGAAGACGATGGCGCCGATGTCCGCCGAGGCGACGGTGGTGCGCAACTATCTCGACGTGCTGCTGGGGCTGCCCTGGGGCAAGAAATCGAAGCTGAAGCGCGACATCGCCTCCGCGCAGGCGATCCTCGATCAGGATCACTATGCGCTGGAAAAGGTGAAGGACCGGATCATCGAATATCTCGCGGTCCAGGCGCGCACCAACAAGCTGAAGGGACCGATCCTGTGCCTCGTCGGCCCGCCGGGCGTGGGCAAGACCAGCCTTGGCAAGTCGATCGCCAAGGCGACCGGGCGCGAGTTCGTGCGCCAATCGCTGGGAGGCGTGCGCGACGAGGCCGAGATCCGTGGCCACCGGCGTACCTATATCGGCTCGCTGCCGGGCAAGATCGTGTCGAACCTGCGCAAGGCCGGCGCCAGCAACCCGCTGTTCCTGCTCGATGAGATCGACAAGCTTGGCCAGGATTTCCGCGGCGATCCCGCCTCGGCGCTGCTCGAGGTGCTCGATCCGGAGCAGAACAACAAGTTCCAGGACCATTATCTGGAAATCGACATCGACCTGTCGGACGTGATGTTCGTCACCACCGCCAACACGCTCAACCTGCCGCAGCCCTTGCTCGACCGGATGGAGATCATCCGGCTGGAGGGCTATACCGAGGATGAGAAGGTCGAGATCGCCGAGCGCCATCTGGTGCCCAAGCAGATCGAGGCGCACGGGCTGAAGGATGGCGAGTTCACGCTCACCAACGAGGGGCTGCGCGACCTGATCCGCTACTACACCCGCGAGGCCGGCGTCCGCACGCTGGAGCGCGAGATCGCCAAGCTCGTGCGCAAGGCGCTGCGCCGCATCCTGGAGGGCAAGGCCGAGACGGTGACGATCGCGCCAGATAACCTTCCCGACTTCGCCGGCGTGCGCAAATATCGCTTCGGGATGAGCGAGGAGGAGCACCAGATCGGTGCCGTCACCGGGCTCGCCTGGACCGAGGTGGGCGGCGAACTCCTGACCATCGAAAGCGTGACGGTCGCCGGCAAGGGCGGGATCAAGACCACCGGCAAGCTGGGCGACGTGATGAAGGAGTCGGTCGAGGCCGCGCTCAGCTTCGTCAAGGCGCGGGCGCCGACCTATGGCATCAAGCCCAGCCTGTTCGCGCGCAAGGACCTCCATATCCACTTGCCCGAAGGCGCGGTGCCCAAGGATGGCCCTTCGGCGGGCATCGGGCTGGTCACCTCGATCGTCTCGACGCTGACCGGCGTGCCGGTGCGGCGCGACGTGGCGATGACCGGCGAGGTGACGCTGCGCGGCCGCGTGCTGCCGATCGGCGGCCTGAAGGAAAAGCTGCTCGCCGCTTTGCGCGGCGGGATCAAGACGGTGCTGATCCCGGAGGAAAATCAGAAGGATCTCGCCGAAATCCCGGCGAATATCCGCGAGGGGCTGGAGATCGTCCCGATCCGGCACGCCGACGAGGCGCTGCGGCTCGCGCTCACCGCGCCGCTCGCCGCGATCGATTGGACCGAGGCCGATGAATTGGCCGCGCTGCCGCCCTCGGGCGTGTTGCCGGCGGCCGAAATTCCGCACTAATTGGCATCGGGCAGCGGGAGCAGGCTATATCGGCTCCCGCCGTTCAATCATGTTCCCAGCGAAATAACGGTTTCGCGGTGGATTGTGACGTTTTTGTTTTGACTAACAGTGGGCAAACCGCCTTATTGGCCGTCCAGCCTGGCGCGAGTCCCGCAGGCCAGGCCGCGATACACCGAACGGGGGTTCCAAAGGGATGAATAAGCAAGAATTGATCGGGGAGGTTGCCGAGGTCTCGGGTCTTAGCAAGGGCGATGCTTCCAAGGCGGTAGAGGCCGTGTTCGGCAGCATCACCGGCGCGCTCACCAAGGGCGAGGAAGTCCGGCTGGTCGGCTTCGGCACCTTCTCGGTGAGCAAGCGCAAGGCGTCGACCGGGCGCAACCCGCGCACCAGCGAGCCGATGACGATCAAGGCTTCGGCGCAGCCCAAGTTCAAGCCGGGCAAGCTGCTGAAGGACTCGGTCAACTAAGGCTGGACAAAAGGCAGCGCGCTCCGTAGGGAGGCGCTCCGCGAGGCGGCCCCCGGGCCGCTTCTCCCGAATATCGGGCGCGTAGCTCAGTGGTAGAGCACTGTGTTCACACCGCAGGGGTCGCGGGTTCAATCCCAGCCGCGCCCACCATCATCGCCCCGGCCCGCAACGGCCGGGGCGTTTGCTTTTGGGGCGACGCCGGTTGCCTGGGCGCGGCGGCTGGGGCAAGGGGATGCCGATCAATTCACGGGGGAAAAAGACGTGCGTCATCCGCTGATTGTCGCGGCGTTGGGGCTGGCGAGTTGCGGCCAGAACGCCTCGGCACCCAAGCCCGCCCCAAGCCCGACCGCGCCTCCGGCCGCCACCGGAACGCGCGGGGCCGCCGCGCCCAATTCACCCGACGCGCGCGCGGCGATGGCGACGGTGCAAGCCTATTTCAAGGCGATCAAGGCGGGCGATTATCCGGCGGCCTATGCGATGTGGACCGAGGGCGGCCACAGCGCCGCCCCCTCGCTCGCCGAATTCAAGGCGAGCTTCGCGCCCTATGCCGAATATGAGCCCAGCGTCGGCCGCGCGACCGCGGTGACGGTGCGCGATGGCACCCAGTTCGTGCTCGTCTCGGCAAGCGCGTTCGTGAAACAGCGCGGCACCGGCGCGACCGCCGAACGCGACGGCTTCGTGATGCTGCGGCGCTCGGCCAACCCGAACGACCCCGATCCGGCCAAGCGCGACTGGCGCATCTGGGCGACTGACATTCGCGTTCGGCACTAGAGCGGTTTTCGATCTGATAAAATCGGATCGCCGCTCTAGGCTTTTGTTTATCCGCGATTTCCGAGCCGGCCGTTGATCGCCAGCCTCGAAATCGCGCTAGGCGGGGTGGCTTTTCCGCCGCCTTCGGCTTCGTCGCCGACCGGCCGGCAAGGAGCGGGAAGCGCGCGTCATCGGCGCCAGACGATGAACGTCGCGTTCGATGTGCACCCCATCGCCTTGGTCATCTCGACATTGTCGAAACCCGGTAACGACTGAAGCTCGTGCAGAACGCTTTCCTCGCCTGTTGCACCTCCAGGGAAGCCGCAGATGAGCTGCCCGTCCACACCGTAAAACAGCCACCACAGATCCGCGCCCCAAGGTCCGCTATCATTGGTTTCAATGACGATTGCGGCCAAATTTTCGCGGGGGGCGACCATTGTCTTGCCGGTTTGATCGGTCGCGCGAAAACCGGATGCGTCGGCAGCGACATGCCATAGGCTTTCGGGTTGAAGCCGCTTGGGCTTCCTGAACCGATCGCTGAAAAATCGAAGCCAGTTCATTGCCATTGGGAAACATTCTTTCCCCAGATCACGGCGCCTGGCGACGTGTCGGCGGCTTGCACAAGCAAGTCAACGGACCAATCCACAGTTACGGGGGCGCTGGCGCCGTGGCCGCCCCCCCGCGCGTCCGGCATCGAAGCCGGCCCTGGTGGCATCAATCCCCCGTGGGCACCACCCAAGCGCGCCGCCAGTGCGAGCAAGCTTGGCAAGGCCAGCTTCGGCTGTATGGGACGAGCCTGTAATTGTTGCCGGTAAAGCGCAAATGCAGTCGCTCGCCACGGCTTTGGCATTATCCATGAGATCGTTCTTGCCGCGGCCGGTAACGTTGGCCGGCTGATGAAATCGGCGCAGATTGAAGGCTTTTCGTGACGATCTTGACCCGTCAAGCCAAATCAATGCGCAGCATTGGCTCCAGCGACCCGGGCTTGGTTTCCGAAAACAAAAAAGCCGCCGCACCTCGTTCAAGGGACGGCGGCTGTGGCCCGCTGCCGTTCAGAACTTCACGCCCAGTGACAGATTCAGCTGCGTGCCCTGGTTATAACGGTTGAAGAAGATGCGGTTGGGACCGTTCTCCTGCAACTCGCGAAACAGCGTGCCGGTGATGTTGCGCGCTTCGAACTTCAGCTCGGTCATCACGCCCGCCAGCTTGATGCCCTGGCGCGCGACGAAATCGAGCCGGATGCCGGGAGTTTCATAGACATCGGGCTGGTTCGGCCCGCCGCGCTGCGTCACCCGGCGGCTGGCATAGTTGAACAGGATCGTCTGCTGCGACAGCCCGTTCTTCTGCTCCAGCCCGATCTCGAGGTTGGCGAGATGGTCCGACTGGCCGGTGAGCGGCACGCCGTTGCGGAACAGCTGGGTCGCCCGGGTGATGTTGAGCGGGAACACCTGCGCCGGATCGTTGGCGCCGACCTGAATTTCCGAACTGGTATAGGTGTAGTTCGCGATCACCACCGCGCGGCGCGATCCGAAGAACGCCGAATTGCCGAACAGCCCGTCGAGGTTGAAATATTTCTGCGTCTCGACCTCGACCCCGTAGAGCTGCGCGCGCGGGGCGTTGGCGAAGCTGACGACATAGTCGTTATCGCTGAGCAGCGAGACGAACGGCTCGATCGGATTCTCGATCCGCTTGTAGAAGCCGGCGAGCGTGAAGCGCTGATCGCGCGCGAAATACCATTCGTAGCGCGCCTCGGCATTATAGAGCTGGCTGTCGTTGATCAGCGGGTTGCCGCGATAGGTGCGGTTATATTCGGGATCGTAATAGGGTTGGAAGATCAGCTCGCGGAACTGGGGCCGCGCGATCGTCTTCGATCCGCTGATCCGGAACTGCATTTGCGGGTTGAGCTTGTAGGTGAGCGTCACCGCGGGCAGCCAGTAATCACGGTCGATCCGCGTCTGCGGAATGCCGATCCCGCCGCCGGTGGTGAACACCGGGATCGCGCGGGTGAACTGGCTGCCATTTTCGTAGCGGAAGCCCACGTCGAGGTTCAGCTTGTCGAACAGATCGAGCTGGAGCCGGCCATAGCTCGCATGGGTGGTGAGCCCCGCGCCGAACAGCGCGTTGCCGCCTTCGGTCAGGTCTTCGAGGAAGATGCCGAACGCCCGCACCGGCGCCGGGCTCAGCAGCAGATCGGGGCGCAACGCGCCGACGCCGAGCGGCAGGTTGAGGCCGTTATAACGGAAATCGCGCCGTTCGGTGGTGCGGCCCGTGTCGTTGAAGGTGTAGCCGAACGACGCGGTCAGATTGTCCTGCGGCTTGTAGGTAACGTCGACGCCGGCCGCGTACAGATTCTCGCGCAGCTGCGAATAGGCGATCGTGGCGCTGCCGTTCTGGTTGTTCAGCTGGTTCAAGAAGACGTTGCGGAAATCAACGATCGGGTTGTTGGTGTTGCGCGAATATTCGAAATTCAGCTCCGCCGGCGCGTTGCGGCGCGAATTGGCGAACGAGCCGCGCAGCTCGACCCGCCACAGATCGCCGATCTTGAACTCGCCGACCAGCTGAGTGTCGAGCAGCTGGCGCTCATACCAGGCGGTGTCCTGATCGCGGAAGATCAGATCGGGCTGCTGGGCGGGGCGGGTGCCCTCGCCGAGCCGCGCCTGCTTCAGCGTGTCGCGGATATAGAGCGTGGTCCAGCGCAGCTTCTGCTCGCCAATGTCGAGGTTCACCCCGATCAGACCATCGACCACCAGCCGGTTGTCGGTGATCACGCGGCGGAAATTCTCCGCGAACTGGCTGAGATCACCCGAGCTTGCCAGCTGCTGGGTGTTGTCGCGCGTGCGCCACTTGTTGCTATAGCCGAACGCCGCGATCACGCCGAGCGTGGTGTCGCCGATGTCCCACGACTTGCCGCCCGAAAAGCCGAGCGACCAATTGGGCGGCAGCGCGCCGTTGCGCTGGACGACCGCGTTGCGGCCGTTGATCAGCTGCGAGGCGATCTCGATATTCTGCGCGAACGGCAGCTGGCTGAGCCGGACGCCGTTGTTGAAGTAATTCTGCAGCGCCGGCGGCGGCAGGCGGCCGCCATTGCCGAAGCCGGTCCAGTCGCTCGCGGTGCCGAAATAGGTATAGCCGAGCTGGCCGGTCGTCACCGTGTCGGCGCCGATGCCCGCGTCGATGCTGAAGAAACCCTCCTTCGGCACCGATTTGGTGGTGAGGTTGATGACACCGCCGCCATATTCGCCGGGGAAGTTGGTCGAATAGGTCTTTTGCACCAGCGACGAGGCGATGACGTTGGTCGGAAAAATGTCGAGCGGTACCACGCGGCGCAGCGGTTCGGGGCTGGGCAGCGGCAGGCCGTTGAGCAGAGCGAGCGAATAGCGGTCGCCGAGACCGCGGACATAGACGAAGCCGTTGCCGACGACGCTCAGGCCCGTGACGCGGGAAAGGGCGCCAGCGATGTCGCCTTCGCCGGTACGCGCGATGTCCTCGCTCGACAGCAGCGACAGCGCCTGGGTGCTCGAACGCAGCAGGTTGGTGCGGCCGCGCCGGCCGGTGACGACGACTTCGCCGCCGGGGACGGAGACTTCGGGGGCGGGCTCGGCGGCGGGCTCGGCGGGCGCCTGGGCGGCGTCGGCGGCGGGCTGATCGCCGGCCTGGGTCGGTCCGGTCTGGGTCGTTCCGGTCTGGGTTGGGGCGGGCGCCGGGGTCGTGGGACCGCTCTGACTCGGGGCCGGCGCGCTCTGCGCGCGCGCGGCCGGCGGAGACACCAGTGCCGACGAAACGAGCAGCAAACTCGCCAGTTCGAACGACCTCGACATTTTCAACCCCCTTGAAATCTTCTTGAAATGGGGGCGGAGCGCGGCCTTGCGGCGACGCCCCGCCCCATCAGTGCGTGCCGAGGATCAGGAGAAGACCGGCAGCGCGGTGCAGGCGCCCGTGTTGTTGGTGCCGAGGTTCAGCACCGAGCTGGTGCAGGTCCACTGCGTGTACCAGGTGTCGTTGGCGTCGCGCACGGCACCGGCATAGGTGACGTTGTCGAAGAACGCCGCCGCCCCGTTCAGGCTGCCGCTGGTCGAGGCGACACCCGACGCGGCGTTGAGCGTGGTCGGGTTGAACACCGGCACCGCGGTTTCGGTCGCGCCGTTGATGAAGCCGTTGGTCAGCGTCGGCACATAGGTGATGCTGTTGTTGTTGGTGCCGGCGCCGAAGATCGTCGCGACCTGCGCGTCGGTCACGCCGTTGATGCCCTGCAGCGCCGTGGTCGGGCAGCGGAACTGCACCGAGCGGAACACCGGCGCGCCGAGCTCGTCATTGCCCGTCGTCGCCCCCGCCACGACCACGTTGGTCGCATTGACCCCCAGGCTCGCGGTGGTGTCGGCGGTCGCGGCGCGGCTGATGCGCAGGCACGATTGCGAGTTCTGCGCGTCCATGAAGCCGTTGACGAGCGTGTAGTCGGTGCCGCCGCGCAGCAGGATCGCGGTCGAGTTGTTGGCCGAGGCGACCCGGGCGAGGAACACGAAGTTCGAGATGATCGTGTTCTGACGCGGCAGCTGCTGATCGAAGGCGTTGTCCGAATCAGCTTCGATGATCGAGTCGGCGCCGAGCGCGGCCGAACCGTCACGCTGGGCGACGATCACATATTGGAAGTTGCCCTTCAGGCCGGTGTCGGTGTCGAGATTGTCGTCCAGCGCACCCATCGAGATGTAGTAGCGGAAGTTCACCCGGCCGCCGAAGAACTCGGCGCCGTCGTCCGAGCTGTTGACCGACTGGACGAAGCTGATCTGGGTGCCGCCGCCGGTGCCTTCGGTGGTGAGCGCCTGAAGCTCGCTGTTGCCCGAGAGCACGAAGCCCGAATAGCGGATCTGCATATATTGGATGCGCCCGCTGCTTTCGGTGTTGTTCGCGCCGCCATAGAGCGACGGATCAGCGGCGCCTTCGGTCTGGCGCTCGCACGCCACGGTGCCCGGCTGCGCGCCGGTCGCGGCGCAATCGGTGATCTGGGCGCGGCCGAGCAGCACGACGCCGCCCCACTGGCCGGCCGAGCTATCGGTGTTCAGCCCAAGCACGTTGTCGCGGCTGGTGAAGATGATCGGACGGGTGGGGGTGCCGACCGCCTGGAGCTGATTGCCGCGGTTGACGCCGAGCCACGAAGCGCCCGGCGCGCCGATCACGATCACGCCCGGTTCGATCGTCAGCACGACGTTGCTGGTGCCGGTGGTCGAAGGGCCTTGGTCGTTGCCGACATCGACGCGGCCGTTGAGCTGGTACAGCACGCCGCGCACGAAGGGCAGCGTCGAGGAACGCGTGATACGCGCCGGCATGTTGCAGACGAGATACTGGCCGGTCGGGCCGGTAAGTGTGCCGGCGCTCGTCAGCTGCGCGTCGTTGGCGATGGTCGGGCAGCCGGCGGCCGGCGTCACCAGCGTCGCGGTCGGGGTCGGCGTGGGGGTCGGCGTCGGGGTCGGCGCGGGGGTGACGTTGTTGATCGTCACATTGCCGCCGGTGCCGGGCGAGGCGATGTCGTTGGCGCCGCAGCCGCTCAGCGCGGCGACCGAGCACGTCGCGATCAGCATGCGACGAAGATTGATGGTGTTCATGGTCCCTGTCTCCAGCGTTTTTCTGACCGGCTTGGGTCTGTGCCACGACGATGTCGCCACGAGTCGGTTCGCCCCCTCGCGCAGTCGTCGGACGGCGCTTAGGCGGGCTCCATGACGCTAAGATTGGGAAACTGTTACAAGTTGACGGACAAAAAATTACAGTCCCGTGAATCGTCTTAGGAAAACGGTAAGCTTTGGCCATTCAGCATTGGGCGTGCGTCATTTCGGGAAATTGGCCGTGGCGTGTTGCCGAATCGTCTCACCCCCAGCGACGCTGCCGATACCATTTGGTGAGGACATATTTGGTGCCGGCGCGCACCTTCATCCCCTGGTGCAGCGTCGCGGGGTTGCCGCTGCCGTCGGGGCGCAGATTGTTCCACAGCAGCAGCTTGCCGGGTTCGGGCTGGACGATCTTGTCGATCGTCTTGAACCGGGTCGCGCCGCCCGCTTCGGGCGCGTTCAGATAGAGCATCGCCGTCCAGGTCCGCTGCCCCGCCACCGCGCAGAACCGCTCATAATCGGGGCTCAGCGGCTCGAAATAATCGGTATGCTGCTTGAACTCCTGACCAACCGCGTAGCGCTGCCCCTGCAGCGGCTCGCCGAACGCCGGATCGAGCCCGAGCAGTTCGGCGAGCGCGGCTTCGACCTGCTGGGTCAGCGGCTCGTCCGCGCGCAGATCGCAGGTCTCGCTCGTGCGATAGCGCGGGTCGCCATTATCGTCGGACACGGTGGAGGGGCGGCGCTCGGCGTCGATCCGCGCGATCAGCGCCGCGCACAGCGCCGCGCTCGCGAAGCCGCGCTTGATGAACAGAGTGAGCTTGGGGCTCGGCACCTTCTGCACGCCGGGCAGCGCCGCCAGCCGGGCGATCAGCGCATCGGGTGGGAAGCCATTACCGCAGGGATGAACTTTCATAGCCATAACGTTGCCAAAGGCCGACACCATGCGCCAGCTTTAGCTTGATCGACCGCAAGACCGTGGCGATAGTCACAAAAACGACACCAAATTGAAGCCTTGCCGTAAAGCCTTCCGCCTAGGCCCGGCCGGCTAGGGGATCACGGAATGCGATTGTCGATCGACGCGCGGGCGCGCGGTCTGTTGCGGCGGCTGCCGCTCAACATCGCCTACAGCGCGCTTGAACTCGCGCTGATGGCGCTGCTGGCGGTCCAGGCGGCACGATTGATCTGGGCGATCGTCACCCCGGTCGGCCCGCTCGGCGATTGGCGCCTGCCGCCGGCGGGCGTCGGCGCTGCGGCGCCCGAACTGCTCGCGCGGTTCGATCCGTTCTTCCGGCTGGGCGGCGGCGCGACGGCGGCGGCGCCGGTCGCGGTCACCGCGCTCCAGCTCACCTTGTTCGGCACGCGGCTCAACGAAGCCAGCGGACGCGGCTCGGCGATCATCGCCGGCGCCGATGGGGTGCAGACGAGCTTCGCGGTCGGCGAGGAGGTCGCGCCGGGGGTGACGCTGAAGGCGGTCTATTTCGATCATGTGACGCTCACGCGGGGCGGGCGCGACGAGCAGCTGTTTCTAGATCAGTCGGCGGGCGGCGGCGGGACGGTCGCGGCCGACGGCGCGGCGCCCGCCGAAATGGTCGACGCTCCCACCGCGCCGGGGGTGTCGCTCGCCCGGCTGCGCGCGGAGATCGGCTTCATTCCGCGCATCGACAATGGCCAGGTGACCGGGCTGGTGGTGCGCCCGCAGGGTTCGGGGCAACTTTTCCGCCAAGTGGGTTTGAAGGACGGGGATATCGTGACGCAAATCGGGGGACGGCCGGTGACCGGGCCGGGGGATATCGACAAGCTGGCGGGGCAATATGCCAAGGGCGGCAACATTCCGCTTTCGGTCGAGCGCGGCGCCGAAGTGCTGCCGATCGTGATCGCGGTGACCGGGGCATGATCCGCCGCCATCGCCTGGCGGGCGCCGCCGCGCTCGCGCTGACCCTCGCCGCGCCCGCGCTGTCGCAGATGACGCTCAACGTCCGCGACGCCGACATCCGCGCCTTCATCGCCGATGCGGCCAAGGCGACGGGGCGCACGTTCATCATCGACAACCGCGTGCAGGGCAAGGTGACGGTGGTGACCGACCGGCCGCTGTCGCGCTCCGAATATCTGGAGGTGTTCCTCTCGACGCTGCGCGCCAACGGCCTGGTCGCGGTGCCCACCGCGAACGGCGCGTTCCGGGTGCAGCCGATCGAGGGCGCGGCGCAGCAGCCGACACGGGTCGGCGGGGCGGGGGCGGCGGCGCGCAACACGCTCGTCACCGAGATCGTGCGGCTGCGCTCGATCGACGCCGCCTCGGCGGTTGATACCGTGCGCAACCTGGTGAGCCCGCAAGGGACCGTCACCGCCAATCGCGGCGGCAATTCGGTGGTGATCGTCGATTTCGCCGACAATGTCCGCCGCGTGCGCGAGGTGCTGCGCCAGATCGATACCGACAATGCCGCGACCCGGCTGGTCGCGCTGAAGAACGCCGGCGCGCGCGAGATCGCGACCGCGCTGCAGCAGCTGGTGCAGGGTAGCCAGCAACAGGGGGCGCCGGGTGCCTCGACCGTGTCGGTGGTGCCGGTGACGAGTTCGAACGCGGTCGCGCTGCGCGGGGATCCGGCATCGGTCGCACGCCTGGCCGAGGTCGCCGCCGAGCTCGATCGCCGCGCCTCGCTCGGCACCGAAGTGAAGGTCGTGTTCCTGCAGAACGCCGATGCCGAACAGTTGCTGCCGGTGCTGCAACAGCTTGTCGGCCAGCAGCCGAGCGCGCCGACTCAACCGCAGCAGCTCAGCCAATCGAGCGGCTTCGGCAATTCGAACAGCGGATCGAGCGCGAACGCGCGCAACATCGTCGCGCCCCAGGCGCAGCAATTTCCGGGCGCGGCGCAGCAAGGTGGGGTCAACCCCAATGCGCCGCCGGCGATCGTCGCCGAGGGCGGGCGGACGGCGGCGGTCGTCACCCGCTTCGCCGGCGCCAACGCGATCGTGATCGCCGCCCCGGCCGAAGTGCAGCGCCAGCTCGCCGAAGTGGTGCGCCAGCTCGACACGCGGCGCGAGCAGGTGCTGGTCGAGGCGATCGTCGCCGAGGTGTCGGACCAGACCGCGAACCGGCTCGGCCTGCAATTCCTGATCGGCTCACTGGGGGGTAGCGGGGTGCCGATCGCGACCACCTCGTTCAGCAACGCCGCGCCCAATTTGCTGCAAATCGCGGGCGCGGTGGGTGCGCGCCAGCTGAACACCAGAACGACGACGACGAACGCCGGCGGCACGACCACCTCGGTCAACAGCACTGTCAGCGACGCGCTCGCCCAGAGCGCGCTCAACGAGATCATCGGCGCCTCGGGCGGCTTCGGCGGTTTCGCGACGCGGATCGGGCGCGACGGGGTGTTCGCCGGCATCGTCAACGCGGTGAAGAGCGACACCACCTCCAACCTGTTGCAGGCGCCGCATATCGTGACGCTCGACAATCAGCCGGCGCGCATCCTGGTCGGCCAGGAAGTGCCGATCACCACCGGGCAGGCGCTCAGCCAGAATTTCGACAATGCCTTCCGCACCGTGCAGCGCGAAAACGTCGGCATCGAGCTGGAAGTACGGCCGCAGGTCAATTCGTCGGGATCGGTGAAGCTGTTCCTGCGCCAGCAGGTCAGCTCGATCGCGGGGCCGGTGTCGCAGGACAATAGCGACCTGATCCTCAACAAGCGCGAGGTAGAAACCACGATGACCGTCGATGACGGCCAGATCGCGGTGATCGGCGGCCTGCTCGACGATAATGAGCGGCGCACGCTGGAGAAGGTGCCGCTGCTCGGCGACATCCCGGCGCTGGGGCAGCTGTTCCGCTCGCGCGCCAAGACGCGGACCAAGACCAACCTGATCATCTTCATCCGCCCGACGATCCTGCGCACCGCCGAGGATGCGCGCAAGCTCGCCGAGCAGCGTTACGGCTATGTCCGCTTGCAGCAGGGCATCCAGCCCGGCGGGCATGAACCGACGATCGACCAGCTGGTGCGCGATTACTTCGGCGCCGAGCCGCCGCTGCCGCCGCCGGGCACGCCGGGCAGCATCGAGGATCCGCGCGTGCCCGTGCCCGTGCTGAAGGAACCCGCCGCACCGTTGCGGCCGCAGGAGGGAGCGCCGCGATGATCGGCCAGCCGCAGGATCTGCCCGTGCTCACCGTCGAGGAACCGGCATCGTTGCCGCCCACGATCGTCGCCATCCCCTATGCCTTCGCGCGCAAGTTCGGGGTGGTGCTCGACGCCGGGGAGGACGGGCATTTCGCGGTTTCCTTGCGCGAGGGCGCCGATCCCAAGGTGCTGATCGAGCTGCGTCGCTTCCTGGAACGCCCGTTCGACGTGCGCTTCGCGGCACCCGAGGCGTTCGATCGGCTGCTGTCCGAGAAATACGCGATGGACGGGCAGGCCGCCGCCGCCGCCGCCGGCTCGCTGGGGTTGGGCGACGAGCTCGATCTGATCGCGGGCAACATCCCGACCGCCGAGGATCTGCTCGATTCGGCCGATGATGCCCCCGCCATCCGCCTCATCAACGGCATCATCGCCGATGCCGCGCGCAACGGCGTGTCCGACATTCACATCGAGCCCTATGAAACCGGCCTCGTCGTGCGGATGCGGATCGACGGTGTGCTGCGCGAAACGCTGCGGATGCCGCCGCACGTCGCGCCCGTGGTCGTCAGCCGCGTGAAGGTGATGGCGCGGCTCGACATCGCCGAGCGGCGCGTGCCCCAGGACGGGCGCATGGGGCTGTCGCTCGGCGGCAAGCTGCTCGACGTGCGCGTCTCGACGCTCCCCAGCCGCGCCGGCGAGCGGGTGGTGCTGCGTATCCTCGACAAGGCGAACGCCGCGATCGACCTCGACGTGCTCGGCATGAGCCCGGCGATCAACACGATGCTGCGCGGCGCGATCGGCGAGCCCAACGGCATCGTGCTCGTCACCGGGCCGACCGGCTCGGGCAAGACGACGACGCTCTACGCGGCTTTACGTCTGCTCAACGATGGCACGCGCAACATCCTGACCGTGGAAGACCCGGTTGAATATGCGATCGAAGGCGTCGGCCAGACGCAGGTGAACCCGAAAGTGGGCCTCACTTTCGCGGCCGGCCTGCGCGCGATCCTGCGGCAAGACCCGGACGTGGTGATGGTCGGCGAAATCCGTGACCGGGAGACGGCGGAAATCGCGGTGCAGGCCTCGCTCACCGGGCATCTGGTGCTTTCCACCGTCCACACCAACGACGCGGTGGGCGCCATCACCCGGATGCGCGACATGAAGATCGAGCCGTTCCTGCTCGCCTCCACGCTGCGCGGGGTGATCGCGCAGCGGCTGGTGCGGCGGCTGTGCCCCGAATGTCGGCGCCCGGTGCAGGCATCGGGCTCGGTCTCGGCGCTGCTCGGCTTCGATCCGGGCACGATCGTCTATGAACCGGTGGGCTGCGAGGCGTGCGGGCATAGCGGCTATAAGGGCCGGATCGGCGTGTTCGAGGCGATCCGGGTGGACGACACCATCCGCCGGCTGATCAACGATGGCGGCGACGAGGCGATCATCGCCCGCCACGCCTTCGTCAACGCGCCCAACCTTGGCTCCGCCGCCCGCGCGATGGTGCGCGAGGGCGTGACGACGCCCGAGGAAGCGGTGCGCGTTTCGCGCAGCGACATGGCCGAGGCGTAAGACGTGGCCGATTTCGATTATCTCGCCATCGACACCCAGGGCCGCGAAAGGCGCGGCGCGGTGCAGGCCGAGACGATCGACCGCGCCCGCGACCTGCTCGACGCGAAGAAGCTGTTCGTCGTGCGGATCGAGCCGGGCAAGCCGAGCGAGGGCGTCGCCGCCAAGCCGTCGCTGCTGGTCCAGCTGCGCGGCCAGCGGCTGAGCGCCAAGCAATTGACCCTGTTCACCCGCCAACTGGCGACGCTGAGCCGGGTGAGCCCGCTCGAGGAAAGCCTGCGCACGATCAGCCGCCAGACCGAGGCGGCGCATGTCCGCGAGATCGTCGGGCGCGTCCATGCCGGCGTGGTGGAGGGGCGGCGGCTCGCCGAGGCGATGGCGCGCGAACCCAAGAGCTTCCCCGCGCTCTATTGCGCGATGGTGTCGGCGGGCGAAAGCTCGGGCTCGCTGCCGGCGATCCTTGAGCGGCTGTCGGCGCTGCTCGAACGCCAGGCGGAAATTCGCGGCAAGCTGATCACCGCGCTCGCTTATCCCGGCGTGCTGGCGACGGTCGCGATCGGGGTGGTCGCGGCGCTGATGATCTTCGTCGTGCCGCAGGTGGTGCAGCAATTCGATACCGTGGGGCAGGCGCTGCCGCTGCTCACCCGCATCGTCATCGCGATCTCGGCCTTCCTCGCCGGCTATTGGTGGGCGGTGATCATCGGCCTGGTGCTGCTGGCGTTCGGCTGGCGGACCGCGTTGCGCCAGCCGGCGATCAAGCTCGCGTTCGACAGCTGGGTGCTGCGCGTGCCGCTGATCGGGCGGCTGCTGCGCGATCTGCACGCCGCGCGGATGGCGCGCACCCTGTCGACGATGGTGGCGAGCCGGCTGCCGCTGCTCGAGGGGCTGAACCTCACCGCCGCGACGATCCACAACGCCAGGCTGCGCCAGGCGAGCGAGGAGATCACCGACGCGATCCGCCAGGGCGGGAGTCTCTCCGCCGCGATGCGCCGCTCGGGCGTGTTTCCGCCACTGCTCACTTATCTGGCGGCGTCGGGCGAGGCGGCGGGCCGGCTCGACGAGATGCTGGAGCGCGCCGCCGATTATCTGGAGCGCGAATTCGATCGCTTCACCGCCACCGCCCTGTCGCTGCTGGAACCGGCGATCATCGTTGTGATGGGCGGCGTGGTCGCGACGATCGTGCTATCGATCCTGCTGCCGATCTTGCAGCTCAACACGCTTGCCGGGCAATGAGGAAGACCATGCCTAAACCGAAGAACCGCCGCCGCCGCGAGGGCGGTTTCACCCTGGTCGAGCTGATGGTGGTGATCGTGATCATCGGCCTGCTCGCGACGATCGTGGTGCTGAACGTGCTGCCCTCGGGCGATCGCGCGCGGGTGGAGAAGGCGCGCGCCGATATCGAGACGATCGACCAGGCGCTCGAACTCTACAAGCTCCACAATTTCAACTATCCGACCACGACCGACGGGCTGAACGCGCTGCTCGCGCCGCCCGCCTCGCTCACCGATCCGTCGCGGTATCAGAAGGGCGGCTATATCAAGAAGCTGCCCAAGGACCCGTGGGGCCGTGACTATCTCTATGCCGCGCCAGGGCAGCACGGCGCTTATGACATCTACACGCTCGGCGCCGATGGCAAGCAGGGCGGCGAGGGGCCCGACGCCGATATCGGCAACTGGCCGGCGGAGTCCGCGGCAAAGTAGCATGGTCGCGGCGTCGCGTCCTGCCCAGGCCGGCTTCACGCTCATCGAGCTGATGATCGTGATCACGGTGATCGCGCTGATGTCGGCGTTGGTGGTGCTCGCCTTCCCCGATCCGCGCGGCCGGCTGATCGACGAGGCCGAACGCTTCGCGGCGCGCGCGCGGACGGCGCATGATCTGGCGATCGTCGAGGGCCGCTCGACCAGTATCTGGGTGAGCCCCGGCGGCTATGGCTTCGATCGGCGCGAGGGCGGCAAATGGGTGCCGATGGGCGACAAGGCGATGACCGTGACCAGCTGGGGCCGCGACGTGCGCCCGGTGCTCGATGAGGCGCGGGCGCGGATCATTTTCGATTCGACCGGCCTCGCGAGCGCGCCGATGCGCGTGCAGCTGCGGCGCGGCGCGGACGCGGCGGCGGTGGTGACGATCGGCGCCGATGGTCGGGTGACGATCAATGGGTGAGGGGGGGGCGGTGCGATCTGTCCCTCGCCGTCCGCCGATCGTAGCCGGCGACCGGGGTGGCCGGAAGAACGGCTTCACCCTGCTCGAAATCATCGTCGCGCTCGCGGTGTTCAGCCTGGCGGCGCTCGCGCTGCTGCGGCTGGAGGGGCAGACGGTGCTGAGCGCGCGCATCCTTGATGACACGATGGTCGCGCAGATGGTCGCGCGCAATCTGGTGGTCGACGCGATCACCGACGCGCGCGTGCCGACGCGGGGCACGGCGCAGGGCGTCGAGCAGAATGGCGGGCGCGCGTGGCGCTGGCGGCGCGAGGTGCAGCCGCTGGGTGACCAGGGCGCGTTCCGCGTCGATGTGACGGTCGCCGGCCCTGAAGGTGGCGTGCTTGGTCGGCTGAGCGCGGTCCGTCCGCCCGCGATCCCGCCGCGTCAGCCCAAATCGCCGCTCGTGCCCCCCGCGGGCGGCACGCCGCCCCCGGCGGGGAGGACGTGATGCGGTTTACAGCCGGTAACGCAATGATGAACCTGAGCCCCTCCCCTTCAGGGGAGGGGTTGGGGAGGGGGCTGTCAGAACGGGGCGCGGCGCCGGCTATACCGCCCCCGCCCCCATCCCCTCCCCTGAAGGGGAGGGGCTTGAATGAGACACAAGTAAACCAAGCCGGCTTCACTCTGATCGAAGTCGTCGTCGCGCTGTTCATCTTCGGGCTACTCGCCGCCGCCGGCGTCGCGCTGCTCAGTGTCAGCGTCCGCGCCCAGACCGCGACCAGCGCGCGGTTCGACGAGATGGCCGCGCTCGGCCGGCTCAACGCCGCGCTTACCGCCGATCTGGCGCAGGCGGTCGAGCGGCCGGCGCGCGACGAGAATGGCCTGCCGCTCCCGGCGTTTCGCGGCGAGGGCAGCGGCCCGGAACTGCTGGGCCTCGTCCGGCGCGGCTGGACCAACCTCGACGACGCGCCGCGCGCCGAGCTGCAAAAGGTGGAGTATCGGCTCGACAATGGCGTGCTCCGCCGCGAGGCCTATGGCGCGGTCGACGGTGCCGCGCCGCTCGCCAGCACCGAGATGATGGTAGGCGTTCGCCAGCTGAAGATGCGCTATCGGTGGCAGGGCGCGTGGAGCGAGCGCTGGGACAGCCGGCCCGACGCGCCGCTGCCCGAGGCGGTCGAGCTGCAGTTCGTCCGGCAGGATGGCGTCGCTTTGCGGGCGCTGTTCCTGGTCGGCGCGGGCTATGTCCCGCCCTTGCCGGAGGGAGGGCCGAGTGCCCCGGCAAGTTAGGAAATACGCGAAGCTCCTCCCCCAGGGGGGGAGGTGGCAGCGCGAAGCGCTGACGGAGGGGTGTGTCCGGCCGCTAAAGGGTGTCACCCCTCCGTCAGGCGCTAGCGCGCCTGCCACCTCCCCTTCCAGGGGAGGAGCCGAGTGGTTCGCTGCGTCCGATGAACGCGGCGCGGCGCTGCTGACGGTGCTGCTGATCGTGGCGGTGATCGCGGTGCTCGCGGCGACCGCGCTCGAGCGGATGCGGCTGTCGACGCGGCTCGCGCAGAACGCCGTCGCGCTCGATCAGGCGCGCGCCTATGCGATGGCGACCGAGACGATGGCGACGACGCGGATCAGCGCGATCCTGGCGCGCGATCCGGCGCGGGTGACACTGCAGGGCGATTGGGCGAACCGGCCGATCCCGCTGCCGGTGCCGCAGGGCAGCGCGACCGCGCGCGTGCGGGACGGCGGCAATTGCTTCAATCTCAACGGTCTGGTGCTGCGCGGCGGCGATGGCCGGTACCTCGCCCGCCCGGCGGCGATCGAGCAGTTCGCCCGGCTGATGCGGCTGCTCGGCGTCGGCGCACAGAACGCGGCGGGCGTCGCGGCGGCGACCGCCGACTGGATCGACAGCGACGATGCGCCGCAGCCCAATGGCGCGGAGGACAGCAACTATGCCGGCCGCAGCCCGCGCTATCGCACGGCGGGCGCGCTGATGGCGGATGTGAGCGAGCTGCGCGCGGTGGCGGGCGTGACCCCCGAACTCTACGCCCAGCTCCGCCCCTGGCTCTGCGCCCTGCCGCGCGCGGACCCGGTGAAGCTCAATGTCAACACGCTGATGCCCGAACAGGCGCCGCTGCTCGCGATGCTGCTGCCCGATACGCTCGATGTCGGGCGCGCGCGCGGTTTGCTGGTGGCGCGGCCGCCCTTGGGCTTTACCAGCACCGTCAGCTTCTGGCAGGGGCTTAGCGCACAGGGGGTGAGCCCGGGCCAGGAAGGACCCGCCCAGACGGCGGTGACGACCAAATGGTTCGCGCTCGATATCGAGGTTGAGCTGGGGGGCACGCAGTTGAGCGAAAGCGCGTTGATCGACGCGACCGAAGTTCCGGTGCGCCTGGTGTCGCGCGGCTGGAGCGACCCGTCATGACGCTGGTCGTGTTCCTGCCGAGCGAGGGCGAGGGTGCGGCGCGCCGGCTGCGGATCGAAGGCGGCGCGGTGGCGGCGCGGGGGGCGCTTCAGCCCGCGGCGGGCGAAACCGTGGTCGCGATCGCGCCCGCGGCCGATGTCGCGCTGCATTGGGCGCAGGTGCCGGCGCGTTCGGCGGCGCAGGCGCTCGCGGCGGCGCGTCTGCTCGTCGGCGATGTCGTGCTTGGTGGTGCGGCCGAACAGCATGTCGCGGTCGGCGCGCCCGAGGCGAATGGCGAGCGGCCGATCGCGGTGGTGAAGCCGGCGCGGATCGCCGGCTGGCTCGCGGCACTCGCGGGCGAGGGCATCGATCCCGCCGCCGTCATTCCCGTCGCGCTGCTCCTCGCCCGGCCCGAGGCCGGCTATGTCCGCGCCGATCTGGGCGGCGAGGTGGTGCTGCGCGGCGCGACCAGCGGCTTCGCCGAGGAAGCCGGGCTCACCGAGCTGATCCTGGGCGACGCGCCGGTCGAGACGATCGAGCGAGAGGCGATCGAGGCTGCGCTGGTCGCCGCGGTCGCCAATCCGCCGCTCGATCTGCGCCAGGGCACGTTCGCGCGGCGCGAGAAGCTCGATTTCGACTGGCGCCAGGCCAAGCGCGCGTTGTGGTTGATCGCGGCGACCCTGGTGGTGACGCTCGCCCTCAACCTGGTGCTGATCCTGCGCTACAATCTGGAGGCCGCCGAGCTTGAGCACCGCGCCGACGTGCTCGCCGCGACCGGGCTGCCGCGCGGCGAGACGGTGAACGACGCGCAGCGCCAGCTCACCGCCCGGCTCGCTGGACTGCGCGGCGCGGGGCTCGGCTTCACCCAGACGGCCGCCTCGGCCTTCGCGGCGGTGCGCGCGGTGCCGGGGAGCGAACTGCGCGCGCTGAGCTTCGATCAGCAGGGTGTGTTGCGGATGACGCTGGTGACGCAGACCGAGGGCCAGATCACCGATGTGCTGCTGCGGCTGCGCGCGCTGGGGCTCACCGTCACTGCCGGGCCGTTCGCGGGATCGGCGGGGCGCTATCAGGGCGAGCTGACGGTGGCGCCGCGATGAGCGCGCTCCGTGCCTGGCTGATCGGGCTTTCGCCGCGCGAGCGCCTGCTGATCGGCGTCGCCGCCGCGCTCGCGCTGGTCGTTGTGCTGTGGTTCGGCATCCTTCGTCCGGTGAGCGAGGGGCTCGATGCCGCGCGCGACCGGACCTTCGACGCGGCGACCCGGCTCGCGGGCGTGCGCGGCGCGGTCGCGGCGGTCGAGCCGCTTGCCAAGGCATCCGCGCCCGAGCGCGGCGGCAACCTGGAGGCGGTGGTGCGCGAGCGCGCGACGACCGCCGGTTTCGTCTTGTCGACGGTCAATCCGCAGTCGGACAATGCGGTCGCGATCGCGATGGCATCGGCCCGCCCGGCCGCCTTGTTCGCGTGGATCGCCGAGCTGGAGGGGCAGGGGATTCTCGTCGACCAGTTGCAGACGACCGACAATGGCGACGGCACGCTGTCGGTCGCGCTCACCTTGCGCGCGCGGGGGGCATGATGCGCTTTCGGATCAACGCCCGGCCGCGCGTGCTGTTCGGCCTGTTCCTCGTCATCGCGCTGATCGGCACGCTGCCGATGCGGCTCGCGCTGGGGATGCTCGGGCTCGACCGCGAGGGGCTCAGCCTGCGCGCGGCCGACGATTCGGTGTGGGCGGCGACGCTGCGCGAGGTGCATTGGGGCGATGTCGATCTGGGGGACAGCTATGCCGCGCTCTCGCCGATCCAGTTGCTCGTCGGGCGCGCGCGGGTGGACCTGAGCGGCGCGCAACTGGGCCAGGGCGCCCCGCTGCGCGGCGCGTTCAGCGTTTCCGCCGCGAGCTTTGGCGTCGACGATGCGACCGCGGCGGTGCCGGTCGGGCAATTGTTCGCGCCGCTGCCGATCACCCAGCTCGATCTCAGCGACCTGTCGGTGCGCTTCGATCGCGGCCGCTGCGCGCGCGCCAATGGCCGGGTGAAGGCGATGCTCGGCGCCGGCATCGCCGGAATCGCGCTCGATCAGGGGATGAGCGGCGAGGCGCGCTGCGTCGCCGGCGCACTCAGCCTGCCGCTCGCCAGCCAATCGGGGGCGGAGAGGATCGCGCTGACGATCGAGGGCGATGGCCAGTATCGCGCGCTGCTGGAAGTGCAGGGCGGTGATCCGGCGACCGTCGAGCGCCTCACCCAGGCGGGGTTCGTCGCGGTGGGCGGCGGCTACCGGCTTTCGGTCGAGGGGCGTCTCTGATAGGGTTGACGCTGTAGTCCGGCGGCCCTATCCGCCGCGCTTCACGGCGACCGTAGCTCAATCGGTTAGAGCACTGGTTTGTGGTACCAGGGGTTGCGGGTTCAAGTCCCGTCGGTCGCCCCACGAAGCGCAGCCAACATAAGGGGTAGGGCGTGACGACCTGGGGCTTTCCAGACTTCGACGAGCATGAGGGCGTCCACCTCTTCACCGATCCCGCCTCGGGCCTGCACTGCATCATCGCCATCCACTCGACCAAGCTGGGGCCGGCGGGCGGCGGCGTGCGTTTCTGGCATTATGCCAACAGCGGCGAGGCGATCACCGACGCGCTGCGCCTGTCGCGGGGCATGAGCTACAAGAACGCGATGGCCGGGCTGCCGATGGGCGGCGGCAAGGCGGTGGTGCTCGCCGACGCCAATCGCACCAAGAGCGAGGCAATGCTGAAGGCGTTCGGCCGCGCGATCGAATCGCTCGGCGGGCGTTATGTCACCGCCGAGGATGTCGGCATGTCGGACAAGGACATGGTCGTCATCTCCAGCGAGACCAAATTCGTCACCGGCCTGCCGGTGGCAAGCGGGCAGGCGGGGGGCAACCCCGGCCCCTCGACCGCGCTTGGCGTGTATCTTGGCGTCAAGGCGGCCGCCGCGCGCGGGCTGGGCGCCGGCGACATGAAGGGCGTGCGCGTCGCGATCCAGGGCGTCGGCTCGGTCGGCGGCGGGCTCGCGCGGTTGCTGGCGGCGGATGGCGCGGAGCTGATCCTGGCCGATGTCGATGCCGGGCGCGCCCAGGCGCTCGCCGCCGAGCTTGGCGCGCGCGCGGTGGACGCGGGCGAGGTGCTGTCGGTCGATGCGGACATCGTCAGCCCCAACGCGCTCGGCGCGATCCTGACCGAGGCGTCGATCGCCGCGCTGAAGGCGAAAGTGATCGCGGGCGGCGCCAACAACCAGCTCGCGACGCCCGAGGATGGCCGCCGCGTGCACGAGCGCGGCATCCTCTATGCCCCCGATTACGTGATCAATGCCGGTGGCATCATCAACGTGTGCCTCGAATATTTCGGCAACAGCAATCGCGCCGAGGTCGAAGCGCGCATCCATAAGATTCCCGAGCGGCTCGACCAGGTATGGGATGAAAGCGCGCGGAGCAGCGCGCCGGCGGCCGAAGTCGCCGACATGATCGCGCAGCGGCTGATCGGGCGCGCCTGATGTTCTCCGCGCCGCTCCCCAAGGGGATCGCGGCGCTGATCGACGGCTATCGCGCGACCCGCGACGCGATCGGCGAGTCGGGCGCGGTGATCCACCGGCTCGACGCATCGCGCATCCCCTCGCTGTATCTAAAGCAGGGCAGCGGGCAGGTCGCGACCGACATCGCGGATGAATATGCCCGGCTGCGCTGGCTGCAAGGCCGCTTGCCCGTGCCGCGCCTGATCGCCTTCACCGAGGAAGAGGGCAAGGCCTGGCTGCTGAGCGAGGGGCTGCCCGGCACCGCCGCTTATGCCTGGCTGGAGGGCAATCCGGGCCGCGAGGCAGGGGCGGTGGCCGGGATGGCGCGCTTCCTGCGCCGGCTCCACGCGCTGCCGGCGGCGAGTTGCCCGTTCAACGCGTCGCTCCCGGTGCGGCTGGTCGCCGCGCGCGCGAACATCGACGCGGGCCGCGTTCCCGAGGACGAGTTCGATGATGCCCGCGCCGGCTGGACCGCCGAACAGGTGTGGGACGCGCTCCAGGCGCTCCTGCCGATCGAAGGCGAGCCGGTGGTGACGCACGGCGACTATTCGCTCGACAATATCTTCCTCGACGAGGCCGGCGAGGTGACGGGGGTGATCGATCTCGGTCGGCTGGGCGTAGCGGACCGCTATCAGGATCTGGCGATCCTGCTCAATTGTCTTGGCGAATTCGACGCTGGGCTCGGCGCGGTGCTGTTCGAGGCTTACGGCGAAACACCCGATCCCCGCCGGATCGAGGCGCATCTGCTGCTCGACGAGCTGTTCTAGCCGACCGCTTCCGCGCGCGCCGGCCGGCCACTCTCCCAGCGCGCGATCACCGCGGTCGCGACCGCGTTGCCCACCACGTTGGTCGCCGAACGCCCCATGTCGAGGAACTGATCGACCGCCAGGATCAGCAGCAGCCCGGCCTCGGGAATGCCGAACAAGGGCAATGTCGCCGCGACCACCACCAGGCTCGCGCGCGGCACGCCGGCGATGCCCTTCGAGGTCACCATCAGCACCAGCAGCATCGTGATCTGCGCGCTCAGCGTCAGCTGGATGCCGTAAGCCTGGGCGATGAACAGCGACGCGAAGGTCATGTACATCATCGAACCATCGAGGTTGAACGAATAGCCGAGCGGCAGCATGAAGCTGGCGATGCGCGGCGGAACGCCATATTTCTCCAGCGCTTCCAGCGTCTTGGGATAAGCAGCTTCCGACGAGGCGGTGGAGAAGGCGAGCAGCAGCGGCGCCCGGATCGCGCGCACCAGCGGCACCACGTCGCGCCCCAGGAACAGGCCGCCGATCGCGATCAGCACCGTCCACAGCAGCATCAGCGCCAGGTAGAAGCTCGCCATGAAATAGCCGAGATTGCCGATCACCTCCGGCCCGCGCTCGGCGAGGCTGTTGGCGACCGCGGCGAACACCGCCACCGGGGCGAGCGCCATCACATAGTTGGTGACTTTCAGCATCACCTCGGCGAGCGCCTCCGCCCCGCGCACCAGCGGCGCCGCGCGTTCGCCCAGCGAGGTGATCGCGACGCCCGCGAACACCGAGAAGACGACGATCTGGATGATCTCGTTCTTCGCCAGCGCCTCGACGATCGAGGCGGGGACGATGTGGGTGACGAAATCCTTCAGGTTGAAGGCGGCCTTGTCCACCCCGCTCGCCTCGCTCACCGGCGGCAGCGCGAGCGCGAGGCCGGCACCCGGCTGGAGCAAATGGACCAGGATCAGCCCCAGCGTCAGCGAGACGAGACTCGCGCCGATGAACCAGGTCAGCGCGCGCAGGCCCACCCGGCCAAGCGCCGAACTGTCGCCCATGTGCGCGATGCCCACGATCAGCGTGGAAAACACGAGCGGCGCGATGATCATCTTGATCAGCCGCAGGAAAATCGTCGTCAGGATGGGAAAAAGCTGGGTCGCGTCCTTCAGCACCGCGGCGGTGGCCGGGGCGCTGGTCTTGATCGCTTCGTGCATCGCCCAGCCGGTGAACAGGCCGAGGATCAGCGCGATCACGATGTAAATGGTCAAACGATTGGCCATGCCCCAATTCCCGTCCAGCTTGCCCCCAACCCGCTCCCCGTCCTATCGAAAGCGGGCACGGAGGCAAGATGATCGATCGGCGGCGGATGATGGGGCTGGGCCTGATGGGGGCCGCGGGGCTGTGGCTGGGGGCGGCGCGCGCCGCCGAGCCCGATCTGCGCGGGCTCGCCACGATGACCGGCGATGTCCGCCCGATCGACGCCGCCGAGCGCGGGCGGCGGATCGACGCCGCGCGCGCGCTGATGAAAGCGCATGGGCTCGACGCGGTGCTGATCGAACCCGGCGCGAGCCTTGTCTATTTCACCGGCATCGAATGGCACCGCAGCGAACGGTTGACCGCGGCGCTGATCCCCGCCGAGGGGCCGGTGCTGGTCGTCACCCCGTTTTTCGAAGAACCCTCGGTCCGCCAGACGCTCGCCATCCCGGCGGAGGTGCGGGTGTGGCAGGAAGATCAAAGCCCGTTCGCGCTGATCGCGGGCTTCCTGCGCGACAAGCGGCTGCCCGCGCGGGTGATCGGCATCGAGGAGAGCGCGCGCTTCTTCGCGAGTGACGGGCTCGCCCGCGCGACGGGGGCGCGGCTCGCTTCCGCGAACCCGGTGGTGCGCGGTTGCCGGATGATCAAGAGCGCGGCCGAAATCGCGCTGATGCAGAAGGCGGCAGACATCACCATCGCCGCCCTGCGCTTCGCGGTGCCCCGCATCGAGGCGGGCATGGCGCCGGGGGACATCGCCGCGCTGGTCAACGCGGCGACCGCGAAGCTCGGCGGCAGCCCCGAATTCGCGCTGGTGCTGATCGGCCCGGCCTCGGCGCTCCCGCATGGCAGCCGCGAGCCGCAGCGGGTGGCGCCCGGAGCGATGGTGCTGATGGACTGCGGCTGCGCGGTCGAGGGCTATCAGTCCGACATTTCGCGCAGCCTGGTGTTCGGCACCGCCACCGCCGAGCAGCGCCGCGTGTGGGACCAGGTGCGCGAGGGGCAGCAGATCGCTCTCAAGGCGGCGCAGGTCGGGGCTCCAGCGGGGAGCGTCGATGACGCGGTCCGGCGGCGCTACACCGGCTGGGGCTATGGCCCCGATTATCGCCTGCCCGGCCTTTCGCACCGTACCGGGCACGGCATCGGGCTCGACGGGCATGAGCCGGTCAATCTGGTGCGCGGCGAGGCGACTCGGCTCGCGCCGGGCATGTGCTTCTCGAACGAGCCGGGGCTCTATCTGCCCGGCAAGTTCGGGGTGCGGCTGGAGGATTGTTTCTACATGACCGCCGCCGGTCCGCGCTGGTTCAGCACCCCGCCGCAAAGCCTCGACGCGCCCTTGGGATAATCCCTAGATCGCAGATTTACGAGGAGGTTAGGCAAGGTTTTGATCGGTATCGCCGGCCTAATTCAGGGCCGGCGAAAGGGACGATCATGGCTTGCCTGGCGATGGACATGAGGGAGAGGGGACACGGCACGCCGGCCGCGGAATGGCGTGAGCGCCAGCGGCTGGCGGCGCTGCCGGTGCTCGATGCGCTCGATGTGCTCGGCCGGTTAACCCGTGCCGAGGTGCCGGCGCTCAGCGCGGTCACCAAGGCGCGGCTGGTCGTCCAGCGTTCCGAACTCGCCCGCCGCGCCGAACTCGATCCGTTCCTCGCGCGTCGTCAGGCACTGGCACTGCTGGCGCTGCGCCGGCCCTATGACACTCGGCTGCGTGAGCAGATTTGCCGCTGGTCAGTGCCCAGCGTGGTCGCCGATTGGAAGGGCTATTGCCGCGAGTCGCGCATCTGCCAGGGGATGATGCACGATCTGCTGCTCGCCGAGCAGCGCTGGTTCGCGCTTGAGGTCGGCGGGTAAGCGCGCAAATCGGCTCACCGCGCCCGGCTTTCGCTTGAGCGCGCGCGCCGCGCCGCCTAGACGGAGCGCATGACTTCGACCAACGACATTCGCCGCTCCTTCCTCGATTATTTCGCGCGTGAGGGCCATGCCCGCGTGCCCTCGGCGCCGCTGGTGCCGCAGAACGACCCGACGCTGATGTTCGTGAACGCCGGCATGGTGCCGTTCAAGAACGTCTTCACCGGGCTGGAGAGCCGCCCCTACGTCACCGCGACCAGTTCGCAGAAATGCGTGCGCGCGGGCGGCAAGCATAATGATCTCGACAATGTCGGCTATACCGCGCGCCACCACACCTTCTTTGAAATGCTGGGGAATTTTTCCTTCGGCGATTATTTCAAGGAACGCGCGATCAGCCTCGCCTGGAACCTCATCACCCGCGAATGGGGCATCGCCGCCGATCGGCTGGTGGTGACCGTCTATCACACCGATGACGAGGCGTTCGAGCTGTGGCGCAAGATCGCCGGGCTTCCCGAGCAGCGGATCATCCGCATCCCGACCAAGGATAATTTCTGGGCGATGGGTGATAACGGCCCGTGCGGCCCGTGCTCCGAAATCTTCTACGATCACGGAAGCCACATTCCCGGCGGGCCGCCGGGATCACCGGATGAGGATGGCGACCGCTTCGTCGAAATCTGGAACCTCGTCTTCATGCAGTTCGAGCAGGCGGCGAACGAGATCGTCGGCGAGCTGCCCAAGAAATCGATCGACACCGGCATGGGGATCGAGCGTGTCGCCGCGGTGCTGCAGGGCGTGCATGACAATTATGATACCGACACCTTCAAGGCGCTGATCGCCGCCTCCACCGCGCTCACCGGCGCGCCGGCGGAAGGGGCTGCGCGGGCGAGCCACCGGGTGATCGCCGATCATCTGCGTTCGGCGGGCTTTCTGGTGGCGGACGGCGTGCTGCCGGCGAACGAGGGCCGCGGCTATGTGCTGCGCCGGATCATGCGTCGGGCGATGCGCCACGCGCATCTGCTCGGCGCCAAGGAGCCGCTGATGCACCGGCTGGTCGGCGCGTTGGTCGCCGAAATGGGCGCGGCTTACCCGGAGCTGGTCCGCGCCCAGCCGCTGATCGAGGCGACGCTTGCCCAGGAGGAAACCCGCTTCCGCCAGACCCTTGACAAGGGGCTGAAGCTGCTCGACGAGGCGACCGCCGGCATGACCCCTGGTGGCACGCTGCCGGGCGAAACCGCGTTCAAGCTCTACGACACGTTCGGCTTCCCCTATGACCTGACCGAAGACGCTCTGCGCGCCCAGGGCTTCGGCGTCGATCGCGCCGGGTTCGACGCGGCGATGACCGAGCAGAAGCGCATGGCGCGCGCCGCCTGGAAGGGATCGGGCGAGCGCGCTTCCGATGAAATCTGGTTCGACATCGCCGAGGACTTCGGCGGCACCGAATTCACCGGCTATGCGGCGGAAGAAGGCGAGGGCGCCGTGCTCGCGCTGGTGCGCGGCGGCGCGCGCGTCGAGCGTGCCGAGGCGGGCGAGACGGTGGAGGTGGTGCTCAACCAGACGCCCTTCTACGCCGAAAGCGGCGGCCAGCAGGGCGACACCGGGCGCGTCTTCGCCGAGGGCAAGGCCGCGCGGGTGGAGGATACCCAGAAATATCTCGGCCGCGTGTTCGCGCACCGGGTGACGGTGGAAAGCGGCAGCATCGCGGTGGGGGATGCGCTCCATCTGCTGGTCGATGGCGCGCGGCGCGCGGCGCTGCGCGCGAACCACTCGGCCACCCATTTGCTGCACGAGGCGCTGCGTGAGCGGCTTGGCGCGCATGTCGCGCAGAAGGGCAGCCTGGTCGCGCCCGATCGGCTGCGTTTCGATTTCTCGCAGCCGGTCGCGATCGAGGCGGCGCGGCTCGCCGAGGTCGAGGCCGATGTCAACGCGCATATCCGCGCCAATGGCGCGGTCGAGACGCGGCTGATGACGCCCGACGAAGCGATCGCGGAAGGGGCGATGGCGCTGTTCGGCGAGAAATATGGCGATGAGGTGCGCGTCGTCTCGATGGGCAGGCGCGAGGATGGCCGCACTTATTCACTCGAACTGTGCGGCGGCACGCATGTGCGCGCGCTGGGCGAAATCGGGCTGTTCAAGGTGGTGGGCGAAAGCGCCGTCTCCTCGGGCGTGCGCCGGATCGAGGCGCTGACCGGCGAGGCCGCGCGCCGCTGGTTCGCCGGGCGCGACGAGAAGCTGCGCGAGGCCGCCGCCGTGCTCAAGGCCGCGCCCGACGAGGTGCCGGCGCGCGTTGCCGCCTTGGTCGAGGAGCGGCGCCGGCTGGAACGCGAGCTGGCCGAGGCGAAGAAAGCGCTGGCGCTGGGCGGCGGCGCGGGCGCGGCGCCGGCGGGGCCGGAGAGCGTGGGCGGCGTCGCTTTCCTGGGGCAAGTGGTCGAAGGGCTCGATCCCAAAGGCTTGCGCGGCGCGGTCGACGAGCTGAAGGCGCGGCTCGGCTCGGGCGTCGCGCTGATCGTCGCGGTGAACGAAGGCCGCGCCTCGGTCGCGGTCGGCGTGACCGAGGATCTGACGGGGACGCACCATGCCGTTGCCTTGCTCAAGGCGGCGGTGGCGGCGCTCGGCGGCCAGGGCGGCGGCGGTCGCTCGGACATGGCGCAAGGCGGCGGGCCGGACGGCGCGAAGGCTGCGGACGCGGTGGCGGCGGTTAGGGCGGTGCTGGGGGGCGGTGTGCCGGCATGAAGCTCGGCTTCGCGGCATTGGCGATGGCGGCGTTGCTGGGTGGCGCAGCGCCTGCTGATCGGTTCGCTGCCGGTTCGAGCATTGAATGTTGGAAAAACAAAGGCGGGTGGCACGCCAGTTAAACGAGAGTTGGAAGCGATGCAAGATCTGAGAGGGGCTGGAATTGAAACAGATTTCACGCCATATGACCGATGACCGGTATGTCTCTTCAGTTTCACGCGATGCCTTTTGAGATCGGCGATCTTGTAGCCGGCTTGATTGAAGATAACGATTTGTTTATGGTTGATATTATTGGAAATCCACCGCATTTTTACGAGAGGTTATCTCCACGTGTAGAATTGGTAGACTCCAGTGACCGTAAGGCGTTGATATTCTCAATCAGCCCACCAATTATATCGGCCAAAAGTATTTACGATTTCAAGATGTCTAATCCAAACGCCCTAACTCTGACGATTGGCTCGCTGACGTCGATTGGATTAGAAGAATCTTGGCTTTCATCGACGACGAATGACCCAGTCGTGTTGAGACGTTGGAGAATGGCTTCTAAAATGGTACGGGCTAACATGCTAAGTGGGTCTTATGCGATAGATCCTGCCACCGGGAAGAGCGTGATTCTTAAATGGCACCGCTTCACGAAAGCTGCGCAACAAGCTTTTTTGCAGGGAGTGAAAATTTTGCCCGCTGGCGGGAATAGTTTGATAATGCTGCCTAGTCCAGATACGTTTTAATTGCTTGTTATCCGGTTCGGCGGCAAGCAACTGGGTTATACCGGGAACAACGGCACGCTTGAGGTGAATTATCTGCGCTCGGTGGAACTGCGCACGACGAGCCCGGGGAACGGCGCGTTCCGGGGCGGCGCGACGACCGAGACTGCTTATGCCGATTTTGATCAATCGGGCGTGACGCCGATCACCAGCTATGATCAGGGCTCGGACGCCGGCGGCTATGTGGTGCGCGCTGGCGACACGCTGCAGGGCATTGCCCAGCAGCTCTGGGGCGATGCTTCGGGGCGCGTTGCCGCGCCCGTGCGGCGCTGAGGCCCGCGCCCCGCGCGGTCCTCCGGGCGCTCCGCACGGTATAAGCTCGCGCAAGCCAACGGCTGAACCTGCCCTCGGGCGTCCAGCGCGCAACGTTCAACGCGACGACGCTCAACCCCTATGACCCGGCGAGCATCATCGGCGACACCAGCCCGACCACGCCGCTTGACGTGATGGGGTGGACGGCCCCCGCACCCA